>FLOH01000331.1_pt1 | contig 114361 bp, 107 predicted proteins | sample 756751 | NCBI WGS metagenome assembly FLOH01 (sample SAMEA4026879, study PRJEB14308) | marine metagenome | biome: coastal water; material: water | depth 74 m
GCGTGTCGATACCGTTAATCACCAGCATGTCCTGGTAAAAACGTTCGAAGAAGGCTTGATTATCGGCGACGGGTGCGTAGGCGATATTTCCGACCTGTTGGATGCTGGCGGAATCGGCCCAGGTGTTAATCGTACGCTCACCAAGAATGTTAGCCTTGGGATCACAGAAGCTGGTGACATCCCAACCACCAATGGCAGCAAGGTTTATGTAGAAAGGTCCGCTGTAAGGCTCGGCGGCGGAAGCCATGGAAAACGGCAAAGGCGCTACCGTACTTAGCCCCGCCATGCCCAATAGTTTACTGAATTCTCGTCGGTTCATAATATTCTTCGCCCAGATTTATTCATGAATAAAGTTGTAGTCGCGAATCATAAAATTCACAACTGCCGCCCAACTACGCAGTGTTTGGTTCGGATCGCTGGTTACCGGATTGACCACGCCGCTCACTATGCACAGCTCTGACTCACTGCTGACAGCCGCACCTTTATTGGCGGCATTGCGCGCGTTCCAAACAGCCTGAAACAGAGAAAAAGTTGCATCAATCTCGGGATCGTTAATGGCTAACTCTTCCCCGAGTAAGCGGCTGTTCTAACGGCAGAAGCATTCGTCGTCGGCAAGCTGGTCAGCTCGACAAAAGGAAAGAGCTTGCGCTGGTTCTGGGCGAGACCGAAGTCCTGCGCCGTGATGGGACAGGACACCTCATTCGCCATCGCAGTGACTACGCTGCTCATTAAGGTGGTCAAGTCGGTAGCGCGTTCCGTGATACCGAAAGAATCGATACCACCGTAAATAAGGTTGTAAACAACTTCCGGCGCACTTTTGCTACCGTAATCCCAATTAAATCCCGCAGTGCTCAGGAGCTTTCGATTGAGCTGCTCTGGGGTTAGCAGTTTACCTGAACCCACGTCTTCCAATTCCGCTTCCTGCTGCGTAGTCAACATACTCACCGAGACCGCCCGGAAGTGATCGCTCAGAACAAGATCGACTAACAAGTCTTTAAGGTTGTGATTGCCATTGCCCGCACTACCCGAAACAAATTCCTGCGCTATGGATTGCATCATTGCCTGTTCCGCGGTGTAGGCGGCAAGTTTGGATTGGTAGTCGAAGTCTTCCGGATTTTCCGGTAGTGCATAGGCGTCTCTACCCATTACCGCCGGGTACCAGAAATAAACAGTGCCATAACCGAAGCGACTGTCTGTAACAAATTCTTGCGCCAGCCATTGCAGGGAGTTATCTGTGCTTGGCGCTAATTTTTCGCCAAAGCCAGGGGCCAACATATCGGCATACCAGTTATCGCCAATTTGGTAAGTGCCGGAATGGTCATTACGATAGGAGCCTGGCAGGGAATTATTGCCGCCGGGCTGATCTTTGTAGAAACCTTTGTTGCCATAATTTTGAAAGGCGCCAGCCACCGGATCCATGATGTTGTGGCAGACGGTACAGTTTGGATTGTTCAGCGTTGGGTTGTTTTCATCGGCCAGTGCGGCTGGATCGGTAGTGCGTTCGGACAGGCCTTCAATATCGACACCCAGAAAAAAGTAATAGGCCCAGCGCGCTCTGGCGCGATTGCGGTTGGTTTCGGTAGAAGGAAATCGACTAAGAAAAGCGGGTGAGTTTAGTATGCCAGCATGGGGATAGTCTGTAGAAATATTGTAGTTGGCGGTTTCCGGCTGCTGACTACAGACGGTGCAACGATAGTATTCAGTGATCCTGCCCTCACGCCATTCGTCAGGATCACTTGCATCATCGAAGGTAATATTACCTCCGTAGACCTCCGCCGAGTAAGGATTCACCATCACATAGTCGGCGGTCAGGACTTCGGTGTACGGCCTTTCATTCATCACCACGTGGGCGACTAACTTCATCGGCTCCAGCGCTAAGGCCTCGGCAGTCAATTGCTTGTCGGAACCAATCGGGCCAGGTGTCTGGTAATACTGATAGGAATTGGGATAACGATAACGATCTACGATGCCGAATACATTGCCGGTTAAAGCTTCGGTTAGTAGTCGGTTATTGGCAGATTCGATGAGAAAGTTTTCAAAACCATCACCACTCATCAATCCGCGTATGCTCGCCGCGAGTTCTTCTTCACTCACCCCAAGCACACTATTAGTTTCTTGCGTGGTAGGCAGACGCCCGGCAAATAATAGCGCCGCCTTGCGTAGAGTTTGCCCATTGTCCATCTTGGCAACGGCGCTGAAGATATTCTGAGCGGTACCGGTAGAGCCTCCAGTGCTGGCAATGTCATTTAAACTACTGGCGACAAAATCGGACCAGAGCTGCAGATTGGCACTGCCGGGGGGCAATTGCACTCCTCCACCATGCAGCGTGCCTTGCGGCTTGGAAAGAATCAGGGAACTGCCATTCGGCGCATTCTCTATATAATCAATCAACGCGTTGTAATTGCTTTGTTGATAACCCTCTACCGTGCTATTCACATAATGCAGCGCACTGGTAGCGGCGACACCCGTACTTGTGTGACAGACAATGCAACTATTTTGAACAATCGGTGTAGAAATATTCGCCACATAGAAGGTAAAACTAGCCGCATCACTGGCCTCTGCTTCTATTCCAAAACTTAGCGGCGCACCACTGTAATACAGTTGGCCTGGCGCCGCCGTGGTGTCATAGGCGAGAAAAATCTGCAAGCTGGCTCCTGCCAGTCCGGCTGGTCCCAAAGGGGTATTCTCAGCAACCGTCAGCGGCTCGATAGCTTGCAGGGTCTTGCCGGGGGAAGTCGCCTGCAACGATCCCAGGGTTCCGTCCCAGGGTACAAAGTCACCGGATTCCACTCGCATCAAGGTATCGGCACCCAGTACGGCAAGCAGATACAGATTACCCACCGTATTGATATGCTCTGGCTGCACCTGAATCTCGGTCAGAATATCCAGCGACTGGTCACCGCCGAAGCTGGCACCATAGCTAAGCCCATCGTCTGCCGTTACGCCGCCATAGAACCTGGCGCTGGTCGCCGCACCTGTCGCCGTGGACGGCGAAGCCAGCTCTGGAAGCTCGCCGAACAGCGCAGTGGAGAGCAGACTAAAGCCTGTACAGACCACCACCGCCAACAGGCTTCGGGTTTTCTGAAGATGCAACAACGGTTTATTGGTCATGTTCAATCCGGTCTCTTGCATGGGAATGAGTCCTATTTAATCATAATTACTTTTTTCAACTGCCAAGTAGAGCACACTCTGATTAACTGGGTCTGAATGCAAACTTGGCACCTTTCATAGAAAATGGATGAAATTCGCTCAGGCATTGCTGCTCAGTAAATGCAACTTTCAAGCCACTACAGGTCGATCTCAAACACTCCGCTTCCCTGGCTTTAATCTGTTCCCGGGAGTTTCTGCGTGAAGTAAGAGTAATAACGCGGCAATTTGATATTGGTTTACAGGAGGGCTAAATCAACAATAGGTGCCAGGCGAACAGGTGAGGCTTCACCTTCATCTCGCATCCACCAGCATAAAAGTCGCATTGGTTTTCGCAACAAGTTTTTCGTCACTGAATATTGCTATTTCGGCCCTGAAGAGTCGCTTACCGGCGTGAATGATTACCGCTTCGGCTTCGAGGGTTTTTCCTTGAGGAGGTCGAATAAACGAAATGCTTAGGTCCGTTGTGGCGGAGAGTTTTCCTTCCGGGCGAACAGATCTTACTGCAACACCCGCCGCCGTATCTGCCAGCGAGGTAAGAACACCGCCGTGCACACGGCCGCCATTATTCAAATGGTGATCCTTTAGTTCGAGGCTACATCTAGCTTTGCCGTCGGCAACCTCGAGTATTTTGATACCAAGAAAATCGCCGTAGGGGCTCATTGGAATTTCATTGTCCGCCATGATTGCTTTCTACCTTTGTTTACTGCTGTAGATCGGCTGACGCTTCAGCCATAGCCTGAATGAGATCGATCAATCCGGCAAACGATACGCAAAAATATAGCCACCTTGCGGATCTTCCTGATCGGCAGGCAACACACGAAAGCCGGTTCCGCTGGTTGAATTAAACACGGGCACGGTGACAACAATCGTTTGCTTGCCTTGCGGTGACAGGTAGCTCATGGGTGTTGCCTGGGCGGTGAACGGCAGGTCGTGACTCCACACTTCCTTGCCATCTAGAATGCTGCTAGCCCTGATCGTGTTATCGAAGGTGCCGGCAGTAAAAATCAAACCACCAGCCGTCGTTACCGTGCCTCCGGTTTGGGGCGTGCCCACCGAAACAGGCAACATGGTTTTTATTCCCCAGGGCCCGCTGTCCTTCGCGCTACCAATCGGTCGCTCCCAAAGCAATTGCCGGGTTTCCAGATCGATGGCCGCCAGCACACCATAGGGAGGTTGATTACACGGGATACCTAACGGCGACATGAAGCGCACCGTACTCTGCGAGTAAGGTGTCCCTATCTGATTTCCAGCAACCCCTTCCGGCAATTCATCCCTTGGTGTCAGCTTCAGCTGATTACCTACTAGGATCGGATTCACTATCATAATATTGTTCACCTGATCGACACTTACACTCCCCCAGTTATGACCACCCGCATTTCCTGGATATTGAAAGATGGTATCTACGCCGGGTACGGTAAAGTGACCTTCGTAGCGCATCTTCTTAAATTCAATACGACACAACATTTGATCTATTGGAGTAATACCCCACATCTTGGCCTCGGTCATATCGGCACGAAAATTGGGCATATCCATGGTAAAGGGTTGAGTGGCGGCGACAAAATCTTCCGCAACCCCACCGGTTTGTGGAACCGGCAATTCCTGAATATCGAAGATTGGCTCACCGGTCACTCTGTTCAACGCAAACACTTCGGCTCGTTTTGTCGGCACCAGTACGGCCGGTATCTTCTCTCCATTCTCGCCGGGCAGATCGATCAACACCGGCTGGGATGGCACATCATAATCCCATAGATCATGGTGCACAGTTTGGTATGACCAACGCACAGAACCATTTTCTCCATCGATAGCGACTATGGAACTCGCATATTTTTCGCTGGACTCCAAACGCTGACCACCGAAATAGTCGGGTGTTTCATTTCCAGTCGGGGCATATATCAATCCTAACTCTTCATCTACGCTAAACAGACTCCAGACATTAGGAGTACCTCTGGTATAAACCTCTCCACGTAACGGTTCGGTGCTTACCCCTGGCCGCCCCATATCCCAAGCCCAGGAAAATTCACCACTGATGGCATTGAAGGCTCTGACCACGCCCGACGGCTCACCGACACTGCGATTATCCAATACCCAGCCACCGACAACAGCGTTACCACGAACAATACCGGGCGGGGAGGTTTGAAAGTTGAACATGCGCGGGTCATTACCCATACCGATTGTCAGATCTATTTCCCCTTGCTCGCCGAACCGAGAGCAGCGCGCGCCACTGAGCGCATCAACGGCGATCAAGCGTGCATCGGATGTGGCTGTAAGAATTCTTTGCTGGCATTCGCCATCGTATTCCGGCGGGGCTTTATAATAGGAAACTCCCCGGCAGCCAGTGGTGAAGTAACGAGCGAACTCGAGATGCTGCGGATCGATCAATGGATCGAACTGCCAGGCCAATTCACCATTTTCCGCATCCAGTGCGATGATGATGTTGCCGCCGGTACAAACATAAAGCAGCTCACCTACTTGCAAGGGGGTCGCCTTGAATGTGCCGCCAGCGCCGGTTCGATAAGACCACGCGAGTTCCAGCGCTCCGACATTTTCGGTATTGATTTGATCTATCGGAGAATAGCGACTGCCGCCAACAGTATTGCCATAACTTGGCCAGTCGGTAGCTGTATTCACCGTGTTGACTCCGCTTCGTTCCGAAAGCGGATGAACTTCGTAACCAGTGCCATCAACAAATACGTAGACAGTGATGGCTACCACGATGAGCGTCGTATACTTTGAGATGCTGGATGCAAATAACGGCGGCGGACTTCCCTGGTACAGAGATTTGCGCAGCCAGGGGGTTAGAAACCACAGACTGATGACAGCAAAAGGCAAAATGCGAGGCGCCAGAGCCCAGAGATTAGTGCCGGATTCCAGAAATGACCAGGCTACGGTGGCGATCATAAAACCCCCATAAACCAGCGAGCCCAGAGGATCGGCTTTCCACAGACGTTTAGCGCTGGCAACAAGTAGAATGCCAGCCAGCAAGTAATAGAATGAACCACCAAGAAAAACCAATTGCACACCACCAAGTAACAGTGGAACAGCAATTATAACAAGCAGTGCGGGGAATAGGCGCGGCGGCTGGACATCGGTTGAAGTGTTCATGCTTCTGGATCGTCCTTTTATTGTTATTTGGTAGCGTTAAAGGACTATATCTCAGAATTTGTCAGGTAGCTATTCGCCCGAATTAGTTCAATAAATCACCAGACACCGGGAATTAGCTGCCATCTGACTCGCTGGCAGTATTCAACATAGCCAGGCAAGTCTTTGCTTAGCACCTGTTCTTCATTAACAATTCTAAAGCCGATCAAAACAGGCATTAGACTCATCGGCAGATAGGCCCACCAGGATGCCAGAGCGAGGGGCGTAGCCAGGTACATAATCAACCCCCCAACACATCATTAACGCCTCTCCAAATGAAAAATCTTTAGATCTTACTGAACTCTGAGCGCCGTTGCTGTTCCTTGAATTGCAGCTTTTCGCGGCGACGCTGCTCGATAGTCTGTTCCATCGACTGACCGATATGAGTCTCACCCCGCTGCCTCGCCAATTCCATCTGCCGTTCTCGTTCAGCATAAGCTTTCACTTGTTCCCGGGTATGCTTGTCATAGCAGTGATGACAACTCACTCCCTTCTGGTAGTGCTCGCTCTGTTTGTCCTGCTCGGTGATAGGCATTCGACAAGCATGACACTGGTCATAGTCGCCCTGTTCCAGCTTATGGTTCACGGTGACTCGATTATCGAAGACAAAACATTCGCCCTGCCACTGGGTTTCCGCTTCCGGCACCTGTTCCAGATATTTCAATATGCCACCCTTTAGGTGATAGACATCTTCGAATCCCTGTTGTTTAAGATAGGCGGTAGATTTTTCGCAGCGGATACCGCCGGTACAAAACATCGCTACCTTTTTATGCTTCGACGGATCCAGATTTTGCGCGATGTAGGCAGGGAATTCTCGGAAAGAATCAATTTCGGGATTAACGGCAGATTCGAAAGTGCCAATCTCGACTTCGTATTTATTGCGCGTATCCAGCAACAATACCTCTGGATCATTGATCAATGCATTCCAGTCCGACGGCTCTATGTAGGTACCGACAATGTGAGTAGGATCGATATCCTCAATTCCCATGGTCACAATTTCTTTCTTCAATTTGACTTTGGTGCGATAGAAAGGTGTGTTCTCGACATAGGATTCTTTTGCGGCCAATTCGGCGAATCGCTGATCCGATCTAAGCCAGCTCAGTACCGTATCGATACCTTGCCGAGATCCGGCTATGGTGCCATTAATCCCTTCGGCGGCAAGCAAAAGCGTGCCTCGAACTTCTTGCTCGAGCATCAGTTTGAGCAAAGGCTCGCGGAAAGATTCAAAATCGGGGAATTTCGCAAAGCGATAGAGCGCAGCAACAACTACGCTGTCCGTAGAGTTATTCATGTTTCATCCTCATTGCCAACCGGAACGTAAATCCGGCGCATTGGTAAAACGGGGGAGTTTAAGCAAAATTGAGCCCGATGTAAAAATTCTTTGCTGAATTATTCGGTGAAATGCAAACAGAATTGCCCGGACCCGCTATTTACTAGTGTCGTGCAGTGCCCTGAACAGATGACATTGGCGAATAATTCACTCGATTACCACAGGAAGTTTTGAAGGAGATCCCCATTCTGCCCAGGATCCATCGTAAACGGAAAGCCTCTCATAGCCAGCCAAATTAGCGGCCAGTGTCAGGATGCAGGCGGTGATTCCCGAGCCACAGCTGGTAATGATTTTCTGTTCAGCACTGGCGAGACCGGCAAATATTTTCTGCAGTTCAGCTACCGGCTTCATGCTTCCGGCGTCTAAAACTTCAGGAAAAGGCAGACTTTTGGCGTTGGGCATATGACCACTGCGGACACCCGGCCGTGGTTCTGGCGCGGTTCCATAAAACCTGGCGCAGGAGCGTGCATCGAGAACGGCGCAGGCGGGATCATCCAGAGCAGAAAGAACGACTTGAAAATCGCAAAACAAATCGGCATCCAGCTCGGCGACAAAGTTGCCTTCTGCAACATCCGTCACCAATTTATTTACAGTGGAATTTCCGCCGTCAATCCAGGCGGGCAATCCACCATTTAACACAGCCACTTGTGCATGCCCCATCGCTCGCAACATCCACCAGGCACGCGGACTGGCGTAAAGTCCTACATCATCGTAGACAACGATTACACTATCCTTATTAATGCCAAGTTTACGTACTGCTTGCTGAAATAATTCTGCGCTTGGCAGCATATGGGGTAGCGAAGAATTCGGGGCACAGATATTTTTTTCATAATCGAAACGGCGCGCCCCGGCGATGGCGGCAAAGTTGCTCTCGTTGTTTATAGAGACATAGCCCGGCACCACGGGTGGCACCGAAGCATCTAACAACACAAGCTCTTCGGCATGCAGCTGTTCTTTAAGCCAGTCGATCTCGATTAAGGGTGAAGGTATTTGGATCATGTTAAGCTTGCTTTGTCCTGCTCACTGGGCCCGACGTCTATAAGCTTATTGCAACGCGTCGTCAGGTTTAGCTGTGTTTACAACTGCGCCAGAAATTCTCGCAGTTTGACCTTGAGTTTATCGGTATTTTCCGGGCCCACTCGTATTAACTGCTTGTTAATATCTCGCAAGTTTTCGATGCTGGCATCGGCGTACAGAAACATAACTGACGGCTTAACCAATTGGAATGGCCCTTCTACATTGGAAGTTCGCAAAACATTGTTTATCGCAGAACGAAGCGTGTCATCAAAATTTATATTTCGATTGCCTATTTCCGCATACGCCTGTTGAAACAGCGGTGATAACAGTCGGTACAAACTCATACTCTGATCGGTGTCGATGCTAATAAAGGTATCGATCACCTGATCAAATCGTGAGAAGGCGCTCTCATCCATCACAAAAAGATTATCATCAATACTGCTTGCCGGCATTTCCTGTCCGATGGGTCGATAAGGCAATCCGGTTTGCGGAAACTCGCCACGACTGAGGTTATCGACCAGCACAACGAACCTGCGCACCAATTGCTCACTCGCCAGTACGCGAATTAGTGCTGCGCTATTTTGCAGGGCACGCAGACCTTCAAAAACAAACTCATCACTATCATTTAGACTCGGTAGCTGAACCACCACGCCATCTTCCTCATCAGCGCTGACACTCACTTCTGGCTCTCGCTGCTCAACCTCTACCGGAGCGGGTTCGATGATTGGCGCGGCGGCAGCGAGGGCAGCGGGCTCGGGCGCGGCGGGTAGTCGAGTCTGTGGCAGACTCGGTCGAATAGTGGGTGCCGGTTCCACAACCGCTATAGCACTTCCCGCCGGCACAATTACTGTCGTCGTGCCCTCTGGCGCCTCGAGTGTGACTGCCAAATAAACCAGATACAGCAGCGTTAGAACCGCTATTCCAGCGATAGCCCAAAGACCGGACTTTGACATGAGATTACTCCATTGCTGCAATTTGAGAAGTATTCTGGCACAGGCCCATTTCAGCTACAACAGCAGGCCGCTGACAATCAGCTTTAAGTCAGCGATTGCCACTATTTAGACACTATTGATTCGAGAGTGTATCGATTAGAGCACTATTAATTAATCAGGAACAATGGGTTAATTCGCGGCTGTAGGGAAAATAAAAAAAGGCTGTCGTGATAATCACGACAGCCTTTTCGATTCTACGCAAGGGACTTCAAAGTCCCTGAACCTGAACCTAAACCTAAACCTTGGGAAAACCTAATTCTTCCATGGTTCGGGTTAAATCCTTGCCCGCCGTTGCCGGCTTGGTTTCCTTATCAATTTTAAGGATGATACCGTCAGCACCTATATAATAGGTCCAGCGATTGGCATAACCCGACGCGGCCAAGACACCATAGGCGCCTGTCATCTCCTTGCTGGGATCTGCAAGGATCGGGAATCCAGCCTGATGCTCATCGGCAAAGGCTGTATTGTCTTCCAGTGTATCCACACTGGTCATGAAGTAGGCAACGTCGAAACTTTGAATTTCTTTGGCACTGTCACGCAGCGCTTTACATTGAATAGTTCATCCGCCGGTAAAGGCTTTGGGAAAGAAGGCAATGACTACAGGCTTGTTCCCCAGAAACTGGGACATGCTGTAGGTCTTGCCATCCGATGCCTGCAATGAAAAATCAGGTGCTTTATCACCCACTTCCAATGCGGCAGCAAATTGACCACCCAAGGCTACTGCGGCAATCAATGCCGACAGAAACGCTCGAGTTAGGCGCTTAGCAAATTGAGACATAATCTCCTCCGGTTATAAATACTGATCAGCCCAGCAGGGACCCACGCTGATCTGTCATGTTTTACCTTGTGTAGCGGATTTTTTCCAGCAAAATCGGTGATTTCTCCACGGAGAGACACATTACCCCTACTGAAATGGGGGGGAGGGTAGAAGACGCCGGCTGAAAGCGAGGGCAGAATCTACAACAAGCTCCGACGTCGACTCAACCGCAGTAGCTGATCGAATTCGACCTGCAATTGTGCGATCTGAACTTCCAGCTGCTGCTTCTCACTGGCCGCCAACTCGCTACTCTGATCTTTTATCAATTGCAGTCTTTCAATCGAGCGTTGCATGGAACGAGAGTAACGGTTCAATTCCTGCTGTTTCGCGTCGCGCTGGGATTGTCGATAGCGAGGATTCTCTACTTGCACGCTGACACAATTTCTAACGATTTGACCGCTGGCATTTCTGACATTCTGGCAGCGGGTCTGGGTCACATAGCGACTCGCCGTGCCTTCAAATGCCGTATAGGGAGTGCTGGCTATAGATCGCGCGAGGCTTAAATCGGTTTCCGTTTTACCATAAATTAGTTTTAACAAATCCGTGGGCTCCGAATCGGTTTGGGATTCAATATTAGTGATCGCCGAGTCGTAAAAGCGACTCAGATCGATGGCAGTATTTGAATAAGCCCGGTAGTTAAAATCCAGCAAGTTTTCCCGCAGCAAACGCAACTTCCAACTGCCATATTGTTCTGCCGCCGTAATATATGCCGGATTGCCCAGCTCAAACAGGCGGCTACTTATGTGATAACGCAACTGTTGTAAGTCATCCACTTCCTGCCATTCTTTCAATTTGTCGTTGTTAGAGATGAGCTGCTCAATAACAGGAAGCTGCTGTTCGCTGTAAAGGCCCGTGTTAATTCTCGCAACCTGCAAGGCATCTGAATACAGCGCCACCGCATTGCCATAGTCTTCAATTTCATTATAGAAGGCGGCGAGATCAGAATAAGCCTCTTGCAAATCCGGCGCATAAATACCGAGCTCACCTTGCATATCCTCGATAGCTTGCTGTCGATTAGCAAGTTCCCGGCTTATTTCAAGTGCGCGCGCACGCTCTGCCTCAGTTTGCGCTTGAGCCTGACTCGGCTCTTGATCCTGGGTTTGGGTTTGGACTTGGGTTTGGGCTTGAACAGCACCGAGCAACAAAATCTGCGAACAAACCACAACCAGTAAGCCGCACAATGCCCGCACCCCTCGTCGCAGGGAAGAGGGGTCTGTTTGTCGTTTGGCTATCTGCTCAATGGTCATAGGTCATAGGGAGTCTTTATAAATTCGAAATCTATTTTATCAGATAGCTTATAAGCTTATTGACCTGAATCGATACTGAATCAAGTGCCGAAGCGGCCAGGCTAATGAATCAGGTTCCAGGCGGTGCTGCGTCGAATAATGGCTCACTCTTGGAAGAAATTCAATATCGCGGCATGTTTGGACCTGGTCGTAATTTGCGTGCTCGGTTGCAGTATCGATGGTAAGCACTGCGATATCTGGCTAATATTAATCGCAGAAGAATCGCGTCACTCTCTACTGGCTCTCTTTTTTTTGAGAAACAGTTTTTTGAGAAACATTTTGGGAGAAACCGGGAATTTGATTTCTATCGTTGTACTGCTGACTATAAATGATGAATCAGCCTTTCTTGAATTTGAGAACCAGGCGACAGCGATCATGACCAAGCATGGCGGCGAACTTGTTTCGGCATTTCGGCCGAGCTTGGCTGATTCCAGTGTTGATGCAAAAGACGTTGACGAGGTCCACGTTCTGCAATTTCCGGATCAAGCCTCTTTTACCAGCTATAGGGCCGACTCTCGATTGGCCGCCCTTTCGGCGCTTCGGGTTAAAGCGATAAAAACAAGCCGTGTTTATGTGTCGGGAAAGGCTATCGAATATCCCCTGTCGCCAGCAAACCAGGCTACAAGTAAGCAATTGCCCAACACTCTGCCGAAGACGGTGCGCTCGCAGCGTCACAGTAAACTTTAACCAAGGCTATCACTGCACCGCCTGCAACAATCCCTGTATTCCACGGTCAAAGTTATAGACCCTAACAGCGCGCGGCCCGTCGCTCACTAATGCGGGATGACAAAAAGCAGCAGCTGCGTTACTCTCGGAACAAGTCTCATTGCACGCAAAGTCTTTATAATGAGTCCATTGAATTACAACGCAGTGCCCTTCCAAATGAGGTTTCAACAATGATAAGAATTTATCAGTTTCTTCGTCCCCTGTTTCATCAATTCCCTGCACCCAAAACTGCCCTTGTCAGTGCGCTGCTGCTCGCGGCCTTTGTCGCGCCCGCTGCATCGGCTCAGGACACGGTTGAGTGGACCACCCTGGGAAATGATTTCGCCCATACCCGCTACTCCCCCGCCGAGCAGATTACGGCGGAGAATTTCAGCCAGTTGGAAGTCGCCTGGGAATGGGATGGCTCCAGCTTTCAGGCCCAGAGTGGACGCTCTACCCCAAGCTACATCAACGGACGCCTGTTTACGGTTGCCGGCGCACGGCGACACGTAATAGCAATCGACCCCAAATCAGGCGAAACCATCTGGTCCTATCGCGAGCCAACTACTGAGCGTTATCAGTACTCCATGCGTGCCGACTACGGCAAGGGCGTGGGTTACGGTCAGGTCGATGGCAAAGATATCATCTATATCATCTCTCCCGGCTTTTTCCTCACCGCACTGGACGCCGAAACCGGCGCGCCACTGGAAGGCTTTGGCAAGCCAGTTCCCATCGAGGGTTTCCCGGATACCGGCGTGGTGGATTTGCTCGCCGATCTGGGCCACCCCTATGATCCCTATAAGGGCCTGCCACTGGAACGGGGCTATATTACTTCTTCCTCACCGCCTATCGTGGTTAACGGCGTAGTAGTTGTAGGCAACTCGGCCGAGCAAGGCTACAACCAGTCACGCATCGAAAATGTGCCGGGCGATATATTGGGCTATGATGCCAAAACCGGCGAATTCCTGTGGAAGTTCAATGTGCTTCCACAGCCAGGTGAGTACGGCCATGAAACCTGGGAAAATGACGCCTGGAAGACCACCGGCGATATCTCTTCCTGGGCACCGATTTCCGCCGACAAGGAATTAGGACTGGTCTACATTCCAACTAATGGCGTCACCATCGACTACTATGGCGGACATCATCCAGGTGACAATCTCTACGGTACCAGCCTGATCGCGCTGGATGTGAAAACCGGCGAGCGCGCCTGGCATTTCCAGATGGTGCATCATGACATCTGGAATTTTGATACCCCGACGGCGCCGATTCTACTGGATGTAATGACGGATCAAGGCCTGACCCCAATCGTGGCCCAGCCTACAAAACAAGGCATGGTGTATACTTTCAATCGAAAAACCGGCGAGCCGATTTGGCCGATTGAAGAAGTGCCGGTACCAGCCTCTATCGTGCCCGGTGAAAAACTGGCGACCACACAACCAATTCCTACCAAGCCAGCCCCGTTTGATATGCAGGGCCTGAGCGTCGACACTCTGGTGGATTTCACCCCGGAGATCAGAGCCCAGGCGATTGCCGCCGTGGCTGACTTTCAACTGGGACCGGTATTTAATCCACCGCTGCACAGGGATAATCCACTGGGCAAGGTTGCCTCCATGATTTGTCCATCGGGCGCGGTTAATATCACCCATCCTTCGGTGGCGGATCCCGTCACCGGCATTCTGTACGTGACTTCCCGCTCTGGCTGTAGCTCCAGACCACTGGTGACTGGCGAGGAAGCGGATACCTACTATGACGCCCCTACCGGCGTTACTCTGTCCCGCTATGCCGCTGGCAGAGGCGGGCCAACACCAAGGCACCCGTTGGGTATTCCCTTATGGAAGCCACCCTATAGCCGAATCACCGCGATCGACATGAATACCGGCGAGCACCTTTGGATGATTCCTACCGGTGAAACACCGGACAGAATAGCCAATCTGCCCGAGCTTCAGGGCGTGGATATTGGCAATACCGGAACCGGTAATGCGGTGGCTATGGTGGCCACCGCCAACCTGCTCATCTATTCCGATGTCACCGGCGACGGCACTCCGCAGCTATTTGCTATCGACAAGGCAACGGGCGAAGAAGTGGGTCGAGTCGAAGTACCGACGGCCAGCCGCTACGGCATGAGTTCATGGGTACATGAAGGTCATCAATATATAATTCTGCAAACTGGCAGCACCCTCACCGCCATGGCACTGCCCGGCGCTGGACCAGAACAGGGACGAGCGCACTAACGCAAGCCGGGGGACTGTGTACTATCAGCAGCCCCTGGTTTTTCAGGCAGGATATTTAAGCTCAAGATTAGATACACTAAACAGTGACACAATAAAATTTCAGGAGTCGATCGATGAAAACAAAATTACTACTAGGCACAGCCGTACTGGTAAGCGCCGCAGCCACCTTCACCGCCGTTAACTCACAGGAAAATGCAATGAGCTTTTTCATTACCAGTGTAGGTTCTGGTGATGGTGCGAACCTTGGTGGTTTGGCAGGCGCCGATGCCCATTGTGCAACACTTGCATCGGCAGCCGGCTCCCGCGGAAAAACCTGGCGCGCCTATTTAAGCGCACACGAGACCGCCAATTCCCCCAGAGTTAATGCCAGAGAGCGTATTGGTTTTGGACCCTGGTATAACGCCAAGGGTGTTGAAGTAGCCTCCAGCCTGAACAATCTGCATAGCGAATACATGCAGATGGGAAAACAAAACTCACTGACCGAAAAAGGCGATATGGTTAATGGTCGCAGCGATACCCCTAACCAGCATGACATTTTAACTGGCTCATCACTTAACGGTCGGCTTATCGACGATGGAGCTAATCACACCTGTAATAACTGGACCAGCAACGGTGAAGGCACGGCCCAGGTCGGACACTTCGACCGAACCGGTGGCGGGCAGAATCCAAACTCAATTATCAGTGCTCACGGTTCTGCCGGCTGCAGCCAGGAGAGTCTGGTAAGCACCGGTGGTGCAGGTTATTTCTACTGCTTTGCTATCGACTAAGTTTCGAATCAGAGAAAGTTGCGAGCCAAATGGTGTTGCTGTAATGGCAACGCCATTTGTTTTTTTCTACCAAGGGATACTAGTTAAGGCGCCTTAAATGAAACTTTATGGTTTTGGTCATTCACGTTCTTTTCGTGCCCTATGGGCGCTGGAAGAAGCTGGTCTTGAGTACGAATATGTAGCCACCACGCTGCGCACGGCGGCCGATGAAACCGATAGCGCGAAGAATCCGAGCTATCTGGCGCTGAACATTCAGGGCAAAGTTCCTACCCTGGTCGATGGCGATCTGGTATTAACCGAAAGTCTGGCTATCGTGAACTATATTGGCAGAAAAGCCCCGGATTCCGGCCTGCTTCCGAAGCTTGATCCGGCGGGCTACGCGCACCATGACGAGCTGGTATTCTTTATCCTCGCCGAGTTGGAGCAGCCGTTATGGAGCAAAGGCAAACATAGGTTTGCCCTGCCCGAAGCGCAACGCATTCCACAGATGCTGGAAACTGCAAAGTTTGAATTCAATAAAGCGATAAACGCCCTGGACCACTTGTTAGGCGATGAAGAATTCGCTGTTGGCAATAATTTCAGCATGGTTGATCTGCTTCTGGCACACACTTTTAATTGGGCTATACGCTTCGAATTTGATGTCCCGCAGAAATATATCGTGCTGCGGGATCGGCATTATCAACGTCAGGCCGCACAACGAGCACTGGCAGTAATCGAATAGACCATGTCACGATTATTGTTATTGTTACTATTATTGCCGTTGTCTGTACTCGCGCAAAACACATTTGCCCAGACCAGCCCCAACCTCAACCCCAACCCCAACCTCACGCTGGAAGATAGCCAACTCGACTACTACTTGCTACAGGCCTTCCAGGCCAAATCGGCCCCACAGAGAATCGCGCTGAATCACATTGGAATTCAGGTGCAGCCTGTCGATGGCGCTTACCTGGTAACCGCCTCGCTGGAAGACTATCCTGCCCAGCTGGCAGGAATAGAGCGTGGCGACAAAATCCTCTCTGTCAATGGCGCGCCTTTTCATCCCGTGCATTCATTCAATGCCGCGGCTGATGCCGAAGACTTCACCCCATCCCCTGCAGAATATGAACTTGAAGTTAGCCGAAATGGGTCGAGTCGCATGCTACGACTAACACCCGTGTTTGAAAACCTTTATGACAGTTATCGCACAGCCACTCTGAACAGCATCCAGAAATTTCCTACCGGCAACAAGACCATCGGCTATGTTCGTTTCTGGGGTTTATCCAGAGCCAGCGACGACCTGGTCAGCATGGAAAAAATTATCCAGCAGCTTGACGACTGCGACGGACTTATTATTGACCTGCGGAATTCCTTCGGCTACCTCAGTGCAAGTCACCTGGACCTATTGTTCCCAAACCGACGTCGTTATTTCACCACAACTGGATCCGCAAACGAACATGGCAAGCTCGGGGCTACCGGCATTGGCGACGATGGTGATTATTATCAGAAGCCTATTGCCGTGCTGCTGAATTCCACAACCCGCGGTGGTGCGGAATTATTCGCCTATCAGCTGTCGAAGTTGGAAAGAGTGGTGACTTTAGGAGAGAAAACGGCTGGAAAAATCGGCGAATTTATCATGCAAGAAAATGCAGAAGGTAAGCAGTTGCGCTATTTGCCCGCCGAAGGCGTATTAATAGACGGCAAGGCCTTCGAGTCACTGGGAGTAGAACCCGAACAAGTCATTGCCTATCCGTTCGAACAGAGTACTCGCAGCGATCCCCAATACGAGGCGGCTGTTGCGCTACTCTTGGGAATCATTTAGACAGACCGCCGCTACACTAAAGGTGCCGAATCCTCCCGCGCCTGCCAGTTCATCTGCCGATAGTCGAAACCCCTTTCGATAGTCGGCTTAACCACTTTGAAGTAAGGCGACACATCGAAATCTCTCGGTGTAAAGTAGGTGAAGTGGCGCTTATAATACTGAGGGACTTCACCATGCTCTCCTTTTCCCCCCTTCCGTCTGGGCAATATCGGGTAATCTATCGACTGAAAGGATTCCGCGATCAGGGTCGAACAGATGGCCTTTGTTGGCTCGCCACTGCCGAGACTGATCATCGCTCGACGATAGCGATTAGGTACCGCAGGCTTTTGAATAACGAAGCGAATCAGGTCAAAAACATTCTTTAGGTCGTAGCGATGTCCTAATTTTGACTTGGCAAAGTCAACCAGCCTCTGAGTATCTTCAGCACCAACACCCACTGGCCGACAGATTCGAAGATTGAAATTAGCATAGTGCTGCAAAGCGACCAGATGCACGCCGTTTTTCAGATCGGCTTCTATCAGGTTGGGCACATCACAGGTATCACCATTGTCACCTACAAATAAACAGGCGTGAGACCAGGATGATTGGGTGAGATACTTTATGGCTATACTGATGCGCGTGTTGCCATCGATCAGCAGGATGTCGCCTTTCTGTAGAACGGCAGCCACTTCTTCAATAGAAGCTGTGTCTTGCCGTTGGTAGCCAGGCAAATCTTTACTGAGAAAGGTTGCCAGACGATCGCCTATGGCTTGTTTAATTGCACTAAACATCGGCTTCTTCTATGTCACACACGCGTTAATGGAAAGGCTCTTTTGGGACGGATAAAATCGGGTATACTGGCCAGCCTTTATAGACTAACGAAAATATCAGCGGCTATTGCCGAACACAGTGTAATCGAATCCACAGGAGTAAGAAAATGACCACGGCCTACAACAAATTCTACATCAACGGTGAATGGGTGGCTCCAGCGAATCGATCCACACTGGATGTAATCAATCCTGCTACCGAAGAAGCCTTTGCCACGATCAGCATGGGCACGGCCGAGGACGTAGATGCCGCCGCCAAGGCAGCCAGGGCAGCCTTTCCGGCCTGGTCTCAATCTACGGTCGCTGAGCGCAAGGCAGTTATCGGCAAAATAATCGAAGGCCTGAAAGCGCGTGGCGAAGAGATGGCGACGGCGATTTCCAATGAGATGGGCGCGCCAATGGGCCTTTCCCGGACGGCACAGTTGGGTAGTGGCATCGGGCATTTCGCCAATATCCTCGGCATCCTGGAGAACTATCCATTCGAAGAAATTCGCGGGACTACCAAGATCGTTAAGGAGGCCGCCGGGGTGTGCGGGTTTATTACTCCCTGGAACTGGCCCCTGAATCAGATCGCCTGCAAGGTCGCTCCCGCCCTCGCGGCTGGCTGCACCATCGTGTTAAAGCCCAGCGAAATCGCGCCCATTAGCGCCTATATCCTGGCCGAAATCATCGCCGAGTCAGGACTCCCTGCCGGTGTGTTCAATTTAGTCAATGGGGATGGCCCCAGCGTAGGGGCCGCAATCTCAGCCCATCCAGAAATCGATGTGGTCTCATTTACCGGCTCTACCCGCGCCGGACGCGAAGTCGCCAAGGCGGCGGCGGAGGGCATCAAGCGTGTTACCCAGGAGCTGGGCGGCAAATCAGCCAACATCATTTTGGACGACGTACCCGATTTCGCCAGGGCAGTGAGTGGCGGCGTTATCGGTTGCTTCGGCAATAGCGGTCAATCCTGTAATGCACCTACTCGCATGCTGGTGCCCAAGGCGCGCATGGCCCAGGCCATGGAAATTGCCAGGGCTGCCGCCGCAAAGGCGAGCGTCGGGGACCCGGCCGATGAGAATACGCGATTGGGTCCGGTGGTGAGCGAATTGCAATTCAACAAAATTAACGCGCTTATCCAGAAAGGCATTGAAGAAGGCGCGGAATTAGTCGCAGGTGGCCCGGGTCGACCGCAAGGCATGGATAAGGGGTATTTCATTCAGCCAACAGTATTCGGCAATGTCAGCAATGATATGACTATCGCAAGGGAAGAAATTTTTGGCCCGGTGCTTTCGATTATCGGCTACGAAGACGATGCAGATGCGGTACGTATCGCTAACGATACAGAATACGGACTGTCCGGTTATGTTTCGGGCGAGCAGGCACATGCCGAGAAAATCGCCCGCCAGATTCGAACCGGCATGGTTCACATCAACGGCGCCGGCCCCGATTTCTCTGCGCCCTTTGGCGGCTACAAGAAATCCGGTAACGGACGCGAATGGGGCGTAGAAGGCTTCGAAGAATTCCTTGAAACCAAATCCATGTTAGGCGCGGCGAGCTAAAAAGGAACGCAAAATGTCTGTAGATGTAAAAAAGGCGGCCATCGATATTGGCATCGTCACCAAGGATATCGATGCCATGATGACGTTCTATGGCGACACTCTCGGTCTGGAATTCGAAGGGGCCATTCCCATGCCCGGAGGGGGCACGATGAATCGCTTCAAGGTTGGCGATAGTGTTATCAAGGTAATCGAGCTCGATCCCGCCGCCCCCGCCGAGGCGGCACCCGGCGGCATACGCGGTGCGAGTGGCTATCGCTACTGGACTATCACCGTCGGCAATCTTCAGGCCTGCGTACAGAAGGCGGCTGATGCGGGCGCCAGGATTGTGGTGGCAGAAAAAGTTGTGCGCGAGGGAGTAACCATCGCCATTATTGCCGATCCGGATGGCAACTGGGTGGAGTTATTGGAGACATCTTAGGCAAAGGCCGCATCTTGCTGACCTGGGGCGAGAACTGCAATCAGAGCGATTGAATCAAGAACGAAAGAAAGAAAAGGGGGGCAGATTTATTCTTGTGAATAAATCTGCCCCTTTTTTGCTTAACGCTTATTAACGAGACGCAAAACGAAACGATCTGTATTGCCACGGACGCTGGGATCGAACACACCCACATTTTTAGGGTCGTCGATATTACGCAGCATCTTGCCGCTAGCCTCAGCGAAGAATCCAGCGGCGGCGGCATCGGCTACCACTTGCGCTTCCAGGGCTCTGTGCAGGGGCTTGGGATCGAATACCGGGAACCCGGCATGTTCAATAACACCCAACACGGCGCCGTGCTTCAGCACCCGGCTCATCTCTGCCAGGAATTCGGCGACGGCGTTCGGATTATCTGAAAGATATAACTCGTGAAACTCCAGAGCGATCACAGCCGCATCCAGTGAATTATCGGGCAAACCCAGAGCATTTATATCGGCGGTGAGACGTTCCACATTGGACAGGCGATTATTAGCCAACCGTTGCTCTATGGCCTCTACCGTCCGCGGACCACGGGGTCCAGTAAGTGCGGCACTCGAATTCTGCATATATACCTTGCCACGAGGGCCGACTACATTGGATAGCACTTCGGTGTAGTAACCCGCCGCCGCCACCAGGTCGATAACTGTCATTCCCGGCCTGACACCAAGAAAGTCCAGCACCTGAATCGGCTTTCGACCGGCATCTCTCGCCTTATCGGCGTCTGCCCGGTTGGAATCGTTTGTTATTTTCGCGGTGAGCCCAGCAACATCCAGCCCCTGCGCCTGTACCGAAACACTGCCGAATGCCAGCACCGCCATCAGAACTACCAATAGATTTTTCATAATCCTACCTTTTTTGTATTTAACTGTTTTAGTGTTTACTTGTTCAGAGGTGCCCAAGCTTAAACTATCCCCTTTTCGGTCAATGAAGCATAAGCCCATTCGACAGTGAAGGAAACCACTTATAGCCGAAAGCCCGCTCGGCTCATCTACCCGATACAGTTTCCCGCCACGCTAGGGTACTATGCCTTAGTGCCTTACTCCAGCCATTCAAAGGAGTATCCACAGGCTAAAAAGGGTGAAAAGCAAGGGCTCAGATTTGCTTTTGACATGGGTTGGAGGAGTAACAGGTTTACCCATGCAGACTGGTTAAAACGGGAAACAGACCCGGCCTTTCCCTCCTCCTTTCTCCATCAACGAGAACAGCAACCCTGTTTTTAAAGACCCTGTTTTTAAAGACCCTAGTTTTAGAGACAATATATTGAAAGACTGTAATCAATGCGGAAAATGTTGCACGAAGTATGCTGACGGTGGCCTATCAGTTAGCGCCGAGGAAATAGCGCTGTGGGAGATTTTCAAGCCCGATATAGCCAGATATGCCAGCCATGGAGAGATATGGATAAGTCCCGAGACCGGCGAGCAATTACAGCGCTGTCCCTGGTTGCGGCAAGTGCCCAAGCAAAATAAGTTTACCTGTGCGATCTACCTCGACCGCCCGGACGACTGTAAATTCTATCCCGTTACTGTTCAGCAGATGCAGGAGGACGAATGCGAAATGTTGGAGGTGAAGGACTTGACCAAACCGAAGCAAGCCCAGAAGACCTTGGACAAAATCATGGCCGATAGCCGGCCCCCTTATCTGTCAGAGAATTACAAATAACAAATACAAGCACGGAGCATTATGCCGACACTTATACATCAACGCGTGAGAGACTGCCAGACGGGCAGCTACCCCAAGCAAATCTGCCGGGTCGCCTCGGGCTGGGTAGTACTGGGCGATGTGCAATTCCTCACCGGCTACTGCCTGTTGCTGCCAGATCCGGTGGTAGCCAATCTGAATGTGATGCAAGCCGAGCAACGAAAAACGTTTCTGTATGAGATGTCGCTGCTTGGTGATGTGATACTGGAAATTACCGGTGCGCTGCGAATTAATTACGAGATGATCGGCAATGTTGAACCGGCATTACATGCACACCTTTTTCCCCGCTATGCAGATGAGCCCGAAGCGTTACGCTTAAAACCTGTGTGGTTCTATGACTGGGAGAAGGCGCCTGCTTTCGATGAAAAAAGAGATACTCCCCTAATGCTGGAAATTGCAAAAAGGCTGAAGCAACGAAACCTCACAATATAGACTGCAGCGAGACTAAAGCCTCATCGCAAAAAAAGGAGGATTCGATTGAATCCTCCTTTTTTTATTCTGTAAGCCGCCGCGACAAGCGCCGCTCAAATTGTCGAAACGTTATCCTCGTGGGTGGTTTCTTTCAGCCGCGAATTACTTCCAAATATTACGCGCCGACAAATTGATGTCCAACACAGGCCGACCCGGATTTTCCACATGAATGATAAAAGTATCGGCGTCCGGATGACTATAGCCCAGAGATGCCATTCCACCTTCAGATACCGCTTTAAATTTCACACTATTTTTACCGATTTCAACCAGCTCCATTTCCTGAGGCCCTTCGGTGCGGGAAGCCATGCCAGGATTCCATTGCTGGATATGCAACACCAGAGAACCATCAACTTCTTCGATAGTGATCATTTCAAACATGCTGGTGGCATCGTTGCCAGTCATTCTCACCATCGCCGCAATTGAGCCGCCTTCACCGCCAATCCAGTTTTCCTCCAATTGGTTTGGCCCCAGATTACCTGCCCAGTTCCCGGTCATCCAGGCGATATCTGCAACAGTCGCGGCGGGGCCCGCCTGGACTGAACCCGTTACGGCGGCGAACAGGGTTAACGCAAGTGCAATGCTCAGGTTTTTAATTTTCATGGGTTACTCCGTGGTTTTTTGTAGTGAAGTATTCACTCGCTATTTTCATTATCCAGTTTGCTTGTACTATTTCTTCTTGTACAACTTATACTGCTTTTTCTTATACAACTTATACTATTTCTTCTTGTACAACTTATACTGTTTTTTCTTGTACAATTTTCTTGTACAAACAGTTGGTTTAGCGCGGCAAAGAAGTCGATGTTTTTCACTCTTCTTACCCGCCTACTGTCTACTGTCGTATTTTCTCCAGCCAGGGCCCGAGCGTACTCCAATCCATTCTAAACATGTGTGGCGCGCCTTCAAGGATTTCAGCATCCAGTTTAACGCCTGCCTCTGTCAGGCTGGCGACTGTCGCGTCGAATTGATCCGCCCAACCCAGAGTATCCTCGCCACCGATGCGAAGGTAGACCGGAAAATCTTTCAAAGAATCATTTCTGGTTTTAGCGTCGGAAACAGCCGGTATCGCAGCAACGCCAAAATATTTCTCCGGGTGTCGGCGCGCTATCTCCAAAGATGACATCCCTCCATTGGAAACACCTGCCAATAACACTTTTCCGCCTGACACGTCATCACGCTTCTGCAACGCGTTTATCAATTGCACAATTAATGCATTATTGGCACTGCCGCGAAAGGATCTATTATTCACAGAAATCGGAACGGCGACTATCCAGCCTCGCTGCGCGAAACCACTGCCCAGCCAGCGTGAAGTATCTTGAGATATAGAGGCGTTGCCGGGACCGCCACCCATTAGCACAACCAGGGGACTGGGTTGATCGGAAGCAGGCGACGGTTTAACGATAAACACATTCAACACCGAACCATCTTCCAGGCTTATCCGCTCCTGTGCTTGGGACAACATTGGCAAGAAACCAATTAATAAGAACATCAGTTGAAATAAAACTTTCATCTCGCGCTCCTTATCTGAACAGTTGATGAGATCAATCGCTCGACTGTTCTCTGTTTTTATACACATCTTCGAACTGGCTCTGCAAGCGGCGCATGCCACCGAGCCAGCGATCATAGTCGTCTGTTTTGCGACGCATATAGGTTAAGACTTCCGGGTGAGGCAAAATCAGAAACCGCTCCGCTGCCAATGTTTCTATCACCGTGTCGGCTAATTTCTCTGGCTCCAGCATGCCATCGAGTCCAGCCACCCCGCCATCGCCACCGGCGGTCATGGCCGTGCGTACCGCCTGCGGACAAAGCACAGAAACCTTGATGCCACGATTACCATAAGTGATGGACAACCACTCGGCAAAGCCTATTGCCGCATGTTTAGTTACCGAGTAAGGCGCAGAGCCAACCTGACTTAATAAACCCGCGGCAGAGGAGGTATTCAACAGGTAGCCTTCACCTCGCTCCAACATGCTGGGCAATACCGCTCGCGCCGCAAACACATGGGACATGACGTTAATGTCCCAGATTGTTTGCCAGGCATCGGTCGCTACGTTTTCACCGCCGGCGGTAAAAATGCCGGCATTGGAGCAAAACAAATCGATGTGACCGAATCGGCCCAGGGTTTTTGCTACAAGTTCATTCACTTCGTCTTCATTGCCGACGTCGGTCCTGACGCCAAGTGCCGCCGTGCTGGCCGCTATATCCGCAACTGTGGCGTCGATACCGTGCTGATTGATATCGGAAACCACCACTGCGCTGGCCCCCTCTCTTGCGAAGCGTTCGCAAAGAGATTTCCCGATTCCGCTGGCACCCCCTGTAACGACTATTACCTTGTCTTTAACTTGCATGATTCGATTTCTATTCCTCGCTTATTTTTGGCTTTTTTACGCCTTCCTATCAATTTTTTACATCGGCCTATTAATAGAAGTGCGTTATCAATAGAAGTGCCTTATCAATAGAGACACAATTATGCACTCAACATGTCACTAAGGCGGTTTCGAATAATTTCTTCGGCTTCGGCTACCATACGGCTAAGCAACGCTTCGCAAGTGGGAATATCATCAATTAATCCGACAATCATTCCGGCTGACCAGATGCCTTTGTCCAGATCGCCGCCATCGAATAGTTCTCGACCTTTAACACCTTGCACCAGAGGTTGGATATCCTCAAATTTAGTCTCGCCGTCTTGCGACTCAATCTCCATCACTTTTTCAGCAACGCTGTTCCTAAAGACGCGCGCGGTATTACGCAAGCTTCTGTAAATCAGTGCGGTGTCCAACTCGGAGGCATCCACCATGCGTTGTTTTACTTTTTGATGAATAGGCGCTTCCCTGGTCACCATGAAGCGAGTGCCCATATTAATGCCATCCGCCCCCATAGCCAGGGCGGCAGCCAATCCTCTGCCGTCACCTATCCCACCGGAAGCAATGAACGGAATCTTCAATTGCCTGGCCGCCAGCGGCAACAAAATCATATTGGTGACATCGTCTTCGCCGGGATGACCCGCGCATTCAAAACCATCGACGCTCACCATATCGCAACCGATCTTCTCCGCCTTCAGCGAATGGCGAATGGATGTGCATTTGTGAATTACCGTAATACCCGCTTGCTTGAACATCGGCAGAAAAGGTTCGGGGTTACGGCCAGCCGTTTCGACAATCTTGATGCCCGAATCGACGATGGCTTGCGCATATTCCTGATACGGAACCGGCTTAATGGTAGGCAGAATAGTGAGGTTAACCGCGAAGGGCTTATCGGTCATCTCGCGACAGCGTGCGATCTCTTTCAGCAGATCTTCTGGCGTCGGCTGGGTAAGGGCAGTTATTGTTCCCAACCCTCCGGCATTAGATACCGCTGAGGCCAGCTCGGCCAAACCTACCCACTGCATCCCACCCTGTATTATAGGATGCTCGATACCCAGCATTTCAGTAACTCTGGTCTTCATTTAAATTGCTTCCCCCCGGCTATTTCTTCTCAGTCCAGCTTCTTTGTCCCGCATGGCGGCGGCTATTCTGTTGCAGTATGGTATTTCGATATTCGCTGTCTATTGCTCGGTTTATAGGACTCCCTCGAAATCGAAGGCTAGTTTACGTGGTAACGATGATCACTGCAAAGACAGCACATTCGGCCGATATTTTGTGGTATATTGACGAGCTTTTAGACTAACCGCCATACGATCCGGGCTCTTCAATCTGCATTTGAACAAGATTTTGGGGTTCGAATAAAATTACCTAAATAAAGGTCTAGTTAAAACCGGGCAATATAAAAATCACCTATTAAGCCGCAAACGAATTACCGCAGAGTAATCGTATAATCGAGGCACGGGTGAGCCCACAATAAAAGGAAGAGAGAGAATATGATACGCAAAATACTTTTTACCAGCATTGCTGCCGCGACTGCCTTCGCTGCGGTTCCTGCTCTGGGGCAAAATCGCCAACAGGCAATCGAAGAAATCCAGGTTACATCTAATAGCAGAAAATCAGAAGGTCTGGCAGATGTTAATGCCTCAGTGTCTGTCTTGGGCGAAGCAGAACTGGACCTGATCGGTCATACCCATTTTCAGGAAGCGCTTAATCGTTTGCCGGGCGTCAACATTAACCGGGGCAACGGGCAGGAAAGCCTGTCCGCAATTCGTTCCCCAGTACTCACCGGCGCCGGCGCCTGTGGTGAATTTCTGGTCGCCGAAAATGGCATCCCGGTACGCTCTGCCGGTTTCTGTAATGTAAATGAAATGTTTGATACCCATTCCGAGAACGCGGCGCGCATCGAAGTTATTCGCGGGCCAGGAAGTGCATTCTGGGGTTCCAATGCGGTGCACGGCGTGATCAACGTGGTACTTCCTGAAGCAGGCGATGCCGGCGAAATAAGTCTTGAGCAAGGCCCCCGCGGTTCGCAGCGACTTAACGCAAAAATCGGCCATGACTACGGCAATTTTAAACAGTTGTTATTAGTGAATGGCGCCAGTGAAGAAGGTTATCACGATGCAAGCGGCGTGGATCAGCAGAAATTATCCTGGCTGTATAATTACACCACCAGCAACGATATTGCGCTGGACGGCGGCTTCACCGTTACCAATCTGAATCAGGAAACTGCCGGTTATGTGACTGGATATAACTCCTATAAAGACGGGCATTTACGCAATGATAATTCCAATCCGGAAGCTTATCGTGATAGTCGTAGTACCCGCTTATGGACCTCAATCAGTCGTCAAGTGAATGACTGGGATGTAGTAATCACCCCTTATTTACGTGAAGTAAACATGAACTTCCTGCAACATTTTCTGCCAGGAGAACCCACTGAAGACACAGAGCATCGTAGTCTGGGCGTACAAACTGCCGCCTATCGCGAGTTATCCAATGGGGCGGATCTGGCGATCGGTTTTGATGTAGAGAGCACTGAAGGTAGTCTTAAGCAGACGCAAGAAAACCCGACCACAGGTTCTTTCTTCATCAGAAATTCGATTCCTCAGGGCAAGCACTACGACTACGATGTGGATGCCCGTCAGATGGCGGCGTTTATCAACTACCAGCAGAGCTTCGATAACGGCTGGGATATGTCCCTGGGTCTTCGCATCGAAGATATGAATTACGATTACAACAATAACATGATCAATGGCCGCACCGACCAGTTCGGTGTTGAATGCCGATTCGGCTGTCGTTACAACCGACCCGCAGACAGAAGCGATGATTTCTCTGACATCTCACCGAAGCTGGGCCTTAACTACGCGCTGAATGACAATCATGATTTGCAGCTTCGTGTTCAGCGCGGATTTCGTGCGCCACAGGCTACCGAGCTTTACCGCCTACAAAATGACCAGACAGTAGCCGAACTCGATTCAGTTGAATTGGACAGCTACGAAATTGCATTTAAGGGCGCTGGTGATATCTGGAATTACGAAGCCACTTATTACTATATGGATAAGCAAAACGAAATCATTACCAATAGTGCCAGAGAGAACTTAAACAATAGCCATACCTCACACACCGGCATTGAATTCGGACTCGGTTATGATTTAACTGAAACCCTGTCCTTTCAAGGCGTTTTCAATCTTGCCAAACACACTTATGAGAACTCCGAAATTTCCGGTGGCATCGACATCAAGGGCAATGACGTCGACTCGGCGCCAAACACCTTTGGCAACTATCGATTGCAGTGGCAGCCAAGTGAAGCCCTTTTGGCCGAAGTCGAATGGGTCAACATGGGAGACTATTACTCCAACCCGGAGAATACCGCCAGCTACGAAGGCCATGATCTGCTGAATCTTCGCGTGCAATATCAGTACAGCGACAAGCTTAGTTTCTCACTGAATGCGTTAAACGTAACGAATGAGTACTACGCCGAACGTGCTGACTGGACCACCTTTACCGATGACCGCTATTTCACTGGCGAACCCGCTCGGGTCTTCTTCGGTATCACCTGGAAATACCTGTAGTCTGATAATGTCCAGGCAGCTAACTATTTAGCTGTCTGGGCAGATGCGGCTAGATAGGTGAATAGGTAGGTGAACAGATAGATAAACAGGTAGCCGCATAAATAGCTACAGACAAAAAGCCGACTGTTAACCTAGTCGGCTTTTTTATTAGTTGCTGATTTGTTCACTTTGTACTGGCTGATGAATTCTGCCTTGGAATGATAATTTACTGACACTCCGTTAACACGCCATCAATATTAGGGCTCTAATGACAAATCACGACTCCATAACCGATCTCCACGTCTACTATGACTTGATCGATTATTTTTCCCGCAATACCTCATCAGAGCCCAAGCCTATAGCTCACCCTGACAATTCGGTGAACAAGCTAGTGGAAGTCGGGGCAAGCGCGTTACGTAAAGCCTCCGTACTGATCGCTGTCACGAGGCATGCTGCGAACAATGAAAGTCAACTTGTGCTAACCGTTCGCTCCGAGAATCTGAATACTCATGCCGGCCAGATCAGCTTACCCGGTGGCTCGCAAGACGAGCAGGATATAGACGCCGTTGCGACGGCATTGCGCGAGAGCGAAGAAGAAATCGGCTTGCCCGCTGATAAGGTAGACGTAATTGGTCAACTGGGAGATATGGCATTGCCCTCCGGCTTTCAGGTAACGCCGATCGTCGGACTGATTGATGCCGGCATGAGTTTTGTTCCCTGCCCTGTTGAAGTCGCCGAGATATTCCACGCTCCTCTTTCGCTGGTATTAAATACGGATGCCTACAGCTCTTCTTTAATGCGCTATAAGAATAGACAAAGGAAGATTCTGGAATTGCAATTCGGAGACTATCGAATTTGGGGAGCAACCGCGGCGATTCTTTACCATCTCGCTAAAGAAGTAGCGGATCACAAGGCACAAGCTGCCAAAGAAACAATCAGGTAGTTGGCGGTAGATCGTTGGCGGAAGATCGTGGCAGTAGATCGCGGCAGTAGATCGCGGCAGTAGATCGTGGCAGTAGATATTTAGCGGTAGAGAGTGAGCGAACTAACTTGAGGCTTGAGGCAGAATTATTGGACTACTTTTCTGCTGGTCTCCGGTGTCATTCTCATTATTTTCATAACAAACCCGGTTGCGACCTTCTGCTTTCGCCGTATACAGAAGAGCATCAACTTTTTTTACGAAGTCATTTTCGCTGAGTCGATCGCCACGGTTGTAGACATCGACTCCGAAACTGGCTTCAACTCCCATCAAGACCTCACCTACTTTAATTGATGAACTTTTAATAATAAGGCGAAGACGATTTGCGAATCTTATGCCCTGCTTCAAAGTGGTATCAGGCAGAATGATAGTAAACTCTTCTCCTCCATAACGGCAGGCAATATCCAGCCGACGGATGGTTTCCTTGATCAGATTCGCTATATAGCTCAACACAATGTTGCCAGCCTCATGCCCATGAGCATCATTGACAATTTTGAAATGATCCAGATCTAACATTATCAAACAGACAGACTGGCCGGAACGGCGAGAACGTTCCATTTCCAAACTCAGCGCCTGATTAAAATGACGAAAATTGTACAGCCGGGTTAATTCATCCGTACGTACCAGTGCTGCCAGTTTCTTTACCTCTTCTCGCAATCGCACTATTTCAGGCAGGTGTGCGCAATGCTCTTCACCTGTAGCGCAGATCTCGTGAATTGGCAGCTTGTTTGTTTGCTTCTTAACCATAGACCGTTCCAGACTGTGACAGCGGTCGTTTTCGCCAACCCGTAACTTACGTGTGAGCTTTATCTTGGTATTTGTCTTGATAAGAGTATCGGCACTTGTCGAAGTAACTGGCCCCAGCATGCATCATGCTAGCTAAACAGCCATCATGCTCAAACCCAGGACACAAAACGGAAAATATCCCTCAGCCATTTCAAGCCTGAGATAGAACTAATCATTCGCTTATGGAACAGCCCATGCCGGAAAAGGCCCCAGAACGCCGAAGGTTAAATGACCCAAGGTATAGACAAACAGGGTCAGCAGCAGCACCGAGAGCAGATCCAGCCAAAATCCTGCAATAACCATCTTCATTATCGGCACTCGGCCAGATCCGTATACTATAGCGTTCGGTGGCGTAGATACCGGCAGCATAAACGCACAGGAAGCCGCTAATGTCGTGGGAATTAACAGCAATAATGGGTGCACTTCTATTGCCTGGGACAGGCTTGCCATTATCGGAAGCGAGAGTGAAATTGTGGCGGTATTGGAGGTAACCTCCGTAAGACTGGTTATAAACCCAACCGTACTCATAACAATAACCAGCGGACTGGCGCTGCCGAGAAGCGCTCCCAGTTGGTTGGCTATATAGGTTCCGAGCCCGGAAGTGCTAAATCCCTTCGCCAGCGCCAAGCCGCCTCCAAACAATAACAAAATTCCCCATGGCAGCTTTTTCGCATCTTCCCAATCCATCAGACGACCGCCAATCTGCCTGCTGGCCGGAATCATAAACAAGGCAAGACCCATGGCGATAGAGACGGTTCCATCATCGATCATATAACCTACTGGTGAAGTCCCGATCCAACTTAGAAACCCGTCGAGGTAATGACTCCAGCCAAAAATATCAATTTCTGGCCCAAACAGCCTGTCCTTCCTGGTCATCCACAGTAAAGCCGCGCTCACGAAAACCACCGTGACTCGTTTTTCTTCCGTGCTCATAATGCCCAGCTTGGCTATTTCACTACGGATAAACTCACGACCACTAAAGGGCGTTGATGCCGGCAGAGGAAACACGAATCGAGTAAGCACCACCCAGGCTATCAACATGTAGACGGCACTCATCGGTAGCGCAAACATCATCCAGGTCGCAAAAGTGATATCTGGCGCTTCTGGAAATAGTTGCGTCATCTGAGTCACCAGAACACCATTAGGCGGAGTCCCAATCAATGTGGCGAATCCCCCAATGGATGCCCCGTAAGCAATCCCCAGCAACAAGGTCAGAGAAAAATTTTCAGCCCTGTCGTCAATCTTTCCACCCTCGGCCACTATCTTCTTATTCAGGTCTTCATAAAGTAATATCAAAGACATGCCCATGGGCATCATCATCATCGCGGTAGCGGTATTGGAAAGCCACATAGAGAGAAAACCAGTCGCCAGCATAAATCCCAGCACCAGCCGATGTGGCTGGCCGCCTATTAACTTCAAAATGTGCAAGGCAATACGTCTATGCAAATTCCATTTCTCGACCGCTGTTGCGATGATGAATCCGCCTAAAAAAAGCAGGATTATCCAATCCATATACTGGCCCGCGACGTTCGGATAAAAAATATCCAGATCAGAAGGAAGCAGTCCATTACGCATAGACACGGTAGTGAAATCAATCTGATTGTCAGCAGGCACCAGGCGGCCACGCATAATTCCCAGAAAGGGAAACAAGACGATTGGCAGCAATGCGGTGGCAGACAAAGGAATGGCTTCCGTTATCCACCAGATTGCCATTAGCAGAATCACGGCGGCCATGCGGGTGACGAGAGGGTTTGCTGGATCGAGATCGACAAATAACAGCATCAGCACAAACGCAAGCGGCCCCAACCAGAGTCCGATCTTACTGCGCAATGATGCACTTATGGGCTCATGTACAGATGAATCTGAATTTGCGCTCATAGCTCTCTTTTTCCCGTATCCATTTTGTTTTTTAGTTTTTCTTTAGCTTACTTTTACCAGCCTCTCTTCTGTGAGTGATGCCTTTCGCTCTCTCATAGATTCTGACACAGTTCCAAACACTATCGTGACTAAAAAATCTCCTCGAGGAAATTAGCTAAGGTCTGAGAACTGCGTCGTTCTGCGATATCGCTGTACACGGTACCGAAAGCAGGATTATTCGCCGCCGGATTAGTGAATGCGTGCATGGTATTGCCGTAGGCGTGTAGCTGCCAATCGACGCCTGCATCAGTCATCTCTGTTTCAAAAGCCAATACCTGATCTGGCTTCACCATAGGGTCATCATGACCGTGCAAGCACAAGACCTTCGCTGTGATTGGCTGGTTAGCGACGGCGTCGGCGGCCAGGATGCCGTGAATACTCACCACACCCAGCACATCTGCACCAGATCGGGCGAGCTCCAGAGCACACAGACCCCCAAAACAATAACCCATAGCCGCAACTCTCGCCGCATCGACCTGCGGAATCCCTCTACCTGCAATAAGTGCTGCCGTGATACGTTTTCGCAGAAGCAGCCGGTTACTGAAGAAGGGATTCATTAGCGCCGCATTACCCTGGGTGTCGTCATCGGAACCAAACACACCCTTACCGTACATATCCAGCGCAAAGCCCACATAGCCCATTGCAGCCATACGCTCTGCCGCCTGACATGCTAGTTCGCGCCTGCCGCTCCAGTCGTGGGCGACTAACACCAGTGGTTTCTTTGTTTCGGTTTCCTGATAGGCCACATAGGCTTCCAGTACGGTATCGTCATCGTTATATTCGAGTTGTTCTATGACCATTCTGAGCACCTACTATTATCCGCTATTGCTTTACATTCTGTATTTCACTAATTTGATTTGATCTCAGGATTAAGTGGGATGCCAGCACTCTTCTTCTGCAGAATTTCCGCCACAGCCTGCTCCAGCGCCAAGAATCTTTCTGCCGTGGCCGGATGTGATGAGCCATGGAAATCCGCGCTTAAGTAGTCTTGGAAGCATCGCAAACTCGCGGCTGGATTTAGAGCTGCTCCAACATCGCTTCGGCGGAACTGACCTTGATCTCGCCAGGCGCTTCGATACCGAGATAGGTAACGGTGCCATCTTCGACGATCATGCCAAAACGTTTCGCCCTGCCACCCATGCCAAAACCACGGGCATCTAATTCAAGCCCTACGGCGGCAGTGAATTCACCGTTACCGTCGGCCAGCATCAATACTTCTTCGGCATTCTGCACCTGGCCACACGCGCCCATCACAAAGGCATCATTAACTGCCATACACGCGATGGTATCCACTCCCTTTGCTTTGATTGCATCGGCATTGACTACAAACCCGGGCAGATGGGTCATAGAACAACCGGGTGTGAAGGCACCAGGTACGGCGAAGAAAACAACTTTCTTGCCTCCGAATACTTCCTCACTAGTGATCTCTTTGGGGCCATCTGCTGTCATAGTCTTAAAGTTGACCGCTGGTATTTTGTCTCCAACCTGGATTGTCATGCTGTACTCCTGCTTGATTGCTAATTGTTAATTGCTAATTGTTAATTGCTAGTTGCTAGTTGCTAGTTGCTGATACTCAGATTCGTTCACGGATAGTAGCAAATTCGCCACAACAATCTAAGCATTAGCTAATCTTAAGTGCTTAAGACAAGAATGAAATTGCCGATGTGTTTGAGAGGAAATTAGGTTAGCATTCAAAGTCTTATTTGAGGATTGGCAACTTGCAAATTAGTTGGTTGCGGATTAACTAGTTGCAAATTAACTACTTGTGAATTAACCACTTGTGAATTAACCATAGCATCTAAACTCTATGGATACCTTGTTCTTCCTGGCCGCCAAAATTATCTGGGCTGTTATCTCCCCCGATAGCCTCATTGTTCTGCTGGGCGTATCTGCCTGGCTGGCCCTGGCGTTCGGGTGGATGAAGCTATCACGCCGACTTTTGGCTTGCTGCGCTCTATTATTATTGCTTATTGGATTTTTTCCCTTGGGGGAATGGCTGATTTCACCCCTGGAGAACCGATTTGTTGCCAACGCCGCCCTGCCTGCCCGGGTGGATGGGATCATCGTTTTAGGCGGCGCTATTTCGCCGCGTCTGTCCAATATCTGGCAACAAGCCGAGATGAATGGCAGTGCCGATCGATTGACCAATTTCCTCTATCTGGCGAATCTGTACCCCTCGGCGCAGCTGGTTTTTACCGGTGGCAACGGTTCAGTGAGCGAGCAGGAATTCAAGGAAGCCGACATGGCCCGGGTCTTATTCGACCAATTGGGCTTGGCGGAGCGCGCCTTCATCTACGAGAGTGAATCGCGTAATACCTATGAAAATGCATTGAACAGTAAGACCCTGGTGTCACCCCAGCCAGAAGAAAACTGGCTACTGGTTACCTCTGCCTTCCATATGCCACGCTCGATAGGCAGTTTCTGCGCACAACAATGGGCGCTACAGCCCTATCCGGTAGATCATTACGGGATGAAAGGCGATTTGTGGCGGCTTGAATTCGGCTTCACCAACAATCTCGACATTCTCCGCATGGCGATAAGGGAATGGGTCGGGCTAGTCGCCTACCGTGTTACCGGAAAGACCAAGCAGTTCCTGCCCGGAGATCAGAATTATTGTGGCAGCTTGGCGAATACCAATAGCCTGGCGATCTAAGCACCGCTCAGTTGAGAATTCCGCGCAGACGTCCACTCAGTTTCTCGACCGCATCATCCACCGCGTCTTCTACCTGTTCTACGCCGTCTTGCAGACCTGCTTCCACGGATTCTGCCAGATCATCCATGTTGGGCAGATTTTTCAAGATCGAACCACTTAATTCCACCAATACCATGCTCACGGCGGCAGCCACGCTACTGCCATCGCCTTCTGCGCCGATGTCCTGCATCTCTATATCGGGCAAAGAAACAGGCGCGGTCACGAAGGCGGCAATCAGATTGAGCTGCGGATCCAGAATTTCAAGCCGACGAATAATTATCTGTTTGCCAGCGCTGGATTCTTCGGCAGTCGCCGCGTCACCGCGAGAGAGATTGCCCAACAAGGCTCGAATATTGTCACTGCTTATCTTTGTCTCATAGTTTATTGCCGGCTGCACAATGCTAATAGACTCGATCTCAACTACCTCTGAAAATATTGAACGCACATTCATAGCAATCGATACCGATTCCAGCTCAATCACATAGTCCGAGTCAAAACCCTGCGGATTTTCGATTCTCAGACCGCGAATATTGCCACTGCCATTTAACGGCGAAACGGAAGCCGATGACACCGTGACGGCGGTTCCCAGAACCTGAGAGCCGACTACTTCGATTGCATTTTTGACTATTGAATCAAAATAAAAGAATACGCCGCCGCCGATAAGCAACAACAAAAAAATAATTGATAACAGGATTTTTTTGATCATGACAATGAATTCCCTCAATTTTTACAGGCGTGTTTCCACGTTTATGCCAAGTCAGTTGAAGACACAGCACTCTGACCCTAACCCTCTAACTCTAACTCTAACTCTAACTCTAACTCTAACTCTAACTATCGAAAGGCGGCGAGCTTCCTATTACGGCGGCTATCCAGTCCAGATGCTGAGACACCCTCTCGTAAACCGCAACCGATCCATATTTACCCTGGGTCTCCTCGGAGAAATCATCACCCTCGACCTCTCCCACTGTTATCCCCGCGAGAACGAATCCAGTCTCGCCGCGCAGAAATGCAGGTCCGCCACTATCACCCAATCCCGGCATACCCTCCAGGGGCAAAGCCAGTCTACCGCTATCGCGGGGATCATCAAATACTATTCTTAGCCGACGTCCGGCCTCTGTAATTCGATTATTGGCAAGTCTAAGGCTGCCGTCGTTGTATTGCCTGCCGGTGGTACCCAAACCAAAATAACCCCACCCGAGGATAGTTATGATCTCGCCAAACTCGAACTCTTCCAGTTGCAGTGGCATTGGACTTGGCGTGGCAGAAGGCTCTCTAAAACGCAGCAGCGCCAGGTCTACATCGGAGTTCGAATCTATATCATAATCAGGATGCACAATTACGGCATCGATCTCGCGCGGTCGACTGCCCACTTCAACAGCAAAACGAAGACCGTTTTTGACAGTATTACCTAGCATGGTTTCTTCTACACAGTGAGCCGCGGTCAGGGCCCATTGTTTATGAATTACGGTAGCGACGCAGACCTTTTGATTGCCTTGTCGCTGCAGAAAGAAAACGGCGGGATATTCGCTGCTACGTACTTCATAGCGGGCAGGACCAATATCGTGACGAATAATTATTGCCTGACTACTCACCATGCTCAGGCAAGCCAGTGCCAAGATGAATACTCGATCAACCTTCATTTGAATCATCATCAGTTTTTAAGTCGTGATCAGAATTACCAGGCCTGTGCCGGCTGCGTCTAAGCGGTCGCAAATTAGGCTTGTAGGCTGGCTTGCGAGATAAACGAAACAATTTAACCATGCGATGTATAAATACCACCACGCTAAGCACAATAAAAGTCAGGATAATTGCGGCTAGCCACTGTTCATAGGTCCAGTTGGATGTGTCGATGAGTCTGGCAAACATACGCCTTCAACTCCTCCTCACTCTAATAAATATTTAAAACCAATGGCCTTGCTGCGGAAAGGCCCGATCTCGTCATTGCGGTGACAAACCTGCCGCCAACGAGCCAGCGATAACAGGCTTAAGCGTCGTTCGCCAAATCCACAACCAGCTGTTCAATATTTTCGATTCGTTCCCAGGGATCATCCAGTTCGAGTAACTGCTGTTTCTTCTCGTTTTCAACAGGAATTAATTCACCCAAACGCCAGCCTAGATCCCATAGATTATTGTAGTCTATCTTTAGTTTCTTCTGTTTAACCACAGGATGATTTTCCAGATTTTGTAACAGCTCGGTAAGTCCGGTGAATTCATCTTCAACTGGAATTCCCTGCTTGCCCACACTATCGTTTTCGCTAAACCTTACTTTGGCCATTAGCAGACCATTGGCCGCCAGCCGGCAATTCTCAACCACGAATTTCGCACTACCCTCAACCGTAATCCCCAACAAACCATGGGGTAGCGGGTCCCAGTCTATAATATGCGCATAGGTTCCTGCTTGGTGTATTGTTTGCGGTGTATTGTCCTTAATAACTTCCTCGCCCTCTTTCAATAGACAAATGCCAAATCCGCTTTCGGTTTTCAAACAGCTGCGCACCAGATCGATATAGCGTCGTTCGAATATTTGTAGATCCAGTCTCCCGCCTGGAAACATAACAAGGTGCAAGGGAAACAGGGGGATTTCCTCGGCGTCGTCCATATCGGAAGTGTTTATTTCAGAGCTATTCATTTCAGAGCTATTCATCTCAGGGCTATTCATCTCAGGGCTATTCATCTCAGGGCTATTCATTTCAGGGCAGAAAGTAATTTTTCATGAATACCATCGAAACCGCCATTGCTCATGATAACGATATGATCACCCGACTGGCGATTCTCTTGCAAAAATCCAACAATCTCACTTACCTCCGAAAAGGCATAACCCGGCACCTTGCTGTCTGCAATCAAGGCGTTGAAATCCAGGCCTGACTGTTCCGGCTTCTGCCAGATCACCATGTCGGCTTGCTGACAGGAATCGACGAGTTGTTGTTGATGTATGCCCATTTTCATCGTATTGGATCTTGGCTCAATCACAGCAATAAGACGCGAATGCCCGTTCTCTGCCTTGAGCTTGGCAGCCATGCCTTGCAAAGTGCTTGCGATTGCAGTGGGATGGTGAGCAAAGTCGTCGTACACTTTTACGCCGTCTATATCACCCCTCAACTCCAGGCGCCGCTTCACTCCCTTATACTGCAGCAGAGCCTCTGCCGCCGTTGGAACATCGACACCAACATTGTGCGCGGCCGCGATAGCCGCCATACCATTCTTGATATTGTGAATTCCGCTCATGCTCCAGCTTATCGCCGTACGACTAATCTCTTCGCCGGTGACTCCCTTGCCGTATTTCCTTAATTCAAATTCGCCGCCCTGATCATCTTTAATACAGGCATTCCAGAACACACCGCCGTTAGCCGCCTGCTTTGTACAAGTTTCTTCAGCCACTCCAATACCGAATTTCTGCCGAGGGGTCCAGCATCCCATGTCTAGCACCGTCTCAATCGTGGCTTCAGCGTAGGGGGAAATTATCAAACCGTTTCCAGGAACGGTGCGCAGCAAATGATGAAACTGTTTTTGAATAGCCTCGAGATCGTCGAAAATATCGGCGTGATCAAATTCTAGATTATTCAGGATAGCCGTTCGAGGCGCATAGTGTACAAACTTGGATCGTTTGTCGAAGAAGGCGCTATCATATTCATCCGCCTCTACAACAAAAAAGGCTGAGTCACCTAAATCTGCCGAGCTCGGCAGATTATTAGTAACACCCCCAATGAGATAACCTGGCTTCATGCCTGCGTATTCGAGTATCCAGGTAAGCATGGCGCTGGTACTGGTCTTGCCGTGAGTCCCGGCAACGCCCAATACCCATTTATCATGAAGAACGTATTGGGATAACCACTGCGGACCGGAGGTGTAGCTCAAGCCTTCGTTTAATACGTATTCTACCGCCGGATTACCCCGCGATAAGGCATTGCCAATAATGACCAGATCGGGACGGGGATGCAGATGCTCAGGCTTGAATCCCTCCATCAGATCTATCCCCTGTTCCTGCAACTGCGTGCTCATGGGAGGATAGACATTGGCGTCGCTGCCGCTCACCCGATGGCCAAGCTGTTTGGCAAGTACCGCCAGGCTCCCCATAAAGGTGCCACAAATGCCTAATATATGTATGTGCATCCAGCGATCTCAGTGTTCAGTAAGTTTGTCCAAAGAGTACTGTTTATAGCACAAAACTCCGGTAGCATAGGAGCTTTACAGATAAGCCTCAGCAAATATGCCAGATCAATCACAGATTTTTTGGGATTTTTCAGTCGACCTCTATCGACAGGAAGGTGTGAGTGCTGCCTGTCTGGAATTGCAAAACGCGCTCGGCCTCGATATTAATCTACTCATGTTTTGTTACTGGCATGGCTGTTGCGTTGGAACGATAGAAGACCAGGTACTCGATCAAGTTATCAATTTTTCCCTAAGCTGGAAACAGAGTGTGGTTCAGCCTCTGAGAAATGTTAGAAAATGGATGAAGCTGAATGCCCCATTGTTTGATGCTGGACAGGCCAGTCAATACGAAATGCTTCGAGAACAAATCAAAACCGATGAATTAGCGGCTGAAAAGTATCAGCAGGAAGCCATGGAAAGAATGGCTCTATCATCCAAATTTTTGCACGCGACGACGGCTAACTCAAACACATTAAACTCAGCTGAAAGTCGTATAAAAGCTGCCCAATCCAATCTGGAGAAACTGCTGGCGGCGTTGTCGATGGCAAATCAGATGAATGAAGTATTTGAGAGAAATTTGAGTGGTATAAACAGCGCGTTTTCCAGGAAACTCAAAGCTTAGGCAAGATTCAGTCATCTTGCCTTAAGGATTTGTATTCGCCAGACAGCCCCATAGAATGATCTAAAGACTAGGCCTTCTTCGATAGCAATATCGCTGAAATCGCGAATGCGAATGCCCCAGCCAACCATAGAAATCCAATTACAGTGGCGCTCTCACTACCGCCGGTAAACGACATGACGGAGAGCAACAACCAAATAAAAGAAACTACCCAGCAAAGAGATTTTGGATATTTCGCGAAACGGGAACCTTGTAAAGACATGACTTTCTCACAAAGGGTTATTGTTCTAATTTAACTCTATGGAGAATGTCACTGACGTAACAGGCAGTCACCCCCCCTTCCACTAGATTCCGCCAACAGCGCTCGAAATGCACCCTGATTTTTCCCGGTATTTATTCCCCTGGAACACCAATATATAACCATTCCAAGCAAAGACTGTCCTCGCGGGAGCCGGATCACGCAGAAACCGCTGTGACAAAATGCCTCAGAAATTCCTGCGCTTTCAGCCAGATGCCTAAGCCGCCGCTCTGGGTTTGGATGACTTCCAGCGGTTTCCAGTGACCGCCTTTTTGCCTGCTTGAACGCGGGGCTGCCCTCGCGTGTGGCTGGGTCGGCGGGAATCACCACGCTTGCCCTGCGTGTCCGTGTTCCGGCTCTCAGGCAGCGGAATCGCCAATGCAAATTCGAATTCCTTGCTGTCACCGGCCGGAATCTCTTTCTTGATTAAGCGTTCGATATCGCGTAATTGCTTGCGCTCTTCACTGCTAACCAATGAGATAGCCACTCCAGTGGCGCCAGCACGACCGGTGCGACCAATACGGTGCACATAGTCTTCCGCAACATGGGGCAAGTCGAAATTCACCACCGTGGCCAGTTGATCTATGTCGATACCACGAGCGGCGATATCGGTTGCTACCAATACCTGTACCTTGCCTCGTTTAAAATCATCCAGGGCCTTGGTTCTTTGCGCCTGAGATTTATTACCGTGAATCGCGGCCGAAAAAACATTGTCCTTGTTTAGCCGTTTCGCCAGATTATTGGCACCGTGTTTGGTGCGACTGAATACCAGAGTCTGATTGGGGTTTGCTTGCAGTAATTCGCTAAGCAAATCCGCCTTGTTCACTTTCTCCACGTGGTAGAGTTTTTGCGCAATAGCATCCACGGTAGAGTTACGAGGAGCCACGTCGATTTCTACAGGATTATGACAAATAGGTTTGGCCAAATTACGAATATCATCGGAGAAGGTCGCCGAAAACATCAGGTTCTGACGTTGCCGCGGAAGCAGCGCGATGATTTTCTTGATATCCCGAATAAAGCCCATATCCAGCATGCGATCCGCTTCATCAAGAATCAGTATTTCAACATCACTAAAATCCACGCATTTCTGCTGATACAGATCCAGTAATCTTCCCGGTGTTGCCACCAGAATATCTAGGCCGCGCATCAAGGTAATTTTCTGTGGGTTGATATTAACGCCGCCGAATACCACGCCATAACGTAATTTTTCATTACTGCCGTAGGTAACAATGCTGTCGGCTATTTGTGCGGCCAGTTCACGCGTAGGGGTCAAAATTAGCGCTCTGATACTGTTACGCTTGGTGTTGGTCCTGCCACTTAGAAGCTGCAACATCGGCAAGGTAAAAGCGGCGGTTTTACCTGTGCCTGTTTGCGCGGCCGCCATAACGTCCTTGCCTTGCAGAATCACCGGAATTGCTTTTTCCTGAATTTGTGTAGGATTTGTGTAACCTGTTTTTTGCACAGCGCGCAACAGGGAGTCGGATAAACCGAGAGTGTTAAAAGTCATTCAATTTCTCATTTAATAAAATGCAAATGCATTATAGTTTTTCAAAAACAATAGCCGCGACTTGCCAACAGCTGTTGCTGTATCAAGCGTGATTATGTTTGTCGTTATGTGTTCCCCGGACTTTAATTGCCGGTTGCACGGGAGTGCATTCGATAGGTAGCTGATGAGACTGACGCTGGTCTTTTAACAGCGACAAGTTCAAGAGAGAAGGGGTGACTTGTAGTTAAACTAATAGGGTAAACCGGTAGTTTAAAGCCGAAGTCTCAAGTGACTGCAATCCAGTTGCAGAGAGATGACCTTGTATCTAAATATGATGCACCATCAGTCTGATGAGTTGTCTCACAAGCTGACGAGGCCGCACTCTAACACAAAATACTGGAAAGTAGCGCTTTTTTCTTCTCAAAACAGTCAGAACAGAAAGAAACCGCCGTCGATGAGGAAACTGTCTCCGGTGTGATAGCGACTGGCATCGCTCATCAGATACGCGGCGATTCCCTCGAAATCTGCTCGATCTCCCCAGCGACCCGCCGGAATACGCGGCAGAATGGCATTGGCGAATTTCTCATTGGCGTAGTTATTTTCGGTCATCGCGGTTTTTATATGGCCGGGCAGGATCGAGTTAGCGGTGACGCCATGGCGCGCATATTCAACCGCCAGCGCCTGCATCATCGAGATTACTGCGCCCTTACTGGCGCCGTAGGCCTCGACTCTGGCCATGCCCATTAAGGCTCCCAGCGAGGAAGTACCAATCAGGCGACCGCCGGGATCACCCGCCTCGGATCGTTGCTTCATGTGTTTGGCCGCACTGCGCAGAGTATAGAAAAGACCGTCCAGATTGACATCGAGAACATGGCGCCAGTCGGCGCTGGAGAATTCCTCGAAACGTCCCGATCTCGCGACCCCGGCGTTGGCGAAACAAGCGTCCACTCTGCCGAAGACTTCCAGGGTTTCAGCAAAAGCCTGCGCAACGGCGGCTTCATCGGAGACGTCACATTGAATCCCATGTACCTTGGTGCCTAGCTTGCCGAGCAGTTCCACGGCGGCGCTATTTTTCTCCCCATTGGTTCCCCACAGACAAACATCGGCGCCCTGTTTTGCCACGCCTTCTGCGAAACCCAAGCCGATGCCGCTGTTGCCGCCGGTGATTAGCGCCACTTTTCCGCTAAGGTCGAAAAGATTGTCGGATAAATTGTCAGTCATTCGCCTTGCCTTCCTTTTTCGGGATTCCTTGCCAGCGTTTTACCAAACCCGGATCGAGATCAAACAGATCCAGCACCCGGCCAACATGGTGATTTACCAGATCGTCTATTGTCTGTGGTTTGATATAGTGCGCCGGCATTGGCGGCGCAATAATGGCGCCGATACGGCTAGCCTTGAGCAGTAATTCGCAGTGACCGGTGTGCAGCGGCGTCTCTCTGGGCACCAATACCAGACGCCGACGCTCCTTTAAAATCACATCTGCCGCTCTTACCAGGAGCGAGTCGGCATAGGAGTTGGCGACTGCCGACAGGGTTTTGATTGAACAAGGGGCGATAACCATGCCATCGGTTTTAAACGAGCCACTGGCAATAGTGGCGGCAATGTCTTTGTTGGAATACACATGATCCGCCAGGGCTTTAACGTCCCTGGCGGCCCAATCGGTCTCGATGGCGATATTCATCTTCGCCGACTCGGACATCACCAGATGAGTCTCAACTTCCGCCACTTTCTGCAAAACTTCCAATAAGCGAATACCATAGATGACACCACTGGCTCCGGACATACCAATAATCAAACGCACTGGGAATCACCTGCTTAAAATGGGGTATCGATTGTTGCATCAATCTCCAAGTACAGGCAAGCAATTGAAGTAGCTACTCGCAGCTTGTAACATGGCGCCTCCTTACACGATGTAGTTTTAGCCGCTTACCGACCACACAATGAAGCCAATTATGAAAAAACCCAATCTGTTCTATGCCCAATCCGGCGGTGTTACCGCAGTTATCAATGCCAGTGCCTGCGGAGTGATCGAGACGGCCAGAGCGCACAAAGACAAGATTGGCAAAGTCTATGCGGGTCTCAACGGGATAGTTGGGGCGCTGAATGAAGAGCTGATTGATACCAGTAAGGAGTCAGCCAGCACTATCGCTGCCCTGCGCTCCACGCCAGCGGGCGCCTTCGGCTCCTGTCGCTACAAGCTAAAATCATACGCCGAAAACCAGCGTGAATATGAACGGCTGATGGACGTGTTTCAGGCACATAATATTCGCTATTTTCTGTATAACGGCGGCGGTGATTCCCAGGACACCGCCAACAAAATTTCTCAGATAAGTCTCGATATGGGTTTTCCGATTACCTGCATCGGGGTACCCAAGACTGTCGATAATGATTTGCCGATAACCGACAACTGCCCGGGATTTGGCTCGGTGGCTAAATATGTGGCCGTTTCGATACGCGAAGCCGGACTTGATGTGGCCTCGATGTGTGACAGCTCCACCAAGGTATTCGTGATGGAAGTTATGGGTCGCCATGCGGGCTGGATTGCTGGCGCGGCAGGACTGGCTAGCGAGGAAGAAGGCGATGCGCCGCATATCATTTTATTTCCCGAGATTGCTTTTAATAAAGTTAAATTCTTAAAGAAAGTAAAATCAAGTGTCAAAAAATACGGATACTGCGCCATCGTTGTATCCGAGGGGGCACAGAACCCCGATGGCTCTTTTCTGGCCGATGCCGGTGGTGCCGATGCCTTCGGACATGTGCAATTGGGCGGCGTCGCACCCTTCGTGGCAAATATGATCAAAGCCGAGCTGGGTTATAAATACCATTGGGCGGTGGCGGACTATCTACAGCGCTCGGCGCGCCACATCGCCTCCGCTACCGACGTAGAGCAAGCCTATGCGGTCGGTCAGGCGGCGGTTGAATTCGCGCTTAAGGGTAAAAATGCCGTGATGCCGATTATCATCCGAGGCAAGGGGAAAAAATACAGCTGGCGCATCGGTGAGGCGAAACTATCCGCTGTCGCCAATGTAGAGAAAATGATGCCCCGTCACTACATCAGCAAAGATGGCTTTCATATTACCGACGAAGCGCGCGCCTACTTCACGCCATTAATTCAGGGAGAGGACTATCCGCCGTATCGGAATGGGATTCCGCAATATGCGCGTTTGAAGAGACAACTTGAAACTAAAAAACTGAAGGCCTGGAAAGCCAGCTAGGACAGCGCCAAACAATGGCATCCGACTCTGCGTGATCTGAACTGTACCGCAGCAAGACGCTGGAGATGGTTAAGCCAGCAATAGTCAGGGTGCCAGACGATCGATAGTCCATTCACCGTCTGCGCCTTGCAAGTATCTAAAGCGATCATGCAGACGCTTGGCACCACCCTGCCAAAACTCGATTTCTCTGGCTTTGACCCGGTAGCCTCCCCAAAAATCCGGAAACGGAATTTCGCCGGCCTGAAATTTTTGCTTCATGGCCTCGAACTGATTTAACAACACGGTTCTCGAAGTCAGTACAGTGCTCTGCACCGAGGCGATTGCCGCCAACTGACTATCCTTCGGACGGCTGATAAAATACTTCAGGGATTCCGCGGTAGAAATTTTTGCGGCCTCACCGCAAACTTTTACTTGTCGATCGATAGTATGCCAGGGGAAATGCAAACTGATTTTTGCATTGTGATCCAGATCCTGTGCCTTGCGGCTGCCGTAGTTGGTGTAGAACACGAAGCCATCCTCATCGAAGTGTTTCAGCAGAACGATGCGCTGACTCGGTTGGCCATTTTCCGCAACTGTCGCCACGGTCATGGCGGTAGGATCAGCAATTTTTAGGTCGATTGCCTGCTGCATCCATTTGCCAAACTGGTCAAACGGATCAAGAGCAAGGTCTTCACGATTTAAACCACCATGCAAATATTCACGGCGCAGAGATTCGAGATCCATTTTTTGATTTCCTGGTATGAGTTGCAGGTATGAATTGCAGGCATTCGCTCCAGAGACAAGACTCTGGAAAACCGGGAGGCGGCGCGCAAGGCTATCTTACGAAATCGCCATACTCCCACAGCTGGGTTCTGCCAGAGCCAGTTGCATAGTAGTAAGTGCCCGGGCCGTGCTTGCTGTTGGCAAAAAATCCACCCACATACTTCCCCCCGGCAGCCCAGCGATAGGTTCCCTGTCCCTGGTATCTGTCATCCACAAACTCACCGGAGTAGTTCTCGGTATGTTCGGTTAACCAAAGTTCGGAATGTTCATTCTCTTTCCAGCCGGGAAGATTGATAAAATAAGACCCGCGACCGTTGCGCTTATCATCACGCCACTGGCCTATATACAAGTTTCCCTTGCCATTCCAGAAGGTGCCACGGCCACTGCGTATACTCTGGTCCCAGTTTCCTGTGTAGATGGTTTTTTCAGTAAATGATATGGGGATTTCCAAACGCCCCTGACCATGAAACTCGCTATCGCGAAAATTGCCGGAGTACAGTCCCTTACCAAAAGGGGTAGTAAGTTCCAATCTTCCACGACCGCCTTCGCAATCGCCGGACACGCAGACCTCTTTGCTCACTTCCGATAATACCTGGGCAATTGCTGTTTGTGCTAGCGCGCTCAGACTTAGGACAAGCGCCGCGGCGATAGGCCGAATAAAGTTGCTTCGCTTAATTTTCATATGACTAACCTATGGTTCAATCCGTCCTCGACAGCGGTTCCTGATCTCAACACAGAGACGCCAGGGCTGCCCGATCGTTCTCGTTCGCTGATTATATACCAAGGGCACCTCTGAACAAGGGCATACACTCTCTGTCCTTCGACAGAGAGTGTGGAGCGAGGAGTTCTGGCGGCCGCTCAGGAAAGAAGGCCCTAGCAGGCTGTTGAAAAGCTCTCAGGCGAGTGCAAGACAAGGCAAAATTTGGCGAAAAAGCGGAGTTTACCCATTGTAAATGAGCATTTTGAGCCAGATTTTAACGCCGTATTGTGCCGGCTGAGAGCTTTTCAGCAGGCGGCTAGACGACTCGCCGCAGTACATTGAGCGGACTAACGCCCACCACCTGGCGGGTTGAATTCAAGCCCAGGCCGGCAATGACTATCATGCCCAGCAAGGGGCCTGCCAGCCAAACCCAGTAATGAAAATTGAAATCCTGCTCGAACACCCGTTCCTGCAAATAATACAGACTGGCTTCCGCCCCCACCGTGGCGATGATTCCTGCCAGCATGCCAATGCTGGCAAACTCGATTAACAGACTGGTGAGGATTAATTTCTTCCCGGCTCCGAGGGTTCGCAAGATAGCATTCTCATGAAAACGTTCGTCCAGCGTCGCATTCACACAGGACAATAGCACCAGCGCGCCACAGACAAGCACTAACACGGAAATCAGTTCAATGGCCGAGGTAACTTGCGCAATAATAGTTTGAATCTGCTCGATCAGGGCATCGATCTCTATAATTACGATAGTAGGAAACAGACGCACAAGGTCATTGAGTAGTATTTTTTGATCTTGCTCCATCAATGCGGTGGAGAGAAATGTTGCGCCTAGATAGTCGATGGTGCCCGGTGAAAATATGATGAAGAAATTAGGCTGCATATTGTCCCAGCGCACACTGCGAAAACTGCTCACTTCGGCGCTGACGGTTTGCTGATTAATTTCGAACTCTACCCGATCACCTATTTCAATATCCAGCCAGTCGGCGTAATCGTCTTCGATAGACACATAGCCTGGCTCGATATTCTCGGTCCACCAACTGCCTTGCGTAATGCGATTATCGGCGGGTAATTCATCAGCCCAGGTCACTTGTCGGCGCGACAGACGACCCCCTACTTCTGCGTCTTCCGCTGCATCGCCCTGTTCCTGCTGAGCCTCATCGCCTGCCGCTTCCCCGGCTGTTGTTTCCTCCTCTCCCTGCTGCCCGCTTTCGGTGAGCGTGCCCCGGTCGGCTTCGCTTACCAGATCTTGCTGCGGGTCTGGCAGGCTGCCATTAACGGCCGTCACCCTTGCACTAATCAGCGGATAGAAAGCATTAGCGTTAACGCCATTTTCTTCGAAGAATTTTTCAATGCCCGGAACCTGGGACTGGGTAATATTCATCATGAAATGATTTGGTGTATCTTCTGGCAACTGTGCCTGCCAGTCATCAATAAGATCAGTGCGCAACAAGGTTAAAATTAGCAGCGACATGATGGTAACGGAAAACACCATTACCTGAAGCACATTCTGTTTGCGCCTTCTTCTGGCGGCGGTCATGGCAAGTTTCCAGGCACTACCGGCCCGCATTCCCACGGAAGCACTGGAATGCAGCAATACATAGGAAACAATTGAAAGAAAAAATGCAATGCCCGCTACCGAACCGACCAACACGGCAGTAAGTACCAAGTCCTGGCTATACCAGAAAACCAAAAACACCGTGCCAATTATGCCAAATAGATAGGGCACATTGGCGCCGAATTTTTGCTGATTGAGATCCTTGCGCAATACTCTCAATGGCGGTGTTTCTCTTAGTGCCAGTAGCGGTGGCAAGGCAAAAGAAAGCAAACAAATAACGGCTGTGAGGGAACCAATAACATAAGGCTGATAGCCGGCCGCTGGCAGATCTACCACAAGCACAGTTTGCAACAGCTGCAAAATACCCTGATGTACCAGCCAGCCCAGTGCGGAACCAATAACAATCGCGACTGCTCCCAACACCAGTTGAATCGAGAGGTAGATGACGCCGATTTGCCCCGAGGTACAACCAAAGGTTTTCAAGATAGCCACGTAGTCATAGTGGCGTTCGCTATAACGCTTGGCGGTAAGCGCAATTGCGACTCCCGCCAGGAGAACTGCAAACAATGAACCCAGCAATAGAAAACTCTCTGCCTTGTTCAGTGCATCGCTAACCTCTTCGCTCTCATCTCTTACATCTCTAAGGCGAAAGCGATCCGGATATTCCAGCTGCAGCCATTCATTGAAGGAATCCAGCGCGGCTATTTCGTCGTCTGCAAACAAAGAACGATAGCTGACCCGGCTGCCAAGCTGCACCACATTGGTCGCCGCAACATCTTCCATACTCAGCATCAGGCGAGGTCCGGCATTGTCCACCATACCTCCCTGCTGTTTATCCGGCTCGGCAATAATAATTTTGCTTACGGTGAGTTCTGCCTCGCCCACATACACCGAATCACCGACTTCGATACCCAATGCCGCCAGCACGCGCGCTTCCAGCCAGGCTTCTCCCGACGGCGGACCGCTTTGAATGGGCGTGCCTCGAATAAAAGGCTGATCGGCAATTATCACCTCACCCCGCAAGGGATAAGCCGCACTAACCGCCTTGGCAGACACCAATATATTGCCGGAATCGGAGAAGGCCATTGAGGTAAACAATAGAGTACTCGCGGTTCTCAAGCCTCTGGCTTCTGCCTCGAGTTGAATTTCTTCAGGCGGCGGGGCTCTGCTGAGCAGCACCCGGTCTGCCGCCAACATATTCGATGACTCCTGCAGCAAGGCTTTCTCGAGGCGGTCGGTGAACAGCGCGATACCGGTGACAGAAGTCACCGCCATCACCAGGGAGAGTAATAACAGGCGTATTTCGCCGCCTCGCCAGTCACGCCAGAGCAGGCGCGTTGCCAGAGAAAACAAAGTGCTGAAAGACTTGTTGTCAGTTAGCACGTCACTTCCCATTGTATTCGCTGATTCAGGCACTAACCGCATCCTCACTGAGGCTGGCGGTTTTTTCATCGCCTACAATCTCGCCCGCAACAAGTTTTACGATGCGACCACATCTCTGTGCCAGGCGCTCATCGTGGGTAACCAGAACCAGGGTGGTGGCAAATTCGCGGTTTAAATCAAATAGTAAATCGACAATTTTGCTACCCGTCGCCGTGTCCAGGTTACCCGTCGGTTCATCGGCAAACAGAATGCGCGCCTCGGTGGCGAAGGCGCGGGCGATTGCCACCCGTTGCTGTTCACCGCCGGATAATTGATTGGGGTAATGATGCCAGCGCTCTTCCAGACCCACCCTGGCCAATAGCTGCCTGGCTTTCGCATTGGCCTGGGGATCGCCCTTCAGTTCGATCGGCAGCATTACATTCTCAAGTGCCGTCAAGCTGGGAAGCAGCTGAAATGACTGAAACACAAAGCCAACCAATTGGCCGCGCAGAATCGCCCGTTGTTCTTCGTCCATCTTGGCGAGACTATGACCATTGAGTATCACATCGCCAGAGCTGGCACTATCCAGCCCTGCCATCAGGCCCAGCAAGGTGGACTTTCCGGAGCCTGACGCGCCAACAATCGCAACGGTCTCGGCCGTCTCTATGTTGAGACTGACGGATTTCAGAATGGTTAATATTCCTTCACTGGTATCAACACTCTTTGTCAGCTCTTCAATTCGAATCATGTTTTCAAACTCTCTCGCACGCGCTCGCCAAATTATCAGCAGGCATTATAGTCTAATTCGCCGAATAGTAGGCCAGTTCCATCCCGTAATGGATTGCATTAAACGACTGTCTCTATAGAATACTGCCCTTAATAGTATAAAGGCCTGGGGAAGAACCGAGGTCCCTATACTGACCCTATTACCTAGCAGACCCGGTTTAACACATTCTGCATCCACATATACTACCGATACGATGAGACCCCATTTAATCCGACTATTGGTTTGCTGCATCGCCTGTCTGGCATTTTCCAGCGGCTGGGCCGCTGACGAGAAATACACACTGCTGGTGTTTGGTGACAGCCTCAGTGCCGGCTATGGTCTCGAAGAAGGCCAGGGCTGGGTGACTCAGCTTACTAACAAAGTAGCCTCTGAGGCATGGCCCTTTCGGGTGGTTAATGGCAGTGTCAGTGGTGAAACCAGTACCGGTGGGCTCGCCCGCCTGCCAGCCATGCTGGCAAGCTATAGCCCCAAGGTGTTCGTTCTGGAACTAGGCGGCAATGACGGGCTTCGCGGGCTGCCGCTGGCTATCCTGAAGCAGAATATGCAAACCATGATTGATTTGGCCGAGGCGGCTGGCGCGGTAGTAATTCTTACCGGAATACAAATACCCCCCAATTATGGTCCGCGTTATACGCTTCCTTTTGCTGAAATGTACACCGAACTGGCAGTGGAGAATGATCTCGCCCTGGTGCCATTCTTGATCGAGGGCATTCCACAACAACCCGAGCTCATGCAAAATGACGGCATTCATCCCAAGGCCGAAGCGCAATTTATGATTCTCGATAATGTGTGGCCTTTATTGGTACCCGCACTCGAAGAGATCGCGAACACTAGGGGACACTAATAAGTTAATAACTTAACGGAAGGAAAGAACACTAGGGGGCACTAATAGCTTAAGCATGTTCGCTGGAAATAAACTTCTGTTAAGCTATTAAACTATTAGTGTAGTGGCCCTTATTGGAACCCGCACTCGAAGAGGTCGCGAACCAGCGGGAGTAAGGCACGCAGATTGGTGCATGTAATCAAGAACCTCCTTGCGCGACACTGCCGCTGATTTAAAGCATCGATTACACTGCAGAAGGTTCACCCTGTTCCCATTTTTTACTTGCCCTGGACGGCTCAAATTAGTTAAGTTAATTCCATGAGATCACTGCGAAAAATTGTTCACCCTCTGCTGCTGTTGCTAATCGCGACATTTGCTGATTTCGGTGCATTGGACATTGCCAAGGAGGATTTTGACTCTGAGCTTGTCCGCCTCGTCATCGGCGCCGATCTGAACCAGAGCGATGATGACGGAGATACCAACGACTTCGATCTATGTTCCTCCGGCCTGTGCCTGTGGGAAGCCACTTCTCCGGGCAGTTGCCTATCCAATATACTGATCTTTCCCTCTATCCCCAAGCTGCAATCCTGTCACTCTATCCGCGCTCCGCCAACTTTAGTCTGATCGACCAGCTCTAACGGCTGGCCCCTACAATTAAGCCACTTAGGCGGATCTTTGTGTATCACGAGATCTTCGCCTGACGGCTACCTTATTAATGTTTCAATCCAAAGCCTGGATCAGCTGATGATTAACATCAAAGCGAATTTGTTTTTGCTCGCCATGCCCATTATCTTAATGGGCATAGTCGAGTCTTTCTTCGGACTACTTTCCGTTGCGGTTTTCCATGATCAAATCGGGAGCGGATTTCTGCGGCCCGGTATTTATATGATTGTCATCGCAACCCTTATGATGGGTTTTGCAAAACAGTTTGATTCCTCGCGGATCGGCTATAGAGATGCTCTGTTATTTGCCACTCTCACCTGGATTATTTGTGGTCTGTTAGGCGCCGTCCCGATAGTGCTCGTTGCCCATACGTCAATTACTGACGGCGTGTTTGAATCAATCAGCGCCCTTACTACCACCGGCGCTACGGTGCTATCGGGCCTCGATCAGATGCCAAGGTCTTTCTTGATGTACCGGCAATTTCTGCAGTGGCTCGGGGGGTTGGGTGTGGTGATATTCGTAGTCGCTATTTTACCCATGCTCAATGTCGGCGGCATGAAGCTGTTAAAAGCAGAAACACCAGGGCCCATAAAAGATGACAAACTGTCGCCACGCATTACAAAAACCGCACATTACCTCTGGCTGATTTACCTCATTCTCACCGTTCTATGTTGCATCGCCTACGTCGGCACAGGCATGTCTTTTTTCGACGCGATTGCCCACAGCTTTACCACGGTTTCGACTGGTGGTTTTTCTACCCATGATGCGAGCATGGGTTATTTCGATAAACCTTCAATTCTGCTGGTGTCCGATGTGTTTATGCTCATGGGCGCGATAAGTTTTGCTCTGCACTTTCAGGTTCTGTGGAACAAGGATATAAAGTCATACTGGCGAAATGAAGAAACCCGGGTGTTTTTGTACATGGTGGCTTTTATGGCCATTGTGATAATACTCTCGCTTGGCTGGACCGGAGAATTTACCGGGACGCTTGCCGGGTTTAATAATGCATTCTTCCTCCTGGTTTCATTCATCACCAGCACGGGATATGGCACAGCAGAGCTTTCACACTGGCCGATGCTGACAATTCTGCTACTGGTCTTCGCCGGATATCTTGGAGGCTGCGCTGGCTCCACCGCCGGCGGAAACAAAATTATTCGCGGCATTATCAGTTTCAAACTGGTTTTGTTGCAGCTAAAACAACTTGTTCACCCCCAGGGGGTTTTCGCCATTCGTTACCAGAAACGAGCCATCAGTCAGGACGTTCTCAACGCCACCAAGGCGTTCATGTCCATGGCGGCATTCAGCTCCATGGTGCTGACGATTATGCTGATGTCTACCGGGCTGGATTTCTGGTCATCATTCACCGCGGTGACGGCGTGTCTGAATGTACTGGGACCCGCATTTGGCGTCCTGGGAAATAATTTTCAGCCGGTATCTGATCAGGGAACCTGGCTACTCTCGGCGGCCATGCTGCTGGGAAGACTTGAATACTTCACGGTGCTCGCCTTGCTTACCCCGATGTTCTGGCGCCGGTGATCAAACAAGCAGGACAGGGGACACTAATAAAATAATAACTTAACGAAAGTATATTTCCAATGAAACTTCTTAAGTTATTATTTTATTAGTGTCCCCTGTATTCGTGTCTTCTTAAGTTATTATTTTATTAGTGTCCCCTGTGTTCGTGTTCCCTGTGTTCCCTACCTACGATACTCGCGGCGCGGACTATCACCGTCTCTGGCGAGATCCCTCTCCGCTTGACGAGCAGTTGACCCTCGATTATCAATGGCACGGTTCTGTTGCTTAGGGGTTTGATTCTCGACGCTTCGCGGAGTTTCTGCCGGACCTGCTTGTTGCCTGTTATCCCGATTCTGGACTCGATCGCTATTCTCTCTGCTGTTTCCAGTGATGCGAGCCGAGCGCTCATGGGTTTGATTCTCGACTCGACGTTGATCTGCATTTTGTCGCTGCTGCCGATCCAGCACGGGGCTGCGTTGATCGAAATTATCTCGCGGCTGCACAGTTCGCCTGCCATTGTCTTGTCTGCCATCCGTTCGATTGGCCTGATTACGATCTCTGTTGGAATTGTCGTTAGCAACTCTATCTCTCTCTTTGCTATCGCCTCTAAATACCGGTGGGATCGCCTGCTGGCGTCTGCTCACAATCGGTGGCGTGGGATTGCGGCGTGGCACGGCGCGAGGTGAATAAGAGGGAGGTGAATAAGAACGAGATGAATAGGAATCAGAAAAATAGGAGCGCGAGGGATTCTGCGCATGGGTATAAGCGCGAGCGGAATTATAATAGGGCAGCGTGGGACGGGGCTGCGTGTAATTGGCGTAATAGAATTCGGTGCTCAAACCATCGAACAGGCTGCTGATAAATTCCACTTCCCGATACACAGCCCCATCGTAATATTCTCTATTGGCCCGCAGAAAGGCTTGTTCCAACTTGTCATACTGACGGCGCACATCCTTGAAATGGGATCGCACGCTGGAATCACTGTGGTTCATGCTGATCGCATCAAACAACTGCCCCGCCTCTCGACTCAGACTCTGCGCTCGCGAGCGAACCGTGCCGTAATGCGGCACATAGCGTAATTGGTAGGCGAGCTGGCTGCTCTGTTGATCCAGTTGACTGGCCAGACGGGATAACTCAAAGTGATTGGCAAATGCAGTAACGGGGGCCAGCAACAGCATCAGGCTAAACACTGCTGTCCAGGATGTAGCTGCTAATCTGCTTATTCGATTGCTCTGCATGACAAACCCTCCCGCGATGACTCTATTTTCGAGCCTGTTCTTGGCAGTTTAAGCAATCTGACTGAACCCTGACTTAACGGGTCAATCTAAACCGTAAGAATAAAAGGAAACCCTAAGCGCCACAGATGGCCAGATATTGCGCGATAGATCAATCTCAAGGGGAGATTAATAGCTTAAGCATGTTCGCTGGAAATAGACTTCTGTTAAGTTATTATTTTATTAGCGTCCCCTGTATTCCGTGTCCCCTGTATTCCGTTAAGTTATTATTTTATTAGTGTCCCCTGAATTTTTGACTTAATGGGTCAATCTAAACCGTAAGAATACAAGGAGAGCCTAAGCGCCACAGATGGCCAGATATTGCGCGATCACCGCGGGAGCCCCCTGCTGCAGGGATTCCACCACCAGGGCATGACCGATTGAAACCTCCAGAATATGGGGTATTTCGAGGAATTTGGGCAGATTTTGCAGATCCAGATCATGGCCTGCGTTGAGGCCAATTCCCAGCGCGGTAGCCCGCGCCGCCGCCGCCAGATATTGACCAAACACCGACTCCTGATTCGCCGTGGCAAAGTTGCTGGCGTAATCCTCGGTATACAATTCAATTCGATCGGCCCCTACTGTGGGCACTTCGTCGACGGCTCGCGGGTCAGCATCGAGAAACAAACTGCTGCGAATGCCGCTGTCCCGTAACTGCTGCAATACCCCTTTTAACTGCTCCCTATTGGCAGGAATATCCCATCCATGGTCCGAGGTGAGTTGCTCCGGCTTGTCCGGTACCAGCGTGCATTGATCGGCCTTCACCGCCGCGACCAGCGCCAGAAAATCGTCGCTGGGATAACCCTCGATATTAAATTCAACGTCCGGCTTGTCTTGCAGAAACTCGCTAATCTGGTAAACGTCGCGACGGGTAATGTGTCGCTCATCCGGCCGCGGGTGAACAGTAATGCCAGCAACCCCCAAGTTAATCACTTGCTCTACAAAACCCAGCACCGAGGGATAGTCACGACCACGGGAATTTCGCAGCAGGGCAATCTTGTTCACGTTAACGCTTAATACCGTCATTATTTAATCCTCTGCGGCTTGCAAAAAAGCCAGCATGATTTTTTGCAGTGCCTGTGGTTTCTCTGCGTGCAGCCAGTGTCCCGCCTGCATAATTACTTTTACCGTAGCAGCAGGAAACAAACTGATAATTTCTGCCTCATGGGACTGTTGTATATAGTTAGACAAGGCGCCTTTGACAAAAAGAACCAGACCCGAAAAAGCCACATCACCAATCGGTTTATCTCGCAGTTGGTCATAGTGCGCTCGGATCGCCGACAAATTTAAGCGCCATTGATAATGGCCGTCTTCTTTTCTCTGCAAATTAGTTAACGCAAATTTGCGCGTAGGATCATCAGCAATAAACGCTTCCAGTTCTTGCTCGGCATCTGCTCTACTGGAAATTTTTTCAAAGTCGAGAGATTCCATTCCCGCCATAACATCCATATGCCCGTCGGCGGCGGCAGAATAGACGACAGGTGCAATATCTACTACGATCAATTTTTCGATTAACTGCGGGTAGCTAAGCGCCAATTGCATGGCAACCTTGCCGCCCATGGAATGGCCAATCATGTAACAGGACTCAATGCCCAGTTGCTCCAGCAACTGACGAACGTCTTCTGCCATGATTTGATAATTCATCTCGTCGTGGTGGAAGGACTCCCCGTGATTGCGCAAATCGACCCCATACACCCCATAGTGTTCGGCCAGTTGCTTGCTGTGCCAGCCCCAATTACTGAGACTGCCAAACAAGCCATGCAAAATTAGCAGCGGTTTGCCCTCGCTCGAGTACTGGCGATAATTCAAATTCATGAGGTCATTATTCAGCTTAGTGATTTCAACACTTCGATAACATCGTCATGATGAGTTTTGGTTTTCACCTTATCCATGATGTGAGCCAGCTTACCTTGCTTGTCAATAATGAAGGTAGTTCGCAGGATGCCCATATACTCCCGGCCCATGAATTTCTTCAATCCCCACACACCGTATTTATCCGCGACGGCATGGTCTTCATCTGCCAGCAAGGTGAAATTCAAATCGTGCTTCTCTACAAACTTGGCCAGGCGCGCCACAGGATCGGGGCTCAGGCCCAGCACAACTGCATCCAGTTTGGCCAGCGACTGCTTCGAGTCACGTAGCCCACAGGCCTGCACCGTACAACCGGGGGTCATGGCCTTCGGATAGAAATACAGCACCACATTCGCCTTGCCTTTGAAGTCCTTCAAACTCACCGTGCTTCCTGACTGATCCTGCAAACTGAATGCAGGAGCCATATTGCCTAACTTGATTGCCGCCATCTCATTGTCTCTCTGTCGCGCTGATTGTAGTTGCCTGACTATATAAGTTGTCTGGCTATATAGAGTTCCCTGACTATATACAGTTGTCTGGCTATATACAGTTGCCTCGCCATATACAGTTGTCTGGCCATATACAGTTGTCTGGCCATATACAGTTGTCTGGCTATATCTATATACAGTTGCCTCGCCATATAGAGTAGCGCCAACTAAAGCGTATTATACCGACTCGCCCAACATTCACTAAGCGCTTAAATGTCATGCTAGTATCTGTCCATGCATACAGCGCCAAACTCCATTGTGGTATTAACCGGAGCCGGAATCTCCGCCGAATCTGGCATCGAGACATTTCGCGCCGCCGATGGCCTGTGGGCAAACCACCCGGTGGAAGAGGTTGCCTCACCCCAGGGGTTTAAGCGCAATCCGCAACTGGTGTATGAGTTTTATAATCAACGCCGACGCCAATTATTGGCAGAGGAAATCAAACCCAATCCTGCCCACAGCGCACTGGCAAAATTTGAACACGATTTTGCCGGCTCGTTTCTGTTGGTGACGCAGAATATTGACAACTTACACGAGCGGGCCGGCTCTGAAAATCTTCTGCACATGCACGGCGAGCTATTGAAGATGCGCTGCCAGAGTTCGCAAATGGTGTTTGATATCAGCGAGGATTTTTCCTTTGATACAGCGTGCCGCTGCTGCCAATCCCCAGGCAATCTACGCCCACATATCGTCTGGTTTGGGGAGATGCCAATGCATATGAATCGGATCAATGAGGCGCTCGAAGGCTGTGATCTGTTTGTGGCAATCGGCACATCGGGCAATGTTTACCCAGCCGCCGGTTTTTATCAGACCGCCAGAGTTAACAGCGCTCAGACCGTTGAGCTGAATCTTGATAAAACCGGATCGGGATTCGATCAGCACATCTACGGCAAGGCCACGAAAATTGTTCCTGCTTATTTTGCGAAACTGTTGCAATAAAACCTGGTGACAATTGTTTTTACTTTTACGTACTACTCTTTTTCAACTACTCATTTTTTAGCTGCACATTTTTATTTCGATTACTCAATAGTTTGTAATGGACAGGAACGGATCATGCTCCGACCTCACCTATGCCGCCGAGCATCTAGCCAGTTATGGTTATGTGGTGGCATCCGTTAACCTCTGGGGCAACACCTGGCGGCCCCAATGCCAACGACCTGATTAACCAAATTATCAATGAGTCCTTTCTGATCGATTCGGTGCTCGGACTTACCGGTGCCAACAAGTCCTTTGGCGGCGAAATCGATAGCGTGCGCATTGGCTTGATGGGTTATTCGCTCGGCGGATTAACCATCACGCTTGCCACCTGTCATCCCCGACTTCGAGATAGGAGAATCAAGGTGGCGTCCATTGCCGGTCCATCGGCGGCGCTAACGACGGAATTTTGTCAGAGCACAGCGATTTCCTTTCTGATGATCGGTGGAACCTTGGACGCCCCGGTGGATTTTTATGCCAATGCGGCAGTGATTTCACAGAGGGTGACGAACAGTGCCCTGCTCCGTATTAACGGCGGGACACACCTGGGTTTCTCATCACTGGCCGAACCGCTGTTCCGTCTGATGAATCATCTCGATGGTCTCGGCTGTACGGCGCTGCTTTCAAACCTCGAGGAAGATCCCAACGCTATATTCATCGCACTGGGAACAGAGGCAGACGGTATCGTGCTCGATCCGAATATCCCCGCCGTTTGCCAGACCATGTCCAGTGAGAAGTCCTTGCATCCAGGCGAACAGCACATGATTACCCAGATCGCCCTACTCTCCTTCTTTGAATCAAGTTTTGTCGAGGATGTCGCAGTGCGTGACCAGCCAAACTGCATAACGGTGATACCTTGGCATCTTGGCCGGTCAGATTCTAAAGTTTAGTGTCTGCGGAAGCAGGCAATGCTTCTCATTACATAACTGCAAGCGCAAGCTTATTCCTGCACTGGCGGAGAGAAAATCTGTTTGATCATTTACTCGCTCCAGCTCTACACTAATAACGAAATCGTTTTCATAGATTGCAATCAAACTACCATCGCTATGTTTTAGCTGGGTAATTGTCTCGGGGTAACTGCAATTCAAAATCCGCCAATGCATTTCCTGCTCGGCCACACTCAGCTGAATTGGCATAAGTTCGCTTCCTATTTTCTGACCGGCAGTGGCATGCCAATCGGCCTGTAAGCTAATGCTGAATTCAAGCACCCTGCTGGACTCGTCGTCGCTGCCAATCTTGTTGGCAGAGATTTTTGCCCTGCCACCCTCGCTGTATTGAATTACGTCAAGCGAGCCTTGCTCATTTTCGATAATGGCGCGCAGAACACTGGAGTGACTCATGGGATTGTCGTTAACCGACGCGATCAACGAGGCAATGCAGGCGTCCGCTTTTTCTCGCCAGGTTAGTTCCATATCCTGCTGGGCGTTCATAAGCACATGGCGCTGGTTTAGTTTCAACAAGCACTGCAAAGCGCCGCCAACGGCAGACAGTGTGGCGCCATCGCTGGCATTGCGTGAGCGCGTTAGTTGGGGGCCGGTTTGTTGACTGGGGCTTAAGTAGAAGCCGCCGTTTGCTTCATCCCAAAACTCACTAACAGCCATTTCCATCAACTGAGCGGCCTGTTGCAGATAGTCGCCATTGCCGGTCGCATCAAACAGATTTATAAGTGCTTCGGTGAAATTGGCGTAGTCTTCCAACTGCCCGGCTATGGATACGGTGCCGTCCAGATAAATGCGTTTTAACTGGCTATTTGACGGACTGTTTAACTGACTGTTTAACTCACTATTTAACTGGCTATTTGACGGACTGTTTAACTGGCTGTTTAACTCACTATTTGACTGGCTATTTGACGGACTGTTTAACTGACTGTTTAACTGACTGTTTAACTCACTATTTAACTGGCTATTTAACTGACCGTCCTCGGCCACGTTGTTAATCCACATAAATTGTGCGGCGCGCTCGGCCGCTGCCAACCAGTCTTGCCGATCCAGCAAATAAGCCGCCCTGGTCAACGTGGTTATCATGGCGGCGGACCAGCTGATAATAAGTTTGTCATCTCTGAGTGGGTGAATGCGCTGCTCGCGCGCCTGATAGAGTTTGCTTAATAGGTCATCCAGATACGCCGTGAAATCATTTTGCCGGGATTCCCCTGTCGATTCAGTGAGCGATTCAGTGAGCAATTCGGTAAGCGATTCTGTAAGCGATTTGGATAGATTCAGAATATTCGAGCCTTCGAAATTTCCATAGTCTGTCATTCCGAACAGAGCAATCACAAACTCTTGCTCCTCACTGTCTAATACAGCTTTCAACTCTTCAATGGTCCAGGTAAAAAAGGTCCCTTCTTCTCCCTCACTGTCCGCATCGGTTGCCGAATAGAATCCGCCGTCGGGCAATTGCATCTCACGCAGCACATAGTCCAGCGTTTGCTCACAGACTCGCTTGAAGAAGGCATTGCCGGTTAATTGATAAGCCTGTAAATAAACCAGCCCCAATTGCGATTGGTTATACAGCATCTTCTCGAAGTGGGGCACCAGCCACTGCGCGTCTACGCTATAGCGATGAAAGCCGCCGGCCACCTGATCATAGATGCCGCCCCGTGCCATTCCCTCCAGCGCACGATCGACAAAGCCCATGGCGTCTAAATTCCGGTGTCTTCTGACGCTGTCCAGCATGAGCAATAATAAAGGCTCCTGCGGAAACTTCGGCGCACCGGCAAGCCCGCCTTCGCTGCGATCTTCTCTTTGCATGAGTGCCTGCAGAGTATTTTCCAGCACTTGTGGCTGCAGGGCAGCGGCGGCTGTTCTGTCGCTTAAGAGTCGATCTATGGATTCGCTTATTTTTGTCGCGCTGGTTTCCAGTTCGCCACGCTTCTCGGCCCAGGCATCGACTATTTGTTGCAGCAGGGCGATAAAATTTGCCGCCGGAAAATAGGTGGCGGCAAAAAAGGGTTTGCCATCGGCCAGCAAAAAGTTCGACATGGGCCAACCGCCCTGGCCCGACATAAGCTGCACACCGGTCATATACACTTCATCAATATCGGGATACTGCTCCCGGTCCATCTTGATGCTGATGAAATGTTTATTCAGCACTTCGGCTACCGCAATATTGTCGAAGCTCTCCACTTCCATCACGTGGCACCAATGGCAGGTGGAATAACCAATCGACAGAAAAACCGGCTTGCCCTGCTGTTTCGCATCGGCAAAGGCTTCCTCCCCCCAGGCATACCAGTTCACCGGATTGTGCGCATGTTGTAATAGGTAAGGGGAGTCTTCGAGAATCAGCCGGTTGATGAATATTGATCGGCCTCGATCATCAAGATGTTCGGTACGCTTGTCGTAGTTGCCTTGTTTTTCAACTTCGATTTTTCGCAGCTTGCTTTCGAGTTGCTCGTTTTCGGGTTTATTCATGTTGTTCAACTTGTTTGTAGTCTGCAAGACTTGCTGCCTCGTGTACAAAACAGCCTTGCCAGGAATTATCGCTAAGTGACCAGGCAAATGAGGGTAGACAGGGCTTCGGCCATGTAGCTTCCCGCGTCCTGGCCTGAGCACCGTTTAAAATTTATTGCTGGAAATTCGATTTTTTACATTCTTCTGAAATAAATAGCCGCACTTCCAGTTCCTTTATATTGAATCGATTTGCTTCTGCGCAAGCGGTTCATAATTGCCCCCTCGCCCCCGCCCTTGCGGGGGCTTTTTTTTGCGTCCCTACAAAGCGAAAGCGCTCCGTTGTAAAAATAAGCAATGAGGTGCGCGATTAGAGCAGCACTTTCAATTCTTCAGGGAAGTAAGGCCGATTGCGCGCATTCAGCGAGGTGGCTGTTATCTGAGCCTCAAGCATTAGCTCTCCGCCAGGCTGTTTTCTAATCTGCTGATCAAAAGTCAGCTTTAAACGCGACACTTGTCGGGTGGCTACGCTAACGACGAAGCTGTCGCCGGAGCGCAACGGCTGCTTGTAATCCAACTCGGCGCGAATGACCACCACGATCACGCCGCGACTGGTCAGCTCGGCGAAATCCAGTCCTTTGCTTAATAAAAATTCATGCCGCGCATGCTCCAAATAATTTTGATACACGGCGTTGTTAACAATGCCCTGCATATCGCATTCATAATCGCGCACTGTCATTGGCAAATTAAAGAGGGTCTGAGTCATTCTGAAATCAACCTGTTTCGACGCGGTTTATCTTAGCCTAACCTAATAGACCCACTTCGGGAACCTGTGCGCGGTTGAGCGTGCTTTAGCTGTAAGCTAAAGCACGCCTAGAACCTTTGATAAAGTCATGCTATTTTCCACTCTGCTAATACACTCTCAAATGGGGATCTCATGGCAGTTGATAGTAATAATTCCAGGCGCCGTTTTCTGAAGGGTGCCGCAGTGACCGGTGGCGCCGCCGCGCTAGGTGCCTGCGCCGCTACGAGCACCGACCCCATCGCGACTCAAACCCAGACCACGGGCTTCCACCCCCAGCACAACGAACGCACCAAGGGCTGGTTGCGGTTCATCTGGCAGAAGGCCACAACCCCCGATGACTGGAGCTACCGCGGTGACGAGGAGCTTCCCTGGGGGATTACACTCCCACCTCGTAGCCCCATCGACTTTAGCGAGGGTGGCGAGGATAGCGAGGATAGAGAGGATAGAGAGGGCCCGCACCCCTGGTGGGACCAATACAGCTCTGCCCCTTATTTGAGCTATCCGCGCTTTGATTTGTCCGATTCCAGCTACCCCATTCTGATGATGGCGGATCAAACGCCGGCCTGGCGCGAAGTGTATACCCGCGTCATGGATGAGTTGGCCACCCGCCACACGGCCTACTGGGCGGCCATCGACTGGAATACTTTTATCGGGGACAGCCCGGATCGCGGCAACTACCCCGAAGCCATGATGCGTGGCTGGCCCGAGCGTCTGAAAGGCAATTACAACTTCCCCGGCTGGGTTGCCAATGGGGTCCAGCCCTGGGGCTTGCAGCCTGATCCAATCGGTGCCGACGGCAACCTGTTTTTCCGCGGCTGGCTGAACCTGGTGCTGGGTATCTACAAATACGTTTCCGGCGACGACAAATGGGAACAGCCCTGGCAAATTGCCGGCTACGAGAATGAACACTTCGAATGGACCCAGCCGAGAATCGTCGAGCATCTACACCAGCAATATTCAGACCATCCCGAAGGCCCTCATTGCGAGAACACCAAGATCTGGCCGCTGTGTAATAGCGCGGCCGGGCTGGGCATGTATTTATCCGATCAACTGGGGGTAAGCAGTAATGCCCACGGCGTGTTCGAAAATTGGGTCGAGTTCGCTAAAGACAACTACATGGCCTTCAACGACCGTAACGAGATGGAATGGGCCACCATGTACTACGATCCTCAGGAAGACTTTAAACTGAACAATCCTGGTGCGGCTGGCGGCTTGGGTATCGCCTTCTATTTACTGCCGCAGTCGCCGGAAATTGCCACGCTGATTTACGACAATGTCGCCAACACCTCCGGTTGGCGAAATCCCGCCCAGGAAATTCGCCCCTCCGCTAATGGTCTGACGATTGCCAGAGCACTGGGTGACCACGCCGTCGCCGAACGGCTCAGTGCCGCCGCCGAGCGCGCCAGCGAGCCTAAATTCTTCGGCGAGGAGATGGATAAATTCGGCTGGTGGTTTAATAACGGCGAGCCCTGGCCCCGCGGTCAGGGCAGCGCCCAGATGATGACTTCTGAAATTGCCGAGGGCAGCTGGTCGGAGGCGTTCAAGGTCAAGCACATGGACAAGTATCAGGCACCGACACTGGAAGGCGTGGACTATCCCAACCTGGGCGTCGATCAGGCCTGGAATGACAAAGACACGGGCACCTTGCATATCGGCACCTATGTGGGCGACAGATCCCGTCGTGGCCAGGCCACCACCTGGCGCATAAGCAATCTACCGAATGCCAGGGAGGTACTTGTTCTCTGTGATGGTGTCACCCTGGACAATATTCAGGTGCTCAACGCCAATACAATTTCAGTCAACACCGATATTAACGATCACCGTTACCAAATTCATACGGGCTATCACGGCCAGCAATCGGCGCAGGCAAACCCCGCACTGAATGCACAGCTTGCCGCCACCGCCGGCTTTGCAACACGCCGCCAAAGCGCGGCCGACAATGTTAAGGCCGCCGAATCGGTCATGCTCAGCGGATCGGCTAATTGTCCGTGTTGTAAAACAGCATGAGTAAGACAGCATAAGTAAAATAGCATGAGCAAAACGGCATGAGCAAAACAGTATAAATAAAACAGCGTGAGGAAAACTGCTTAAGGAAAATAGCGAGAAGAAGATAAGCCACGCAACCAATACAGGGAAAAGCACCCTATACTTTAAGGACATTCCTTCTGTTCCTGAAAATTTAAATAGCGCAAATCAGTGGTCTGTCCTCTATTTTCGTGCCAAAATCTTTTAGCCGTAGACAGAACCTGTGGCTAAATTTCAATTCACTAATCGTCCGGGTATCGATTAGTCAAAATTTCGCTTACTTCAAGTTATGAGACAAAACCCATTTTTAAGGTGAATTTATGAAACTTTGCAAAACACTAAAGCCTGTTTTTATTTCCCTGCTGCTTGCAGGCTTTTCTCCACTGGTATTGGCTGATCACCACGAAGGCCAAATGAGTCTTGAGCAACTTACCACTGCCAGTCATCGCAGCGAGGCAAATATTGTTCGCAACGAATTTCGACATCCGGTGGAGACTCTGCAGTTCTTCGGTCTTGAACCGGATACAACTATCATAGAAATACTGCCGTCCAGAGGCTGGTATACAGAAATTATTGCACCCTATGTGAAAGACCATGGCAAATACTACGCCGCACATTTCTCACCGAATGCTTCGGCTTCCTATATGCCGTCCAATCTAAGAAATTTTGAAGCGAAGATTACTGCAGAGCCTGAACTGTACGGCAAGATCACCGTAAGACATCTTAACCCACCACACGAAGTCGCCATCGCTCCTCCGGGGTCTGCCGACATGGCATTGACGTTTCGTAATGTACATAACTGGATCATGGCCGGCCAGGAAAATGAATTCTTCGCCACTTTTTACACGGCGCTAAAACCTGGCGGCATTCTCGGTGTCGTTGAGCATCGCGCCAAGCCTGGTGCCGGCATGGAAGTCATGCGCACATCGGGTTATGTGACAGAAGCCTACGTGATTGAACTTGCCACGGCGGCGGGTTTTGAACTGCTTAAAAAATCTGAAATTAATGCCAATGCAAATGATTCTACTGTTCACCCAGCAGGGGTATGGACGCTTCCTCCTGAGTATCGATTAAAAGATACAGATCGCGCCAAGTACAGCGCCATCGGCGAGAGCGATCGCATGACATTGAAATTCGTCAAACCCTTGTAATTAAAAAACGGCAGCAAGCTACATCGTCAATCGTGTAAGCTTGCTGCTGTTATTTCAATGCATGTGTGATGAGGCTGGCCCCTAAGTCGATAGCGCTGAGCTAATAATGCTAAGCTGATAATGCTAAGTTAATCAGAGCGATGTGGAAGAAGAAATAATTGTTCAGTCTACTCGATCGTAGATTCGCACCAGATTAATAGCCGCACGAAAAGAATCCGGCTCGATCTGCATCTCTACCCGCAATTGCTTGCCATCCGCTTGCAGCGTATAGGTCTCGAGAGTAAAACCCCCATCTCTGGGTCTTGCCTCAACGATTAGCGCGTTTTCTTCCCAGTTGGCGAAGGAAAAATCTTCGCCACCCTCGGTGTAAAAATCATTGGCGGTAATACTGCGCCGACGCCCGTCCGTATGAAATACGCGCAGATAGTTATCGGCATAGCTAAACCGGAACTCGGGCTCAGTGTAGGCGATGGTCAGCACATCGTCGTAAGATATGCGATCGTAGAGCTCCTGCTCTACGGGTCCACCGCGATAGAAATCTTCCGCCCTCTTCTTAAAGAAACGCCGGGCAACCTTGCCGCCTCCTTCCTTTATCGCCGCCTCTACCTGATCATCGCTGTTATCACTCAGCGCTTCGTTGATCACCCAGCGACCAACAATTTTATCTTTAATAGTTAGACCGTCGGGAGTCTGCGCACTAAGCAGCGCGCAAAATAACACCGCCGTCACCAGCGTAATTGATCTGAAAATCTTTCTCGCCTGAACGCCTGCAATGTTCATTCAAATAACTCGCATACTCGTTAGCAACACCCTGACTCGATTAATTCTAGACAAGTCCACTTCTCCACTTGGCTCTCTATTTAGCTATCCATTTAGCTCTCTATTTAGCTATCCATTTAGCTCTCCACGTAGCTCTCCACGTAGCTATCGCCTCACCGATCTCATGGGGTGAATCCTCTTGCAAGAAATGATTACCCGCCACGGTGACCTCAGTCTGATTTGGCCAGGAGCGACAGAATTCCCGCTGTGCTCCAATTAATATCGCACCTGGCTCGGCATTGATAAACAATTTAGGCACATCCGCCTCCACCAGCCAGTCGGCATAACTCTGCACTATCGCCGCAACCTCTGCCGGCTCACCCTCGATAGGAATCTGCCGTGGCCAAGTGAGGGTTGGTCTTCGGTCTTCACCGGCATTGATAAACGGACGTCGATAGACATTCATTTCTTCGTCGCTTAAATCTCGCAGGATAGAACCCGGCAACACTCGTTCCACAAAGGTGTTCTTCTCCAGCACCATTGCTTCGCCCGCCGGCGATCTGAAACCCTGAAACACACCCCGTGCGGCCTCCGGCCAGTCGTCCCAACTTACCGGCCTGACAATACCTTCCATATAGGCAATGCCCCGCACCGCATCACGATGCCGATTCGCCCAGTCAAAACCCAGGGCCGAGCCCCAGTCATGAATCACCCAGGTGACATTGTCTTTCACGCCGAGGGCTTCCAGCGCCCCATCGAGATACTCTCTGTGCTGCACAAAGGTGTAGCTATCGGGCCCCACATCATCCAGTTTGTCAGAATCCCCCATGCCAATCAGATCGATGGCAATGCAGCGGCCCTGATCTGCCAGATGGGGCATCACATTACGCCACAGATAAGACGAGGTCGGATTACCATGCTGGAAAACAATGGGATCACCCTCTCCCATCTCCACATAGCTCATGCTCTTGCCGTTTACCGTAACACTCTTCTTCGGATGTTCCCTGGCACTAATCATTCTGTTCCCCCTGCTAAGCGACTCTCCTATGTGCATCCGAGCATAAACCCGACGGCCCACCAATTCAATTGAGCGACGGTTTGATCAAGCGAAAGCCAATTAAGCCAATCGGAAAGATAAATATCTCACAGCCATCAAGAAGCAGGGAGGGTGCTGCCTTCGCCGCGACTAGCGCCCAGGGATGGGAGCGCGGGAGGGCCAGGGATGGCCCATTGGAGTGGCGAAGGCAGCACCCTCCCTGCTTCGGCCGGACCTGAACAAAGATATGAACATAGCCCTGAACATGGCCCTGAACATAACAAACCTACAAAGCAGCCAAAATCAAAAACCTGGATCTTGTGTTCTTTTGACGGGCATCCGCACAGGGACTGGTTTTACCGCTCCAGTGGGCCATCCCTGGCCCTCCCGCGCTCCCATCCCTGGGCGCTAGTCGCGGCAAAACCAGCCCCTGTGCAGACACCCTTCTATCCTGCAGAATTCTGCACCTGTGACATGAACAAAGACGTATTTATCCTGATTCCGCGAATCCTTGAACTAACAAGACACTGCAAAACAAGCCTCTGTGTGCACATCCTTGTATCCTGCAGAATTCTGACTATGGCATTTGAACAAAGGCTTATTTATCGCTATTCTGCGGGTCCTTGATCTAACTATACTAACTACACAAACTATACTAACTACACAAAACAAGAAGTAACGGGGGAATACCTGAATGACCATGCAAAACACACCTCTACTGATGTCACGCATACTGGGCAGAGGGGCAATTCTGGACCCTGATGTTGAAATCGTCACCCTGCAGGCCAACGGGACTCACCGGCAAACCCTGAAGCAAACCTGGGACAGAGCCAACCAGGTTGCTCATGCGCTGAATGCCCATGGTATTAAAGTGGGGGATCGCATCGGCAGCTTTATGTGGAATAACTATCGTCATCTCGAGTTATACCAGGGCGTGCCTTCCATGGGCGCGGTGCTGCACACACTGAATATCCGCCTGTCCGCCTCTGATCTGGAATACATTATTAATCACGCCAATGACCGGGTGATCTTTGCCGACGAAGATTTATTGCCCTTACTGGAACCCCTCTGGGAGAAACTGCCCGGCGTCGAGTTGTTAGTCGTCTGCCGTCATGGTGAAGGCGGCGAGAGTTCTTTTAAAAACCAGATCGACTACGAAGACTTCATCGCCAATCAGCCAACAGAATATGACTGGCCGCAGATCGATGAAACTTCACCCATGGGCCTGTGTTACACCTCGGGAACCACCGGCAAGCCGAAGGGGGTGATGTACACCAATCGCTCCACCTACCTGCACACACTGACCGAGTGTCTGACCGATTCCATCGGCCTGTCCTCGCTGGATTCGATACTGGGCATCGTGCCTATGTTTCACGCCATGGGCTGGGGGTTGCCCTTCTGTGCCTCTATGCTGGGCTGCAAACAGGTGATGTGCCACCGCTTCATGGTGCCCGATGCCTTCCTGAAACTAATGCACGAGGAAGAAGTCACCATCTCTACCGGGGTCCCTACAATCTGGCAAGGAGTTAGAGCGGCACTGGAAGCCGAACCGGACAAATATGATCTCAGCAAACTGACGCGTCTTACCTGCGGGGGTTCTGCGCCGCCGGTGTCGATGATGCGTTGGTATTGGGACAAGCTTAATGTAGAAATGATTCAGGGCTGGGGTATGACCGAAACCAATCCCTTGGGAACGCTGTCAAGAAAGGTCGCGAAGCGCTCCCATCTGAATATTTCTGAAGACCAGCAGTTTGAAAACATCGCCAAGGCCGGCCTGGCCATGCCCGGGCTTGAAATTGAAATCTTCGATGAAGAATGGAACCGCCTGCCCCACGATGGCGAAGCGGTGGGTGAGTTATGTATTCGCGGCCCCTGGATTGCCTCGGAGTATTTCAACGATCCTCAGCCAGACAAATTTCACGACGGCTGGTTGGTCACCGGTGATGTCGCCAAGATAGATGCCGAACAATATCTGTTAATTGCCGATCGCTCCAAGGATCTGATCAAATCCGGCGGTGAGTGGATATCCTCGGTGGATCTGGAAAATCATATCGTCGGCATGCCCGAAATCGCACAGGCCGCTGTGGTGGCTCAACCTCATCCGAAGTGGGATGAACGCCCTGTGGCTCTGGTGGTCATGGCTCCGGGTCAGTCATTGGATAAGGATGCCGTACTGGAACATTGCAGTCAGATTTTCGCGAAGTGGCAATTGCCCGATGATGTCATTGCAACGGATGCCATTCCCCTGACCTCTACCGGAAAGATCGACAAGAAAACTATCCGCGCAAAACTAACTGCCGAGGGCTACCAGCTTCCGGATCAGCGCTGACAGAGGTGCGGTGAACGGCTAGATGTGTTGTGAAAAAAGGTCTCATTGCGGCCTTTTTTCACAGGCTTTTTCCTGCCACAGTTTCCTGCCACAGCTTCCTTTCATAGTTTCCTGCCACGGCCTCCTGTCATAGTGGCTTACTGACCCGGATCGGTCGGTGCGTAATCTATACCTTCGAAATCCGCGCGTCGGGCGCCGGCCAGGATTCCTGGCATGGCATAGTTTCCTTCATGGCAGGCATATTCGAAAACCTGCTCTCCATTCTTATTCATTGGCAATTCGCCGCTCCACGGCTGCGAGTAATTCTCCGGGTCTTCCACGGTAAATTGATACAGGATTGTATCTTCCGCCGTGCGGGTGAAGCGCTCGGTTACTTTCATCTGCACAGAACCATAGAATCGATGCTCCAGCGAGGAGCGCATACCCTGTTGCGGATGAAAATTAGTGGTCACAACGACCAGCGTATCTTCTTCATAGTGCCCCACGGAATCACCAAGCCAGGGATACAGAGGCGGGTCCTGATGCGCCGCATCTAGGCGTACAATCCGGGCATCGTGGTTCATCTCTGCCAGCAGAATCACATAGGTTTCGGTCTGCACGATTTGGGTATTGTTATTATACAAAACAGGGAGTTTAGGCGGGCCACCCGATGAACCAAAACCCACCATACAACGCTCACCCAAGGGTCGCACTTCGGGTCCATCATAAGATTGCCTTTGCTGCATAGCCGCCGCCAGATTGATACGCCCCTGTTCGCTATAGGGAAGTTGCCCGTCGGCAGGGTCAACCAATACCGAGGTTCGGATTTCGTTATTCACCACCGCCAACCTGTCTCCCGGATCCATCCAGAAAGTATTATAACCCCCGACATTCTGCCCCGCCGAAGGGGCTTCGCGATCGGGATCACTAGGTTGATTGCTGGCTTCATTGCGCGCCTGAACTCTGGCCTCGATTAGAATCGCTTCTTCTTCCGAGATCACCAGGCTGCCATTAAAGCGCTCAGCCCGCTCCAGATTAGTTTGTGTAGCCAGTGACCAGGTGCCCTGCAAATCCGGGGCACCAAATTCGGTGAGTGGTGTTATATAACCAGTTTCGGCGGCGAAACCACTGCTGGCCAAACCCATACTCGCTGCCAGCGCGTAGAACAGACAACGAAGGGGCGACGGGCTTGTGGTATTGCTATTCATGCCATGATTCACGGTAACTTCTCCTGCTTTGAAGTCTGGCTATTGGGAAGGAACTGAGCCGATTATGCCACTATTTAGCTATAGCGCACTATGAACAGAACTGTTGCAGAAGGCGTTAGTCCGTCATTCGGCAGATATTAGAGAACTGAGTGTCAACCAGCTGTACGGGTGGGCTGTCGATTAATGGGCTCGAATCGCTGTATCGAAGCACAAAATCTGGTATAACGGGCGGGTGTAGGCTAAACACCAATTCTGGTTTCTATCAAACTCCCCGCTCTGGCCTCTCGGGCAAACTCGCCTTTAAGACGTAGTAGCTGTAGCCACAGGAAGTAGAAATAAGCTCCATGACAAGCGCAAAGCAAGCCCTGATAGGCACGGCGGTAGTTGTCGCTATCGCCGCCGTTGATAACTATATAGTCATTGAATCTGAGCCCTCGTTTGAAAACATGACGTGGCTAGAGCCGGGTACTTTCCTTATGGGCTCGGACAAAGGCATGCCAGATGAGAGCCCCACTCACGAAGTAAGCCTGAGTGGTTTCTGGATAGATAAGTTTGAAGTTAGCAATGCCGACTACGCGCAGTTTATTGCGGCCACTGACTATATTACCGACTCAGAGAAGGCCGGGGACTCCATGGTTTTCGAATTTCCCGGCGAGCAGCCTATCCTGAATTTTAATCCGCTCGACTGGTGGGATTTGGTAATGCATGCAGACTGGCGTCACCCCCAGGGACTAACTGACAGCATCGAAGATAAGTCAGATCATCCTGTGGTACAGGTTAGTTTTGCCGATGCCCTCGCCTACTGCGATTGGCTGGACAAACAATTACCAACCGAGGCGCAATTTGAATTTGCGGCGCGCGGTGGAAGAGAAGGGGAAATATATAGCTGGGGAAACCAACCCTTGCATCGCACGGAAGCGGTAAGCAATACCTGGCAGGGTAACTCCTCTGCCGAGCAGCAGAGGCAGGATGGATATCAAACTACCTCACCTGTTGGCAGTTTCCCTCCCAATGACTACGGCCTTCATGACATAACAGGCAATGTATGGGAATGGGTGTCTGACTGGTACCATCCTGAATACTATTCGATGAGCTCAAGCGCCGACCCGACGGGCGTCGCTGAAGAGCAAAGCATTGATCCTGCCGATCCGGCGATTGCCAAGCGAAGTATTCGTGGCGGCTCTTTCCTTTGTCGCGATGACTATTGTAGCGGCTTTCGTGTCAGCGCCAGAATGCCGGCTAAGCCGAGCGCCAGTGCTAATCATACCGGTTTTCGCTGCGTGAAAAACACTTCCTGGACCGAGAGCGTATTGAGCCAGCTAAATTAATCTAGATTTCACGGGCAATTAGCAGCTTCATGATTTCGTTACTGCCACCGTAGATTTTTTGAATTCGGCTGTCGGCATACATCCTGGCGATGGGATACTCCATCATATAGCCATAGCCACCAAAAAATTGCAGGCACTCATCGACAATCTCGCATTGCTTCTGCGTAGTCCACCACTTCGCCATAGCGGCCGTGCTGGCATCCAGCTTTCCTTCCGCCAACTTCATCGCGCAGTCATCCACAAAAACTCTGGCCAGTTTGGCTTCGGTATAACGTTCCGCCAGGCGAAACTGGGTGTTCTGAAAATCCAGAATTCGCTTGCCGAAAGCCTTACGCTCTTTGACATATTCGCTGGTTATTTTTAAGGCTTTTTCGATGGCAGCGCAGGCACCGGCGGCAATAATTAAGCGTTCCTGTGGCAGCTGTTCCATCAACTGAATGAAACCCTTGCCCTCCAGGCTTCCCAACAAATTTTCGGCCGGCACGCTTACATCGTCGAAGAAAATTTCCGCCGTGTCCTGTGCCTTCATGCCAAGTTTTTCAAGATTGCGCCCGCGTGAAAATCCTCCCTCACCTTCTACGGATTCAGTCTCCAGCATGATTAGCGAGATGCCTCTTCCGCTCTCGGCCGGATCGGTCTTCGCGACTACGCAAATAAGATTCGCCGTCATGCCATTGGTCAAAAATGTCTTCTGTCCATTCAGCACATACTGCTCGCCCTGGCGTATCGCCGTAGTGGCAACCGCCTGTAAGTCAGAGCCGGCACCAGGCTCGGTCATGGCGATGGCGGAGACTATTTCTCCGCTGGCCATTTTTGGCAGCCACTTTTGTTTCTGTGCTTCGGTGCCGTAAGAATTAATATAGTGCGCCACGATACCGGAGTGGACACCATTACCAAATCCGGTGATGTTGGCGTAGCTCAACTCTTCAACCAATACCATTTCATGTTTGAAGTTACCGCCGCCACCGCCATATTCGGCCGGGATAGACGCACAAAGAAGACCGGCCTTACCCGCTTTCAACCAGGCATCACGGTCCACAAAACCCTGCTTCTCCCATTTATCCATGAAGGGGACAAATTCCTTCTGCAGAAATTTTCCCACGGCGTCGCGCATAATATGTAGTTCTTCATCCATCCATGGTGATTGGTGCACTGCAAACATTTTCATTCCCTCATGAATTGGTACTACGGGTAAAACCTAGCCGGTAACTTTGTCCATGCGCTCGATGATCATGGCATTGGCGGTACCGCCACCCTCACAGATGGCGATAAGACCGTAGCGGCCTTCACGTCTCTCTAACTCATGTAACAGGGTAGTCATCAGTTTTGCTCCGGTGGCACCCAATGGATGACCCAATGCCTGGGCGCCCCCATTCACATTCAGCTTATCCAAATCGGCGTTAAGCGCTTTTGCCCAGGCCAGGGGAACCGAGCCAAATGCCTCGTTCACTTCATACAGATCGATATCATCGATAGTCAATCCTGCTTTTTCTAACACTTTTTCTGTGGCGGGAATGGGCCCCTCCAACATGATTACCGGATCGGATCCAACCACGGCCAGAGAATGTATCTTGGCTCGAACCGGCAAATTGTATTTCTTGATGGCGTGCTCGTTAGCGATCATTACCGCCGCCGCACCGTCGCTTATTTGACTCGCCGTGCCTGCGGTAATGACTCCCCCTTCGCGCAGCGAATTGAGAGACTGCATCCCTTCCAGAGTGGCGCCCGCTCTGATGCCTTCATCGACACTATGCACGGCCGCGCTGCCATCTTCCAATTTGATATTCAGCGGAACGATTTCCCGTTTGAAGTAGCCTTTTTCCGTGGCGGCACTCGCCCGTTGATGACTGAGCAAACCAAATGCATCCAACTCCTCTCGGGTTATTGCATATTTCTCTGCCAGTAATTCTGCCCCATCGAACTGACTGAACTGAATACCCGGGTATTGCATCTCCAAACGCTCACCCTTGGGTACGCCACGACCGTGTTCCAGGCCATCACGAATATTTGAGCCTATCTCCACCGTGCTCATGGCTTCGACACCACCGGAAATGATTACATCCTGAGTACCCGACATCACCGCCTGGGCACCGAATTGAATAGCCTGTAACGAAGACCCGCACTGCCTGTCGACTGTAGTACCGGGCACCTTGAGATCAAGATTGGAAGACATGGAAACATTTCGACCCAGATTACTCGCCTGTGAACCGATTTGCATAACCACACCAAAAATAACATCGTCGACTGCATCATTGGGTATCCCGGTGCGCTCGAGTAACTCATCGACCACTATCGCGCCCATGTCTACCGGATGTAACTTGCTCAATCGTCCTTTCTTCTTGCCTGTTGCGGTACGTACCGCACTTACTATATAAGCATCAGCCACTGTGTTATCCCCCAGCTAATTATTTTGTATTTGACTAAACTGTTTTGTATTTGACTAAACTTTTTTCGTATTTGACTAAACTTTTTTGTATTTGACTAAACTAGTTATCGTATAACTCTGCGTTACTAAAATTGCGAGTATTATGCGGCGAAAAACTATTCCTTGAAAAATCATGTCTCGAAAAACCATGTCTTGAAAAATCATGTCTTGAAAAATATAACTATAGCGCTGGCATTCGGATACCGGCATCGAGTCGAATGGTTTCACCATTGAGGTAGGCACAGGTCACAATATGCGCCGCTTGATCGGCAAACTCATCCGGATGTCCCAGTCGTTTTGGAAATTGAGTAATCGCGATCAAGGGATCTCGAATCTGGTCCGGGGCCGAAGCCAATAAAGGTGTTTCGAATACACCTGGCGCCACGGTCATAACGCGTATTCCGCGTTTAGACAGATCTCTGGCGATAGGCAACGTCATGGCGACGATGCCGCCCTTGGAGGCGGCGTAACCGGCTTGCCCGGTCTGACCATCGAAAGCCGCGATAGAGGCGACATTGATAATCACCCCGCGCTCGCCATCCTCTGTCGTTGGCTCGTTCACCTGCATGACTTCTGCACACAAGCGCAGGACATTAAAAGTACCAATAAGGTTTACCCGCACTATGTGCTCGAATTTTTCCAGGGGCATGGGTCCATTCTTGCCCACCGTGCGTGCCGCACCACCGATGCCGGCGCAATTCACATTAATATGAATAGTCCCGAATTTCTCCCTGGCAACAGCTATGGCTTCGCCGACAGCGAGCTCGTCCGCCACATCACCCGCATACCACGCGGCCTGCTGCCCAATCTCGGCCGCTACCTGTTGTAGCATTTCCCCATTCAGATCGTACAACATGACATTGGCACCCGCCGCGACAAATTTTTTCGCTGTGGCAAGCCCCAAACCAGATGCGCCGCCGGTAATAAAGGCGGTTTTATTCTGTAATTCCATAGCTGGTTTTTCCCGAATTATCCCGAAGACAAAGACGCAAAAGGATAATGTATCCCATGCAAAAGTGATACACCTAATGAATTGGGCGCTCTGTACTCTCCCGTTTGCACCCTCCAGTCTGTACTCTCCTGTCTGTACTCTCCTGTCTGTACCCTCTAGTCTGTACCCTCTAGTCTGTACCCTCTAGTCTGTACCCTGGCATCCTGTACCCCAGCGTCGAAGTTAATGCGCCTGGGTTTAACTTCACCCTGCATTCCCCTATGATCTAAAACAGTAAATGTCTAAAAAATAAAATGTCTAAAAAACTAAATATCCGAAAGACTAAAATTGCATAAGGAAACCAGCATGGGACCGCTCAAGGGAATACGTATCTTGGAAATGGCAGGAATCGGTCCGGGACCCTTCTGCGCCATGATGTTGTCAGATATGGGAGCGGAGGTAATCCGCATCGACAGACTGAATCAGAAAGGCAGCGGCCATCGCGCCAATGTACTGAATCGTGGCCGACGCTCAATCGCCCTGGATCTGAAGAATCCGGCGGCGATCGAAACTGTATTGCGCCTGGTCGATCAAGCGGATGTCCTGATTGAAGGATTCAGGCCTGGGGTTATGGAACGTCTCGGACTGGGCCCGGATGTCTGTTTACAGAGAAACCCCAAGTTGGTATTTGGCCGCATGACCGGCTGGGGTCAATCCGGTCCGTTGTCACAAGCCGCGGGCCATGACATTAATTATATTTCTATCGCTGGCGCCTTGGGCGCAATGGGATACGCAGACAGGCCCCCGGCTCCCCCATTGAATCTGGTAGGTGACTTTGGTGGCGGCGCCATGTATCTGCTTACCGGCGTGTTGGCCGCATTACTGGAGAGGAATTCTTCCGGCAAGGGACAGGTTATCGATGCGGCTATGACCGACGGTACCGCCAGCCTGTTAAGTCCATTTTTCGGTTTAATGGCGATGAATATGTGGACCACTGACAGACACAGCAACAAGCTGGATGGCGGCGCACACTACTACGGCAGCTACGAATGCAGTGATGGAAAATATATTTCCATCGGTTCGATCGAACCGCAGTTTTATGCCCTGCTTTTAAGCAAGTGTGAAATTACCGATGAAGAATTTTTGCCGCAACAAGATCAGCAGAGCTGGCCTTTGCTGCGCGAAAGACTCGAGCAGTTATTTAAAACCGAGAGTCGGGAACACTGGTGCCAGTTAATGGAAGGAACGGATGTATGTTTTGCTCCCATCCTCGATCTTGCGGAGGCGCCAAATCATCCTCATAATAAGGCACGTGGCACCTATGTCGATTTCGAGGGGGTAACACAACCCGCACCGGCACCTCGTTTCAGTCGAACCCAGTCCGAAATTCAATCATCGGCAGCGATGGTTGGCGAACACACGGAACAGATATTGGCAGACTGGGGCTACAGTGAAACAGAAATAGAACAGTTAAAAACCAGCAAGGCAATTTGATAGAGGTAAGGAGGCAAGCCAGACATGTCATTCCAATCCATTCTTTATGAGATTAAGCACAACATCTTGACCATCACGCTCAATCGGCCCGATCGCATGAATGCCTGCACCGTCGAAATGGCCTACGAATTAATCGACGCGTTTAATCGCGCCAGCGAGGATGATGAGGTTCGCGCTATCGTTGTCACTGGTGCGGGAAAAGCCTTTTGTGCCGGCATGGACCTGACTGGAGATGGCAATGTATTTGGTCTCAACGAGGACATTCAGCCGACTCTGGACGACATGCAGAACCGGCTGGATGATGCCGAAATCGAAAAGGGTGTGCGGGATACCGGCGGTCAGGTGACCCTCTCCATATTCGATTGCAAGAAACCGGTTATCGCCGCGATAAACGGTGCCGCTGTGGGAATAGGCGCCACGGTAACCTGTGCCATGGATATTCGCCTGGGGACGGAAAAAGCCCGGGTTGGCTTCGTGTTTAACAAGATCGGAATTACCCCGGAAGCCTGCTCGAGTTGGTTTCTGCCACGGATAGTCAATATGGGAACGGCGCTGGAATGGATTTATAGTGCCGAGCTGATTGCCGCCGATGAATTGTTAAGCCGGGGCTTCCTCAATTCAATTGAGCCAGCGGATCAATTACTCGATCGCGCCTATGCTATCGCTGGCCGCATATGCCAGCACAGCCCGGTAGCCATCGCCCTGACTCGGCAGATGATGTATCGCAATGCGGCACAGCCTCACCCTTTGGAGGCGCATCGCATTGATTCTCTGGCGATCTTTTATACCAGCCAAAAAAGCGGTAAGGAAGGCGTCAAGGCCTTCCTTGAGAAACGGCCCGCCGAATACACCGACAAAGCTTCCAGCGATATGCCGCCGTTTTATCCCTGGTGGGATTAGGAAGGTTAGGTGTCCCTCTCTCCAAAAACTTAACTTAAAAAATTTTGCAGGATTTTCTCCTTTTCTGATGCTAAATTACGCCCTGTATTTTAGCCTGTGCCTGTTTTCTGTGAGGCTTGCGAGCCTGCGATTGCAGATGGATATCGCAGATAGATAGTGCGGATAGACAGAGCAGATAGATAGTGCGGATAGACAGAGCAGATAGATAAAGAAACTGATTAACACCACCATCGGGGAAAAGAATGAGAACACTAATAGCTGCAATTAGCGTGGCCGGTTTGCTGATGGGCTGCGAGAGTCTGTATCAGGAAGATGACGGCATACGGAGAATTCGCTCTCAGCGTGACGTAGACGAATACAATGCGACGGTAAGCTCGGAAAGTCAAAAGTTGGTTTGTACCCGGGAAGTAGTCGTTGGCACGCACTTTCGCAGTTTCGTCTGCCTAACCGTAGCACAGCGTGACAGACTGTCACGCGAAGCTCGGGACAGCATCGATGACATTCGAGCATCCGTCGGCACTGCTCAATAGGGCAGTGATTAGGCTCAAGGAATTCCGGGCCTGGTAGAGCCGACTCGGACTCTGCAAAAAATCTCTTGGCTCACGCACTACTTCAAACCATTAGGCTTGGTGCTACACTGCATTTCCTTAAGATGAACACCAAGCTCCAAACTAACTGCTTGCGAGAATAACTATGCCCCATAAACTGGAATTACTCTGTGTCACCACCGGCCGCGCCTTGCTCGGTCTCTACTTCATCCTGCCTGGTCTGAGCAAGGTATTCGACTTTCAGGGGACTTCTGACTACATGGCCGAGCATGGCATGATGCTGATTCCATTCTTTCTCGGGCTAACCATTATCATTCAGCTGGGCGGAGGTGCCGCCATGGTTGTAGGTTATCAAACCAAACTTGTGGCCTTTGTGCTTGCCGGCCTGACGCTGGTGATAAGCCTGGTAATGCACGATTTCTGGACCCTGCCAGCGGGTGAACTACAGACTGGCCATGAAACCCAGAATTTCGTGAAAAACATGGCAATAATGGCGGGGTTACTGGTTGTCGCGGGTTTGGGCGGCGGCCTCTGGAGCCTCGATAATAGAAAAACCAGGTCAAAGTGACCACTTACGGGGCCGAATCGGCGAGGTATTCAGCTGATTTTAAGTTTAAATTCCGTATAATGAAGCCCTGTAAGCAATACCGATTTTGCTCGCGGAACTCCTGATAGTGAATTAATAGTGAATTAATAATGGATCCCTCCAAGTCATGATCACGGTTCAATCTACATTCCACCTGGCGCCGGAAACCAAAGATGAGGCCCTCAATCTCATGAGAGATATGGTAAAGCTGTGCCATAAGGAACAGGGCTGCCTCAACTACGAATATTTCGAAGGCCTGACCGATACCAATCAGATCGTGTTGCTGCAGGAGTGGGAAAGTGCAGATTGCTTGCAGGGGCATTACCAGACAGCGCATATGGAAACTTTCCTGGGCAAACTCAGTAAATATCTGCAGAGTGAAGTAGTCACCCGCAGCTATGCCTCAGAAGAAAAGCCAGCAGCACCTCAGATCAGCGATGAATCGCCCAATTCTGAACAAACTATTCACTAACTCTCACTCGCCCCTCTCACCCCGAGCAGATTCAGTTTAGTTCGCTGCAGGAATCACCAGATGTTCTATACGCTCCAGGGTGATCAAAAAATTACAGTGTCGGCGGCGGACAATCGGCAACTCCTGCGCTGGCGTACTTCAACTTTCTGGGTCATGTTAATCGGCTATGTCGGCTATTACCTCTGTCGTGGAAATCTATCCGCCGCGTTTCCCTTGCTTGAGCAGGAATTTGGTTATTCCAATACCCAGCTGGGTCTCATCGCGTCCTTGTCCGAGATGGCTTATGCTGCCGGAAAATTTATCAATGGTCCCTTGGCAGACCGTATAGGCGGTCGACGAATTTTTCTTGTCGGCATGGCCGGCGCTATTGTCTTTAATATTGTATTCGCGTTTTCGGCAAGCTTGACCGCGTTTATTATCGTCTGGTGTTTTTGTCGCTACTTCCTGTCCATGGGTTGGGGCGGGCTAACCAAGACCATTGGCAATTGGTACCCAAGCGATCGCAATGGCACGGTCATGGGCCTGATCAGTGTTAATTTCCAATTCGGCGGTGTCGCTGCCACTCTGTTCGCCGGCTTTCTCGTTGCACAAGGGGTCGCCTGGCAGGGCGTGTTCATCTATCCGGCAATGGTCTTGAGTGTAATTCTCCTCTGGTCCTATTTTGCTTCCCGCGGAAAACCGAGCGATGTAATACTCGGGGCTATTGCCCACGAGGGCGATTCTGCCAAGGCCCAATTGGCCGACTATGGCGGAGAAGAAAACCCGGCTGTCTCCACTATTCTGAAAACTCTTCTGCGTTTGCCAATCTATAGAGAATTACTGGTTTTCAGTTTCTTGACCACCTTGTTGCGCTCGGTGTTTCTGTTCTGGACACCGAAGTTTCTCTTCGATATCGGACTGGGTGCCAGTTCGGCGATATTGAGTTCGGCCATCTTTCCCTTTCTCGGCGTACTCGGCACCGTTTTCATCGGCTGGTATACCGACCATCACGCACGCAACGGAGATCGAGCACGGATGATGTGGATGATGTTGTCGGTGTTGGTTTTCTGCATGCTGGCTATCGCCGGGCTGAGCGCGGCCAGCGAACCCAATTTTAATTTGATTCTGTTTTTTCTCGGTGCCAGCGGCTTTTTCCTGCTGGGCCCCTATTCGATGAGCAGTGGCTGCCTGACACTGGACATTGCCGGCGCTAAAGGCGCTGGCTCCTGTACCGGCATCATCGATGGCATGGGATATATTGGCGGGGCGATAGCGGCCTTCGCCGCTGGGGTCATGTCTGACTATTTAGGCTGGCCACAGGTGTTTCTGGTTCTTTCGGTATTCGCAGTGATATCAACCTTCAGCGCCTGGTTTATGAGTCGCGGGTTTCAGAAGATGGCCAGAGAAGCGGCTAGCCGTTAGCGACTGTCTATATTGTTGTGCGGATTGTGTTGCGCGGCTTGTCTTGCCTGCCAGCCAGTTGCTAGTTTCTAGTTGCTAGTTGCTAGTTGCTAGTTGCTAACAGTCAGGGGCGTGTCGGCAGTAATTCAAGCTTAACTTCTTGATCTGTTAACGCGGCGGGGAATCGAAATCACCGTCATCGAGGCGAGTAAAATAGTTTGCCGCCTCTTGTTTAACCTTGGACGCTAATAGCAAGGTCGAAATCATTGTAGGTATAGCCATGGTGGCATACATGCCATCCAACAAGTTAATAACAACATCCAGCGAGACTACAGCGCCCACTGTAATAAGTGCCATATAGGCCCACATATAATATTTTTCTTTGCTCGTGCCAAACAGAAACCCCATACACTTAGTGCCATAGTACCAATAGGTCAGCACGGTTGTGGTGCTGAGCACGATTACCATGATGACCAATAGATAGGCGCCAAAGCCAGGAAAGACTTGCTCATAGGCTTGAGCAGTCATGGTCACGCCAACGGCATCACCACGCCAAACACCGGTTACCAACAATGCCATGGCTGTGCAGGTGCAAACGATCAAGGTGTCGGCAATAGGCCCAAGCATTGCGACTAAACCTTCACGGACAGGCTCATTGGTCTTCGCCGCACCATGCGCCAAGGATTCGGTGCCGATTCCTGCCTCATTGGAGAAGGCGCCGCGCTGAACACCGATCAGAATAACGGCACCAATAAGTCCACCGGAGACAGCCTTCCCTGAGAACGCATCGGTAAAAATTAAGACAAACATGGCGGGGATTTCAGAGAGATGGCTGGCCAATAGCACACCGGTAATGACGAAATAAAATAACACCATAGCAGGAACCAATTTTCCTGCGACGGCTGAAACCCGTTTCACCTTACCAACGGCTATGGAAAAAATAATGAGCGCCAGAGCAATTCCCATGAGTAAATCAAAACTAAAATGTTCTTCTGCCGTCGCCATCCCGGAGGGAATAGCAAAGACCTCCCGCAGTATCTGTACCAATTGATTTATTTGAAAAACCGGCAGGGTTCCCACCATGCCCGCCAAGGCGAACATCCAGGCCAAGGGCAGCCATTTACGCGACAAGCCTTCTCGTATCACATACATAGGCCCACCCTGTAACTTGCCACTGTCATCATATCCACGGTACATGATTGCCAGGGAGGCGGTATAGAATTTGGTTGAAATGCCAACAATGGCCGTTACCCACATCCAGAATACGGCCCCAGGCCCGCCGACAGTAATGGCAATAGCAACGCCGGTGATATTGCCCAGGCCTATGGTGCCAGCCAGCGCCGTTGCCAGTGCGCGATAGTGACTAATATCACCGGCTACCTCTGCTGACTGTTCATTGTACTTGCCTCTTAACAAGGCAAAGCTATGGCCGAAGTAGCGAAAATGCCTCAGTCGTGAGTGCAGCATGAAGAACAAGCCTCCACCTACAAGCAAGATTACCAGCGGTAAACCCCACATAAAATTTGCATAAGCGGCAACCGCCGCTTCAAGTTGATTCATGGTAGGCTATTCGGAGTTTTCCTCATAATTTAGGAGCGCAGGCGAAACAGTAACGCAAAGTGTGGCTTGATAAGAAAAGCAGGCAGAATTTTCCCGGGGCGGGTGACAACCCCGGGCTCACCAATTATTGTGCGTTAGCCGCATCCGCTTCCTCGCGGCGAGCACCGGCAAGAATAGCGCGCATGGCATAGTTGCCTTCATGACAGGCATATTCGTAAAGACCCTCGTCATTGTACATGGGCATTTCCGCCGTCCAGGGCGCCGAGTACAATTCAGGATCATCGATGGTAAACGAGTAATGTATTTTGTCGTCGGCAACGCGCGTGAAGCGCTCTGTCAGAGTGACGTTGTTAGATATCAAGCGCTCCTTGGCAACTTGCCAGGGATTAAAATTTCGTGTTTGCACAACCAGTGCATCACCTTCGTAGTAGCCGATAGAATCCCCGAGCCACTGCTCATAAGGCAAATCCCGGAACTCCTGACCAATACGAACAATGCGGGCGTTGTGTACCATCTCGGCCAACAACACGACGTGGGTCGGTGACTGTACGATCTGCATGTGATTGTTATACAGACTACTCATGAAGGGCGCCGTTGATGAAAAACTCACCAGGCAACGATCTGACAGGGTTCTGCCTTCCGGCCCGTCGCTCTCACCCAGGCCCATAGGCAGTTCGCCCTGCTGTGAGCGTCGAAGTGCCTGGCCTTCTTCCTTCCAGGGAATCTGCCCATCAGGAGGATCTACAATAAGCGAGGTGCGGTACTTGCCATTCATCTGCGCAAGCGCATCGCCGGGGGTAATCCAGAAGCCATTGTAACCACCGACATTATCCGGCCCTGGTGCCTCTGCGCCGGTTGCTTCGAGAAAGGCGATATAGTCTGGCGTGGATACCATTTTCTCTAACATGGTGGCCTCATCAACTTCCAGCTCGCCATTGTATTGCTCGGCCCGCTCCAGCCCGGTACGGGTCTTGAAGTTCCAGACGCCTTGTACATCGGGAACACCGAAGGCTGTCTTGGGTGGGACATAGTCTTCCGCCGCCAAGGCAGCTGCCATGCCGAAAGAGGCAAGCAGTGCGGCGATGGGAGTCGATAATCGGACAAATCTGTTCATGGAACCTTCCCCGTAAAGTTAAATTTTCTAAAATAGTCCAAGACGTGGAACCAGCTTAATTCAGCCATCTATATCCTTGCAAGTGAACAGTACAGGCAATATCGCTGAAGTCATGCCCTTTGACCAAGCCAATACGATGATGCCTGGCGGCCAGTTCACCGAATATTATCGGCATATTTGAACGCTACAGAAGGCTCGCGGCCTTGTAAGTGTTCTACAAAATAGTCCCAGCGCTGTTTCATAAAATAGCGGCCATGCCATGACCATGACCATGACCATGACCATGACTGACATTGGGCCGCACAGGAGGCGAACAAAAAATTGATAAGCAGGAACAATGCTGAACGAATGAATCCTGAATGGATTGCCGTGAAAACTACAGCAATGCATCCAGAATCAAATTAACCGAATCAACAATGCGTTGATCCCGCGGCCGCAAATCCGCGCTGAATTCTTCTCCGGTGAGATGCTGCAGGCCCTGAATATAGCGCTCCGCAATGGCATTCGCCTGTTCATCGGAGAATTGCTGATCTTGTTCTTTTACCATGCCGCGGGCGAATTCTTTCGAGAAGGAGACCGGCTTACCGTCCCGGGTCATTATCGCTCCCTCATCGTCCCGCCTCCAGAATCGCGAAGAGTCCATGGTGTACAGTTCATCGGCGGCGACGATTGCACCCGCGCTGTTGATGCCGTGTTCTGTCTTGGTGTCTACCAGCACCATACCGCGCGCTGACAGGTATTGAGAAATCATCCCAAACGCCATCAACGATGAATTGCGAATCTGGTTGTATTGGCCCTGGGTACAAATCCCCTCATCGATGAGGTACTGGGCGTCGATTGTGCGATCTACTTTGTCTTTAGTGCTCGGCGTGTCCATGACATAGGGCAGCAAGCCATTCGGTACCAGCTCGGCGACCTTTAGATCATGTCCTGCATAATGCAGAATCGATTCGCCTGCTGTTTTTGCCTGTAACCAGTGCTGATAGAGGGAGGTAGAGGTGGAGCTCTCCGCCATATACAGGCGTAGCACATTTTCCAGACTCACCAATTGCAAATTTTCGGCAGGGATTACCGTTGAACTGGGTAACAGACCCTCGACATCAAATTGCGAGGAGCCAAGCACGGCCTTGACCAGCTTCAACATATGCTCGTGATTAAAAGCCAACACTTGATCTTTAAACGGAATCGCTCCCCGATTCACATCGTGAGTGGAGATGCGGTTGTTACGAAACATCAGCCGTATCGGAATTCCCGAGCGACTGATCAGCGCTTCACCAAACACGGAGTCTGACACTTTTCCTTGCAGGACTGTGCAATCCTTGAGGCGGGGAATTTCACCATCGGCAATGAGTTGATGCACGGGGCGACCCAGATTGACCGTGGCACCATGCGCGGCCACCAGTTCATGTATTTGTTTCTCGTCTAACATAGTTCTAATCGAATCACTTTAAGCAGGTTAAGGAAGGAATGAAGAATAAGTGAATCGGCGAATGACTACAAGATAAGGCCGGCGGCTCTGCAACGGTTGAGCGATAGCGGAGTTGGCGGAGCGGGTTTACGCTTTTTAGAAGAGGGAAAGTGGTGCCGCCACCAGGAGTCGCTTAACGTAGGAGAGAGGGGGACCTGCTGATTACAAATCAGCTGCTCTACCACGGCTGAGCGGGTTTACGCTTTTTAGAAGAGGGAAAGTGGTGCCGCCACCAGGAGTCGAACCCGGGACCTGCTGATTACAAATCAGCTGCTCTACCACGGCTGAGCTATAGCGGCATGATCTAAAACTTCAACAATCTAAAACTTCAACAATCAGGTCGCGCATACTACATAATATGCACCGCAGGTTCAATACCCTCAGCATGGCTTTATGCGCTATTTCCTGACAAGAATAAAAGACCCTCCCCTCTCAGCTAGCCAGCGCCAGTATACGCGCAGGCGAGGCCAGCCGCATCACGATACCGGGGATACTAACTTAGCTTGAATATTGTTAACATAAGCCCCTTGGAAGGCACGTAGATACTGCCTATATGACCGTCCTTCCACTTCGATTCAGGGATACGACGCCGCCTCAGATCCGGCCAGCAAAATTCAGCTACCTTGAAAACCAGGAATTTAAACCCGAGTAAATGAGCGATGAGCAGCCCCGGTAACACATCGGCCTGGATAGCCTTGCAGGAACACAGCAAGCAATTCCAACAGGCCGACTTTCGATTAAGCGATTTATTTACTAATTCCGCTAATCGCTTCACAGCATTTTCTCTGCGCCACGAGAATCTGCTACTGGATTTCTCCAAGAATTACCTGACCCCGGAGACGCTCCGTCTTCTGCTCGATCTTGCCGATCAACAGCAACTCTCCTCGGCCATAAAGGCCATGTATGACGGCGAGCTAATAAATACTACGGAGCAGCGAGCGGCCCTGCATGTCGCCTTGCGCCAGCCCGCGGCATCCAGCGATCATCCCGAAGTCGAAGACACGCTGGCAAAGATGGAAGACTTCGTCGCGAAAGTGCACAGTGGCCGCTGGACGGGCTATAGCAACAAGCGCATCACCGACATCGTTAATATTGGCATCGGCGGCTCCGATCTTGGTCCGGCCATGGTGACTGATGCACTGGCTGCATTTGCCGTGCCCGAGGTGAATCTGCATTTTGTTTCCAACGTTGATCCATCCCAACTGGACAACACGCTGGCGAAGCTCGATCCCGAAACCACGCTGTTTATTGTCGCTTCCAAATCCTTCAAAACATTAGAAACCCATCAAAATGCGGCATCGGCGCGCACCTGGCTTATGCATAAAGCCAATGATGAAAGCGCCACGGGCAAACACTTCGTGGCGATTACCAGCAATCTGGAAGCCGCCACCAAGTTTGGCATCGATAAAAATAATCTATTCCCGCTTTGGGACTGGGTCGGTGGCCGGTTTTCTCTGTGGTCAGCTATCGGCTTACCGATTGCACTGGCTGTCGGCATGGAAAATTTTCGTCAGTTGCTGGCAGGCGCCCATTCCATGGATCAACATTTTCGCGAAGCTGAATTAGCGGAAAATATGCCGGTAATAATGGCCTTGCTCAGCGTCTGGTATACCGGCTCATTCGATTCCCATAGCACAGCGGTTGTGCCTTACAGTCAAAGTCTAAACCTGTTGCCGTCTTTTTTGCAGCAGTTGCATATGGAAAGCCTGGGCAAAAGTAGCGATCTGCAAGGCAAACCGATAAGCACAAATACCGGAGAAGTTTTGTGGGGCACCGCCGGCAGCAACGGCCAACATTCCTATTTTCAGTTGCTGCATCAGGGCACGCAATTTATCCCGGTCGATTTCATTGCCGCCGCAACATGCCAATCGAAAATAAAAACAGAACAGCAGCAACATTTGCTGGCGAATTGCTTCAGCCAGAGTCTCGCTCTGATGGAAGGAAAAACTGAAGATAGCACTGAAGAAAACAGTGTTGAAAAAGACAGTGTCGAAGCAAACAGTACCAACGCCCACAAAACTATTGCTGGCAATAAGCCCAGCAATACCTTGCTGATTTCAGAACTGAATCCCTACAATCTGGGATGCTTGATAGCCCTGTATGAGCATAAAGTTTATGTGCAGAGCGTGCTGTGGAATATCAACGCCTTCGATCAGTGGGGGGTTGAGCTAGGGAAGAAGTTAGCTGAGCAGATTTTTGCTGCGATGAGTGAACCCGGTTCAACTACAGACCTGGATGATTCTACGCTCAACTTAATAAAACAAGCGCGCGATTGGCGTTAGCCTTTGTCTGATCCATCTCTGAAAACACTACACGGCCGTATAGTGTTCCACAGTGGGAAAGGGATCATAGAAATGGTGTAGCATGGCACGCCACTGCTGATACTCCTCAGACTCTCTAAACCCCACCGTATGATCTTCCAGGGTTTCCCAGTTAACCAGCAGCAAATAGCGATTGGGCACTTCAAGGCAGCCTTTTAGTTGATGAGAAATATAACCGGGCATGCTTGCAATAATTTTCTGTGCACTTTCGAAGGCCTGTTCAAATTCATGCTCCAGACCCAGCCTAACATCCAAGATGGCAACTTCAAGAATCATGCTTTTCCCCTTTTACTGTGTGCCTTGCTGTACGCGCGAAAAAAAGTTTCCGTGCGGCCTTCGGTCTCTCAAACTGGTCTAGACCATCAATGCCAGCAGTTCGTCGGTCTTTTTCCGCATCAAGGCTTCATCACCACGGGATTCTACGTTGAGCCGCACCACTGGCTCGGTATTGGACGCGCGCACATTAAACCGCCAGTTTTCGAACGTCATGCTGAGACCATCGGTCTGATCGATGCTCAGCACCGAGTCAGCATAGTGCGCTTCGATTTTTCGCAACAACCCGGGCGGGTTGGCAATTTCGCGATTGATCTCGCCGCTAGCCGGGAAAGCTTTCATTCTCCCATCGACCAGTTCAGATAATTTCTTGCCGGATCTAGCCATCAGCTGCACTACCAATAACCAGGGAATCATGCCGCTATCACAATAAAAGAAATCTCTGAAGTAGTGATGCGCACTCATCTCGCCGCCGTAGACCGCATCCTCCTTACGCATTCTTTCCTTGATAAAAGCATGTCCTGTTTTACATTGAATCGCTTCGCCTCCCCCTGCTTCTGCTATCTCGATTGTATTCCAGGTCAGACGCGGATCATGCACTATTTTTGCACCAGGCTCGGCTTCTAAAAAGCTCTGTGCTAACAAGCCTACTATGTAATAGCCTTCGATAAAACGTGCGTTCTCATCGAAGAAGAAGCAGCGATCGAAATCACCATCCCAGGCTATCGCTAAATCAGCGCCGTGTTCTTTAATGGCGTCGATAGTGGGCTGACGATTTTCTTGCAGCAAGGGATTGGGCACCCCGTTTGGAAAGCTACCGTCGGCTTGATGATGTAGTTTAATAAATTCGAACGGCAGAAAAGGTGCGATGGCATCTATTGTCGGTCCGGCGCCACCATTACCTGCATTGCAGACGATTCGTAGTGGCTTGAGTTTTTCCACCTCGACATAGCTCAGCAAATGCGCGATATAGGCGGCCTGCGTATCGACAAAACTGACCGTGCCCGGCTCAGTCGCCGCGGCGAAATTATTCTCTTCAGCCAGCTTTTTTATTTCATTAAGGCCCGTGTCACCACTCACCGGTTTTGATTCTTCGCGCACGAATTTCATGCCGTTGTAGTCAGCCGGGTTATGGCTGGCCGTCACCACGATGCCGCCATCGGTGCTCAGGTGACTGGCAGCAAAATACACCTCCTCGGTTCCACACTGACCGATGTTGATAACATCAACCCCCGCGTCCGTGAGACCACGAGTTAGTGCCGCACAAAGCTCTCTGGAGCTTAGGCGAATGTCATAGCCCACTACGATTTCCTCGGGCTTAAGGAACTCGGCATAGGCCCGGCCAATACGATAGGCAACGTCGGTGTTTAATTGATCGGGAACGCGGCCACGTACGTCGTAGGCTTTAAAACAGCTCATTTTATCGGTCATATATTCGGTCACTGATTTTAGTTCTACTTGCGTAACAAGCGGCAATGAAGGCGTCGAAAATAGATTAACTGGTCTGCCTGTTGGACATGGATTATGTGTCGCCTGTTGCCGGTTTTTACTTTCTCCAAGACTCGATTCAAGCTACTTCAGTGGCCTTTATACTCTATCGTACTTATCCTCAAAGCGAACAATATCATCTTCGCCAAGGTAATCACCGATTTGAATCTCAATAATCTCGATCGGCGCACTGCCATTATTGCTTAATCTATGTTTGCTACCTAAAGGAATATAAGTCGATTCATCTGGCTTAAGTTCAAATTCCCTGTCATCGCAGGTCACCAGAGACACCCCTTTTATTGCCGTCCAATGCTCTGACCTTTGCTTGTGCATTTGTAAAGATAAGCACGCTCCGGGGTTCACTATTATGTGCTTAAGCTGATAACCCGGCCTGATTACCAGAGACTCATAAGATCCCCAGGGTCGATATACCAATCGATGGTTTACACTCTCATCTCTGTTTCGAGCCTGCAGTTGTTCTACCAGTTGCTTAACCGATTGGGCCTTCGATTTGTCCATCACCAGCACCGCGTCGGCGGTTTCCACAATTATTGCGTTTTCGATTCCAGCCACTGCCACCAAGCGGGATTGCGCTTGAATATAGCTGTTTGCCACGTTTTCGGTGATCACATCGCCACTGATCGCATTCCCCCTGACATCTTTCTTGTCCACCTGCCAAAGTGCGTCCCAGGCCCCCAGATCACTCCAGCCAGCATCCAGAGGGATAACGGCCGCCGATTTGGTTTTCTCCATCACGGCATAATCGATGGAGTCGCTACGGCAATTCGCAAACAGCGCCTGGGGAATAAATTGAAAATCCTGCTCCCGTTCCAGTGCCGCATAGGCTTCATGGCAGCTGGCAAAAATGTCTGGCGCGTGGCGTTTCAATTCCTGCAAATAATTGGCGGCGGTGAACATAAACATGCCGCTATTCCACAAATACCTGCCGTCGGCCAGATACGACTCGGCCGTACTCCGATCGGGCTTCTCAATGAAGCGGCTCACCTTGTAGGCGGATTTTTCACCCAACTCTTCAGCCAACTCTTCACCCCTTTCAATATAGCCAAATCCTGTTTCTGGGGCATCTGGCACTATACCAAAAGTAACTAACTGATTATTCTGAGCAAGACGCATCCCTTTTTCAATTGCCTTATGCAAGGCCACTTTATTTTGAATAAGGTGGTCGGCGGGCAAAACCAGCAATACTGGATCGGCATAGTTTTGCTGAGCGCTTAAAGCCGCCATAGCAACTGCCGGCGCCGTATTTCTACCGATTGGCTCTAGCAAGATAGTATTGTCAATTTTTTGCAGCGCTCTAAGCTGTTCTGCCACTAGGAAGCGATGATCTGCATTGCATACTACCAAGGGTTCACTGATATCATTGAGACCATCGAGACGAGTCAAGGTATTCTGAAACAGGGAGCCGTGCAGATTGGGGAAATCGATAAATTGCTTGGGTAACATCGAGCGAGAAACCGGCCAAAGCCGCGAGCCAACACCACCTGCTAACACAACGGGGATTAACATAAGACTTCCAATAGTTCATCGCCTGCGAATAAAGGGGACGATGGTAGCAAATTCTCATTGAAATTAATTGAAGAAGGAGAATGAGCCAGCTGATTCCCCCTTCCGATGACAATTTATGATCGATTATTTGGCCTCAGCACGATAATATCCCATGCTTTGCTGGGATCGCCCACTCGAAAGGGTGTATTCAACCGATAAACCCGATAAAAAGAAACCAATAAAATGACAGAAGAAAATCACATTTTTGTTCCGCAGAGCTCCTACAGTTCAGAGGAACTGGTGGATTGCGGCCACGGCAAACTTTTTGGTCCAGGCAATGCCAGGCTCCCGACAGGCAATATGCTTATGCTCGATCGCATTATCGAGATTAATAGCGACGGCGGCGAGTACGGTCGGGGGCAAATTATCGCCGAGCTGGATATACATCCTGACCTGTGGTTTTTTGCCTGCCATTTTCAAGGCGACCCGGTTATGCCAGGCTGCCTCGGATTGGATGCACTCTGGCAACTGGTTGGATTTTTTCTTGGCTGGAGCGGACATCCCGGCAGGGGTCGAGCGCTTGGTGTCGGAGAAGTAAAATTTACTGGCGAAGTATTACCGGATGCAAAGAAGGTAACTTACGAGTTATCCATGAGTCGAATGGTGGCTCGCTCGTTAGTATTAGGCATTGCCGATGGCACAGTGGCTGTGGACGGCAAGACTATATACACAAGCAAGGCTCTGAAGGTGGGGCTATTCAAGCCAGATATGGCATTCTAGCGTCGCCGACATAGGCTGGCTCAGGAACTGTTAGCCCGGATTGTTAACTGACGTTGCTAAATGGTAATAGTGTAGTTAATTGGAATTGGTAATTGGTAATTGGTAATTGGTAATTGGTAATTGGTAATTGGTAATTGGTAATTGGTAATTGGAATTGGTAATCAGAGTTTTCTGGTTATTGCGTGGGGGAAATTATGCAGCGCGTTGTTATAACTGGTATCGGTATTGTTTCCTGTTTAGGAAACGACAAAGAAACGGTACTGGATTCACTTAAAAATGGTCGAAGCGGAATCAGCTTTAACCCGGCCTATGCTGAAATTGGCATGCGCAGTCATGTCAGTGGTTCTGTAAAAATAGACACAGCCGAGCTAATTGATCGTAAAGTTCTGCGTTTTATGGGTGATGCTTCGGCCTACGCCTATCTTTCCATGCAACAAGCAATAGCCGATGCCAATCTATCAGAGGATGAAGTTTCTAATGAGCGTGTTGGCCTGGTCGTAGGTTCAGGCGGCGGCTCTGCCAAAGATCAACTGGAGTCCACTGATATTATGCGCGAGAAAGGCCTGCGTAAAGTTGGACCCTACCGCGTGACTCGCACTATGAGCAGCACAACTTCGGCCTGCCTGGCGACACCATTCAAGATAAAGGGCGTTAATTACACTATCTCATCCGCCTGCGCTACCAGTGCACATTGCATCGGCCATGCGGCAGAACTGATTCAATTGGGTAAACAAGATATTGTTTTTGCCGGCGGCGGCGAAGCGGAACACTGGACCATGACCCATATGTTCGATGCTATGGGCGCACTTTCAACCAAGTACAATGACACGCCCGACAAAGCTTCTCGTGCCTTTGATGCAGACCGCGATGGCTTTGTAATAGCCGGTGGTGGGGCGGTTCTGGTGGTAGAGTCGCTGGATCATGCGCTCGCTCGCGGCGCAAAGATTTATGCAGAACTCACTGGCTATGCGGCAACTTCCGATGGCTATGACATGGTTGCTCCCGCTGGCGAGGGTGGTGCTCGCGCCATGCGAATGGCCATGGGCAATCTGCCAGGATCGGTTGATTATATAAACACTCACGGCACCAGCACCCCCGCCGGTGATGTTTCCGAACTAAGAGCTATTAAATCTGTTTTTGCCGATAAGGTCCCGGTAATAAACTCAACCAAGTCCTTGAGTGGACACTCACTCGGTGCCGCTGGCGCACAGGAAGCAATCTACAGTCTGCTGATGATGGAAAATGATTTCATCGCGGCTTCTGCCAATATTGAAAATCTTGACGAAGAGGCGCAGGGACTACCCATTGCGACGCAACGTCAGGATGGGGTGAAGCTGAACCGCGTGATGTCCAATAGTTTTGGCTTCGGCGGCACCAATGCCTGCCTGGTATTCGATCGCTATCAGGAATAAAAGCACCGGCAGGAAACTGTCCTGCTACTCTACTGGTCAAACTGGCTGGGTGTTGGACATATGGGTGTTAGACATATGGGTGTTAAACATATGGGTGTTAAACCTATGGGTATCAAACGTTTCGCGTTGGCTTTTCTGGTCTTTGGCCTGCTCAGCAATTTCAGCCTGGCGCAGCTGGATTCCCGTTCGTTCTCCGCTTTCAGCAATCAGCCTGAGCCCCTGCCACTGGATCAAGCCTTTGCCTTTTATGTCAGTGCGGTTAGCCCTGGCCGTTTTAAAGTAAACTGGAATCTTGCTGAAGGCCATTACCTCTACCGTCACGCCTTTGACTTCAGTATGCAGCAAACCAGCGAGGCAGAAGCGCTTCCTGTTGACTTCGTTTTGCCCGATGGGCTGAAGAAGACCGACCAGTTTTTCGGGGAAATTGAGGCCTATTACGATGCCGTCAGCGTCGAGCTTAGCCTCACTACCGTACCCGGCCCCGATGCAATTCTCGTTATTCAATACCAGGGTTGTGCAGACTGGGGCTTCTGTTACCCACCCCAACGCTATGAATTCATCCTCTCACCTTGACCCAAATTCAGCATTTTTCACAATAATGGGTGAAATACCGCTTAAATTCTGAGAAAATGCAGCCAAAATAGCTAATCAGGCACGAAAGGAGCAAACAACTCTGCTCTCAAGCGTGCTTTGTCCACCTCAGGAACACCACATCATGGCAAGCATCCTCGCTTTGCACGGACCCAATCTGAACCTTCTCGGCAGCCGCGAACCGCATATCTATGGCACAGACACGCTGGATGACATCAACCAGCGCCTGAGTACGCAGTGTGCGGAGGCGGGCCACGAATTCAGTTATCTACAAAGCAATGCGGAATCTGATTTGATTGAGCGACTGCACGCGGCCCGCAAAGACGGCACCGCGTTCATGATTGTTAACTTTGGCGGCCTTACCCATACCAGCATCGCCTTGCGAGATGCCATCCTGGCCGCAGAGATCCCCTTTATCGAAGTCCATCTTTCCAATCTTTTCACCCGGGAAGAATTCCGACATAAATCCTATTTCTCAGATATTGCCGTTGGATGTGTAATCGGCTTAGGCGCCCAGGGTTACGAACTCGCCCTGCAAGCCGCATGCAGAAAACTGGCAAACTAATAATCGCGACAGGAATCACTTATGGATATTAGAAAAGTAAAAAAGCTTATTGAACTCATCGAAGCTTCAGACATTGTTGAGATCGAAATAAAGGAAGGCGAGGAGTCTGTGCGTATCAGTCGTGCTTGCGCCCCTGCGGCAGTAAGCTATCAAGCACCAGTGGCTACTCTGGCTGCGGCAGCAGCGCCTAAAGAAGTGCTGGCCGAGGCCTCGACTATCAAGGGCAATATTATTCAATCCCCGATGGTTGGTACTTTCTATCGCTCGCCCTCTCCTTCTTCACCGGTCTTTGTAGAAGTGGGCAAGCACGTTAAGGTTGGTGATGTTGTCTGCATTGTAGAAGCCATGAAGATGATGAACCAGATTGAAGCTGACCATGCCGGCGTTGTTGAAGCAATTCTGGTCGAGGACGGCGAGCCGGTCGAATTCGATCAGGCGCTCATTACTATCGTCTAGCTATCTAACTGACGTATAAATAACTGACGTATAAATAACTAACATAAAAGGTTTTCGGAAAACCCTCCTCAGGATCATGCTACATGCTTGAAAAAGTCGTAATTGCTAACCGTGGTGAAATTGCTCTTCGCGTTCTACGTGCCTGCAAGGAACTAGACATTAAAACCGTTGCGGTACATTCGACCGCGGACAAAGAATTGATGCATGTTCGTCTAGCGGACGAATCAGTTTGCATCGGTCCACCAAGTCCCACCGACAGTTATCTAAATATCCCGGCTATTATTTCGGCCATGGAAGTCACCGACGCCGATGCCGTTCATCCCGGTTATGGTTTTCTCTCGGAAAACGCAGACTTTGCCGAACAAGTTGAAAATAGCGGCTTCGTATTCATTGGCCCTGCCGCAGAAACTATACGCTTAATGGGAGATAAGGTATCTGCCATTTCGGTAATGCGCGCCGCAGGGGTGCCTACTGTTCCTGGCTCCAATGGCCCTATTGACGACAATAAAGACCGCACCCTGGCATTAGCCAAGGAAATAGGTTACCCGGTAATTATCAAGGCTGCCGCCGGAGGTGGCGGGCGCGGTATGCGCGTGGTGCACAATGAAGCGGCGCTGTTAAAGGGTATCTACGTTACCCAGTCCGAGGCCAAAGCGTTTTTTGGTAGTGGCGTGGTGTATCTGGAAAAATTCCTCGAAAACCCTCGCCACGTTGAGATTCAGGTAATCGGCGACGGCCATGGCAATGCGATTCATCTCGGCGATCGCGATTGCTCGCTGCAGAGACGACATCAGAAGGTACTGGAGGAGGCTCCCGCACCGGGCATTCCCGACGAGATTAGAAATCAGGTAGCGCAGACCTGTGTGCAGGCTTGCAAGAACATGAACTATCGCGGCGCCGGCACACTCGAATTTTTGTATGAGGACGAAGGTTTCTATTTTATTGAGATGAATACCCGCGTTCAAGTAGAGCATCCGGTAACCGAAATGATCACCGGTATCGATATCGTGAAAGAACAATTACTTATTGCCGGCGGCGAGAAACTTTCTGTTTCTCAGGCGGACGTTAAGATTCGAGGCCATGCCTTCGAATGTCGGATTAACGCCGAGGATTCAGTTAACTTCCTGCCAAGCCCGGGCAAGGTAAAACTGTTTCATGCCCCTGGGGGAAACGGTGTTCGTGTCGATTCCCATCTGTATAGCGGCTACACGGTGCCTCCTTACTACGACTCTCTTATTGCCAAGCTAATCTGCCATGGCGATACCCGCGACCAGGCATTGGTCCGTATGCAGATTGCCCTGGATGAAATGCTGATCGAAGGAATACGCTGCAATCTTCCACTTCAGCGCGATCTGGTACGCGATGCCGAGTTTCAAAAAGGTGGCGTCAACATCCACTACCTAGAAAAAAAGCTAAGTTCATAAAGCCACCAGAGTCTCCACACTATGCCATGGCAGCAGCTAAGAGTTCAGCTTCAATCTGAGCATCTTGAACCTATAGAGCAGTTCTTGCTGGATCAGGGCGCTTTGTCGGTTACTTATCTTGACGCCGAAGATCAAGCCGTCTTTCAAAAAGAGCCAGGTAGCACTCCTTTATGGGATAACATCTGTATCCTCGGTCTTTTTGCCGACCAGGCCTGCCTCGATGGCGTGCTGTTCTGGCTGCAACAACATCCTGCTGTCACTAACAAGATCAATCTTGAAATTGAAATCCTCGAAGACCAGGCATGGGAAAGAAGCTGGATGGCAGATTTTCAGGCCATGCAGTTTGGCAAAAATTTGTGGATCTGTCCCAGTTGGCAAACCCCGCCCGACCCCGAGGCTATTACCATTATGCTCGATCCCGGCCTGGCCTTCGGCAGCGGCAGTCACTCCACCACCGCTTTGTGCCTGCAATGGCTGGAACAAATGCCCCTGCAACAGGCCACAGTAATCGACTATGGCTGCGGCTCCGGTGTGTTGGCAATAGCGGCCGCCTTGCTTGGGGCATCCAGAGTAATCGCCGTGGACAATGATCCTCAGGCCATTACCGCCACCCTCGATAATACGGAGCGTAATCATATCGGCAACGGCCGAATCGCCGCCTATTTGCCCGATGAACTGCCTGCAGAGGTCGAAAAACAGCAAGCCGACATTCTGCTGGCTAATATTTTGGCAGAACCACTACTGCAACTGGCCGAAAAATTTGCCCGACTGGTAAAATCTGGCGGAAAAATTGTGCTCTCGGGTTTGCTCGATAATCAAGCCGAGCAGGTGCTAAGCGGCTACCGGCCGTGGTTTACCATGGAAGCGCCGGCCTTAAGCGGCGAGTGGGTTCGATTGGTGGGCACGCGAACCACTTCCACGGCGGCGAGCGGACCGGATCCGGTGGTCGACAGCCAGACGACGCAAGTAAGTAGGTAGGCAAGCCTTACCGATTCACCTACAATCGGTGAGCGCAATCCATTAACGTCCTATTCGAAGCATTTGTGAATGGCTTTCAACGTTACCCAATGTCCCGTCTGTGATTCTACTTTCAATACCAATGCTCGCATACTTGAGTCGGCGGCAGGAAGAGTACGCTGCGGAGCGTGTCTTACGGTTTTTGAAGCCGCCCAAAACTATATTGAAGCGAACGATAGCGACTCTGACTATCACGCCGATGAATCGGTATTCGTTGGCAATAACCCGGAAGAATATTTCGACCCTTCGAAATTCCTCACCCGCCGCTCGCTCACCGAAATCGATGATCCCCCTGACCTCCCCGCTCTGGAAGATAGCGACGAGGAAGCCGTTACAGAGGAAGGTTTTCACGCCGGACAGCAACAGAGTGAAATCATCGACCCGCATTTTGCCGAACCTGAACCTGTAGTTGAAAATGAACCTGTAGTTGGAAATGAACCTGTAGTTGAAAATACACCAGGTGAGAAAAACCTGGCAGGGGAAAGACGAACTGAGGAGACGCTGGCTGGGGAAGCGCTAGTCGAAGAATCGACAAAAGTCGAGTCCTCGGCATCGATTGATACCACATCCACGGAAGCTGATTCTGCGGCGGCATTTGATGCGGCCAAGAAGGCAGAAATAAATCTCGGCTTGCCTGAGAATGAACGACTCCCCGATGCCGATGCGTTGCCCGGGACCGAGGCTGAGAAAAAATCGTCGGTTGGCATCAACTTGTTCGCTTCATTCACCTTTGGAGCACCCTTCGGACAAAAACAGGCACGTCATGAGAATCCCGGCAAAAACCCGAATGAAAATTCGGCGATTAGCGATACCCATGAACAAGCAGCGAATTTCCCTGAGACCCTCTCCGACGACGGGGAAAAAGAATCTGCCGAAATTACAGATCATCAGCAGGAAATACCAGACACTCACCCGGAAGTTGCCGGTATCATAACTGACGACAGCGCAACTGAAGACAGCGACAATTCCACCCAGGTTGAATCGGTCGATGCACACGATACACAAATGCAATCTGCGCCAGAGGCCCTTAACCCGGATGCCGACGGTGGCAGCAATTGGTATATTGAGCAGGACAATGACAGGGAGGAAGCAAGATCACCGATCCTGGACTGGTCAGCGCTCGATGAAGCGGCCTTCCCTGCCGAGCTACCCGATGACGAACACCCTGATGACGAGCTGCCTGATGACGCGGGAGATGAACCCAACTTCTCTGTCGAATCTGATGCGACTGATAGTGAGCCGAAGCCGGAAGTTGAAAACGTTTCCGAAACGCCGCCACAGAACGAACGCGAGCAACGGGAGTCGGCTATTGAAGAACGACCCGAAGATTCCACAGAGGCGGTTCGAGCACGCGCTTTAAAGACCGAGCTTGAAGACGAAGAAGCCCTTGAGGCGATACCCAAAGAGAACCTCGTTGTCCTCGGAGAAATGTCCACCCCGCTGGAATTATTGCAATCAAGAGACAGCCATTGGCCGCGGCGCATCGCCCTCTCATTTTCAATAATTTTGCTTGGCGCATTGCTCACGGCTCAATTCTTATGGCAACGCATCGAGGTCTATAGTCAACTCCCTCAGATACGCCCTTTCTACGAGTTTACCTGTAACTGGCTGATCTGCGAACTGCCGGCCTACTCCGATATTGGCGCGATTCGAAGCGACAATCTGCTGGTACGAAGCCACCCGGAACTTGCCAATGGTTTAATGGTAAAAATCACCATTAGAAACATCGCCGAATTTCCGCAAGCCTTTCCCATTATGGTGTTAAGTTTTAATACGGCCTCCAATGGCATTGTTGCACTGCGAGAATTCGCGCCTGCAGAATATCTGGATCCAGGCCTGCAATCTTTCGTCAATATGCCGGTGATGACGCCGGTACAAATTGATTTGGAAATTATCGACCCCGGTCCCGATGCGGTTAATTACACACTGGCATTTCGTCGACCGTAGCCTGCCTGCTTATTCGCTTTATGCTTTATTCGCTATAGACTGCCGCGCAAAAGAATCGCGCAGTAACTTATTTACCACCGCGCGCAGCCATTTACGGAAAATGGGAAAATAAAAAACAGACAAAAGTCTTTCACTGCAAAAGTGTCCCAGCTATCATAGGCGCTATAAAGAAATTCAAAGACAACAATGTTCAATCTCGGCCCTTATCAATTGAAAAACGCCTTGTTCCTGGCTCCGATGGTTGGAGTCAGTGACACACCGTTTCGGGAAATCTGTAGCGAACAAGGCGCCGGTTTAACCGTCGCCGAAATGCTTACCTCCAATAGCAAACTTTGGCAGATCGAAAGAAACCGACTGAAACAGATTAGGCCTAAAAATATTGGCCCACATGTCGTTCAAATAGCCGGTTCCGATCCCGCCTTGATGGCCGAAGCCGCGGCACTCAATGTCCAGCGCGGCGCCGACGCGATAGATATCAATATGGGATGCCCGGCCAAGAAAGTGCTGAAGAAAGCCGCAGGCTCAGCCTTATTGAAAGACAGCGACCTGGTCAGACGTATCCTGCTCGCCGTAGTAGCCAGCGTCCCTGTGCCGGTGAGTCTGAAGATAAGAACCGGCTGGTGTCCTGATTCCCGCAACGGAGTAGAGATTGCATCCATCGCCGAAGACTGCGGCATTCATCTGCTTACAGTGCATGGTCGTACACGAGAATGTCGATTCAGAGGCAACGCCGAATACGACACCATCGCGGCGATTAAACAGTCTGTGACTATTCCTGTAATAGCCAACGGTGATATCGACTCTCCAATAAAAGCGGCGCAAGTGCTGCAACATACCAATGCCGATGGACTAATGATTGGCCGTTCTGCTCAGGGCCGACCCTGGATTTTTAAAGAAATTGAACATTATCTAAAAACGGGAAAATTGCTGGCCGAAATTAGTCTGCATGACAGGCATGCAATAATTGTTTCCCACTTACAGAAACTTCATGGTTTCTATGGTGACGTGAAAGGAGTATGGTATTCGCGTAAACATGTTGCCGCGTACGTAATGGAACTCACAGAATCCCGCAAATTTATGACTCAGTTTAATCAATTGCAAACACCCGAGGCACAAGTCGAAAGCGTGCATGTATATTTTTCCTACCTGGCGGAAGAAGATGGAGTCATCGCCGCATGAATAAGTTCGGCGCTATTACCGATCGCGTAAGCAATGATCATATTGAGTCTTTGGCAGAGCCGGCGGCTCTCTCCTCGGTACCGCAGGAACACACACTGAGATCAGAAGTCGAAAAATCGCTAAGCCGCTATTTTCTTAATATAGAAAATGAACTCGTTACTGATTTACACCAGTTGGTAATGTCAGAAGTGGAAGCCCCTCTGCTAAGGGCTGTAATGCGCCATACCGGCAACAATCAAAGCAAGGCGTCTATCATGCTGGGTTTGAACCGTGGTACGCTACGCACGAAATTAAAGCAGTACGGTTTACTTTAAAATCCATCGATCGGAGCCCTCCGCGAACAAGATTTAGCTGAGGAAAGAATTTAAAGCACCGGTTTTGCATCAACACCCACTACGCAACAGAAGCAAAGATAGCCCTATGACAACAGAAAACTCTGCTGCCATTCGTCGTGCATTGATTAGTGTTTCCGACAAGACTGGCATTGTTCCCTTCGCAAAAGCGCTCCACCAACTCAATATTGAAATTCTCTCCACCGGCGGCACCTACAAGTTGCTGAGCTCTGAGGGGATTCCTGCCGTGGAGATATCCGAATACACCGGCTTTCCCGAGATGATGGACGGCCGGGTGAAGACCTTGCATCCCAAAGTACACGGCGGCATTCTTGCGCGCCGGGATATCGATCAGGCCGTCATGGCTGAACATGACATACCCCCGATCGATCTGGTGGTTGTTAATCTCTATCCCTTTGAGGCCACCGTTGCCAATCCCGATTGTGATCTGCCTACGGCTATTGAGAATATCGATATCGGCGGGCCTACCATGTTGCGCGCGGCCGCCAAGAACAATCGTTTTGTGGCCGTGGTCGTCAACCCATCCGATTACGACGGCATCATCGATCTATTAAATTCAAATAGTGGCAGTCTGGATCAGGACACGCGTTTCGATCTGGCGGTTAAGACCTTCGAGCACACCGCCGCCTATGATGGCGCCATCGCCAATTATTTGGGGACGAAGTTGTCTAACGCGTTGAGCGCAGACTCAGACGCCAGCTCAAATACGGGCTTTCCTCGTACCTTCAATACCCAATTCATCAAAGCCCAGGAAATGCGTTACGGCGAGAACCCTCATCAACAGGCGGCATTTTACGTTGAAAAGAATCCCGCACAGGCCTGCATTAGCACGGCACAACAATTACAGGGCAAGGCACTCTCCTATAATAATATAGCCGATACCGACGCGGCACTGGAATGCGTGAAGTCCTTTACCGATCCGGCCTGCGTCATCGTAAAACACGCTAATCCCTGTGGCGTCGCCATCGCCGACTCCGTGCTGAAAGCCTATGAACTGGCTTTTCAAACAGATCCGACCTCGGCCTTCGGCGGCATAATCGCCTTTAACCGCGAACTGGACGCCGAGACGGCTCAACGCATCGTGGACCAGCAGTTCACGGAAGTCATTATTGCTCCCTCGATATCTGAGGCGGCATTGAAAATTACCGCCACAAAGCAAAACGTCCGCGTCTTGTCTTGCGGGCAATGGCCCGCTTCGCGCACGGCAGATCTTGACTACAAGCGCGTCAATGGCGGACTGCTGGTGCAGGATCGAGATATTCATGAGATATCTCGTGACGATTTAAAAGTAGTCAGCGCCAGGGCTCCTTCGGAAGACGAGATTCGCGATCTGCTGTTCGCCTGGTCTGTTGCACAATACGTTAAATCCAATGCCATCGTTTATTGCAAGAACAATCAAACCATCGGTATCGGAGCCGGCCAGATGAGCCGCGTATACAGCGCCAGAATCGCCGGCATAAAGGCCGCTGACGAAAATTTGGTAGTCGAAGGATCGGTGATGGCTTCTGATGCGTTCTTTCCGTTCAGGGATGGTATCGACGCGGCGGCGGAAGCAGGTATTACCGCCGTTATTCAACCGGGCGGCTCGATGCGCGACAATGAAGTTATTGCCGCTGCCGATGAGGCTAACATTGCCATGGTATTCACCTCAATCCGACATTTCAGACACTAAAATGGCCTATTTTCCTGAACTCTTCGTTGCACCCGTACTCGGACTTTCATTTATTAGCATAAACTCAAGTCCTGTGTGCGGGTGCGCCTCGATTTCGGAAAAATATTCTCATTTTAGACACTAGGTTAGCTCGAATGAAGGTTTTGATAATCGGAAGTGGTGGTCGCGAGCATTCTCTGGCGTGGAAGGTCGCGCAGTCGAGCGCTGTTGAGAAAGTCTTTGTGGCACCGGGTAATGCTGGCACCGCCCGTGAAAAGAAGGTGGAAAATCTGGCCATCGATACCATGGATTTTACCGCGCTAGCGAATTTTGCAGAAAGCGAATCCATAGCTTTAACTATAGTGGGACCTGAGGCACCTTTAGTTGGCGGCATCGTCGACTATTTTACCGAAAGGAAGCTACCCTGTTTCGGACCATCCAAAGCCGCCGCACAACTGGAAGGATCGAAGTCCTTCAGCAAAGATTTTCTCAGTCGCCACAATATCCCCACCGCCGCCTATCAGACCTTTACCGAAATTGAAGCAGCCAAAGCCTATATCGAGGAGAACGGCGCCCCGATTGTAATCAAGGCCGACGGACTTGCGGCTGGCAAAGGCGTTATCGTTGCCAGCACAAAGGCAGAAGCGATTGCCGCCGTGGAAGATATGCTCTCCGGCAACAAGTTCGGCGATGCCGGGCACCGGGTAGTGATCGAAGGATTTCTGGCGGGCGAAGAAGCCAGTTTTATTGCCATGGTAGATGGCAAACATGTTTTGCCCATGGCGACTTCACAGGATCACAAGGCAAGGGACGACGGTGACAAGGGTCCCAACACCGGCGGTATGGGTGCCTACTCACCTGCGCCGGTAGTGACCGATGAAGTATACCAGCGAATAATGCAGCAGGTTATCTTGCCAACCGTTGCTGGCATGGCCGCCGATGGCAATGACTACACGGGTTTTCTGTATGCCGGTTTAATGATCTCACCCGAGGGAGAAATCAGCGTAGTCGAATTCAATTGCAGATTCGGCGACCCGGAAGCGCAACCAGTAATGATGCGGCTGCAATCGGATCTTACCCAGCATTGTCTGGCAGCCCTGAATAAGTCTCTGGACACCGAGAGGGCAGAATGGGATTCCCGTTCTGCGGTTGGCGTGGTTATGGCCTCCGGCGGCTACCCCGATGCGTTTAATAAGGGTGACGAAATTAGCGGTCTTGACTCTGTCACGACAAATCAGCAGAAGGTATTTCATGCCGGCACCACAGAGAAAGATGGCGTCGTGGTGAGTAATGGCGGGCGCGTGCTCTGTGCGACGGCTCTCGGCGACAGTGTCTCTGAGGCGCAGGCCGCGGCCTACGAGCTAGTACACCAGATTCACTGGGACAATGTTTATTTTCGTACAGATATTGCCTATCGGGCTATAGCCAGAGAGAATGATCAGGGAGCTTCCAATGCCTGACAGATCGCAACTAAACTTTCTTGACCGCTGCCTTGTCCAGTTTGATCTGGCGCTGCGCACCTGTGTGCCCGGATCGAGTGAAGCGCGTCGTGCATCACCCGCCAGTGAATTTGATGAAACTGAATTGAGTGAATCGGATCGGCTTCATGCCGCCGGTTTGATGCGAATTAATCATACCGGTGAAGTCTGCGCACAAGCGCTCTATCAGGGTCAGGCGGCCACCGCCAAGCTGAATGATGTGCGCCAGTCAATGGAGCACGCCGCAGAAGAAGAAATCGATCATCTCGCCTGGTGTGAGGAGAGGCTGCAGCAACTCGACAGCCAACCAAGTTTATTAAATCCTCTCTGGTATGCCCTTTCCTATGGCATGGGGGCGGCCGCAGGAATCGCTGGTGATAAATGAAGCCTGGGATTTGTTGCCGAGACGGAAGAACAGGTTTGTGCTCACCTCAAGCAACATCTTGAAAAATTGCCAATACAAGACAGCAAGAGTAAAGCCATTATTGAGCAGATGATCCATGATGAGAAACAACACGGCGATTTGGCTAGAGACGCCGGTGGTGCCGATTTGCCAGCTCCCATCAGACAAGCAATGACCGCTATGTCAGAAGTGATGAAAAAAACTACCTATAGAATTTAGTCCGGCTCGAATCTCTTCGCAGCAAACTCGCTCACTTGATCCAGCATTTGATTCCAATCGACTGGCCTCCGCCAGATTGCACCTGTCATGCTGTTCCCGTCAGTTTATGGCAGTCAATTTACTACAGTTAATTTACTACAGTTAATTCACAACAGTTAATTTGCTACAGTCAATCCGCCGCGACTATTTCAAAATCATGAGTAACTTTTACCCCGGCGTTCTTCATCATGATAGAAGCCGAACAATATTTATCCGCTGACAGCTCGATGGCACGCGCCACCTGCTTTCCACTCAGGTTTACCCCGGCTATCTTAAAGTGCAGATGTATAGACTCAAAAATTGCGGGAGTCGCATCCACTCTTTCCGCCGTAACTTCTGCTTCACAGCTTATGATTTTCTGCCGCGCTTTTTCTAAAATTGTTACCACATCATACGACGAGCAACTGCCCACACTGAGAGCCATTAACTCCATCGGGCGCATGCCCATATTCCTGCCTCCGCCCCCCGGCGCACCATCAAGTACAACGGCGTGGCCGCTGCCAGATTCAGCAACAAACATTACATTCTCTATCCACTTAATTCGGGCCTTCATATCGTATCTCTGTCCTGTTATTTTCCTGACTCCAAACGATCAAGAAATTCGGCTTACTGACCGATACCAGTCAGTATAAAGTAGCGTGTAAGGTTAGCATAGTTGAGTTTCCTGCACACATCATGCGTTTGTATAGAGCCTCCTGCAGCACGACAAATAGCGCCCAGGCGGAATAAGGCTCGACTATAATTGCGATTGGTATCTCACAATTTCACCTAAAATGTGCTATACATCTTAGCTAGCTGGAATACTGCAGGAGTTTTACCAATGTCACCAACGGCTATTACGCCACATATCGATGATCTGGATAATTTTCTATCCCATTGCCATCGAAAACGTTATCCGAATCGCGCCACCATCATTTATGAGGGCGACAAATGCGATACGCTTTACTACATCGTCAAAGGTTCCGTCTCGGTTGTGCTGGAAGACGATGATGGCAAAGAAGTGGTTATAACCTATTTAAACCCAGGCGATTTTTTTGGGGAAATAGGTCTGTTTTATTGAGATGTTCTACAATCCGATTAAACGACATAGTCACACTAACTTCTATACGCTAACTTCCCTACCCTAACTTCCCTGCCCCTACTTCTATACGCTAACTACCCTACCCTAACTTCCCTACCCCTACTTCTATACACTAACTTCTATGCGCTAACTTCCCTGCCCCTACTTCTATACACTAACTTCTATGCGCTAACTTCCGTACACCTGTTTCGCTCTGTCGACAATGGCATCCACCAGATTATTCGCCGACTTGCTGAATAACTTTCCGGCGGCGAAATCCACCAGTCCCGACTTAAATTCAAACTCCATACTAAGAGAAACCTTGCAGGCAGAAGCACTCAGCGCATCAAACTTCCACTGCGCCTTGAAGTTCGAAAAATTGCCTTCCACCAGACTCATACTAATCAGGCTCGGGCGCTGCAACTGATTGCGTGTGGTGAAACGCTGACTAATACCCGCCTTGCCGAGGCAGAGTTCACCCACTAACTCAGTATCCGTTTGACTCAACACCTTAGCCGAGCTACAGCCCTGCATAAATTTTGGATAGTCTTCGATCCCGTTGACCAGATCAAACATCTGTTCGGCGGAGTACTCAACTAACGCACTACGATTAAGCGTGGTCATGGGCTAATTCGACTAAGCGTAAAATGACTGTGGATGGATTGACAATAATTCTTCACTCGTTAAATTTATTTAAATTGGTTGGAATGCCGTTGAATCAATTATAGGTGAATGCAGCCAAATTAATTACAGGTAATTTGGCTTTAGGCAAATGAGTCAGAGATAAACCACCTGATTATAAATCATTCAGCGACAAACTATCTCGAGACAAATCATCCAGAGACAAACTATCTCGAAATAAACTATCTCGTGAAAAATCACCCAGAGACATACTATCTCGAAATAAACTATCTCGAGACAAATCACCCAAAGACATACTATCTCGAGACAAACTATCTCGAGACAAATCATCCAGAGACAAACTATCTCGAAATAAACTGTCTAAATATAAATTTGAAACAGCGTGCTGACAAACACCATCAGCAACACCACCGGGATAATCGTGCCCAATGAAAAATTCATATACTTTTGTAACAAGGAACCTTCGAAGCCCTCATCGCCCACACTTAACTCAGATGAAAGCCCGCTCATCTTCCAGCGATAGGCGGCGAAGATACACACCGTAAAACCCACCAACGGCAGAATCGTGGAATAGAAGACATCGGACACCACATCGAAGAACGACTTGGAGATGCCGCCGTAGCTGGTGAAGTTAGTAAAAAAGTCGGACATGCCCAGGGACATGGTGGCCGGAATAACAAACACCGTCAGTGCGGCCGCCTGAAAGAGAACCGCCTTCTTGCGGCTGAACTTCCATTCGTCTATCCAGCAGGAGATTGGAATCTCGATAATAGAAACCAGGGAGGTTAGTGCGGCGAAAAACACCAAGGTAAAAAAGATGGCCGCGACCACGCTGGCGCCCACATAGCCGACCGCCCCTTGCATCGACAAAAAGATTTTTGGCAGAAAACTAAAGATCAGGCTGACACTGCTGGTGGAAAGATCGTCGGTGGTGGTATTGGGGTCAAAGGCAAATATCGCCGGCAGGATAAGCAAGCCGGCAAAGAAGGCGACACCGGTGTCGGCCATTGCCACCATACGGGTAGAGTGAGGAATGCTGTCTTTTTTGCTGAAGTAAGAGCCGTAGGTAATCAAAATACCCATACCCAATGACAAGGAGAAAAAGGCGTGACTCACCGCGTTATTAACCACCGAAGGCGTCACCTTACTGAAATCCGGGATCAGGTAGTACGCTATGCCGGCACCGGCATTGTCCAGGGTGAGGACAAAAACCGTTAACAGCAATAGCATCGCCGCCAAGGTGGGCATGAGGATTCTGGCCAGCCGCTCGATGCCGCCCTTGACGCCGCCGAGCAGAACGAAAAACACGATCGCCAGCAAAAAAGCCAAATACAAAAACAAAGAGGGCCGAGCCACCAGCTCACCAAAGGCCGCCTCACCGGCCAGGGTTTCCAGGCCGCCCAGTGCAATCTCTTTGATATACACCACCAGCCATACGGTGATCACCGTATAGAAAACCGCGATCATGAAAGGGGTTAATATCCCCAGCATGCCTACTAAGCGCCAGCGCCGTATGCCACCGGAAATATCGGTAAATGCCCCCACGGGATTACGCTGGCTGCGCCGGCCCATGGCAATTTCAGCCATCATGACCGGGTAGCAGACGAAGGCGATGCAGAATAAATAGATGATCAGAAAGGCGGCGCCACCACTTTTGGAGGCCATCACCGGAAAGGCAACCATGTTGCCAAGGCCTACGGCAGAGCCCGCTGCGGCGAGTATAAAGCCTACCCTGGAACTAAACTGCCCTCTCTCTTCTGCCATCAAAAACCCCTGATTATTCAAACAATTAGCTTATTATTATTGGCCCGCATAGCACGCCGTCACTGGATTCTATCAGTGCCCCCGGATCAGCACAACGAAGCCCCCGCGGCCTGGCATTGTAAGCACTTTTCGCTTGCTGCCCGCGCTCTTAAGGTCGAAACCCAAGAATTTGAGCCGAGCACGGAGTAAAGCGCTATAATCGCGCCCATGGCAAAACCGAAAACTTCAAAAGCTCCTGACACGACAATAATTACCAACAAGAAAGCGCGTCACGACTATTTCATTCAGGACAAATTCGAGGCGGGAGTCGCTCTGTTAGGCTGGGAGGTAAAGAGTCTGCGCATGAAGAAAGTGCAGATGCTCGACACCTACGTCCTTATCAAGAACGGCGAAGCCTTTCTGTTGGGTTGTAATATCACCCCACTGGACACGGCCAGCACCCATATCATAGCCGATCCAACCCGCACCAAAAAATTGCTGCTGCATCAAAGAGAACTGGCGAAGATTTTTGCTGCGACCCATCAGAAGGGTCATACCTGCGTCGCCACCAAGCTGTACTGGAAGGGGCATCTGGTGAAGTGCCAGATCGCACTGGCCAAAGGCAAACAGGACCATGACAAGCGCGCGACCGAGAAAGACCGGGAGTGGGCGGTGGATAAGCAGCGTATTGCGCGGCAGGCGAATCGCTAGCCCCCCCCTTAAAACCGGCAGACAGGCCTTGATTGCAGGCGACTCGCCCCCATCTATGTTAGTATCACCACACCATTGGGGGCGATTCGGATTCGACGCCGGTATCGAGGCCTTAGGTGCATGTCGAGAGGGTAGTGACTCTCGTAAATCAATCGCTGCAACTTTATAGTTGCCAACGACGAAAGCTACGCCCTAGCAGCCTAAGAGCTTGCTAGCGATTGCCATAAGGATGTCCGTAAACTTGTGATCGCAATCGTCATCTAGAACGGAATCGCCAGTGGAGCGCGCTTGACGCGAAGCGGTTAAAAAGTATCAAGCTCGCCCAAATCACCCTGCCCGTCGGGCGGATGCGGGTTAACTCAATAGACGACGCTATGCATGTAGATCCGAAGGAATAGAACTGGCGGACGGGGGTTCAACTCCCCCCGCCTCCACCAATACTAGGTTTTATGCCGTCCAAGGAAGGACAGTAAACCCTCGTTTTAATTGACATTTTCATCACTTTTGATCTAATAGAGTCCAGTGCCGTTTAGGAACATTTTACGGCTTTTGTAACACAATATGTTACATTCTGGTTCAACTCCTAGGTCAAAAATGTATGTCCAGAACAACAAAGAGACTCACAAGCACCCAAGTTGAGAACGCCAAGCCGAAAGATAAGGAATACACTCTCGCTCACGGCTTTGGCCTCAACTTAAGGGTGAAACCTAACGGCTCTAAAAATTGGCTTTTTAATTACAGCAATCCCTTTACGAAAAAACGAACCAATATCAGCCTTGGTAACTATCCAGACGTTTCCCTTTCTAGTGCCAGCAAAAAGAGAACTGAATTTCGAGAACTGCTAGCAAAAGGAATTGATCCACGACAGCACAAAATAGAACAAGAGCAACTCAAAAAGGAAGCCGCTGAAAATACTCTCCGACATATCGCCTTCGACTGGCTAGAAACAAAGAAAGCAAAAATTACTGAAGAGTATGCGCTAGACATTGAGCGCGCTCTGGAACGCCATATATTTCCTAGGCTGGGAAACAAGCCAATTGGCGACATAAGAGTTCGTGAATTTCGGGAAACACTAAAACCGCTAGAGTCCGATGGTAAACTTGAAACCATCAGAAGACTCTTACAGAACCTCAATCAAATAATGGACCATGCACTATTGCTCGAAATTATAGAAAGCAATCGCATTAGATCGCTTCAGAATCTGTTTCAATCTCCCCAACGAAAACACCAGCCGTCCATCATGCCCGATGAACTGCCTCGTCTCATGCAAACGATCGAGGCAGCTAATATAAAAATCTCTACACGCTGCCTGCTTAAATGGCAACTGCACACAATGTCTCGCCCTGTTGAGGCTTCTGGTACAAAATGGACAGAGATCGATCTCTCGAAAAATATTTGGACTATTCCAATTGAAAGAATGAAACGACGCAGGGAGCACACGGTACCGCTCACCAATGAGGCGTTAGATATACTTAATACCATGAAACCAATTAGCGGCAATCGAGAACATGTATTCCCATCAGACACTAATCCAAGCAAGCCAATGAATAGCCAGAGCGCAAACATGGCACTAAAAAGAATGGGTTATAAAGGAATACTCGTAGCGCATGGATTGAGATCGCTCGCAAGCACTGCTTTGAATGAAGAACGGTTCGATGCAGAATTAATCGAGGTAGCACTTTCTCATGTTGATAAGAACCAGACTCGAGCTGCATATCAAAGATCTGACTACTTGGAGCAACGTCGCGAAATGATGGCCTGGTGGTCTTCGCGCATATCGGATGCGACTGCTTTCCGGGTGTGAGCTCAGCTAAGATGACAAGAGCCATCCTGCTGGGCTATCTTTCTGCTTTAAGGATCAATTGCGAACCTATATTCAGATAGATATTGTCTTTAATGTTGCGGTGCAATTTTTACGGGCCGAATCTTTAAGGTAGAGAGATATTCAGGCATTGCTATACTTCGAGCCAATTTAGAAGCTTCCAGAGAGGACTTCCCGATGAATAAAAATACCATTCAAAAATTGGTTGAAAGAGAGCTTTGGTCGATTGAATCCTTTGCTCTTTTAAGTTGTGGATTTGATCCTGACAACCCAACAAAGGATGACCCACCAGAGAACTATTATGTTGAAGTTAATAAGGCCCGGGATAGAATCAGAGAAGCCGCGATGGCGGGTCAGTTAGATTACATCCCCGAAGCTGATCCAGCCAAAAGCCATCAGGCATATGGCACAGACCTCATGTTTAAACCCATTAATGCAATTAGGTGGGCAAGGAGCAAGAAAAACCTGTTCCCTGATTTTCCCAATTTCCCAAACTTGAACGAAAGCGTTGGTAAAGGAAATCCCAATAACTCACTCGAGGATTCTGAGTATTGGCAGACCTTCAAACGTCAAATTGAAAAAGCCATTTCAGAATTTCCTAGCTGGAGAGAAAAGCAGGGGCGAGCTAGCCCATGGGGTGATGAACAAGGGGTATGGTTGACGAGTACAATCGGGCTGAATACAAAGACGAGAGAGGTTGCAAAAAAAGTATTAAGAGATGTTTTCGACAAATAGAATTTTTTATCCATATAAATCAGAATGTTAGAATTATCGCCAACTTGTCGTAAGACAGATGCTGTGTCAAATTCAAAAAGGAGGATTATTCGAGGCTTGTTTTAGAACGTCTATTAGGAGACGAAACATGTCCAACATCATCCTCCGGCTTCCAGAAGTATTAGTCCGCACCGGCCTGTCCAAAAGCTCAATTTACGTATTTATTTCCAATGGTAAGTTTCCAAGATCAATTTTTCTTGGCGCAAGGGCTGTTGGTTGGCTTGAATCCGATATTGAGAATTGGATTAGGCAACGAGTAGCAGCTAGTCACACTCCATCCCTTGCCAATACAAGAAGGAGTGTTCTATGAACAATGCCACTAACAGCCTCACGCAAATCAAATTGAACCGACTAAAATTTGCAACGGAAATATCGCGAAAACTCGGTACAACTTTAATCCCTATTCCAGACGGTAACATCCATAGGTTCGATGACCCTATCGGCGCGCCAGGAAATCTAGCGTGCTGGTACGTTCTGAGTATTGACTCTAATCCTCATGGAGCTTTTGGAAATTGGCGAACTGGGATTTCACAAAATTTCCGAACTGGTCGGTCCTTCCATCTTTCAGCCGAACAGCAATCCAATCTAGACAATAAAATACAGCTATTCAAAGCAAGCAAGGAGAGAGAGAAGGCGCTCTCTCAGACTCTAGCTGCACATTCCGCTTCACAGATCTGGAATGCCGCTACGCCTGCTTATAGTACGCATCCCTACCTTCGCCGAAAAATAGTTTCGCCACACGGCTTAAGAGAAAACAACTCAAAACTGCTAATACCCTTACATGATGAAAATGGAAATCTAGTTAATGTTCAATCAGTTTCGAGTGATGGAAGCAAAAGGTTCATGCGAGGCTGTCGGGTAAAGGGATGTTACTCACTAGTTGGAGCCGTAGACCCCATTGGGACTGCCTATCTCTGCGAAGGATGGGCTACGGGAGCAACACTTCACGAAATCACGAGCCTGCCAGCATTCTGCGCAATGAGCTGCGGCAATCTCGGTGAAGCCGGGAAATCAATCAAAGATCTATACCCGGAAATAACACTTATAGTTGCAGGCGATGATGATAGGCAGACTAAAGGAAATCCAGGCCGAACCGCAGCTATCGCTGCTGCCCTAGAACTACACTCTGAAGTTATTGCACCTGACTGGCCCTCAGAAGCCCCTAAAGAGCTAAGTGATTTCAATGACCTTTACTGCTGGAGCGTGAATTGTGGAATCATTTAATTTAATTCCTAGCATCACCACGGACCCACTAGAAGAAGCTATCAAGGCGCTCTCTGATAATCCTGGAGCCTTGTTTGAGGAGAAAATTCTAAAACAGCTTCAAAAAATCCGCGGCCAAAACCCGGCTGAGTTCGCGCGAATAAGAAGTCAGGCTAAGGAATCGAGGCTTGTGTCTATGACTGAGTTTGACAAGCTCACTGAAGCAAAAGCTGTAAAAAATGAGGACGGTACGAATGATTTCTTCACTGAGGTAGAGCCTTGGGAACACCAAGTTGACGGCGCAGAGTTACTCGATGAAATAGTTTGTACGCTTCAACGCTTTGTAGTTGCTGAATCATCTACACTAGAAGCTACAGCCCTATGGTGTATTTTTACTTGGTTTATTGATCATGTCTCGGTAGCCCCAATAGCCAATATAACAGCCCCCGAAAAACGCTGCGGCAAGACGGTTCTCCTAACCGCGATGGGGAAGCTTGTATATCGGCCTTTTCCCACTTCAAACATTGCGACTGCTGCACTATTTAGGTCTATCGAGAAATGGGCACCGACTCTATTGATTGATGAAGTTGACGCTTTCCTCAGAGAAAATGAAGAGGCTCGAGGAATTCTAAATGCAGGATTCGAAAAAGAGGGAGCCTTCGTTGTGAGATGTGTGGGAGATGATCACCAACCAACTCGCTTTAACGTATGGGGAGCCAAAGCATTATGCGGAATCGGCAGGCTATCAGGCACACTCGAAGACCGAAGCATAGTACTTCCTCTAAGAAGGAAAAAACCAGGAGAAAAAACTGAAAATCTCCGTAGGTCTGACCCCCAGATTTGGGAGGATCTGACGCGAAAGATTGCCAGGTTTTATACAGATAATACTAACAATGTAGCGAGCTCGAGACCGGACGAAATCCCTGACCTAAATGATCGAGCAAATGACTGCTGGGAACCCCTAATGCAAGTTGCTGAGGCTGCTGGTGGTAATTGGCCTAAGCAAGCTAGAGCTGCTGCGTATGAAATTAGTAGTACAGCTAATGAGCGACCGTCTGCGGGTGTAGAGCTGTTAACAGATATACAGTCTATTTTTATTATTCAGAATACTGGAAAAATATTTACCCAAAATTTGGTCGCCACATTAAGCATGAAAGAAGATGCACCCTGGGGTACTTGGAATAGAGGAAAACCTTTGTCAGCTAACCAGCTAGCAAAAAGATTGTCTGAGTATCGCGTCAAACCCAACACTATCCGCATCGGTAGAGAAACTAAGAAAGGGTACAAGCTGGCTCAATTTACCGAAGCTTTTGATAGGTACATTGCACCTAGCGCTCCTGGAACTACCGTCACACCGTCACACACCAACAACCGCGGAGATGATATCAATTTGACTGATGAAATCATTGAATCTAATGTGACGGCGCAAAGTCTTCGAAACCCCAACATTAACGAGGCTTGTGACGAGGTGACGGATGATGACGAACTGTCTTTCTTCTGAGGAGGACCATTTCTAAGTTCAATAGGCAGATTTTCCATATTATTTCGTAAAAATGGGGTATATCCACATGGGCGGACCTGGTAGTGGTAGGCAGTCATATTCCAGTCGACGCACAACGGAAGACTATCTATCTATTGATATTAGGATATGGGCTAGAGAAGGAATGCTCAGAGAGGGAAATCTATGCTATTGGCAATGGAGCAAGTCAGGCAAGCCCTATAGCGTAATCCGGGTACAAACTGGTCGCAGCCACCTCACTCTTAGCTATCGTAGTGAGCATCAGCAGATTGATCAACGTCAGATCATTCAATTGGATAAGACTGATTGTCATTTCGGGGGCCGCCGCGCATGGTTTTTATGCCCTTCCCCTCACTGCGGGCAGCGAGTGGCATTACTGTACTTTAGTCGTCTTTTTGGATGTAGGAATTGCTTAGACATAGTGTATAAATCCCAGCGCGAAACTGAGCTTCACAGGTCTGCAAGGAGAACGAACTGGAATCGCAAAAGATTAGGCTGGTCACGAGGTATTTTAAATCCAGCTGGCTCAAGGCCAAAAGGGATGCACCGTAATTCATACTATAGATTAGTTGGAGACTATCTCAATAACGTGAACCTGCACACTCGCAGATTGAGAAGATCAATAAAGCCCTAGGAAATGAGTTGAAGTAGTTTTTAACCCTATATTCCGTCAAGCTTTTTTACTTAGCGTTGATGCCTTTCACACGGGCACAGGCACTGCTTTGAATAACACAACATCCAATCAAGCAAGGAACCATCAGTAATCCAAATAAGTTTTGGATCCGAGATAGGCGTGACGAGCATCAACATCTCGTCGGTGAAAAAATACACGGCCGCCCACGTAGAATTCTTTAGGCAGCTGCCCTGCCAGTCGGAGAGCTTGGAAGAAAGAAGCTGTGTAAGAAAATTCTTCACATACTACAGAATCGGGAACCCACTCAGACAAGTAGATAACTTTTTGTAATACAGGATGGTTCGAATCAAGATCAAATTGATTGATCATAGGAAGACTCCCTTTAGCTGTTTATGCCGCAATTAGGAATTAAATCGCATGTTTGTGTGGCATCGCAGCCACGAGGAGAATGCTATTCGAATGACTAAATCTAAGTCAAGGAGTCTGCAAAATAATTCAAGCATTATGTGACATACGAGGCCGACTACACGGTCCTCTTTAAACAAGCCTCTATCACAGCCCTTACCTCGGCCTTTAATTTCTCATAGTCTGTCGAATAAACATCGTAGTAAGTGTCAGTGAACCTGACAATTTCGGGCCCCTCGGTATATTCGATTTGCGCGGAAGGACATTCTTTGAGGATTTCGATCTCATTAGTCACACTCCAAATATCGTCGCTCTCCTGATCGGGTAACTCTCTTAGTTCGCACCAACTAAGAAGATCTTCATCCAAACCATTCATTAAACTACCCGTCAGAACTGGCTCAGAACTTTTCATAATTCCCCTTTAAAAGTTTGCCCTAAGTAAATAATCCCAAAATTCCGACAATTGCTATTACTAGCGCCGGTATAGACAAGTTAACCACTCAGATCGGCAAATCATAGTGTTATACCGAGAGATCAGCTGGGTTCTGAAGCACCTGAATTTAGAACCAACATCTATGCATGTGATCTGTAGCTAGATTTCAGTTGAGTTGAGTATCGGATGGATAGTCCTGTTGTCCTGATAATCTGTCGCAAAACGAAGTACCAACAGGTTAGCACACAAACCTAATAAAGACTTATTGCGCATAATAAGTAGTTTTCATGCGTAAATAGGTGGTATAATGTAGAGATACACAAAAGGAGTAACATTATGGCTTTTAGGGCAGATGAGTCAGCTCGCAGTGGACTTGAATCCGCAAAAAATTATCTCATTCCGAGGGGTATTG
>FLOH01000332.1_pt1 | contig 114178 bp, 117 predicted proteins | sample 756751 | NCBI WGS metagenome assembly FLOH01 (sample SAMEA4026879, study PRJEB14308) | marine metagenome | biome: coastal water; material: water | depth 74 m
CGCAACGATGCTTTGGACGTTGCGCAAGCCATGAGCATGGGCGCGGATGCGATCGTGCTTTCCCCTGGCCCTTGTGATCCGGCGCAAGCGGGCATTTGTCTGGCGCTGACACAGGCTGCGGCAGAAACGAAAACCCCGCTGATGGGGGTCTGTCTGGGCCATCAGACAATCGGCGAAGCATTTGGCGGCCATGTGGTGCGCTGCCGCGAGATCGTGCACGGTAAAATGGGCGCGATGAAACATACCGGTAAAGGCGTTTTTGCAGGTCTGCCCAGCCCGTTTGACGCCACGCGCTATCATTCACTGATCGTCGAACGCGCCACCCTGCCCGATTGCCTCGAGATCACTGCCGAACTGGAAGATGGCACGATCATGGGACTGCAGCACAAGACCCTGCCTATTCACGGCGTGCAGTTTCACCCCGAAAGCATTGCCTCGCAGCATGGGCATAAATTGCTGGGTAATTTTCTTGAACTCGCCAACGTCAGGACCACCGCATGAGCGACAAAATGAAGCCTCTGATTTTCGCCGCCTCCGAGGGGCCATTGTCGCGCGCGCAGGCAAACTTCGCGTTCGAACTGCTGTTCGAAGGTCTGGCAACCCCCGCACAGATCGGCGGGTTTCTTATGGCGATGCGCGCACGCGGCGAAAGTGTCGCTGAATACGCAGCGGCAGCGGCGGCAATGCGCGCCAAATGCATCCCCGTAACAGCCCCCGAGGGCGCAATGGATATCGTCGGCACGGGTGGTGACGGGCTTGGCACGCTCAACATTTCCACGGCCACCGCGTTTGTTGTCGCGGGCGCGGGCGTGGTCGTCGCCAAACACGGCAACCGCAACCTGTCGTCGAAATCCGGCGCGGCGGATGCCCTTGATGTGATCGGGATTGACGTGATGGTCGGCCCTGAGGTTGTGCAGCGCGGTTTGGCCGAGGCCGGTATCGGCTTTATGATGGCGCCGATGCATCATCCTGCAATGAAACACGTCGGCCCGATCCGCGCCGAATTGGGCTGCAAAACGATTTTTAACATCCTTGGGCCGCTCACCAATCCGGCAGGCGTCAAACGCCAGCTGACTGGGGCCTTTGCGCCTGATCTGATCTTTCCGATGGCCGAAACCCTGCTTGATCTGGGATCCGAAAAAGCATGGCTTGTGCATGGTAACGACGGCATGGACGAGGTCTCGATCACTGGCAGCACGGCGGTGGCAGCCCTTGAAAACGGCCAGATCACCGCAATGGAAGTCCACCCCGAGGACGCCGGCCTGCCCGTCTATCGCCTGCGCGATGTGCTTGGCGGATCACCGGAAGAAAACGGCGCGGCCCTGCTGGCCTTAATGGACGGCGAGACAGGTGCGTATCGTGACGCGGTGTTGCTGAATGCCGCCGCCGCCCTGATCGTGGCTGATCGTGCCGCAACCCTGAAAGAGGGTGTCGAAATTGCACGCGAAAGCATCGACAGCGGCGCTGCCAAACGCGCCGTCACCACACTTGCCAGAATTACCAAAGAGGCTTGATCACATGGATATTCTCGACAAAATCAGGGCCTACAAGCTTGATGAAGTTGCCGCCTGCAAAGCCGCCCGCCCCCTGTCAGACGTCGAAGATGCGGCCCGCGCCGCAGGCCCCACACGCGGTTTCGCTGATCGCCTGATCGAGGCCAGCCGCGAGGGCTATGGGCTGATCGCCGAGATCAAAAAAGCCAGCCCCTCAAAGGGCTTGATCCGCGCTGATTTTGATCCACCCGCCCTCGCACAGGCCTACGCCGCAGGCGGTGCCACCTGCCTGTCGGTCCTCACTGACACGCCGTCATTCCAAGGCGCTAACGACTATCTGGTCGCCGCGCGCAATGCCTGCGATCTGCCCGTGCTGCGCAAGGATTTTATGTATGACACCTATCAAGTCGCCGAAGCCCGCGCGATGGGGGCCGATTGCATCTTGATCATCATGGCAAGCGTCAGCGACGCCCAAGCGATTGAATTGGAAGATGCTGCGAACAACTGGGGCATGGACGTGTTGATCGAAGTGCACGACGCAGCCGAACTGGAACGCGCAACGATGCTGAAATCGGTGCTGATGGGGATTAACAACCGAAACCTCAAGACCTTTGAAACCACGCTCGACACCACGCGCACCTTGTCCAAATTGGTGCCCGAGGACCGTGTGATCGTCTGCGAAAGCGGGCTGAACACCGCCGCCGAACTGGCCGAAATGGCGATGTATGGCGCGCGCAGTTTCCTGATCGGCGAAAGCCTGATGCGTCAGGACGATGTGGCTGGCGCAACCCGCGCGCTGCTGGCAAATCCGCTGATGGCGGGTGGCATGTAATGGGTGACACCCTGAGCCACTTTGACGGCGCGGGCCACGCCCACATGGTCGATGTGTCCGACAAGGATATCACGTCGCGCGTCGCTGTGGCCCAAGGGCATATCACCATGACCCCCGCAACGCTGGCGATGATTATGGAAGGGCGCGCAGGCAAGGGCGATGTCCTTGGAATTGCACGGATTGCAGGGATCATGGGGGCCAAGAAAACCGCGGATCTGATCCCGCTGTGCCACCCCCTGCCAATCACCAAGGTCGCCCTCGATCTCGTGTGCGACACCGCCCTCCCCGGCGTGCGCATCACCGCGACCGTGAAAACCACCGGCCAGACAGGCGTTGAAATGGAAGCCCTCACCGCCGTATCAGTGGCGGCCCTGACGGTGCACGACATGGTCAAAGCCGTGCAGAAAGACATGGTGATAGGCGGTATTCGCGTGACCATGAAAGACGGCGGCAAATCAGGGTTGTTTGAAGGATGAACATCAACGGTCGCTCGCTTGAATTGTTCTTTATCGACGGTCGTGCCAACGGCATGCTGACGGCCGAGGTATTCAACTGGACCGGCCATGTGCTGCGCATCCCGCGCACCCAAATCAAAGACGGTTTGGCCCGCAAAGAAGCTCGCTATACCGGCGTTTATCTGTTGTTTGGTGACAAAGACGGCGTGCCAACTGCCTATGTGGGCGAAGCCGAGGATATGGGCGAGCGGCTGCGCAACCATGTGGCGGGCAAAGACTGGTGGGACGATGCCGTTCTGATCACCGCAGCGGGCGATGCGCTACACAAGGCGCACGTGAAATACCTTGAATCGCGGCTGGTCGAAATTGCTAAAGACGTCGGTGCGACCCCGCTTGAGAATGGCAATGTCCCGACCCGTAGCAGCCTGTCGGAAGCCGGCGAAGCCAACATGGAAAGCTTCCTTGATACGCTGCTGATGGTCCTGCCCGCCATTCGGGTGGATGCGTTTTTGGATAAGAGACGCAGAGTTGACGGGGTTAGCAAATCAACTGATGAAAAAGTCGCTGTCTTTGAGTGCAAATTGCCGCGTCACGGGATCACTGCAAATGCGGTACTGCGTGGCGGGGAAATGATTGTCAAAGCCGGATCGGAAGCGCGATCTAGCTGGATTGCTGACCGATCAAAACGGACCCACTACTCTAATATATTTGACGAGCTTTGCAGCAATGGAACATTGGTGATGCACGCAACAGGCAAAGATGTGCGGGTCTTTTCGCAAGATTACGCATTTACAAGCCCTTCGGCCGCCGCCGCCGTCGTCGCCGGACGCTCTACGAATGGGCGCACGGCTTGGATCGAAAAGAAGTCAGGCCAAACCTACGCCGAGTGGGAAGAAGCCCAACTTAACAAGGTTACACCCGAATGACCCCCGTCGCCGATGCCCTTGCGGCCCTGTTTCGCCTCGTCACCCCTCTGACAACTGAGGACGTGCCCTTGACCCAAGCCGCTGGCCGCACTTTGGCGCAGCCGTTGCAGGCGCGCCGTGATCAGCCGCCGTTTTCGGCTTCGGCGATGGATGGCTATGCGGTCCGCAGCGGCGATGTGGCCTTGGATGCGACGCTTACTGTCATCGGCGAAGCGGCGGCGGGTCATGGGTTTGACGGGACCGTTAACGCAGGTCAGGCCGCCCGGATTTTCACAGGTGCGCCTCTGCCCGCAGGGGCCGACCGTGTGGTCATTCAGGAAGATGTGACACGCAGCGGCGACCAGATCACAATAACTGATCAGCCGAGCGATAATCACAACATCCGCCCGCTTGGCGCGGATTTCCGCGTTGGTGATACGCTGTCAGCGCCGCGCGTGCTGACCCCGTCAGACGTGGCCCTGATCGCGGCGATGAATATCTCGCAGGTTCCTGTTACACGCCGCCCCATTGTGGCGATTATCGCCACGGGTGATGAACTTGTGCAGCCCGGCGAAACGCCGGGACCGGACCAGATTATCGCCTCAAACAGCTATGGATTGCATGCTTTGGTCACGGCGACCGGCGCGCAAGCGCGGCTGCTGCCGATTGCGGGTGATACGCTGGACGAGATCCGGCAGGTGTTTGAATTGGCCCACGGCGCTGACCTGATCCTGACCATCGGCGGCGCTTCGGTCGGAGATCACGATCTTGTCGGGCCAGCCGCGCAATCCCTTGGGATGGAGCGTGCGTTTTATAAGGTCGCGATGCGCCCCGGCAAGCCGTTGATGGCAGGCAAACTGGGCGATGCGATGATGATCGGCCTGCCCGGAAATCCGGTTTCGGCGATGGTCTGCGGGCATGTGTTTGTGGCCCCCGTGTTACGCGCAATGCTGGGGCTGGCACACAGCCCTGCCCCGCGCACTACCGCGCGCCTTGCCGCACCTCTTTCGGCCAATGGACCGCGCGAACATTATCTGCGCGGCTTTGTCGGCGCGGACGGCGCAACCGCGTTTGCCAAACAGGACAGCTCGCTACTCACGGTGTTGTCGGATGCGAACTGCCTGATCGTGCAACCTCCCAATGGACCTGCGCAAAAAACGGGCGAAATAGTCGAAATCCTGATGTTGTGACTGAAACCGTTGACACAAAACGGGAACATGCGTAGAACATAGACAAAACGTATGCAGATCAGGAGTGTGACATGCTGACGAAAAAACAGCTCGACCTGTTGGAGTTCATTCAGAAACGAGTGCAGCGCGATGGCGTCCCGCCCAGCTTTGACGAGATGAAAGAGGCGCTTGATCTGCGCTCGAAATCCGGCATTCACCGGCTGATTACCGCATTGGAAGAACGCGGATTTATCCGCCGCCTAGCCCACCGCGCCCGCGCGCTTGAGATTATCAAACTGCCCGAGGCGATGGGCGGCGCTGCCACCAGCGGCTTTAGCCCGCGCGTAATTGATGGTGATCGTCCCGATAGCACCCCTGCCAACGCCATGGGCATTGAAACAGTAGGCGCGGTTGAACTGCCAATGATGGGCCGGATCGCTGCCGGTGTGCCGATTGCCGCGATTTCCGAAGTGTCACATAACGTCGCCGTGCCGCAATCCATGCTGGGCGCTGGCGAACACTATGCCCTTGAAGTCAAAGGCGATTCGATGATCGACGCCGGTATCAACGATGGTGACACCGTGATCGTGCGCGAAACCAGCCATGCGGATAACGGTGATATCGTCGTGGCTTTGGTCGAAGACGCTGAGGCGACGCTGAAACGCTATCGCCGTAATGGCGCGTCTATCGCGCTTGAGGCCGCAAACCCTGCCTATGAAACCCGCGTGTACCGCGATGATCAGGTCAAAGTGCAGGGTAAGCTGGTCGGGCTGATCCGATCTTACTGACCCGGCAGAAAAGCGAATAATCCAGCGCGCGGCTCACGCGGATTGAGGGCTGCGTTGCGCAGATCGGGCGTATTCCAAAGCCGATCCCCGGTGCGATCCCGCGCGGTTTCCAGCACCAGCGCCCCGTCGATGATATGCCCTGCCACAGCACCATCGCGGCGCAAGGCGTTGATATCAATTACCAAACACGGGCGCGTGTCTGCCTCTTGATTGGTCACAAGAATATCCGCGCCACCACATCCCGACAGTGCCGCCAGATTGCGTGCGCCGGTCATGTGCAGCAGGTCGCGCCCGCCAACCGTTGCGCGGCTGATCCGGTCAACGGTATCCATGCCCGCGCGCGCAAAGGCACGGTCTTGAGCCACGGGCGCGCCATCATTCTCGAGCCAGATTTCGGCAGAAAACCCGTCTCCGCGCGCCTTGCTCAGATCGCGCCCCTCCGGCCCGATCACCCCGATCAGCCCACCGCTTTGCGCGATCAATAACGCGGGGCGTTCAGTCTGCGCCCAAAGCACGGCGGCACAAAGCCCGACTGCCACTCCGGTCCATCGCAACCGCCCCTGCCATAAGATCATGATCAACCCTGCAAGCGCGATCAGCGGCAGCACGCTGGGATCGGGTGATTTCACATGGCTAAGCGCGCCATCCAATCCGGCGACACGATCCGCGACCCCCAAAATCCAAGCCAAGCCCCATGACATCGGCACAAACCCGACCTGCGCCAAGCCAAGCGGGGCCAAACAGACCGCAAGCACTGCCGCAGGCATCACCAGCACGCCCATCAACGGCACACTCAGCAAGTTGGCGATCAGCCCGAACTGCGCGAATTGGTTGAAATGTGCGGCGGCAAATGGTGCCGTCGCCAATCCCGCGACCAGCGACGATATCACCACAGCGCCCGCCGCGCGCAGCCATTTGGGCAAGCGCGATTGATCGAAACGGCGCAACACCCCGAACACCGCGACGAGCGCCGTCGTGGCCGCGAACGACATCTGGAAACCGGGGCCAGATAGTGCTTCGGGGCGCAGGACCAGCACAATTACGGCGGCAATTGCCACCGCTCGAAGGGTCAAGGCGCGCCGGTTCAACAACACGGCAACGAACATCACCGCCACCATAATGTAAGCCCGTTCCGTCGCCACATTGCCACCCGAAAGCGCAAGGTATCCAGCGCCAACCGCAAGTGCTGCAGCGGCGGCAATCTTGCGGCACGGCCAACGCAGCGCCACCATTGGGAACAACGCCAACCCAAAGCGCACAAGCGTAAAGATAAACCCTGTCAGCAACCCCATGTGCAGCCCCGAAATAGCGAGTAAATGCGCAAGATTGGACGCACGCAGATCGCGCAGGGTGTCTTGGTCCATGGCAGACCTATCCCCTGTCATGATCGCGGCGGCAAAGGCCCCTGCCTCGCCCGAAATCGCCCGCTGAACGGCGGCGGAAATTGCCATGCGTTGGCTGTAAACCCAAAGCCCTTCGCCTCCTTGATCCGCAGGGACAAGCAGCAGCGCAGGGGTGCGCGTATAACCCACCGCGCCCAGCCCGCTGAACCACGCCATGCGCCTGAAATCAAAACCGCCCGGTTCAACGGGGCCGGATGGCGGCGACAGATGCCCGGTCATCATCACCACCATGCCGGGTTCAGGCGAGACATAGCGCGTGTCACCATGCAGCGAAATCCGCACGCGATCGGGTGTGCGTGAAGGGCTGACCCGCGCCAATACGACACGGTCCAACGTCAGGCGCGCCACATCGCTCGCCGAGCGGTCAATCGCGACGATCCGCCCCTCGATCGGGCCATAGTAACGCCAGCCCAGCACTGGTTCGCCGACACGGTGCGCCCGCGCGCCCGCAACGATCACCCCAAGGGCGACCAAGGCGACAATGATGAAAAACGGGCGCAGGATAAGTGGCATGGCTCGCGCCAAAATCAGTGCGCTGACACCGACCCCTGTGGCCATTGCGTAGACCTGCCAGTCAGGTTCGATGGGCCGCGTGAAATACCAACCGATCCCGCTTGCCAGCCCCACAGGCACCCAGCCGAAAAGGTGCCCCCGCTGGGCCAGCACGATGGATTGAAGTTGCTGTTGCAGGCCCACTTGTCCTTCGACCCCCGCCTTAGTATCCCCGACCCAAAGCACAGCTTACGACCATCATGGTTAGCGAAAGGTTAATATCCAATGTCCCAGACCCCAGTCGTCACCCGTTTCGCCCCCTCGCCCACGGGTGCGCTGCATATCGGCGGGGCACGCACGGCCCTGTTCAACTGGTTGTTTGCGCGCCGTCATGGCGGGCAATTCCTGCTGCGGATCGAAGACACCGACAAGGCGCGCTCGACCCCGCAAAATACCCAAGCGATTTTGGACGGGTTAACGTGGCTGGGTCTTGATTGGGACGGTGAACCAACGTCACAGGCGGCAAATGCCGACCGCCACGCGCAGGTCGCACACGAAATGCTGGCCATGGGTGCCGCTTATAAATGTTTCGCGACGCAGGACGAAATCGAAGCTTTTCGCGAAAAGGCCCGCGAAGAAAAAACCTCGACGTTGTATCTTTCGCCATGGCGCGATGTGGCGGATGGCGATCACCCCGATCTACCCTATGTGGTGCGCCTGCGAGCCCCAAGAAAAGGCGCCACAACCCTGCACGACGAAGTACAGGGCGATGTCACATGGCAAAACGATCAGTTGGACGATATGATCCTGCTGCGCTCGGACGGCACGCCGGTCTATATGCTGGCGGTCGTGGTTGATGATCACGATATGGGCGTGACCCATGTTATTCGCGGCGATGATCACCTTGCAAATGCGTTTCGCCAGAACCTGATCTACGAGGCCATGGGCTGGACCAAGCCCGTACTGGCACATATCCCGCTGATTTTCGGTCCCGATGGCAAGAAAATGTCCAAACGCCACGGCGCGACGGGTGCGGCCGACTATCAGGCGATGGGCTATCCGGCGGCAGGCATGCGCAATTATTTAACACGCCTTGGTTGGAGCCACGGGGACGACGAATTTTTCAGCGATGCACAGGCGCGGGCGTGGTTTGATCTTGACGCGATTGGTAAATCACCCGCGCGGTTCGACTTCAAAAAGCTGGATAATATCTGCGGTCAACACATCGCTGCGGCGGATGATGCTGCACTGCTGCATGAATTGGTTGAATTTCTGGCCGCGACCGACGCTACCCCCCTAACGGATGGACAACGTGACGGCATGTCGCGGGCGATGTATTGCCTGAAAGAACGCGCGAAGACCTTTCCGGAACTCATTGAAAAGGCTTACTTTGTCTTGGCATCACGGCCACTAGTCCCTGATGAAAAGGCCAGCAATCTGCTTGACGGTGTATCCCGTGGTATACTGAGTGAATTGACGCCGCAGCTGCAAAATGCTAGCTGGAACCGCGAAACGTTGGAAGGGGCTGTCACGGCCACCGCCGAAGGTCACGGGTTCAAACTGGGCAAGCTTGCAGGGCCATTGCGCGCCGCACTTGCGGGTCGATCCGTTTCCCCCAGCGTATTCGATATGATGCTTGTCCTCGGACGTGACGAAACCATCGCACGCCTGAATGACGCTACGGGCTGAAACCTTTTCGTCATACTTTGACGTTAACCGATTTTGGACCGCTATAATAACGCTGCGGCAGGGGAACCCCTGTTCACACCTCAGAAGGGGCAACCGAATGGCTGACACACCAAAGACTGCGACACTCACAATTGATGGCAATTCTTATGATTTGCCGCTGCTTTCGCCGACGGTTGGCCCTGATGTAATTGATATCCGCAAGCTTTATGGGCAGGCGGGTGTTTTCACCTATGATCCTGGCTTTACCTCGACGGCGGCCTGCGACAGCACGATCACCTTTATTGATGGCGACAAGGGCGAATTGCTGCACCGCGGTTACCCGATTGACCAACTGGCAGGCAAATCTCACTACCTCGAAGTGTGCTTTTTGCTGCTTTACGGCGAGCTGCCTTCGGCCGCCAAGCTTGAAGCGTTTGAAACGCTCGTGACAAACCACACGATGATCCACGAACAGATGCACATGTTCTTTCGCGGGTTCCGTCGCGACGCGCACCCGATGGCCACAATGGTTGGTGTGGTCGGCGCGATGTCGGCGTTTTATCACGACTCGACTGATATTAACGATGATCACCAGCGCGAAGTTGCCTCCATTCGCCTGATCGCCAAGATGCCGACAATCGCCGCGATGGCCTATAAATATTCGATCGGTCAGCCGTTCGTTTATCCGCGCAATGACCTCGATCATGCGTCCAACTTCTTGCACATGTGTTTTTCCGTGCCTGCCGAAGAATATCAGGTCAACCCGATCCTTGCCCGCGCAATGGACCGGATTTTCACGCTACATGCGGATCACGAACAAAACGCCTCCACATCGACCGTGCGTCTTGCGTCATCTTCGGGTGCAAACCCGTTTGCATGTATCGCCGCCGGTATCGCCTGCCTTTGGGGGCCAGCACATGGTGGCGCGAACCAAGCCTGCCTTGAAATGCTCAAGGAAATCGGCACGGTTGATCGCATTCCTGAATTTATCGCCCGCGCCAAGGACAAAAACGACAGCTACCGCCTGATGGGCTTTGGCCACCGCGTTTACAAAAACCACGATCCGCGCGCGACTGTGTTGAAACAGTCTGCCGACGAAGTGCTTGATCTGCTCGGCGTTCATAACAACCCCGTCCTTCAAGTCGCCAAGGAGCTTGAGCGTCAGGCGCTGGAAGATCCATATTTCGCCGAGAAAAAGCTGTTCCCGAACGTGGATTTCTATTCCGGCATCATCCTCGAAGCGATGGGCTTTCCGACCTCGATGTTCACGCCGATTTTTGCGCTATCGCGCACCGTGGGTTGGGTCAGCCAGTGGAAGGAACAACTTGCCGATCCACAGCTCAAGATTGGCCGTCCACGCCAGTTGTATCTGGGCGATACGGCCCGCGATTATGTCGATATTGAAAAGCGTTAATCAGTTGCAAAAGGGCCGACACGCGTCGGCCCTTTTGCTATGACGACCCTGCGCACGGCGCGCTTACTGCTGCGCCCGGCGACAATGGACGATCTACCAGCCTTCTGGGAGATTCTAAGCGATCCGCGCGCCATGCGCTTTTGGTCCACCCCACCGCACGGCGACATTGAAATCACCCGTCAATGGGTCGCCAATATGGTGGCGATGGCCGACGCTGGCACCGATTTTGTTTGGGAGCTGGATGGCCGCGTGATTGGCAAGGGCGGCGCTTATGCCATGCCCGAAATCGGCTTTATCGTGCATCCTGATTATTGGCGCATGGGGGTCGCACGCGAGGCGATGAACGCAATCATCCCGCATCTGTTCAAACAGACCGACACCCTGACGGCTGACGTTGATCCTGACAATCCGGCGTCCATTGCCCTGCTCACGTCGCTTGGTTTCAAAGAAACTCACCGCGCGCAGAACACGTTTTGTATTAACGGCGTCTGGACGCATAGCGTGTATTTCGCGCGGCGGTGCCCAACCCCGTCCAAGTGACTAGGATTAGCGGCCCTCGTAATTCGCGGGCCGCTTTTCCAAAAATGCCAACACACCCTCTTTGAAATCGCGAGTTTTGCCGCAGGCCCCTTGCAGGCGCGCCTCAAGGGCAAGCTGTTCATCAAGTGTGTTATCGAACGATCCGCGAATTGCATCCTTGATATGCAGGTAGGTCGTGGTCGGGCCCTTGGCCAAATGCGCCGCGCGGCCCTGCCAGTGCGCCACGAAATCTGCTGCGGGGGCCGTTTCATAGATCATGCCCCAGTCACAGGCCTGTTGCGCCGTAACCTTGTCGGCAAATAGCGCAGCACCCATCGCCTTGGCCGCGCCGACCTGACGGGGCAGGAAATAGGTGCCACCAGCATCGGGGATCAGGCCAATACGCGCAAAGGCTTGGATAAACACCGCCGCTTCGGACGCCATAACCACGTCACACGCCAGCGCAAGGTTCGCCCCTGCCCCCGCCGCCGCACCGTTCACGGCGGCAATCGTCGGAATCGGGCTGTCAAAAATCGCCCGCAGCATTGGCACGTATTCATCACGCAACGTGCGTTCCAGATCCAGATTGGCGGCATTGCCACCATCGCCCAAATCTTGACCCGAACAAAACGCAGTGCCTGCCCCGGTCATCACGAGCACGCGCGCCTTGCGCGACGCGTCTTTCACCGCATGGGTGATTTCGGCCCGCATCTGCGTGTTCAGCGCGTTCATAACGTCAGGCCGGTTCAGCGTCAGCGTCGCAATGTCATCGGCAATAACAAGAGTGATGGCCTGATAGTCCATGTCGGATTTCCTTTTGAAATTTGGGCTAATCTACTGAACTGATCCGTTCAGGAAAGCGAAACCATGCGTCACGACCGCAGTATTTCGTCGAGCCGCTTTTGTTCGTCTTCATTAAGGTCTTTGACAGGTGTCGCGCGGGCCCGACCGCGCACCACAAGAAACCCGATCAGCAGTGCCAAGATCAGCATCGCCGGTCCCGACGCCCACAAGATACGATTGGCCCCCGTCGCATCGGGGCGCAGCAACACATATTCGCCGTAACGGTCGACAATGAACTGCACGGCTGCTTCATCTGTATCGCCTGCAACCAGCCGTTCGCGCAGCAATATCCGCAAATCACGCGACAGATCAGCATTGGATTCATCAATGCTCTCGTTGCGGCACACCGGACAGCGCAGCCCTTGGGACAGCTCGCGCGCCCGTTCCTCAAGCACCGGATCGTCCAGCATTTCATCCGGCTGCACCGCCCAGACCGGCGCGGCCCACAGCAGCATGATCAGGGCAAGACGCATCATTCCGCAGGCACCGCCGGCGTCTTCCGTGTCTTGGTCTTGGCCGCGCCTGCAGCCACGCGTAAGCGGCGGTCAGACAGTGAAATCAGCCCACCAAGCGCCATCAGCAAAGCACCACCCCAAATCCAGTTGGCAAAGGGCTTGATATAGGTGCGCACGGCCCAACCGCCACCATCCTGCGGATCACCGATCACAAGATAAATGTCGCGCAAGATTCCGTTGTCGATACCCGCCTCGGTGGTTGGCATGGCTGCGACGGGATAAAACCGCTTTTCGGGGAAGACGTCAGCGATCAGACGGCCATTGCGATAGGCCAGCATTTCGGCGCGCGTCGAGACATAATTTGGCCCCTCAATCCGTTCAACACTGCGCAGTTCAATCTCGAATCCGGCAACGTCGAACCTATCTCCGATCTGGGCGACGCGAATGTCTTCTTGCTGCCAAGCGGTCAGGCCAGACACGGCAAAGATCGTGATACCCATACCCGCATGGGCCACGGCCTTGCCCCAATCCGCGCGTGGCAGGCGCGTCAGACGGCCAAGTCGATGCGCAATCGCGTCCCGTCCGGTGCGGGTCCACAGATCAATCGCGGCCCCACCGACAACCCAAGCGCCCAAAAGCACACCTATGGGCCCAAGTGCGGACCGGCCCGTTTGCAACGCAAAGGCCAAACTGCACAAAGCAATCGCCAGAACGGCGGCAGGCCACAACGGACGCGCAGCCTTGGCGATGCTGCCGCGCTTCCACGCCAGCATTCCACCGATTGGCATCGCAATCGCGATCAGGACCATAAAGGGCGAAAACGCTGCGTTGAAAAACGGCGGCCCCACGGACAAGGACCGCCCGAACAGCATTTCCGCAACCAGTGGCCAGATCGTGCCGACAAAAACAACAAGCGCTGCGACTGCCAGCAAGATGTTGTTCAAGACCAGCCCGCTTTCGCGGCTTACGGGCGCAAAGATACCTTTGGATTCCAGCTTGCTTGCCCGCGCAGCAAACAACGTCATCGCGCCGCCTACAAACACCACGAGGATCATCAGAATGAACACACCGCGTTCGGGATCATTTGCAAACGCATGAACCGAGGTCAGCACGCCCGAGCGCACGATAAACGTGCCCAGCAGCGAAAACGCGAAAGCAAGGATTGCCAACAGAACCGTCCACGCCTTGAGCGCCTCGCGCTTTTCGACAACGATGGCCGAATGGAGAAGCGCAGTAGCGATCAACCACGGCATGAACGACGCATTTTCAACCGGATCCCAGAACCAGAAACCGCCCCAGCCAAGCTCGTAATAGGCCCACCACGATCCCAACGCGATGCCCACAGACAAGAACAACCACGCCGCAAGCGTCCATGGACGCACCCAGCGACCCCATGCGGCATCAACGCGCCCTTCGATCAATGCGGCCACGGCGAAACTGAACGACATGCTTAAGCCCACATAGCCCAGATAAAGAAACGGCGGGTGGAACGCCAAACCGGGGTCTTGCAACAACGGGTTGAGGTCTTGGCCATCAAAGGGTGGCACCCCAAGGCGCAAAAACGGGTTCGACGTGAAAAGGATAAAGGCAAGAAACGCGACGCCCACCGCCGATTGCACCGACAAGACCCGCGCCTGCAATGTCTCTGGCAAATTGCCGCCAAACCAGGCGGCACAGGCCCCGAACAACGTCAGGATCAACAGCCACAACAGCATTGATCCTTCGTGATTTCCCCAAACGCCGGAAATTTTGTACAGCATCGGTTTGGCGCTATGGGAATTCTCGTAGACCAATTTCAGCGAGAAATCCGAGGTCACAAAGGCCCAAGTCAGGGCCGCAAAGGAAAAGCCCACAAGAATGAATTGCACAATGGCCGCGGGTTCAGCCACGCCCATCCAGTTACGCCAACCTTTTGCTGCACCGACCATGGGAACCACCATCTGAACGATAGCGACCATAAAGGCCAGAATCAGCGCGAAATGTCCAAGTTCTGTAATCATGCGCCTAAGCTAGCGCATCATCGCGGCAGGCAAAACGAAAACCCGATCACATCATGCAAGAAAGGTGTAACAAATCCGCGCAGTCTGGGCTGCTTGCCATCTCAGAGCGTCAAGCCGCCGCGCAATGCATAGGCAATCGCCGCCATCAGCAATGTGCCGATGATCAAGCGCACCAACCATTTCAACGTGTCCTCGATTGCGCAAAGACGCCCTTCGACGTTGCCGCGATGCACGGCCTCGACGGCGGCCTGCATCTCGACCTTGCTGGTTCGCTTTTCTACTTCGCGCATCCAATCATCCGTCATTGCCGGCCTGCCAATCCGAAAGTGCAGGGTTGCTATCAACGCGCGCCTCTACCGGATCAGCCGGGGCTATTTGCGCTCCTGCCGCCAATGCATCAAGGGCGCGAATATTTCGCGTCACCTCGCCGGCGCGCGATACAGTATCGGCAATAGAGCGTTGAAATTGCTGACTATGCACCTGATGACGCGCGCCGAAATAGAAACTGACGATCGCCCCCATCAGCCACCAAAGCGGTTCCGGCACCAGTGCGACCCCCTGCATCCGGCTGGCAAACCAGATCGGATTAACCATCGCTGTGACAAACAAACCCAGCGTGCCAAACGCCAGAAACGGGCGCGGCAAGCGGTTCAATGCATCGACAAAGCGGTCAAATAACCCGCGTCGTGGCTGCGCAAATTCGGCGGCGAACTGCTGCATCGCCTGTTGTTGCACGGCGGCACCACGCTGCCCCGCCGCTTCGGCGTTTTCGCGAAAGACCTGCGCCGTTTCCACGATCATATTGCGCCCGTCCCCGAAAACGGCGCTAAATATCCGGCCAATCAACCCCATGGCGCCACCCGTGCGCGATGTGCTGCATCCGACAAATGATAACGCTGCGTAACAAACTCTTCGGCCCGCGTGATCCAGCCACCTTTGCCGCCATCAAGGCGACGGGCATATTTACGACTTGCAGGGCGCGCATCGGCCAAGGCGTAATAGTAGTTGCGCCGCGCGATACCATAGGCGTTTGCCAGATGATCCGGGGCGGCCTCAAATGCCTGCTGCGCAGCCGCGATGGTCTGCGGGCCAATCACGCCATCCACATCGACTTCAATCCGCATATCGTTGAAAAGACGTTGCAGAATCTTAACCGCGTTCGCGCCAGCGTTGACATACATATCAAAAACCGACGGCTGCAAGACCTGCGGTAACGCGCCAATCTGGGGGCGTTCAAAGTAATGCTGCACAAAAATCGCGACCGCTTGCGCCTGCGTCAGTGCGCGCACATCATCGCGATCAACGCGGCCATCGCCCGTCAGATCATGACCAAGACGGCGCAATGTGCCTATCGTGACTCCAAAATTCGTCGCCCCGCCCGGATCATCGGGATCGTCAACATAACCACCCTCGCGGGCGACGATCTGGCGCGCTATCTGAAAAACATCCTGCATGTTTTGCCCCACTACAATAAGGGGTACATGCTGGCGGCAAAGGGTTAATGCCGGCTCTAGCTACCGTCCGGCACCTGATAGACACCCTGTGCCTGAAGCGCGTCGATAACCTCTTTTGGCATATAGCTTTCGTCGTGTTTGGCAAGGATTTCAATGGCTTCAAAGGTACCATCCACATAGCGCCCCTGCCCGATCATACCTTGGCCTTCCTCGAACAGATCCGGCAGAATCCCTGTGAACGTCACCGGAACATCGGCGCCACCATCCGTGACAATGAAACTGACCTGCGTGCCTTCTCCGCGCTGAATACTGCCATCGGCAACAAGACCGCCCATGCGGAACAATTCGGTTTCGCGTGGCGGTTCGGCGATCACTTCGCTGGGCGAGCGGAAGTAGTTGATACCGTCACTCATCCCCCAACCGATCAGGGCGGTCGATCCAGCCAAAGCGACAAACGCCAAGACAATCACCTGAATGCGGCGTGTTTTCTTAAGCCCGCGCATTACGGGAACATCGGTGCCATCATCAGCCCCGCCTCCTCTTTTAAACCAAGCATCAGGTTGGCGTTTTGCACTGCCTGACCCGACGCACCTTTCATGAGATTATCCAAAACGGAAATCACAATCACGCGGCCTGCCATCCGGTCGGCAATCACGCCAATCCGGCAGCGGTTCGAACCGCGCACATGTTGCACCTGCGGTACCTCGCCCATGGGAAGCACGTCTATGAACGGCTCGCCTGCGTGGGCCTGAACCAGCGTTTCATGCACCGTTTTCGCGTCGCCTGCGGCATAGATCGTCGCCTGCATCCCGCGCGTCATTGGCACCAAATGCGGTGTAAAGCTCGCGATGACAGGCTGGCCCGCCGCCAATGACAGCTCTTGATCCAGCTCGCCCATGTGGCGATGCGCGCCAACGCCATAGGCCTTGAAACCTTCGTTCACTTCAGAAAATAGCGTGGCTTCATTGGGCGCACGCCCCGCGCCCGATGCGCCGGATTTAGCGTCAACCACGATGCCGTCAGGCGCAATCGCACCCGCGCGCAGCAACGGGATCAGCGGCAGCAAAGTCGTCGCCACATAGCAGCCTGTGTTCGCTGTGATCCGTGCGCCTGCAATTTCGTCGCGATAAAACTCCGGCAGACCAAACGCGACCTCAGGTTGGAGGTCCATAGCCGTGTGATCCAGCCCATACCATTTCTTATAATCGGCCGCGTCACGCAGCCGGAAATCAGCCGACAGGTCCACGACCTTCAAATGGTCCGGCATGTCCTTGGCAAAACTGTGCGTCAATCCGTGCGGCAGGGCGGCAAAGGCCAGATCAATACCGCTAAAATCAATCTCGTCCATGCGCTGCAGAACCGGCAGATCAAGATGGCGCAAATGCGGGAAAACCGCGCCCATCACCATGCCCGCCTTGCGATCAGCCGAGAGCGCGCCAATACGCAAATCCGGATGCCCCGCAATAATGCGAACCAATTCGGCACCCGTGTAGCCGGATGCCCCAAGAATGGCGACGGTCTTGGCCATGAAAAAACTCCTGTTCAGTCGCAATTTAGGCATTCGGCGGCCCCGCTTCAACGCGCGCGATGCCGCAGGATCGGATTAGGCGGCAGTAAAGGTAATCTCGCGGCGCAGGAATTGTGAAGCGCGGCTCGATACTTTTTCCGGTTTGCCGCTGGTCAAGAATGCCGATGTGCCGCCGCCAATCATTTCGGGCCGACGCCCCAGATAATCCGCAAGGCTTTCGGCCACCAGATCAGCCTGCGAGAACACCTTCACATCCGCGCCCAAGGCCTTCTGAAAGACATCCGCCACAAGTGGATAATGAGTGCAGCCCAATACGGCGGCGTCAGGGCTTGGCATCTTGCGCTTCAACGCATCCACATGGCTGCGCACCAGTGCTTCGGCCAGGATCATATCGCCTTCTTCAATGGCATCGACCACGCCGCCGCAGGCCTGCGCCTCGACATCGACACCAATCGCGCGGAAGGCCAATTCACGCTGGAACGCGCGGCTGGACACAGTCGCCGGGGTGGCAAACAGCGCCACATGTTTGATTGCCACTTCGCGCGGCGGGGAATTGTCACCCCACTGGCGTTCGGTCAGCGCCTCGATCAAGGGCACAAAAACGCCCAAGACGCGTTTGCCATGCGGAACTTTGCCTTCTTGCATCCGGCGCAGAGCCGCAGCACTCGCGGTATTGCAGGCCAAAATCACAAGATCACAGCCGTTGTCCCACAAGTGTTCGACGGCGGCTTTGGTCAGGCGAAAAATATCATCCGCATCACGCACACCATAAGGCGTATTGGCGTTGTCGCCGTAATAGACAAGCGGCACGTCCGGCAAGCGCTTTTGCACCGCGTCCAGAACCGTTAACCCACCCAAACCGCTATCGAATATTCCGACTGCCATCTCGCACCTTTTTCTTGTCTTCAAACGTGTGACCCAGTGCATCAGTCGCGACCGGGGTCGGAGATAGCTCATAAGTGGCTTTGCGCAGGAAATCCATGCATGCTTTGGGATCTTGGCGATATGGGGCCAGTGCCACAACGTCCAGCGCATGCCCCACGACCACATCCACCGGCTGCCCGACGCGATTGCGGAACTCGCGGATCAGCATGCCCAAACGCAGGGTCGCATGGATATGGCTGGCCAGTTGGAAGAGCCTACTATTCGCACCGACAAAAAACACCGGCACGACCGTGGCCCCGCTTTTGCAAATCATCTTAGCGGTGAACGTGCGCCAGCTTGGGTCCATGGCCTGTGAAAATGGCCGCGCCGATGTCGACACCGTGCCACCGGGAAACACGCCAATCGCGCCGCCCGCCGCCAAATAGCGCAGCGCCTCGGCGCGGGTTTCAAGGTTCAACTTGGCGGCCTCTTTTGTGTTTTCAAACGAGATCGGCAGAATCACCTGTTCAAGATCGGGCGATTTGCAGAACACGGAGTTGGCCAGAATGCGGAAATCACCACCGCGCCGCGCGCTTAGAATGCGGCCCATCATCAAGCCGTCCAGAATGCCATAAGGATGGTTGGCGACCAGAACCAACGGGCCGGCGGCGGGGATATTGTCCAGATCGCCACCGATGACATTCAAATCCAGGCCGTAGCGCGCGGTGATGACCTGCCAGAAATCGCGGCCCTGCGCGACTTCGGCGTCATAGCCACGCGCACGCCGGATCAGCCGTAGCCGCCCGGTGGTGTTTTCCAGCGCACGGATCACGGCCCGCCCGCCCCGCGTGGTCGCGGAACTGGCATAGCTTATCTCGCGGGCGATCTGTTTTTGCGTCATGTGGGCTTTGAAACTGGTGACCTGTTGCACCAACCTAAGCAGTTAGCCAGGCCAGCGAAACACCTATTGTGCCGCTGCTTTGGTTTCTGATGCCCGCAACACCGCCAGCAATTCTTCACGCCGCTTGGCCGCCACCATTTCGGCCTTGGCCTTAACCGGGCCAAAGCCCTTGATCTGCAAAGGCAGTGCCGCCAACGCAATCGCCGCATCACGGGTATCGGGGCGCATCACGCGGATTACTTCGGCCATGTCGCCTTCGTATTGGCTGATCAAGGCACGCTCCATTTTGCGTTCGGCTGAATAGCCAAATGGGTCAAACACCGTGCCGCGCAAGACCTTGAAACGGGCCAGAAGCGGCATCAATCTGACAAATCCTTCGCCAAAGCCGCGTTTCTTGGGGCGCCCATTCGCGTCTGTGCCAGTCAGGATTGGCGGGGCAAGATGATAGGTCAGTTTCAGATCACCGCCAAATTCGGCCTGCGCCTTGGCGCGGGTGTCTTGCATCAGACGCGCCACCTCGTATTCGTCCTTATATGCCAACAACTTGTGATAGCCTTTGGCCACAGCCTCTTGCAGGTCTCGATCATCGAATTGCCCGACCAACGCCTGATAGCGCGCGACCAGCTTTGGCCCCTGATAAGCCAGCAACCGATCAGCCCGATAAGCAATTATTTCATCCAGGGATTTCGGCAAGGCAACCACGTTTGCCGCGCCAATCTGCGCAACATCATCAGGATAAAGCACCGCCCAACGGCCAATTTCAAACGCGCGCAGGTTGCGATCCACAGCGGCACCGTTCAGGCGGATCGCCTGCCGGATCGCATCGCCAGACAGCGGCACTGCGCCCATCTGCCATGCTGCGCCAAACACCATCATGTTAGAATAAATGCTGTCGCCCATCACGGCCTTGGCCAAAACGGTGGCGTCAAACATCGCCAAATCATCACGTAACCGCGCATTCAACGCAAGCGTCAGTTGGTCGATGGGAATACGAAATTCCGTGTCGCGCGTGAAATCGCCGGTGGTCATATCGTGGCTGTTCACTACGCCCTTGGTGCGCCCAGTTTGCATCAGGCCCAGCGTCTTGGCCCCAGCGGACACAACAAGATCACCACCGATCAAGGCATCGCATTCACCCGTGGCGACCCGTATCGCGTTGATATCGCCTGGCAAATTTGCAAGTCGGCAATGGATATGCACAGCGCCACCCTTTTGCGCCAGCCCCGCCATTTCCATCATCCCGGCACCCTTGCCGTCGATATGCGCGGCCATGGCCAGCACCGCACCAATGGTCACAACACCTGTGCCGCCAACCCCGGTGATGACCACATTATGAGTGCCGTTGATCGCCGCAATCTGAGGATCGGGCATATCAGGCAGGTCTAATTCGGCGGTCGCTTCCTTGCGGATTTGCGCGCCTTGCACGGTCACAAATGACGGGCAAAACCCTTGCACGCAGGAGAAATCCTTATTGCAGGATGACTGGTCAATTGCGCGTTTGCGGCCCAGCTCGGTTTCAACTGGAACGATGGAGACGCAGTTGGATTGCACCCCGCAATCGCCACAACCTTCGCAGATATCGGTGTTGATAAAGACCCGCTTGTCAGGGTCTGGGAACTGGCCACGTTTGCGACGGCGGCGCTTTTCAGCGGCACAGGTTTGCACATAAACAATGGCAGACACACCCTTGATTTTGCTCATCCTTTTCTGAACCTCTGGCAGTTCCTCGCGCGGATCACGTGTGATACCGGACGGGAAGAGCGAGAAATCGATTTCTTCTTTTTCATCATAGACCAGCGCCACGTCCTTAACGCCCATCGCCAGCAATTCGCGGCAAATCTGATCGGCGCTCAGATCGCCATCGTTATGCTGCCCGCCAGTCATCGCCACGGCATCATTGAACAGGATTTTATAGGTCACCGTCGTGCCCGCCATCAGCGCAAAGCGGATCGCCTGTACACCGGAATGGTTGTATGTGCCGTCGCCCAAGTTCTGGAATACATGGCTGCGGGTGGAAAACGGCGCTTCGCCTACCCAGTTCGCGCCCTCGCCGCCCATCTGCGTGAACCCGACCGTTTCGCGATCCATCCACTGCACCATATAGTGACAGCCGATGCCCGCATAGGCGCGATCACCTTCAGGCACTTTGGTGCTGGAATTATGCGGGCAGCCGGAACAAAAATACGGTAAACGCGCCGCGATATCTTCGGCGTTATCGCTTTTCTTGGCCTCGGCCAATTGCGCAAGGCCTGCCTGAATGCGATCTGTCTCGCAGCCCTCTTCGATCAGAATGCCGCCCAGTTTTTCCGCAATCATGATAGGGTCCAACGCGAACCGTGTCGGGAAAATCTCTTCGCGCCGCCCTTCGGAATGTTCATCGCCCTTGTGCCAGCCATAGACCCGCGTGGTCGTGTCATCAAACAAGGCTTCCTTAACTTGCACTTCGATCAGCTTGCGCTTTTCTTCGACCACGACCACAAGATCGAGGCCTTTGGCCCAGTCGTAGAACGATACCATATCCAGCGGCCAGACCTGCCCGACCTTATAGGTGGTAATGCCCAGCTTTTCGGCATCGTCTGCATCAATCCCCAGCAGCGACATCGCGTGTACCAGATCAAGCCAGTTCTTGCCTGCGGCCACGAAACCAATCCGCGCACCGCGCTTGCCCCAGACACGTTTGTCCATCTTGTTGGCGCGTGAGAATGCCTCGGCGGCGAAACGCTTGTGGTCGATCATCCGTGCTTCTTGATCGACGGGCGTATCGACCAAACGGATATTCAAGCCGCCTTCGGGCACGGGGAATTCCGGCGTTACGAACTGCGCGCGATCAGGGTTGCCGTCTACGACCGACGTGACCTCAATCGTGTCCTTCATCGTTTTCAGACCAACCCAGACCCCTGCAAACCGCGACAACGCCCAAGCATACATGCCGTAATCAAGGATTTCCTGCACACCAGCGGGCGACACGATCGGCATATAGGCATCAACCATCGCCCAGTCAGACTGGTGCAACGTGGTAGAGGATTCGCCGGTGTGGTCATCGCCCATCGCCATGATCACCCCGCCGTGCGGCGAGGTGCCCGCCATATTCGCGTGGCGCATCACATCGCCAGACCTATCAATCCCCGGTCCCTTGCCATACCAAAGGCCAAATACGCCGTCGTATTTGCCTTCACCGCGCAGTTCGGCCTGCTGGCTGCCCCAAAGGGCAGTCGCCGCCAAATCCTCATTCAAACCCGCTTGAAAAGTAATTTGCGAATCCGCCAGCAGCTTTTGCGCGCGCTGCATTTGCATATCTACCGCACCCAGTGGTGAGCCGCGATAGCCTGTCACATAGCCCGCCGTGTTCAACCCCGCCTGCGCATCGCGCGCGCGCTGCATCAGCATAAGTCGCACTAGCGCCTGCGTTCCATTCAGCAGGATCGGCGACTTGTCCAGATCATAGCGGTCATGAAGTGTTATATCCTGTCGGCCCATCGCGCTGCTCCTATGCGGTTAGAACGTCGTTGCCTCACTATAGGTCAAAAAGACTGACCTACCAAAAGGTATTTTTCAACCTATGTCTGTAAGAATGTGCCACGATGGGTTAAGCAACAAGCATGCGATGCGAGCGGTAACAAAACAAGAATGGTGTCGAAATGGACTGGGACAAACTAAGAATCTTTCACGCGGTCGCCGATGCGGGCAGCCTGACCCACGCTGGTGACACCCTTCATTTGTCCCAATCAGCCGTGTCGCGCCAAGTGCGCGCCTTGGAAGAATCGCTAAACACCACGCTTTTTCACCGTCATGCGCGTGGTCTGATTCTCACTGAACAGGGTGAATTGCTGTTTGATGCAACGAAATCCATGAACAAGCGCCTTGAAGCGGCCAGCGCGCGTATTCGCGACAGCGAAGAAGAAGTATTTGGTGAACTGCGTGTGACCACTACGACCGGCTTTGGCACGATGTGGCTCGCCCCACGTCTTCCGGCGCTTTATGCAAAATATCCCGACCTCAATATAGACCTGATGCTGGAAGAGCGCGTGCTTGACTTGCCCATGCGCGAGGCCGATGTGGCGATCCGTATGAAGGAACCGTCACAGGCCGATCTGATCCGCAAACGGCTGATGTCTGTGCATATGCGGCTTTATGCGTCGCAAGCCTACCTTGATCGCTCGGGGCCGCTGGACAACATCGAAGACATCGGCAGCCACCGCCTGATTTGTCAGAACCCGACCTCGGCGCAGGTCACCGCAGGGGCGCAACTTGTGCAGATGTTACTAAGCTACGACGCCCCCAAGCGGTTGAATGTGAATAACTATTTCGGGGTTTTGCAAGCTGTGCGATCTGATCTCGGGGTTGGCGTTCTACCAGACTACGTGACCAAAGACATCCCCGGTCTGGTGCGCTGCTTGCCCACCGTAGAAAGCGGCGAAGTGCCGGTGTTTCTTGCCTACCCCGAGGAGCTACGGCAATCAAAACGCATCTCGGCGTTTCGTGATTTCGTACAAGAAGAAATCATGGTGCAACGTCGCAAAGCCCGCGATGATCAAGACGATCTGACCTGAGCCATGCAATTGCGACATAGCGGGGTTGCTTTGGCCTAGTGTTATTCCACCTTGAAGGGCCCACGCCGCCGACCTATCTCAAGTCTCTAAGGCGATGAAGCTTAGCGCTCATCTTCTTCACCTCCCTGTTGGACTTCGCCGGGCCTTAGTGCCCGGCGCTTTTTTGCCAAAAGCTTTTTTTCCAAAGCTTATAGGGCCATGCCAAAACGCGCCAAGTCTACATCAATTCCAGCCAGCCGTGCCATGTGCCAGATCAATACCTGATTGCTGGACAACACCGGTTTGCCGATCTGCGCGGCAATTTCTGGCAGCACATCCAGCGTACGTAGATTGGTGCAGGACAGGAACACGGCTTCAACCTCATCCGACGTCCCAAGCGCCGTGGCCGCCTTGATCAGCGAGTCCGCGTCAATCCGTGCGACCCGCGCCTCCTCGGCTTCGTCGAACGATCCAAATACAGGCGTGTCGATCTCGTTTGCAGTCAGCACGTCACGCATCCCCTGCGACACTGCAATCACATAGGGGGTCAGCAGGGCAATCCGCGCCAAGCCCAGCAATTGGCAGGCCGCGATCAGCGCCGTCAGCGGGTCCGTCACGGTCATTGTGGCGCGTCCACGTTGCACCATCTGTGCCACACGATCCGCCCCAATCACCGACGTGCCGGACGTGCAGCCATAACCGATCACAGAATAATCAGGCGCTGCGGGCAACAACGCCGCCGCGGCGGGCAGTTGATCTTCCATCAGCGCCAGACTTTCACGGCTCACATCCGGCGCCGAGGGAACACGACTGCAATGCAGCGCGACCCCGCCCGGCGCACCCAGAACACTGCGCATTTCATGCTCCAGCGTTTCGTCTGATTGCAACAAGATCAGCCCCAGCGTAGCACGATACCCCAAAGTCGGGGCCATATCGTAGGTGAACGCCTGCGCCATGCTCAAATCCTTTGCAGTTGCGGCCAAGCGGGTGGCGAAATCTGCACCGCCCCGTCCGCCGAGATGACAAAATTATCCTCATGCACCAGATAGCCGCCGCCGGGCAGCGTGATGCCCGGTTCAAGCGTGATCACCATGCCCGCCACCAGTGTCGTCCGATCTGTCGGGATCAGCGACATCCCTTCGGTCAACTGCATCCCCAACCCATGACCCAACCGCCCTGGATCGGTGCCTGCAACACTTGGCCCATGCGCGATCACATCGGCCATGGCGTGAAATACGTCTGCCGCCATGGCCCCGACCTGCGCCGCTTTACGCCCCGCATCCGTGGCCGCAAGCAGACAGGCATAGCCCTCCTCGGCCAAGGGATCGGGCGCACCAACCACATAATTGCGATCAAAATCGCAGAAATACCCGTCACGGATCAGCCCAGTATCCAGCATCAGCACTTCACCTGTTTGCAAAGGCGCATCCGTCGCCGGAGAGATCACATCGTCATACCCCAAACGCCCGACACCGCCCGCAAGGTAGGGCACCCAATCGGCCCCTTCCTCAAGGCAAAGCCGTTGAAAGTTGCGAAATACTCGGCTTAGTGGCACGCCCTGCCCTGCAATTTCGCCAACCCGCGCAAAGGCACGTCCCGCAATAGCGCAGCTTTTGGTGATCTTGGCGATTTCATCCGCCGACTTCACCGCCCGTAACCCTGCAACGATCCCTTGATCGCTGCGCATCGTCACAGCCGCCTGCACCTGCGCAAGCGCCGCCAAAGGCATCCGCGCATGGCTTTCCAACCCGAACGGCATGCCGATATCGCCACCCACCTCTTGCAGGGTGGCGATCAACAGCGACACCCCATCATCATTCAAATCAGGCGACACCCAAGTGCGAATATCCCTGATCCAAGTCTTCCCCATCAGCGCCGCGCCAATCGACGGGATCACCGCAATCGGGTCACCCTTCGCGGGCACCACCAGATACCAAGGCCGCGTCGGGCTTTCCCAAAATCGCGTCAGAAACCCTGTGAAATACCGCAGATCAGCCTCAATGCTCAGCAGCAACGCGCCAAGTCCCGCCGCCGCCATCGCACTTTGCGCCCGCGCCAGGCGGGCCACAAATTCCGGTGTCGTTATCGTCATTCCGCAGGTTCCTCGCTCAGAATGCACAGCACCCGCGACGTGGCATCAATACCGCCCATCCCCGCCAAAAGTGCTGCCAAACCAGCGCCGCCCGATGCGCTGGTCGCAAACGCGGCATCCGCCAGCACCGGCAAAACCGCCTGCGCCGCGCTTTCGGATATGGTCACAAATGCATCCACATCACGGCTAAGACCCTGCAAGGCAATCAACGACGCCTCTTTGCAATCAAGGCGCCCCATGCAAGATGCAGGCCCCGATGACACAACAAACCGCCCCGCCGCAATGCTCGCTTGCAACGCAGGTGCCGCCTCGGGCTCGACCACAATCATACGTGGGCCGTCGCCCCATACGCTGCGCAAATAGGCCCCAGTTGCCGCCGCCAACCCGCCAACCCCGGCTTGCAAATAGACATGCGTCGGCGGCTGATACATTTGCGCGGCGATTTCCGCGGCCAAGACCAGATACCCCTCCATCAACCGATGTGGCGTGTCGACATAGCCTTCCCACGAACTGTCCGACAGTAATATCCAGCCATTGTCGCCCGCCGCCTGCAACGCCGCCGCCATGCTGTCTTCATAGATCGCACCAGCACGGACAACTTCAGCACCCTGCCCGCGCAAACGCTGCGCGAAACTCTCGGGTACAGTGTCGGCCAGATAGACCACCGCGCGCGCGCCGAACGCGCGGGCCCCTGCCGCAACTGAAAGCCCGTGGTTGCCCGCACTGGCTGTGACATAGCAGCGATCCGCCATGTCCAATCCCAGCACACAAGAATCATGGGCAATCACATAAGCCGCACCCAGCGCCTTGAAACTGCCCAGCCCCATCCGGCTACGTTCATCCTTGATCCAAACCTGCGCCACCCCTGCGCGCACGGCGAGTTCATCCGCGCGGCGCAACGGTGTCTCGCCTGCCTCGGGGCAGCGCTGCAACAGGCGCGCGGGCGCGCTGGAATTAATGCTTACATCCGGCATGCCAAGCGCCAGCCCTGTGCCCCGATACGGATTGTCAATTTGTGTCATCTCGACCCCTTTTTGTTGTGCGTCAGCACACCCGATCAGCCGCCTTGCGTCAATCACCCTTACCGACGCCCCATTCCCCGCCTGCGACCTTGGCTTAAGTACCCCGCCAAGTGTCCACAGAAGCGAGTCATCATGCAAGAACCGGCCATCACCCCCGATCTCATCGCATCTCACGGGCTGTCCCCCGATGAATATGACCGCATCCTCGACATTATCGGCCGCGAACCGACATTTACCGAACTTGGTATCTTTAGCGCCATGTGGAACGAACATTGTTCCTACAAATCCTCGAAAAAGTGGCTCCGCACACTGCCTACGCAAGGCCCACAAGTGATCTGCGGCCCCGGTGAAAACGCAGGCATCGTCGATATCGGCGACGGGCAATGCGTTGTTTTTAAAATGGAAAGCCACAACCACCCTAGCTACATCGAACCCTACCAAGGTGCGGCCACTGGCGTGGGCGGCATCCTGCGCGACGTGTTTACCATGGGTGCGCGGCCCATCGCGGCGATGAATTCACTATCTTTTGGCGAACCAGATCATCCGAAAACCCGCCAGCTTGTGCACGGCGTGGTCGAGGGTGTGGGCGGTTACGGCAACTGTTTCGGAGTGCCAACTGTCGGCGGTGAAGTGCGCTTTCATCCAGCCTATAACGGCAACTGCCTTGTGAACGCATTTGCGGCGGGCCTCGCCGACACCGACAAGATTTTCTACTCGGCCGCCTCCGGCATCGGCATGCCTGTGGTTTACCTTGGCGCGAAAACCGGACGTGACGGCGTTGGCGGCGCGACCATGGCCTCGGCGGAATTCGACGACACCATCGAAGAAAAGCGCCCCACCGTGCAGGTCGGCGATCCTTTTACCGAAAAGCGCTTGATGGAAGCCACGCTCGAACTGATGGCCACAGGTGCCGTGATCTCGATCCAAGACATGGGTGCGGCTGGCCTGGCCTGTTCTGCCGTGGAAATGGGCGACAAGGGCGGTTTGGGGGTCAAGCTAAACCTCGAAGATGTGCCACAACGCGAACACAACATGACCGCCTATGAAATGATGCTGTCCGAAAGCCAGGAACGCATGCTGATGGTCCTCAAACCAGAGCTTGAGGCCGAAGCCCGCGCTGTGTTTGAAAAATGGGACCTTGATTTCGCCATCATCGGCGAAACCATCGCCGAGGACCGCTTTCTCGTGATGCACAATAACGTGGTCAAAGCCGATCTACCCCTTGCGACACTCTCTGGATCGGCCCCCGAATATGATCGCCCTTGGGTGGAGACCCCCGCCGCGACCCCGCTCGCAGATGTGCCTCAAATCGACGCCATTGATGGGCTGCGCGCGCTGCTGGCATCGCCCAACTACGCGAGCAAACAGTGGGTCTTTGAACAATACGACAGTCAGGTCATGGCCGACACAATCCGCACACCGGGCCTTGGCGCCGGCATTGTACGCGTGCATGGCACCGACAAACTGCTGGCCTTCACTAGCGACGTGACGCCGCGCTATGTGAAAGCCAACCCTGAAATGGGCGGTGCACAGGCGGTTGCCGAAGCCTATCGCAACCTCACTTCCGTAGGTGCAACTCCGCTTGCCACAACCGACAACATGAACTTCGGCAACCCGGAAAAGCCTGAAATCATGGGCCAATTCGTCGGAGCTATCAAAGGCATCGGCGCGGCATGTATCGCGCTTGATATGCCAATCGTGTCTGGCAACGTGTCGCTTTATAACGAAACAGACGGCACGGGCATCCTGCCCACCCCAACCATCGGCGCGGTTGGCCTGATCAAACACGCCGACGATCTGATCGCCGGCACCGTGCGCGACGGCCATGTGGCCCTGCTAGTCGGCGAAACACACGGCCACCTTGGGCAATCCGCGCTTCTGGCCGAAGTCTTTCACCGCGAGGACGGCGACGCGCCGCATGTCGATCTGGCCGCAGAAAAACGCAACGGCGACTTCATCCGCGCCAACCGTGCTTTGATCGACGTCTGCACCGACCTTTCCGATGGCGGCCTCGCGCTGGCCGCGTTCGAACTGGCCGAGGCCGGAAATGTGGGCGTCATCCTTGACGACGGCGCAACACCGCATTGCTTTGGCGAAGATCAGGCGCGCTATCTTATCGCCTGTTCTTTCGACAAAGCCGAAGCCCTCATGGTCGCCGCTGGTCAGTTCCACGTGCCAATCGCAGCCGTTGGCCGATTTACCGGCCAGGATGTTCGCATCGGTCACAGCCAAGCCCCTCTGTCCGAGCTTGCCGAAATCTATCGGACAGGGTTCCACACGGCGATCGGCTAACCTCATCTTGCAAAAAATATCCCCGCAGGAGGCTCCAACACCTCGATAGCCAGCACCAATCCTTGCAGGCACCCCATTGCCGCCCTACATTCCAACAGAACAGACAGACGAGGCCCCACATGGCGATCACCGCACACGAGATTGAAACCCTGCTGCGCGACAGCTTTCCCGACGCGAAAATCGCGGTGCAGGGCGACGACGGCGCGCATTTCGCCGCCGAAGTGATCGACGAGAGCTTTCGCGGCCAAAACCGCGTGCAACAACAACGCGCTGTCTATGCGGCCCTTAAGGGCAAAATGGATGGCAGTCAGGGTGAACTTCACGCGCTTGCCCTGACAACCAAAGCCCCCGAATAACGCCAAATCCTGTTACAGGATTTGTGAACAGAGTTTCGTCGAAGCTCTGCCACCGAAAAGGACCAAGACCAATGACCACTGAAACCCAGATCAAAGATATCGTAACCGCCAACGAAGTCGTGCTGTTCATGAAAGGCACTAAAGAAATGCCCCAGTGCGGCTTTTCTTCCCGCGTGGCGGGCGTGCTGAACTTCATGGGCATTGAGTTTGCCGATGTGAACGTGCTGGCTGACGAAGCCCTGCGCCAGGGCATCAAGGATTATTCCGACTGGCCCACCGTGCCGCAGCTCTATGTCAAAGGCGAATTCGTTGGGGGTTGTGACATCATCACCGAAATGACCCTGTCGGGCGAACTTGACACATTGCTGGAAAAAGAAGGTGTGGCGTTCAACAAAGAAGCCGCCGACAAAATCCGCGAAGCCAACGCCGAGTAAGGCCGCGATACGCAAAAGAATACGGGCGGTGGCTGCATTACAGTCACCGCCCGTATTTCGTTTCCGGCGACTGGATTAGTATTCCGCTTTGCTCTCGCTTGCAGCCGCAAACTTGTCCTCGACCGTATCGGCAAGCGCTTCGGCCCTTGCTGCCAGTTCGGCCAGCGCATCCGTAACTTCAGATGGCACAACGGGCACTTCGACACGCAACGGATCAGGCGTCCCTTGGGCCGCGATACGGTCCAGTTCTGCTTGCAATTGTGCCGCCTGCCCTTCGGCTTCGCGCACTTTGTCTTCAAGCGCTGCGGTTTTATCAGCCAGCAACAGCCCCGACATCAGCAGCATCCGCGATTCCGGCATTCGCCCGATCTGCGTGGACAGGCTGGTCGCTTCGATATCAAGCATATTTGCTGCCGTTTGCAGGAAATGCTCTTCACCGTCTTGGCAAGCTACCTCGAATGTGCGGCCTCCAATGGAAATCTCGACCTGTGGCATTACGCGCCCTCCTCTGAAATCAGGGGCTTCAACTCGTTGAGAACCGCGTCCACTTCGGCGATGTCGGCAGCCCGCGAGGCGCGTAGGGCCTCCAGCTCGGCCAGCATAGCCTTGTTGATCAAATGCGGCTCGGCCACGTTTTCGCTGACGGCTTGGCGCAGCTGGTCGTTGATATCACGCAGTTCTGCATTCACCTGACGCAACCGCTGCAGATTGCGGTCGGATTTGACGGCCGTTGTACGATAGCCTTCGACGGCTCCGGCCATGTCGTTGATCTTGCCGTCCTGACGGTCTTTCAGTGCGGATACCCGCGCTTCAAGCTGGGCGTTCGCGTCTTTTTCCTGCGCGAGCTGTGCGCGCAAATCGGCGAGCTCGCTTGGGTCATGATCTGGCGTCGCGGGTGCTGGCGATGCCCCTGCCGCATCTACACCGCGGCGGATCCTGTCCAGTGCCGCGGTAATGCGTCCCTCAAGTTCGGTGATGTCGCTCATATGCCCGTCCCTCTTGTTGTTCGACCAAACCCAAACGGGTTGGCGGACACGTGATCCGGGCACATCGGGCTGACCATCGGGCCCGCTTTTACACGGTGTTGTCCCCAAACACGGGTCGGCCGCAGCGAATCGCACCGGAATGGACAAAGGTTAGGGCATCCTTTGCCGACCCGCAAATGCACAGATGCCTTGGATAATAGGTGCTTAGCCCGTGCTGTTGACGCAAACCCCAAGCCGCGCTTGATCTTGGGGGGCTGGCTGCTATGACCCTATAAACACCGAACACATGGCATAAGGACTGCACCCTTGGATATTGACGCCCTGCGCAAAGCACACCCCGACCACTGGATGAAAGCTGCGGCTATCCGCACGCTGGCCCTTGATGGCGTCGCTGCCGCAAATTCCGGCCACTCAGGCATGCCAATGGGCATGGCTGATGTCGCAACGGTCTTGTTTGAAAAGCACCTGCGTTTTGATCCAAAGGCACCATTCTGGCCCGACCGCGACAGGTTCATCCTGTCTGCAGGCCATGGGTCGATGCTGATCTATGCGCTGCTTTATCTGACGGGCTACGAGCAGACGACTTTGCAGCAGCTCAAGGACTTCCGCCAAAAGGGTGCACGCACCGCCGGACACCCTGAATACGGCCACCTTGAAGGCATCGAAACCACCACAGGCCCCTTGGGTCAGGGCCTTGCCAATTCGGTCGGGTTTGCCATCGCCGAGGAAATCTTGCGCGCGCGCTTTGGCACCAAGGCGATTGACCACCACACCTATGTCATGGCCGGCGACGGCTGCCTGATGGAAGGTATCAGCCAAGAGGCGATTGGCCTTGCTGGCATGCAAAAGCTGTCCAAGCTGGTGGTGTTCTTTGATGACAACAACATCACCATCGACGGCACCGTTGATTTGGCCGATATCACAGATCAGCCCTCCCGTTTCGCGGCCTCCGGCTGGCATGTGCAATCCATCGACGGGCACGACCCTGTGGCGATTGACACTGCAATTACGGCTGCCAAGGCTGATCCACGCCCCTCGATGATTGCTTGCAAGACGCATATCGCGCTGGGCCACGCAGCGCAGGATACCTCCAAAGGCCACGGCGCCCTGACCGATCCGGCACAGTTGCAGGCCGCCAAGGATGCCTATGGCTGGCCCTACGGTCCGTTTGAAATCCCTGCCGAAGTGAAATCGCAATGGGAAGCCATAGGCGCGCGCGGCGCGGCCGCCCGCGCGAACTGGGAAGCAGGCTTTGCCAAACTCCCGAAATCCAAGCAGGACGAATTCAACCGCGCCTTTGCGTTGGATGCGCCCCAAAAGCTGTCCGCCACAATCAAAGCTCTGAAAAAGCAGTTCAGCGAAAGCGCGCCGAAAATGGCCACGCGGTCGTCGTCTGAAAAGACGCTTGAGGTGATCAACCCGATCATGCCTGAAACCGTCGGCGGCTCGGCTGATCTGACCGGCTCGAACAACACAAAAACTGCCGATCTGGGTGTCTTCAACCCCGACAACCGCGCGGGCCGTTTCATCCATTACGGCATCCGTGAACACGGGATGGCGGCAGCGATGAACGGTATGGTGCTGCATGGTGGTATCCGTCCCTATTCAGGCACGTTTATGTGTTTCACCGATTACGCCCGCGGTGCCATGCGCCTGTCGGCACTGATGGAAGTCCCGACGGTTTACGTGATGACCCACGATAGCATCGGCCTTGGCGAAGACGGCCCGACCCACCAGCCGGTCGAACATCTGGCGATGCTGCGTGCCACGCCCAACACCAACGTGTTCCGCCCCGCCGACGCCGTTGAAGTGGCGGAAAGCTGGGAATGTGCGCTGACTGCAAAAACCACACCATCGGTGCTCGCGTTGTCCCGTCAAGGGCTGCCAACTGTGCGACTTGAGCATAAAAACAAGAACCTCACCGCACTTGGCGGCTATGTTCTGGCAGATTCCACGGCCAAACGTCAGGCGATTCTGATGGCGACAGGCTCTGAGATCAGCGTTGCCATGGCGGCCCGCGACATTCTTGAGTCCCAAGGTATCGGCACGCGCGTTGTGTCTATGCCATGCTGGGAATTATTCGAGGCCCAAGACGACAGCTATCGCAAGCGCGTCCTCCCCGGTGGACCAGTGCGCGTCGCAATCGAGGCAGGCGTGCGCCTTGGCTGGGACAAATGGTTGCTTGGCGAACGTGGCCGCGAATCCAAAGCCGGATTTATCGGTATGCACGGATTTGGGGCATCTGCCCCCGCGCCGGAATTGTTTGAACACTTCGGAATCACCGCAGAAGCGACGGCTGATAAGGTCAAGGCGCTGCTGGGCCTTTAATGACACCCGTAAAAACAAGGGGAACGTACCAATGAAATTCACGGCTTTCGTTCCCCTTATCATGTCGCTTGCACTGCTGGGTTGTGACGAGGTTGCGACAAAGCAGCTTCCAACCTCGCCGCCTGCCAAAGGTGGCGTGCCAGTCGCATCGGCGCCAGCGCTATCGGGCCCACCCGAGGCGCGCACGGATGAATTCGCCGTGTCATTCCTTAACTCGATCCAAGCGCAGTCATTTCGCGAACGCCGCGAGCTTTGCGGCTATTTCGTGCTACAGCAAAACGGACAGATCACCGCGACACCACCGCAACCGGGCACTTTTGCAAGTTGCGACATGGACGCCCCGCGCAATGGCAGCGGTGCCTTTGCCTCGTATCATACCCACGGGGCCTACGGCAGCGAATACGACAATGAAGTCCCGTCTGAAACCGACCTGCTCAGCGATTGGGATTTTCGCATGAACGGCTATGTCAGCACGCCCGGTGGCCGTGTCTGGCGTGTCGATTACAGCGACCGCGACACCCGTCAGGTCTGCGGCCAAGGCTGCATCGCAGTTGACCCCGGCTTTCGGCCCGAGGATGAAGCAGGCATTCGCCAATCCTACACATTAGGCCAACTGCGCGCCCGCGGAGATTCGTTCTAAAGCGCGCCCTTGGACGCGGCCCAAGGGCGCGCCCGTCCAACCGCCGCAAACTGTTAGCGCCAACTTACGGTAATCCGGCACTGTTAACGTTAACGCATTGGCAAATATCACCTTTTTCCTTTGACCATTGGCTCGCACCGCCTATACCGCCCGCAACATCAGGTATGCGGCAAGCGGGGATAATCATGACGGTCACAATTGGTATCAATGGGTTTGGCCGGATCGGTCGCTGCACCTTGGCGCATATTTTTGAATCTGCGCGCAACGATGTGCAGGTCGTCAAAATTAACGCCACCGGCCCCGTGGAAACCAACGCCCACCTGCTGCGCTATGACAGCATTCATGGCCGCTTTGGTGGCACTGTCACCGTCAAGGACGGCGCGCTTGATCTGGGCCGCGGGCCGATTGAAATGATGTCGACTTACAACCCGCAAGAACTTGATTGGTCCGGCGTTGACGTGGTTCTGGAATGTTCCGGCAAATTCAACGATGGCGAAAAATCCGCCGTTCACCTGACACGCGGCGCGAAAAAAGTCCTGATCTCGGCCCCTGCATCCAACGTTGATCGCACGGTCGTTTATGGCGTTAATCACCGCAGCTTGCAGGCTGATGAACGGATGATCTCGAACGGATCTTGCACCACGAACTGCCTTGCCCCGCTGGCCAAGGTGCTGAACGACGCGATTGGCATCGAACGTGGCATCATGACCACGATCCACAGCTACACAGGTGATCAGCCCACGCTTGATCGCCGTCACGACGACCTATATCGCGCCCGTGCCGCCGCAATGGCGATGATCCCCACTTCTACTGGTGCAGCCAAGGCATTAGGCGAAGTGCTGCCCGAACTGGCAGGCAAGCTTGACGGCACAGCGATGCGCGTGCCCACACCCAACGTCAGCGCAATCGATCTGACATTTGAGGCCTCAAGGGACGTCAGTGTCGCAGATGTGAACGCAGCCGTTGCCGAAGCCGCCGCCGGCCATATGGGCGCGGTTTTGTCCTATGACCCCGAACCAAAGGTCAGCATTGATTTCAACCACACGCCCTTTTCCACGATATTTGCCCCCGATCAGACCAAAGTCGTCGGCGGGCGCACCGTGCGCGTGCTGGCATGGTATGATAACGAATGGGGCTTTAGTGCGCGTATGGCAGACGTTGCGGGCGCAATGGGTCGGTTGATACACTAACCTTTGCCAATCGGCAAAAGCGCGGCTAACACTGCCCCATGACCAACATCATCTCTATTTGGCTTGTCGTTCTGATCATCGCCTTTTTCGTGCTTGACCACTATGTGTTCGAGATGAATGCGTTTGTTTTCCTGATACGCGAATTCATGAAATTGATCGAGTATGTGGCTTTTTGGCGCTAGGACATCTGCGATCTGCGGTTGACCTTTTGGCCAAAATCGGGATGTTAGCGCCAACAGTCATGCCATTTTGGCGTGGACGTTGCAGTTTCTCAACGCGAGGGGATTACCATGACAGTTAAAGTAGCAATCAACGGTTTCGGGCGCATCGGGCGCAACGTGCTGCGCGCAATCATCGAAACCGGACGCACCGACATTGAAGTCGTCGCGATCAACGATCTTGGGCCAGTCGAAACCAACGCGCACCTGCTTCAGTATGACAGCGTTCATGGCCGTTTCCCGCACCCCGTCACCACCACCGAAGACACAATCGACGTGGGTCGTGGCCCGATGAGAGTTACAGCACTGCGCAACCCCGCCGATCTGCCATGGGCAGACGTGGATATCGTGTTGGAATGCACAGGTATCTTCAGCTCCAAGGAAGCCTGTCAGGCCCACATTGAAAACGGGTCCCGCCGCGTACTGATCTCGGCTCCCGGTAAGAACGCCGATAAAACAATCGTTTACGGTGTAAACGACGGGTTGTTGACAGCCGATGATATCGTCGTCTCGAACGCGTCCAGCACCACCAACTGTCTTGCCCCTGTGGCAAAGGTGCTCAACGACAGCATCGGTATCAAGCGTGGCTTTATGACCACCGTGCACAGCTATACGGGCGATCAGCCAACTCTGGATACGATGCATAGCGACCTTTACCGCGCCCGCGCCGCCGCCTTGTCGATGATCCCCACGTCAACGGGCGCAGCCAAGGCCGTCGGTCTGGTCTTGCCCGAACTAGACGGCATCCTTGATGGTGTTGCGATCCGCGTTCCAACGCCAAACGTGTCCTGCGTCGATCTGACATTTGAAGCCAAGCGCGACACTACGATTGAAGAAATCAACGATCTGATCCGTGCGGCTGCACAGGATGGGCCGCTCAAGGGGATCCTTGGGTTCACTGACAAAAAGCTGGTCAGCTGCGACTTTAACCACGATCCGCATTCAAGCATCTTTGCGACCGATCAGACCAAGGTCATGGGCGGCGATATGTGCCGGATCCTGACGTGGTATGACAACGAATGGGGCTTTTCCAACCGCATGGCCGACACGGCCGTTGCGATGGGAAAATTCCTGTAAAAACAATATCGTACAGCGCGTAACTAGGGGCCACCTTTCGGGGTGGCCTTTTGCGTTTAGCGCAACCGTTCGATCAGCGCCGCTTTGACCGCGGGGGGCACAAATTTACTGACATCGCCACCAAGGCGCGCGATTTCCTTGACCAGTTTGCTGGCGATCGCCTGATTTTTGGCATCCGCCATCAAGAACACAGTTTCAATTGTACTATCAAGTGAACGGTTCATCCCAACCATTTGAAATTCATACTCAAAATCAGAAACCGCGCGCAGACCGCGAATGATAACAGCTGCCCCCACATCACGGGCGCAATCGACCAGAAGATTATCAAACGGATGCGCGACAATCACGGTTTCGGTCTCTTGGGCAATGCTGGCACATTCCGCCTCTATCATCGCTACCCGTTCTTCCAATGTGAACAACGGTCCCTTGTCGCGATTGATCGCCACGCCAATCACCAATCGGTCGACCAGCGAACAAGCGCGGCGAATAATGTCGGTATGCCCGTGGGTTACGGGATCAAATGTGCCAGGATAAAGTCCAACGCGCATGGCGCACCTCGTGAATTATGTCATCTGGCACGCAACATTATTACGCCGGCGATTGCAAGGGGGCTAGTGCCCCATGATCATGCCTTGCAGCGCATCTTTTTCCATCGAAAGTTGCGACAGCCGTGCCTTGACCACATCACCGATAGAAATCAGCCCGATCATTGCGCCGTCTTCGACCACCGGCATGTGACGGAAACGCCCATTCGTCATCATTTCCAACACCTTATCAGCGCTATCATTGCGCCCGCAACAAATCGGATTGGCCGTCATCAACTCGCTAATCGGTTCATCCAGACAGGCCGCACCACGTTTGCCAAGTTCGCGGACAATATCGCGTTCCGACAAAATACCATCGGGTGACTTGCCCCCTTTGGACACCACAATCGTCCCGATCCGCTTTTGCGAAAGCAGCGCCACTGCCTCAGAGACTTTTGCGCCCGGTTCAAGTGTCAGCACACCTGTATCAGCCTTAGACTTAAGAATCTGTTGCACGATCATAGCGGTCTCCTTTGAAATGTTGGTTGACACAGCGTCCTAGCTTTTAGCCCCTCGTGTCAAGCGCGCCTGTGCTTCAAGTTGCGTGACTTCGCGCCGCAACCCGTCAATCAGCAGCGCGGCAAAGCGGCTTAGACGCTCGGATCGCCGGTCCGAAAGGTGGCGCACTAGGTAAAACGCGCGGGTTAGCGCCAGCGCCTCTTGCAGCACGAAGTGCAGTTCGGGCGCAAAGGGCATGGCGAAATCATGCACGATCCCGACCCCGCCCTGGCGCAGCATTTGCAACTGCACAGACACGGAATTAGACGCAAGTTGCACCGCTGTGGCACCAATATCGCCCAGATAATCCAGCTCCTTATCAAAGATCATATCGGGGATATAGCCAACGATCCGTTCATCGCGCAGGTCCGCAAGCGTTTGGTATTGCGCCTTTTTCGTCGTGGCAAGATGCAGGTGATAATCGGTGATCTTCTGCACTGACAGCCGACCGGCGTCCGGCGGGCTGACCGTGATGGCCATATCCGCCTCGCGTTTGGACAGGTTCACAACACGCGGCAACGCCAACACCTGAATTTCAAGCGCCGGATTGTCGGCTTGGATCGCAGCACAAACCTGCGGCAGCAGAAAGTTCGCGCAGCCATCCGGTGCGCCAATGCGAATTTGCCCCGTCAGACCACCGCGACCGGATGGCACGTGTAGCGCGGGCGACAATGCGTCCTCGGCGCGGGTCGCATGGGATTGCAGCCGCGTGCCAAGGTCCGTCAGCGCATAGCCCTGCGGTGATTTCACGAACAATGCGCCACCAACCGCGTCTTCAAGCCGCGCGATGCGCCGCCCCAAGGTCGCCGGATCCATCCGCAACACAGGAGCGGCACCTGAAAGGCTTTCGGCCCGCGCAACAGCCAGAAATATCCGCACATCGTCCCAGTTCATCGCCATACCCACAAAAATGCAAAGCCGTTTTGGTAATGTGGCGCTTTTCACAACAAAAATGCAAGGCTATGATCAAATCAACGCAACAGGAGGCACCCATGCAAGAACTGACCCATTACATTGGCGGCGCGCACGTCAAAGGCACATCTGGCCGTTTCGCGGACGTCTTTAACCCCGCCACAGGCGAGGTGCAGGCCAAAGTACCGCTCGCCAACAGCGACGAAATGGACAAGGCCGTGGCAATCGCTGTCGCTGCACAGCCCGCTTGGGCCGCCGTGAACCCGCAGCGCCGCGCACGCGTTATGATGAAATTCGTCGATCTGCTGAACCGCGATATGGACAAGCTCGCCGAGGCACTGTCACGCGAGCACGGCAAAACCCTGCCGGACGCAGCAGGCGATGTGCAACGCGGGCTTGAGGTCGCAGAATACTGCATCGGTGCGCCACAAATGCTTAAGGGCGAATTCACCGATGGCGCAGGCCCCGGCATTGATATTTACTCGATGAAACAAGCGCTTGGCGTTACCGCTGGCATCACGCCGTTTAACTTTCCGGCCATGATCCCGATGTGGATGTTCGCCCCTGCGATTGCTTGCGGCAATGCATTCATCCTCAAACCATCCGAACGTGATCCATCCGTCCCGCTGATGCTGGCCGAACTGTTTGAAGAAGCGGGCCTGCCCAAGGGCATCCTGCAAGTCGTGAACGGCGACAAAGACAGTGTCGATGCAATCCTTGATCATCCTGACATCATGTCGATTGGCTTTGTCGGCTCCACGCCGATTGCCGAATATATCTACGGGCGTGGCTGTTCCAGCGGCAAACGCGTGCAGTGTTTTGGCGGCGCGAAAAACCACATGATCATCATGCCCGATGCGGACATGGATCAGGCCGCTGATGCATTGGTCGGCGCCGGATACGGGGCTGCGGGCGAGCGTTGCATGGCGATTTCCGTCGCCGTGGCCGTGGGCAATGACACGGCAGATCGGTTGATCGAAAAGCTGGTGCCGCGGATCGAAGCACTGAAAGTCGGCCCATGTACATCGGGCAATGACGTGGATTACGGCCCCGTTGTCACCGCCGCAGCCAAGGCCAATATCGAACGTCTGGTGCAAACCGGCATCGACCAAGGCGCGAAACTGGTCGTGGACGGGCGCAATTTCAATCTGCAAGGCTATGAAGACGGCTTTTTCGTCGGCCCACACCTGTTTGATAACGTGACCACCGACATGGATATCTACACGCAGGAAATTTTCGGCCCAGTGCTGACCACCGTGCGCGCTGAAACCTACGAAGAGGCGCTGGCGATGGCGACTGATCATGAATACGGCAACGGCACCGCGATCTTTACGCGCGACGGTGACGCCGCGGGTGATTTCGCATCGCGTGTTCAGGTCGGCATGGTTGGCATCAACGTGCCTATCCCCGTGCCGCTGGCCTATCACACCTTTGGCGGTTGGAAAAAATCCGCCTTTGGCGACCTGAACCAGCACGGGCCTGACGCGTTCAAGTTCTACACCAAGACCAAGACCGTCACCGCACGCTGGCCCTCGGGCATCAAAGAGGGCGGCGAATTCTCTATCCCCGTGATGGAATAAGCAATCAGGCGCAGGTCGCAAAATTGTGACCTGCGCCAACCACACCTTGATCATAGGGTCATTCCACCGCACACTCTGTAAATGAACCCAAAGGAGGTTGCGATGATGATTGAGATGAACAGACGGACCATATTGGGCGGGCTGGTTGTTGCACCGCTCGCGCTTATGGGCACACGCGCCCACGCCGCGACGCATACGATCACCATCGAAGGTTTTGCTTTCTCGCCGGAAACGCTTGATGTTGCGGTCGGTGACACTGTTGTCTTTAGCAATGCCGACAATGCGCCCCACACCGGCACCGCCGAAGACGGCAGTTTTGACACCGGACGCCTCAACAATGGCGATACAGGCGAAATTACCATTCAGTCTGTGGGTGCGCATCCCTACAAATGCGCCTTTCACCCCGCGATGCAGGGCACAATCAACGCCTCCTAACCCAAGAGCGCGAATATGAGCGAACCAGACTTTACCATCGGCATCGAGGAGGAATACCTTCTCGTGGATCGCGACAGCTTGATGCTTGCACAGGTTCCCGACGCGATGATGAAGGAATGCACTGCGGCGCTTGGCGGACAGGTCAGCCCCGAATACCTGCAATGTCAGATCGAGATTGGCACCGGCGTCTGCGCCACGATTGACGAGGCGCGCCAAGACCTGAAGCATCTGCGCGCAACTGTACGCGACGTCGCCGAAAACTATAACCTCGCGCCAATCGCAGCGTCCTGCCATCCGCTGGCCGATTGGAAGCAGCAACACCACACAGAAAAAGACCGCTACAATCAGTTGCGTAACGAATTAGGCGGGGTTGTGCGGCGGATGCTGATCTGCGGGATGCACGTTCATGTTGGACTGAACGACGATCCGCTACGCGCCGATCTGATGGGGCAGATGTCGTATTTCCTGCCCCATCTGCTGGCGCTTTCTACCTCGTCGCCGTTCTGGCAGGGCGAAGACACCGGGCTGGCGTCGTATCGCCTGACGGTGTTTGACAATCTGCCGCGCACCGGGCTGCCGCCGCAACTGGATAGCTGGGGGGAATACGAAAGGTCCGTGCAAGCGCTGGTCGATCTGGGCGTGATCGAGGATTCATCGAAAATCTGGTGGGATTTGCGGCCCTCATCGCGGTTCCCGACGCTTGAAACCCGTATTTGCGATGTTGGCCCACGGCTTGAACATACGCTGTCAATTGCTGCATTGATCCAATGCCTGACACGGATGCTTTATCGCTTGCGCCGCGACAACCAGCGTTGGCGCCAGTATGATAACTTTCTTGTGGCCGAAAACCGCTGGCGTGCGCAGCGTTATGGCGTGAACGAAGGGCTAATCGACTTTGGCCGTGGTGCAATCGTGCCGTTTGCCGACCTGCTGGATGAAATGATTGAATTAGTCGGCGAAGACTCCGAGGCGCTGAAGTGCACAGCCGAAGTCACGGGCGCACGCGATATCCTCAAGCTTGGCACCAGTGCGGACCGTCAACGCGCAGTGGCGCAGGCGGCGGCAGATGCGGGTGACTGCCACGCCGATCAAATGCGCGCGGTAGTGTCCCATCTGATCGCGGAATTTAGCACCGACCTTTAGGCAGTAATCGCCGCCCCTTTGGTGATCTTGTCACTGACACGTCGCACGACTGGGCATAGACTTATCTCGCAACTCAAAAGGATGTTTCACATGTTTAAGAAAAACGTTGGTCAGATTGACCGTATCCTCCGCATCGTTATTGGTGTCGCGCTTCTTGCAGGCTTTTTCCTGAACGCTGATGCCGCATACCGCTGGCTGTATCTGATCGGCATCGTGCCGCTGGCGACGGGTCTGATGGGTAGCTGCGCAATCTATTCCGTTTTCGGGTTTAGCACCTGCCAAATGAAGAAATAACCAAACGTGGCGGCCCTACTCGGCCGCCACTTTCCGTTTTGCGACAAGCATCGGCTTAAGGTAATGGCCGGTGTAGCTTTCGGCCACTTCAGCCACCTGTTCGGGCGTTCCCGTGGCCACGACCATGCCGCCACCGTCCCCGCCTTCGGGGCCAATGTCGATGATCCAATCGGCAGTCTTCACAACATCCAGATTGTGTTCGATTACGATCACCGAGTTGCCTTGCTCGACGAGCTCGTGCAGCACCTCAAGCAGCTTTTTCGTATCCTCGAAATGCAGACCCGTTGTGGGTTCGTCCAAAATATAAAGCGTGCGTCCTGTTGATCGCTTTGCCAACTCCTTGGACAGCTTAACGCGCTGCGCCTCGCCGCCAGACAGGGTCGTCGCGGATTGGCCGACCTTGATATAGCCAAGGCCGACACGCACCAGTGCATCCATCTTTTCACGGATGCTGGGGACGGCCTTGAAAAACGCCTGTGCGTCTTCAACTGTCATATCAAGAACGTCCGCTATGCTTTTGCCTTTAAAGCGAACTTCTAATGTTTCGCGGTTATAACGCCCGCCTTTGCAGGTCTCGCATTGCACGTAAACATCGGGCAGAAAGTGCATCTCGATCTTGATCAAACCATCGCCGGAACAGGCCTCGCATCGCCCGCCCTTGACGTTAAAACTGAACCGCCCAGGTTTGTAACCGCGCGTCTTTGCCTCGGGCAGGCCAGCGAACCAATCGCGGATCGGCGTGAAGGCGCCCGTATACGTCGCGGGGTTGGATCGCGGCGTGCGGCCAATGGCGCGCTGGTCGATGTCGATCACCTTGTCCAGATGCTCTAGCCCCTTGATCTGATCACAAGGTGCTGGCGTTTGCCGTGCGCCGTTCAAGCGCATGCTGGCCGTCTTGAACAGGGTTTCAATCGTCAGGGTCGATTTGCCGCCACCCGATACACCCGTCACACAGACAAATTTCGCCAACGGAAAATCCACATTGATGCCGCGCAGGTTGTTGCCCGTCGCGTTCTTGATGCTGACCTTTTTCTTGTTGCCCTTGCGCCGGTTCGCACTAAACGGAATTTCACGCGTGCCGGTCAGATATTGGCCGGTGATGCTGTCGGGATTAGCCTCGATTTGCGCAGGCGTGCCCTGCGCGATGATCTGCCCACCGTGCACACCTGCGCCAGGGCCGATATCGAACACATAGTCCGCTTCGCGAATTGCTTCTTCGTCGTGTTCCACCACGATCACCGTATTGCCTTGATCACGCAGGTTTTTCAGCGTGATCAGCAAGCGAGAATTGTCACGTTGATGCAAGCCAATCGATGGCTCATCCAGCACGTACAGCACGCCCGTGAGGCCCGATCCGATCTGGCTGGCCAAACGAATGCGCTGCGCCTCGCCGCCCGAAAGCGTGCCTGCGTTGCGCGACAAGGTCAGGTATTCAAGGCCGACATTGTTCAGAAACCCCAAGCGTTCGCGGATTTCTTTCAGAATCGCCTTGGCGACGGCGTTCTTTTGCTTGGTCAGGGATGCAGGCACGCTTTCGCACCAATCAAACGCCTCGCGGATCGACATCTGCACGACGTGGCCCACATGAAGGCCACCGATTTTGACGGCCAAAGCTTCGGGACGCAGTCGGAATCCTTCGCAGGTGTGGCAGTGGCGGTTATTCTGATAGCGCTCGAATTCTTCGCGAATCCAGTTGCTGTCGGTTTCACGATAGCGGCGTTCCATGTTCGGGATCACGCCTTCGAATGCGCGGCTCACCTGATAAACGCGGCCACCCTCATCATAGCGAAATTTAATCTCTTCCTCGCCCGAGCCATAAAGGAACACCTGCTGCACGTTTTCGGGCAGATCCATCCAGCGGGTATTCTTGTCGAACGCGAAATGTTTCGCAATCGCTTCAATGGTTTGCAGGAAATACGGCGATTTTCCTTTGCGCCACGGGGCCAGCGCCCCGTCATAGATTTTTAGCGACGGATCGGGCACCACAAGGCGTTCGTCAAAGAACAGCTCGACCCCCAAACCGCCACAGGCCGGGCAGGCCCCAAAGGGCGCGTTGAACGAAAACAGGCGCGGTTCGATTTCAGGAATCGTGAAACCGGACACCGGACAGGCGAAATTCTCGGAGAACGTAATGCGCTCTGGCTCGCCTTCGGCAGGGGCGGTTTCCAGAACCGTAATGCCATCGGCCAGATCCAACGCAGTGCGGAAACTGTCGGCAAGCCGCGTTTCCAGCCCTTCACGCACAACGATCCGGTCAACAACCACGTCGATGTCATGGCGGAATTTCTTGTCGAGCGTCGGCGGTTCGTCCAGCTCGTAAAACTCACCATCGACTTTGACGCGTTGAAAGCCTTGCTTGCGTAACTCTAGGAATTCCTTGCGGTATTCGCCTTTACGGTCACGGATGATCGGGGCCAACAGATAGCCGCGCGTGCCCTCTTCCATGTCCATGACACGGTCAACCATATCTTGCACTTGCTGCGCTTCGATCGGCAATCCGGTGGCGGGCGAAAACGGCGTGCCCGCGCGGGCAAACAACAAACGCATATAGTCATAAATCTCGGTCACGGTGCCGACGGTAGATCGGGGATTCTTGCTGGTGGTCTTTTGTTCGATGGAAATCGCAGGCGACAGACCGGAAATGTGATCTACATCCGGCTTTTCCATCATGTCCAGAAACTGGCGCGCATAGGCTGACAGCGATTCCACATAGCGGCGCTGGCCTTCGGCATAGATCGTATCGAACGCGAGACTGGACTTGCCCGAGCCAGAAAGTCCCGTGATCACAACCAGTTGGTCGCGCGGAATGTCCACGTCGATGTTCTTGAGGTTGTGTTCGCGCGCGCCGCGCACCTCGATGAATTTCTGCTCTGCCATGCTGGCCCCCTACTGAGAGGTTAAGATGTAGTTTAACTGGCCCGCGCCGCCAACCCAAAATGCGGAACATGTCGTGAACATGCATCCCGCCCCTTTACATTTCGTTTTTGGCATGTATTTACTGACGGCAACACCAAGAATGGAACATATCATGTTGAACTTACTTCGCACAAAAAACCAACACCCTGCGGGCCTCACTGCCGCTGACGCTGTGGCACAGGTCTCTGAAGGTACACTGACCCTGATCGACATTCGCGATCCCAGCGAGGCCGCGATGACCGGCAGAGCAAAAGGCGCGGTTGCAATCCCGCTGGTGGCGCTGCGGATGCAGGCCGATCCGGCCAGCCCAGAATGCCACATATCACTTAAGACGGACCAACCGATCGCGCTTTATTGTGCGTCGGGCGCACGGTCCGGGATGGCTGTACAAATGATGCGGCAAATGGGTTACGAAAACGTCACGAATTTAGGCGGTTTGCATCACTGGAGCGCAGCGGGCGGCGAAGTCGTCTAACGCCGGACCAAATATCGCAACTTAACGCCCACTTCCCAGAACGGCGCAATTGTGCTTTCCTTCCGGTATTCAAACGACCCGAGGATTTCATGATGCGCCGTTTTGCCCTGCTGATTGCCCTGTTTTTGTTGCCTGCCGCCCTCGCGGCGCAGGACCGCCCGAATACGATCCTTGTGCTGGATGCCTCGGGGTCGATGTGGGGGCAAATTGACGGTGTCGCCAAAATCACCATCGCGCAAGAGGTCGTCACCGATCTGCTGCAAACCCTGCCCGCTAACCAGCGCCTTGGCCTGACGGTTTACGGCCACCGCACGCGGGGCGATTGCACTGACATTGAAACCATCGTCGCGCCCGGTCTGGGCACACGCGATGCAATTGCACAGGCTGTGGCAGGTATCCGCCCGCTGGGCAAAACACCGATGACCGACGCCGTGATCGCCGCCGCGCAGGCCCTGCGTTACACCGAAGACAGCGCCACGGTGATCCTTGTCAGTGACGGCGTGGAAACCTGCAATCCCGACCCGTGCGCCGCCGCGCGCCTACTTGAAGAAGCAGGCATTAACTTTACCGCGCATGTGATCGGCTTTGATATTTCCGACGCCGAAGCCTTGGGCCAGATGCAATGCATCGCCGACGAAACCGGCGGCACTTTCCGCACCGCGCGCGACGCCGATGAACTGGCCACTGCGCTGGCCGTGATCACCGAAGAACCCGAAATCATTGTCGCAAACGGCACTTTCCGCGCCACGAATGGCGAGGGTGGGCCAGTCATCACTGATCAGGTCATTTGGACCATCGCCAGCGATTCTGGTGTCATCGCCGAAGACGAGACTGGCAACCCGATTACCCTTGATCTGCTGGAAGGCACGCACCGTGCGACCGCCACATGGGTCGTGCAGGAACTGACCGAGGAAACACTCTTCACCGTGTCAGGCGCGGGCGATGTGAGTGTCACCATCCCCTTTGACATTCCCCTGCCCTTGGCCACCGTCAGCGGCCCCGCAACTGCCGCGATGGGCGCGACCATGTCTGTCGAATGGACTGGCCCGAATGCAGATATCGACCGCATTGTTGTCGCCATCCCCGGCGAGCGTGACTACGAAACCCACGCCTATACCAAGAACGGCAGCCCGCTTGATCTGCAAATGCCAGTCGTACCGGGCATGTATGAACTACGCTATGTCAGCGGAACGAACAATCTTGCGGTCGGCCCTTTGTTCGAAGTCACGCAGGTGGACGTCAGCCTCATGGCGCTCGACACCGCCACACTGGGTGACACGATTGACGTCGCTTGGGTCGGCCCCAACTACGAAAACGACTACGTTGCGATTGGTCGCCCCGGCGAACGGTCCTATGAAAACTACACCTACGTTAAGGCCGGCAATCCCGTTGAACTGGTGATGCCATCCGAGGTCGGCACCTACGAGCTGCGCTATATCCTCAGCCAAGGCAGCACCGGGATCGCGACCCGTCCAATCGAAATCACACCGCTGCAACCGCAGCTATCGGCCCCCGCGGCGGCCCAAGTCGGTGAAACCATTCAGGTTGTTTGGGACGGGCCTGACTATGAGCGCGACTATATCACTGTCAGTGAAATCGGCGATGACGGCTATGTTAACTACACCTACACCCGCGACGGCACACCGTTGAACCTTCAGATGCCATCCGAACCGGGGGACTATGAAATCCACTATGTGCTCAATCAGGATAGACAGGTTCTGGCCAGCATTCCGATCACCGTCACGCCAGTTGCCGTCCAGCTTACCGCCCCCGACATCGCCATTGCCGGCGCAACGATCGCCGTTGGCTGGGATGGTCCCGGCTAGAGTTATTGTCAAATCTGGTGTTTGAGGCTTGTGGGTCATGCGGCGATCTGGTCGGGTTTGGTGGTTTCAATTCCGTCTTTGAAGGTGACGCCTGTGATGACTTTGGCCAGATAATCAAAGCCACGTAGCTTCCTCCAGTTTTGCTCAGCGCATTGTCCCAGCTTGAACATCATGTGCAGCATGCCTTCGCGTGACAGGCAGCCCTTTGAGCGCTTGGTGCGATGGCGGATCGTGGCGAAGGCCGATTCAATTGGATTGCTGGTGCGGATACTCTGCCAGTGTTGCGCAGGGAAGTCGAAGAATGCCATGAGTTCTTCGCGGTCTTTTTGCAGGCACAGCGCCGCCTTGGGATATTTTGGCTCATAGATTTTGATGAATAAATCGAACGCCTTTTCCGCATCATCTTTGGTCTCAGCCTGCCAGATGTTGTGGATCGCGGCTTTGGCCTTTGGCTGTGACAGCTTGGGTAAACAATTGAGCACGTTCATCGCTTTGTGTTGCCAGCACCGCTGCTGTCGGGCCGTGGGATAGACTTCATCCATGGCGGCCCAGAACCCCATGGCACCGTCCCCGATGGCCAGCTTGGGGGCATTCATTCCCCGGCTTTTGAGGCTGAGCAGAACCTCGCGCCAACTCTGCGTGGACTCGCGCACCCCGTCCTCGATAGCCAAGAACCGCTTCTGGCCACGGGCCGTGACCCCAATAATCACAAGGGCGCATAGCTTGTCATCCTCTCCGCGAAGGCCGCTATGAACGCCGTCGGCCCAGATATACACGATTGGCTCGTCATCGAACGCAGCGTCTTTCCAGACGTCGTATTCCTTGGCCCAATCACGCTTAAGCCGCGAGACCGTATTTGCTGACAAGCCAGCGGCATCAGGACCCAGAAGAACCTTGAGGGCCGCGCCCATTTCGCCGCTGGAAATCCCTTTGAGGTAGAGCCAGGGCAAGGCCGCTTCGAGCGTCTTGGTTCTGCGCACATAGGGCGGCACCAGGGCAGACCGGAATGTCACCGGTGTGCCGTCCTTGGACCGAACCTTTGGAATGCGCACGCTCACAGGGCCAATGCCAGTCTGCACTGGTCGAGCCGGATGATGCCCATTGCGCACGACAGCTGCGAGACCTGCATCAGTGCGCAAGTCTGCAAATTGCGCCAGATAACTGGCAAGCTCTGCCTCGACTGCTGTCGCGATCAATTGCTGGGCTCCTGTCCTTAACAAATCCGTCAGCGCGTCCGTCATCCCGTCTCGACGCGCAAAATCAACAATGTTAGTCGTTTCCATGGTGGTGTATCTCCTTTGGCTGGGCTGCTGTCTCACAACAACAAATCAACCAGATACGCCGCCAACCTTCAAACCGCCCAAACACCAGATTCAGTCATAGCTCGACTTTTTCGCGGTTCACTTTTAGCTTGCCAAACGGATGCGCGATCAACTCCTCGCCGTTGGAAAGGCTTTGGCCAAGAACCGCCAGAGTTGCCTCGACAACGGGTTTTACATCTTTCTTTTTCATGCCCGATGCCAGAACGACGCGATCTATCAATTCCTTTTTGCGCACAGTTGGTCCAGCGACAACTGGGGCGGCGGCAGACACAACTGTCGGTGTCGGGGCCGGTACTGGGGCCGGTGCAGATGACACAACTGCAGCTTTGGGTGCGGCGGCGGTTGTTTTCGCCTTTGCAGCAGCCGTGGATTTTTTCGCTGTGGTGCTCTTTGTGGCAGTTTTTGTCGTGCGGGTCGTCATGTGAACCTCCAAGTGTTTCAATTTGAGAAACAATAGCCTGTTTCTAAGGGGCTGGATACAGCCCATCCACATCCGATACCGACGATCTACAATAACGTAGCGCACCCAAGACTACAAAATTGTGCCCGAGGCCTGCATGCGTACTTGGCTGTTCTGCACGTCCCCCACAGGTCAAGGACGGAGGCCCTTGATGGCCACCTTCTTCGCAGATGAAACAACAATCCCGTGAAAGACAGGACAGCAAAAGGCAATCTTTTGCAGGCGCGAGATGCACCATCTTGTGACAGGTAATTCATGCAATTGCCTTGGCTTACCAAATCATTGCACCGGCCCTGACATCGCTTTCAAAAGTGCTTTCTTGGTGTCATCGGGGCCATCGTTGGCGCTGGAGCGGTATCTCCTGTTGGCGACATTCGTTGACAGCGAGAGGCCCAACCCGAATAATCGCCTTATGAAAACATGAAGAGGGGAAACCATGTTCACCAAAATAATCGCTGCCAGCGCCAGCATCGCAATTATATCCAGCAGCGTGCTTTCGCAAGATGCGAGCCAGCCGAGCATGGATCAATCCATCATCATTGAAGAAGCCGAAGCGACGAGCGGTATTGGCGACTACATTATTCCGCTGATCTTAATCGCGTTTATTGCAGCCGCCGCAAATCAAACTAGCGGGGGTGGGGTGGTTGCCATAAGTGACATGCGCGCCAAGACTGACATCGTTCCTGTCGGCGTGGCCACGAATGGGCTGCCCCTCTATCAATATCGCTACATCGGCAGCGAGATCGTCTTTGAAGGCGTGATGGCCCAAGACGTCCTGCAGCACTCACCCGAAGCGGTCATCACTTTGCCTGAGGGAATGATGATGGTGAATTACGGCATGCTTGGCCTGCGCCTGCGCGTGGTCGGATAAGCCCAGATTCTCACCTGCCTGGCCAAATAAAAGGGCGCCCGATTTCGCGGGCGCCCTCTTTTGTTTGCAAGATGGGTCGTGTCAGTGTGCCACGGCCCCAGCCCCGTCACCGCTTGGTCTCAGCGCGGCAGCGGCGGCGGCTTCTTCCTCGGCCTCTTGGTCCCATTCAATCGGTTCGGGTTGGCGCACAAGTGCGTGCTTCAGCACCTCTGACACATGCGTCACGGGAATAATTGTCATCCCGTCCTTCACGTTGTCGGGGATGTCGACCAGATCTTTTTCGTTTTCTTGCGGGATCAGTACCGTCTTGATACCGCCACGCAGTGCCGCCAGCAGCTTTTCTTTCAAGCCGCCAATCGGCATCGCATTGCCGCGCAAGGATACTTCGCCAGTCATCGCAATATCGCGGCGCACAGGAATCTGCGTCAGCACCGACACGATAGATGTGACCATCGCCAGACCCGCGCTTGGCCCGTCTTTGGGCGTTGCACCGTCGGGCACATGGACGTGGATATCAATCTTGTCGAACTTTGGTGGCTTCACCCCGATTTGCGGGCTGATAGAGCGCACGTAGCTGCTCGCCGCTTCAATGGATTCCTTCATCACATCGCCCAGCTTGCCAGTGGTTTTCATCCGGCCTTTGCCCGGCAGTCGCAGGGCTTCGATTGACAGCAATTCACCGCCAACCGATGTGTAGGCAAGCCCCGTCACAACACCGATCTGATCTTCCAATTCGGCCAGACCATAGCGGTATTTCTTGACGCCAAGGTAGTCGTCCAGATTGTCGGCGTTGACCACGATGTGATCCGCTTCTTTCTTGACGATCTTGGTGACGGCCTTGCGGGCAACTTTGGCGATTTCACGCTCCAGATTCCGCACACCCGCCTCGCGGGTATAAACGCGCACCATTTCACGCAGCGCATCGTCGGTCAGTTCGAATTCCTTTGGCTTTAGCCCGTGGTTCTTCATCTGCTTGGACAAAAGGTGCTGTTTCGCAATCTCGACCTTTTCGTCGTCGGTGTAACCCGCCAGTGGAATGATCTCCATCCGGTCCAGCAACGGTCCTGGCATGTTGTAAGAGTTCGCCGTGGTCAGGAACATTACGTTGGACAGGTCATATTCGACCTCAAGGTAATGATCGGCAAACGTGCTGTTCTGTTCAGGGTCCAGCACCTCAAGCATGGCAGACGCGGGATCACCACGGAAATCCTGCCCCATCTTGTCGATTTCATCGAGCAAGATCAGCGGGTTAGTGGTTTTTGCCTTCTTCAGCGCCTGAATGATCTTACCGGGCATGGAGCCGATGTATGTGCGACGGTGCCCACGAATTTCGGACTCGTCACGCACACCGCCCAAGGAAATGCGAATGAATTCGCGCCCCGTGGCCTTGGCGACAGATTTGCCGAGGCTGGTTTTACCCACACCGGGAGGGCCGACGAGGCACATGATCGGCCCCTTCAGCTTGGCGCTGCGCTGTTGCACGGCCAGATATTCAACGATGCGTTCCTTGACCTTTTCCAGACCATAATGATCCGCATCCAGAACCGCCTGCGCGTTCGCAAGGTTCTTTTTGGTGCGCGATTTCACGCCCCACGGGATCGACAGCAGCCAGTCAAGATAGTTGCGCACGACTGTGGCTTCGGCCGACATTGGCGACATATTCTTAAGCTTTTTCAGCTCGGCCTCGGCCTTGTCGCGCGCTTCCTTGGAAAACTTGGTTGCAGCGATTTTGGCCTCAAGCTCGGCAATTTCGCCCTCGCCCTCTTCGCCGTCGCCCAATTCCTTCTGGATCGCCTTCATCTGCTCGTTCAGATAATATTCGCGCTGGGTGCGCTCCATCTGGGTTTTGACGCGTGTCTTGATCTTTTTCTCGACTTGAAGGACGGACATTTCGCCCTGCATCAACCCGAACACCTTTTCCAGACGATCCGACACGGAAAGCGTTTCCAGCAAGTCCTGCTTTTGTGCCACTTCGATGCCAAGATGCCCCGCGACCAAATCGGCCAGCTTGGCAGGTTCGCTTGCTTCACCAACTGCGGCCAAAGCTTCTTCGGGGATGTTCTTTTTCACCTTCGAATAGCGTTCGAATTCATTTGCAACCGAGCGTACCAGCGCCTCTGTCACGGCATTATCACCGGGCACTTCGGTAAGGTATTCCGCGCTCGCCTCAAAGAAATTCGGATTATCGATATACTCAGTGATCCGCACACGGCTGATGCCTTCGACCAACACTTTAACGGTGCCATCGGGCAGTTTCAGCAATTGCAGCACATTGGCCAGCGCGCCAACGGTGTAGATCCCATCGCTTGCGGGATCATCGACACCGGGGTCGATCTGGCTGGACAGCAGGATTTGCTTGTCGTCCTGCATGACCTCTTCGAGGGCGCGAACAGACTTTTCGCGGCCCACAAACAGCGGGACGATCATATGGGGGAACACCACAATATCACGCAGTGGCAATACGGGGTAGCTCGCGCTCAGGGGGTCTTGCATGCTCTATCCTTATCATTGGCAAGATACGAACGCCCCGCTTGGCGGCAACGATGTATCTCCTCTTTGGCTTCTAGATGTGGGGGTATGCCCCAGCGTTTCAACCATCAAGGCGCTTTTTTTGCTTCGCGCCAGATTGCCGTTTGCGCGCGCCCTGCGCAAGGCAAGATCACGGCTTTTCTAGGGAAAGCGCACAAAAAGCGCGCCATTGTATGGCTTGCCTTTGCGGACTTATCACATTCAGTTCACTTGCTCGCCTTGGGCGGGGGCAGATTGGCCATGGTCGTGCGGATCAGCGGCACAAGCCAATCCGCCTCGTCCAATTTGTCTACAGGCACCACCATGCTGTGCTTGACACCGTCGTACGCGGGGGCAAGCCTCAGGTCCGGCGCCATCGTCAGACCCCACTTTGTCGGCTTGAGATGAAAGCGGTCATCGCAATAGCGCCCGTATTTCAAAGCGGCGCGACGTCGCCCTAGAAGAATCCGTTGTTATTGGCGGACCCATCGGGGATCACCTGCAAAACGTCCCAGTGTTCGACAATCTTGCCATCTTCATCAAAGCGAAAGATGTCGATCCCTGCATAGTCGTCGCTCCCTGGCCAAGTCTGGTGACAGTGCAGCACCACAAGATCTCATTGGGCAATCGCACGTTTGAAATACGTCATCTTGCCTGGGTTTTGCGTTGCCATGGTTTCAAAATAGGCGATGAACGCTTCTTTACCGTCGGACACGCGCGGATTGTGCTGAATGTAGTCTGCACCAACGTAGCGTTCGACCGCTTCCCGTGGTTTGCATTGGTTGAACATCAAATCATAAAATGCCTGTGCATTGGCTTTGTTTGCGTCAAGATTTTGCATGCACCCATTCCTTTTTCATAGACCGACACGCAATAGATCACATCGGGCACGCGCCGGACAGCAACGCCAACACACGCGGATCGTGCGCGCGTATCGTGCCCAAAACTCGCGCCCAAACGCTCGACGCCGCTTGCCGGCACGAATGCCGCTACCCTTGTGACCCTGCGGATCAAACCACAGTCATGTGTGATGCGATTGCTGAACTGGCGACCGTTTCGCTCAAACTAAAGCGGGTCGATATCCCCTGCCGCGCGCTGCGTGTGGAAATCAGCCTCCCAGGCTGCAAAGGTGCCCGCGGCAATCGCATCGCGCATCCCCTGCATGATATCCTGAAAATAGCGCAGGTTATGCCAGGTAAGCAGCATGCCGGAAATCATCTCTTGGCTGCGAAAGACGTGATTAAGATAGGCGCGTGAATAGTTGGAACAGGCGGGGCAGCTACACCCTTCGTCCAGCGGGCGCGGATCATCGGCGTGACGCGCGTTTTTGATGTTAAGAACCCCGCGCCGTGTGAACGCTTGCCCCGTGCGCCCTGATCGCGACGGCAAAACACAATCCATCATGTCGATCCCGCGCTTTACCGCGCCGACAATGTCATCGGGCTTGCCCACGCCCATCAGGTAACGCGGCTTGTCGGTCGGCAGTTGGTCAGGCGCGTAATCAAGGCAGGAAAACATCGCCTCTTGCCCTTCGCCTACAGCCAATCCGCCCACCGCATAGCCATCAAAGCCGACGTTTTTCAACGCCTCTGCGCTTTCCTCGCGCAGGTCTTGTTCCAGCCCGCCTTGCTGAATACCAAACAACGCATATCCGGGGCGATCCCCGAATGCATCGCGCGAGCGCTGCGCCCATCGCATCGACAGGCGCATACTTTCTTCAAGCCGCGCACGATCCGCTGGCAGCGCGGGGCATTCGTCAAAACACATGACAATATCGCTGCCCAGCAGTTTTTGAATCTCCATGCTGCGTTCCGGCGTCAATTCGTGCTTTGACCCGTCGATGTGGGATTTGAAGGTCACGCCTTTTTCCGTCAGCTTGCGCAAATCAGCCAAGGACATCACCTGAAACCCACCCGAGTCTGTCAAAATCGGTTTGTCCCAGTTCATGAATTTATGCAGCCCGCCAAGCCGCGCAATCCGTTCCGCCGTGGGCCGCAGCATCAAATGATAGGTATTGCCCAGCAGAATATCGGCCCCCGTCGCGGCCACACTTTCGGGCATCATCGCCTTGACTGTGGCGGCCGTGCCCACCGGCATGAACGCCGGCGTGCGAATATCGCCGCGCGGCGTGGAAATAACGCCTGTACGGGCCTTGCCGTCGGTGGCGTCTAGGGAAAACGAGAATGGTTTTGTCATGCGTGCGGGCCTTTGAGTTTGGCGCTCATATGACCCAAGGCCGCGCAAATGGGAAGGGTCATGCCTGCCCCTTTACCTGCACAGCCTTAAACCCTATATGAACAGTCAGGAATAAAAGAGGCCGTTATGACCGAGCAAGACACCCAAATCGAAGGCACGCCACTGATCGCGCCCTCAACCACTGATCATCCGCTTTACGAGGATATCGTGATGGCTATTCGTTCGGTCTATGATCCTGAAATCCCTGTGAATATCTATGATCTTGGGCTGATCTATACGATCGACATCAATGACGCCTCAGAGGTGAATGTGATAATGACCCTTACAGCACCGGGCTGTCCGGTCGCGGGCGAAATGCCCGGCTGGGTTGCCGATGCGATCGAACCCCTGCCCGGCGTCAAACAGGTCGATGTGGCCATGACGTTTGAGCCGCAGTGGGGCATGGACATGATGAGCGACGAAGCCCGCCTTGAACTGGGCTTTATGTAGTCTGGGTTTTATGTCGCCAGCGCGCGCAGGGCCGCCGCGCGGGCCGGTGGCACCGCGTCAATTTCAAGCCCCGTAAAGACGTGCATCGTGTTCATCGCGCGATCAATCACCGCGTGATCACTGACCCACCCCCCCATCGACAGATAGCTGCGCAAAAGCGACGGCATCGCCCGCAGGGCCGCCGTGCGATCCTTAAGAGCGCCACAATCGGCAAACTGAACCGTTTCGGCAGCTTTGACTTGCGGCGCCCAATCAGGCGGCGCCAGATGACCATCGCGCAGCATCGCAAAAGCGTCCCGCGCGACCGCCCGATCCACCCCCGCAAAAGACGAACAGCCGAACAAAAGCTTGACCCCGCGATCATCAACAACCCGCGCCAAAGCGCCCCACGCCAATCGCAACACATCACCGTCAGCAACGTCAGGCGACATGCAAAACCGCCCGACCTCAATCATCGGGGTGGCGAAAACGTTTAATCCTGATAAATCATAGAATTGCGCGGCATAGCTTGTGTTGATTTCCGCACCGTTTACCAGCGACAGAAGCCGGAAGCAGCAGACCAGATCGCCGCTGACGCGGTCGTTGATCAGCACATGGGTGCAGCCATCATCAAAGCTGTCGCAGTCATAGCCATCGCGCGACACAACCGCCCCGCCCAGATCCACAAAGCAGCGATAGCGCAGCGCTTGCGCCGCTAGCAGATCATCCGCGCCGTCGCCAAAACGCGCGACGTAGCGCCCTTTTTGCAAAAGAGCGCCGCGCGGCATGTCATTGTTCAAATTGCCCATGTTCTCAGCCTAGGCGTCGCCACTGGCAGCACAATGGGTCTTAGCTTTCACCAAGGAAACTGCCTGCATCAAAGCGGCCAAGATCGCCCAGCAACTGACGGATAAAGGTCGTGTCACGCACGTTGTCTTGGGTCACACGACGCGACAGGGAAACCACCTGCCCGTCTTCAAGGCCAAAGCGTTCGATGTTTTGGACAACCTCGGCACTATCAAAGGTAATCGCAACGACTTCGCGCTCGATCTCGTCAGGGGCCATGAAGGCGAAATGCCGCCAGCGGCTTTGCACGTAATAAAAACCGCCACCATTCAAGACACCGCCGGCCGTGGGCGCGCCGATCGTTTCGGCCACTGAACTGCGCGTATCGACGCCGACGATAACTTCGGAAAGCTGCGCGTCGTTGGGGGCAAAGCCGTGGTTTCTGAACTGTGCCGAGCAGCCAACAACTGTGACCAATGCCAGCACCGCGGTGCCGCGCAGAATACGTGTTCGCGTTTTCGCGCCAGTGATGCTGCCGATGATGCTCATGAGTGACCCCTTGCCATGGCTTGTGATGCCTTTTATCCGGCTTACATCATGAAACGGCCCATGTTCAAGAATGGATGCGCTAATGTCTAACGAGACACCATCACAAATCCGACTTTCGGACCTGCCAAACCGGCGTGAAACCCGTATTTTGCTTGAGCCGGACGCCAAAGCACGCGCGGCGCTGGCCGAAACGCTTGGAATCAGTGTCATTCGCAAATTGCGCTTTGCGGGCAGCTTGTCGCCTGTTGGACGGCGCGATTGGCACCTTGCGGTCGATCTTGGGGCGACCGTGGTGCAGCCCTGCGTGATCACGCTTAATCCGGTGACGACCCGTATCGACGAAACCGTGACGCGCTCATATGTGGTGCAGCTGGATCAGATCGAAGGCGAGGAGGTCGAAATGCCCGAGGATGAAACCACCGAACGCGCGCCCGAAATCCTTGATCTTTTCGCTGTGATGGCCGAGGCACTGGCGCTGGCCCTTCCAGCCTATCCACGCTCCGAAGGCGCTGCCGTGCAACACGCCATTTTCACTGAACCGGGTAAGGCCCCGATGACCGACGAAGATACACGCCCGTTTGCGGGCCTTGCAGACCTGCGTAACAGCTTGGAAAATAAGGACGAATGAGGCACACTTGGGTGGCGGGCAAAAGTGGTTGCGCTTGCGCGGAATCGCACTATGTTCGCGGCCTCTTTCATATGGTGGCTTGAAGGGCATGCTCAGATGTCCTAAGACGCCGCAAGGCTGCGCGTAACGTGCAGAAAACACGGGCCATGCGCCCCCGAAATCAAAGGTTGTGACATGGCTGTCCAGCAGAACAAAGTATCCAAGTCGCGCCGCAACAACCGCCGCGCACATGACTCTCTCGTGGCTGCAAACCCGAACGAATGCACAAGCTGCGGCGAACTCAAGCGCCCGCATCACGTTTGCCCGTCCTGCGGCAACTATGCAGATCGCGAAGTTATTGCGATGGCAACCGAGATTGATCTCGACGAAGACGCGGCCTAAGAGCTCGCCATGTCCTCTGCCCTGACGACGGACAACGATCCGTGCGCGGCCCAAGATGGGGACCACGGCCAAGCTGTTATTCTAAGTATCGACGCCATGGGCGGCGATACCGGGCCTGCAACGGTTGTTGCGGGCCTTGCGCTTTTTCTAGCCGATAAACCCGACGCCCAAGCGATTCTGCATGGCCGCAAGGCCGAACTGGACGACTTGATCGCCAAACGTCGCTTTGGAAAACGGGTCGAAGTGCGCGATGCCACCGATGTTGTGGCGATGACCGACAAGCCCACCCATGTCATGCGCCACGGCAAGAAAACCTCGATGTGGTCGGCAATTGACGCGGTGCGCAACGGCGACGCGGCGGTCTGTGTCAGTTGTGGCAATACCGGCGCACTGATGGCCGTGTCGATGGTGCGTCTGCGCAAAGTCGATGGCGTAAACCGCCCGGCGATTGCCTGCCTTTGGCCCTCGCGCAATCCGTCCGGCTTTAACGTCATGCTGGATGCCGGCGCCGATATTCGCGCTGATCAGGACGATTTGCTAACCTATGCACTGATGGGCGCGTCTTATGCGCGCAACGGCCTTGGCATTGCACGACCCCGCGTGGGCCTGCTGAACGTCGGCGTCGAAGAACACAAAGGTCGCGCGGAATTAAAAGTTGCCCATGATCTGATCGGTAGCGCCGCGCCACGCGGCGATTTTGAATACATCGGATTCGTCGAAGGCGGTGATCTTCCCTCGAACCGCGTCGATGTGATCGTCACGGACGGATTTACCGGCAATGTCGCGCTGAAAACCGGCGAAGGCACAGCGAATCTGATTTCCGATTTGCTCAAACAGGCGTTCAAGAAAACACCGCTGTCGCGCATTGCCGCCCTGCTCGCGATGACCTCGCTTGGCCGGTTCAAGAAACGCATCGACCCGCGCCGGGTCAACGGCGGGGTATTTCTGGGCCTCAATGGCACTGTAATCAAAAGCCACGGTTCTGCCGATGCGACGGGCGTTGCCGCGGCTCTCAGTCTTGCCTACCAACTTGCCAAATCGGGCTTTTCGGAACGGCTTGCGGCACGCGTTGCATCTGCCGCCGCACTCGCCCAAGATGTGGGCCAAGAGGACGCGCCGTCAGAGGCGGCGGATGAACCAAAAGGCAAAGGCAGCACATGACAACACTTCGCGCCGTGGTCAAAGGCGTCGGGCACTACCTGCCCGCGCGCACCGTTGAAAATTCAGAATTCGAAGCGACGCTCGACACCACGGACGAATGGATCAGGGCGCGCTCTGGCATCGAACGCCGTCATTTCGCGGCCGAAGGCGAGACCACATCCGACCTTGCGACACATGCCGCCAATGCCGCCCTTGCGGATGCGGGCCTGACGGGCGCGGACATCGACACGATCATTCTGGCGACGTCGACAGCTGACAACACATTCCCTTCCGCCGCAACAATGGTGCAAGCCAATATCGGCAACACCACGGGCTATGCCTTTGATGTACAAGCAGTTTGTGCAGGATTTGTGTTTGCGCTTTCCCAAGCGAACGCGCTCATTGTGTCCGGTCAGGCCACCCGCATTTTGGTGATCGGTGCCGAAACCTTTAGCCGGATCATGGACTGGACAGACCGCGGCACCTGCGTGTTGTTCGGCGACGGCGCGGGCGCTTTGATCCTTGAAGCGGCGCCGGGCAACGGTGATTGTGCCGATCGCGGCATCCTTGCCAGCGACCTGAATTCGGACGGGCGCTACCGTGACCTTTTGTATGTCGACGGCGGCGTTGCCACGCAAAACACCGGCGTTTTGCGGATGCAGGGCAAAGAAGTCTTCCGCCATGCCGTCGAAAAGCTGGCACAAACCGCCCACGCCGCCCTTGAAAAGGTCGGATTGTCAGCCGATGACGTGGATTGGGTCGTGCCACATCAGGCCAACATCCGCATCATTCGATCCACCGCTAAAAAGCTGGGCGTGGGCATGGACCGCGTAGTTGTCACTGTGCAGGACCACGGCAATACATCCGCGGCCTCGATCCCGCTGGCCCTGTCGGTTGGTGTCGCCAACGGGCAGATCAAACGCGGCGATCTTGTGGTGACCGAAGCGATTGGCGGCGGGCTCGCATGGGGCTCGGTTGTGCTGCGCTGGTAGCGATAAGTTGCCCTTTAATTGCACGTCACAAACCCTTGATATTGACTCTGAATTTACAACCCGCCTAATGTCCCTGCATAACAAGGGGATAATCATGGCCGATAAGACACTCACACGCATGGATCTAGCCGAAGCTGTCCATGCCGAAGTTGGTCTCTCACGCAACGACAGCGCCGATCTTGTGGAAAGCGTGCTGACACATGTGTCTGATGCACTTGTGCGCGGCGAAGCTGTTAAGATCTCGTCCTTCGGGACGTTCTCGGTGCGCGCCAAGGCCGCCCGGATCGGCCGCAACCCGAAGACCGGTGAAGAGGTGCCAATTCACCCGCGCCGCGTTCTGACCTTTCGCCCGTCGCACCTGATGAAAGACCGCGTTGCCACTGGCAACAAGAGCTAAGGGGACACAGGCGTGAGCAAGTCTCGGGAAGCCTTTCGCACGATCAGCGAGGTCGCGACTTGGCTGGATACGCCCGCCCATGTGTTACGGTTTTGGGAAAGCAAATTCAGCCAAATCAAACCCGTAAAGCGTGCCGGAGGGCGGCGTTACTACCGCCCCGATGACATGGCCCTGCTGGGCGGCATCAAGACCCTGCTGCACGACGAAGGCATGACAATCAAAGGCGTGCAAAAGCTGCTGCGCGAACAGGGCGTGGGCCATGTGGCCGACCATGGCCCGAAACCGGATACACCCGCCGCCGCCAAGAACATCACCCCCAAAGACCAACCAGATCAAGCGCCCAAGGTTAGCGCTGAAACCACTGCGCCAAGTCCAACGCCTGCACGCGATGCGGCCAATGCCAAAGCAGACGATAACGTCGTGCCACTGTCCAAACCGGTTGCCGACGCGCCTGCAGATACTGCGGATGCTTCCCCCAAGGTTGCGAGTGATCTTCGCGCGGCCCTTTTGGCCAATATCCCAAACGATCCTGCGGATAATGACATGAAGGCACGGCCGCGCATCCAGCGGCTCTTGCAGCATGCAAGACCCGGCCTTGTGCGCCGCAAAGCAGCCGAGATTGCCCCGCTTGTGGCCCGCCTCGAAGCCCTGCGTGATCGCATGGCGCGCAACTGACACGGCGCCCCGTTGACACAGGCAAAGAAATCGCAATTGCGGCTTGCCCACGGGCAAAAAACCAGTATGAAGACGCCTTAGTCGGGCTATGGCGCAGTCTGGTAGCGCGTCCGTCTGGGGGACGGAAGGTCGCAGGTTCGAGTCCTGCTAGCCCGACCAACATAACCGCCCGTTCGCGCAATAGCGCTGCGGGCGTTTTGTTTTTGCGCAAGCGAAAGGCACAATGATCATGCTCAATTCCGGTGTCCTTTCGGACCGTCAAATGCAGGGCATGATCGCAACTGGCGCAATCTGCGCCAGTGCACCAATTGCGCAGGCGCAAATTCAGCCTGCGTCACTTGATCTGCGCCTTGGCACCAAGGCCTACCGCGTGCGCGCATCCTTCCTTGCAGGGCGCAGCCGCACCGTGGCGCACCGCATGGCTGATTTCCAGATGCACGAGATTGACCTGAGCGACGGGGCAGTGCTGGAAAAGGGCTGCGTCTATGTGGTGCCTTTGATGGAATCCCTTGCCCTGCCCGCTGGCACATCCGGTGCCGCCAGCGCAAAATCTTCCATCGGCCGGCTTGATCTGCTCACGCGGATCATCACCGACCATGGAACCGAATTTGATCGCGTGCCCGATGGCTACACCGGCCCGCTTTACGTCGAGATTTGTCCGCAGTCATTTTCGGTAATTGCAGCAGCGGGGCAGATGCTAAACCAGATCATCTTTCGCGTCGGCAAAACCGTGATCAGCGACGATGACCTGCGCGCGCTACACGCCAAATCACCAATCGTGAACGGCGACGCGGCGATTTCCGATGGTCTGGGCTTTTCTGTCGATCTGAAACCGCGTGACGACGATCTGGTTGGTTACCGCGCCAAGCCGCATACTGGCGTGATTGATCTGGGAAAATTGGCGCATTATCGCGCCGCCGATTTCTGGGAGGAAGTCCGCACCACCGATGGCTGGATCATCCTTGACCCGGGTGCGTTCTATATTCTGGTGAGCCGCGAAGCGATTTCGATCCCACCCGATACAGCCGCCGAAATGGCGCCCTATCTGGCGATGGTCGGTGAATTTCGCGTGCATTACGCGGGCTTTTTCGATCCTGGATTTGGTTGGGACGGTGCCGGTGGTGCCGGATCACGCGGGGTGCTGGAAGTGCGCTGCCACGAGGCCCCGTTTGTGCTGGAACACGGCCAGATCGTCGGGCGATTGGTCTATGAACGCATGTCAGAAATCCCGCAGCAGCTTTATGGCCGCGAGATAGCGTCAAATTATCAGGGTCAAGGCTTGAAACTATCCAAGCATTTCAAGGCTTAGGCGTCAAAACCGCCCGATGCGACGGCCCATCTGCATGGCCTTGCGGCCGCGCTTGGCGATATCGCGCGCCTGTTTGGCCTGTGTGCGTTCCTCATCAGTCATTTCGTTTGTATCGCGGCCACGATTGGCGGCCAGATTGATCCCTTTGTTGATACCGGTGTTCATCAATCTGCGAAGAATCATCGAAATTATGCGGTCGGCATTCATGGCACGTCCTTTATTCTGCTCATCTGGCAACGTAGTGCATGTTGCCCGAATTCCCAAATCACAAGCTTGGTAGCACTGCTTTTGGGCGATTTCGTGGCGCTAGTCGTCTTCGAACAACTCGGTCTGGTCCTCATCGCCCTCGTCCGTATCACCGGCTTCAAACCCCGTCCCCGGCGGGGGTCGGTTTTCCAGCAATCCGGCAGAGCGCAATTCCTTGAGGCCCGGCAAATCGCGCGCGTTTTCAAGGCCGAAGTGGTCAAGGAATTCCTGCGTCACCACGAATGTCACGGGCCGACCCGGTGTCATCTTGCGTCGCCCGAACCTGATCCATTCCATTTCAATAAGCTGATCAACGGTGCCGCGACTGACCGAGACACCGCGAATTTCCTCGATCTCGGCGCGGGTGACGGGTTGGTGATAGGCGACGATGGCCAAGGTTTCGATCGCGGCGCGCGATAGTTTGCGCACTTCGACGGTTTCTTTTTGCATCAAAAAGCCCAGATCAGGCGCGGTGCGGATCGCCCAAGCATCGCCTACCTTGATCACATTTACACCGCGCCCGTCAAAGCGTTTGCGCAGATGAACCAGCGCTTCGGCAGGGTCGCAGCCATGCGGCATCCGGCCTGCCATTTCCTTGATCGTGACCGGATCGGCAGTGGCGAACAAGATCGCCTCAATCATGCGTTCCTGTTCGGCCATTGGCGGCGCCTCGAACAGGCTTTCTTCTTTAATTTCAACCATCTGTGGGCAACTTCTTACGGATTTGGATTGGCGAATACATTTCGCTCTGACGAATTTCAATGCGGCCCTCTTTGGCCAGTTCAAGGCTGGCGGCAAAGGTAGAGGCGGTGGCAGAACGGCGCTTGGCGGGGTCCGTTTCCCAGCCCTCGGGTAGGTATGACAGGATGTCGGTCCAATCCCCCGCAAAGCCGATCAACCCGCGCATCCGGCCCAAGGCTTCTTCCATGGTGAAAACAGAATCGCGGTCCATCACAAAGGGGCGGAAATCGTCGCGCGTGCGAATACGCGCATAGCCCTGCATCAAATCCAGCAGGGTCGCGGTATAGGTCACACGGCGCACACGGGCGACGTCTTCGGTAATGCCACGGGCAAAGAAATCACGGCCCTTTTGGTCACGCGCCATCAATTTCGCCGCCGCTTCGCGCATCGCTTGCAAACGTTCAAGCTGAAACGCCAGATGTGCGGCCAGTTCTTCGCCCGATGGGCCGTCCTCACTTGGATCAGGGGGCAATAACAGGCGCGATTTCAGAAACGCCAGCCATGCGGCCATAACCAGATAGTCGGCGGCCAGTTCAATACGCAGTTCTTTGGCCCGTTCGATAAAGGAGAGGTATTGTTTGGCCAAGGCGAGCACAGAAATCTGGCGCAGATCAACCTTTTGGGTGCGCGACAACATCAGCAACAGATCAAGCGGACACTCGAAGCCGTCGACGTCAATGATCAGCGCCTCGGCGGCAAGCCGGTCGCTTACATCCTCTTGAAACTGATCTTGCTCAGCCATGCGGCCCCTCGCCTAAAAGCCCGTTAAATTCGGCTTCCAAGGCGTGAATGTCAATCGGTGTTGGCGTTTTGCGCATGGCCAAAGCGGCATCGGCGCGGGCCTGCGCGGTATCGCTCATCGCTCCAGTCGCCGCCGCCACCTGTTCCATTTCTTTTGCAAACCCGTTGCAATGCAGCACAATATCACAGCCCGCAGCGATTGATGCAGCGGCGCGGGTGGTCAGATCGCCCTGCAGGGCTTCCATCGACAAATCATCGGTCATGATCAAGCCGCCAAAGCCGATATCATCGCGGATCACCTGCATCATTCTGGCCGAGGTCGTTGCGGGGGCGTCCGGGTCGATATCCTCGAACACAATATGCGCGGTCATGCCCATCGGCAGGTCGTTTAACGCCTTAAACGGTGCAAAATCCAGCGCATCCAGATCAGCCCGCTTGGCACTCACCCGTGGCAGGTCCTTGTGGCTATCGACCCGCGCGCGGCCATGGCCGGGGATATGTTTCACGACCGGCAGAACGCCGCCGGCAAGGAGGGCCGCAACCACCACGCGGGCGGCATCAATCACGACGTTCACCGTTTCACCATAGCAGCGATTGCGCAAGAACGGGTGGGTTTGCGCGTCAGCCACATCGGCCGTCGGCGCGCAGTTGGCATCAATCCCGACAGCACGCAGTTCATCGGCAATCAAACGATAGCGCAGATACATGGCGCGCAACGGATCGCGCGCGACAGCCATCTGACCCAACGGGGGCAAGTATTCACGCCAGTGCGGCGCGCGCATCCGCTGTACACGGCCACCTTCCTGATCAATCAAAACAGGGGCATCACGGCCCACCGCCGCGCGCAGATCGCCCGTTAGGCGGCGCAACTGGTCGGGCGTGTCAACATTGCGGGCAAACAGGATAAATCCAAGCGGGTCTGCATCGCGGAAAAACGATTTTTCCCAATCGGTTACAGCGTGACCCTCAGGCCCAAAAATAACCGCGCCTTGCGGCATTTAGCGCACCACAACCGGGATGCAGGCGGCATCTTCGGCCATGAGTGCAGAACAAAACCGGCGCGCGTCCGACAGATCGGCAAAGCCCATGGCCCGCAGACGGTAAAACGTGCGCCCACCGCTTTGGGCGCGCTGGATCAGGCGTTCTTTGCCGTCCATGTAATCGCCAAAACTGGACGACAAACGGGTCCATTCACTGGCTGCGATATCGGCGCTGTCAAAGGCACCCAACTGTACCAGTTTCGTGCCCGCGGGGATCACTGCTTCGTTCACCGCGGCGGGTGCACTGTCAGGGGCCGTCGCGACAACGGGTGTTATCACAGGGGCCGGAAAACCGCTCGCGGGGCGGGTCAACGGACGCAAAGACCGCGAAACACCGGGCACACTGGCGGCGATAACCGCCGGCGTCGCAGGCGCCGCCTCTGCCACGTCAGATACGACATCAGCCACAGACACCAGCACGGGAACATCTTCGCCCTCTGCAAGGTCGCTCATCGGCGCGGCACCTGCTGCGATCAGATCAGCCAACGCCAGAACCTCTTCGACGGTCAGGGGCCTGTCAGGGTCGATCGGCGTAGTTTGGGGGGCATCCAGTGCGGCAACGTCCGATTCGACACCAAGCGGGTCAGCCGGCGAAACCTCTGGGGTTTGCGCCACGGGGGCCACTTCAAGATCTTCCAGGGGTAGGGACGGCTGTGTGGGTGCAAGTGTCAGCGTGTCTTGAGGTGCTGCAACACCGCCTTGGGCCTGTACAGCATTGACCGAAAGCCCCGTATGCAAAGCGATTTCGCCGCCCGGATTGTCCGGCGCAGATCGCATCGGCCCTTCCATGGCGCGCACAACAGGCACGCCCGTCACGTCACGCACCAGCAACTTGTAACCCCACACGCCAACGCCCGCGACCAGCGCGAGCGACACAAACGCACCTGCATAGTTCACCAAATTACCTGCACGCAGTGGTGCGCCGCCTGGTGCACCTCCATAAGGATTCTCTGCCATATTGCCTCGCTGCCCGCTCGTGGTCAGCGCATGGGCGCTTACCGCGGGTCTCTTGCTTGTGCCTCAACTCGCCCAGACGCGTGCGCTTTAGCGCATCTCATCTGCTGGGGTCACGCCAAGAATACCAAGACCGGATGAAATAACAACGGCGACGGCGCGAATCAGCGCGATTTTGGATTGTGTTGCGGATGAATCACCATCTTGCAGGAAACGCAGCGACGTATCATCGTTACCGCGGTTCCATAGGGCGTGGAATTCTGACGCCATTTCATAGAGATAGAAGGCAATCCGGTGCGGTTCATTGGTGCGCGCGGCGATTTCGATCAAGCGCGGGAATTCGGCGACTTTCTGGGCCACTTTCAGTTCGGCCTCGTGGGTCAGGCCGGACAGGTCGGCACCCGCAAGTGTGGTATCGTCCACGACAATCCCTGCCTCGACCGCTTTGCGCAGCACGGACGCAATGCGCGCATGGGCGTATTGCACATAGAAAACGGGGTTGTCTTTGGACTGTTCCGTCACTTTGTCGAAATCAAAATCGAGCGGCGCGTCGTTCTTGCGGGTCAGCATGTGGAAACGGGTCACGTCCTTGCCCACCGCATCAACCACATCGCGCACAGTGATAAACGTCCCTGCCCGCTTGGACATCTTGAACGGTTCACCGTTTTTATAAAGCTTGACCAGTTGCGCAAGTTTGACATCGAGCGGCACCTTGCCACCCGAGAGCGCCGAAACAGCTGCCTTCATCCGTTTGACGTAGCCACCATGATCGGCACCAAACACATCAATCAGCTGGTCATAGCCACGCTGCACCTTGTCATAGTGATAGGCGATATCGGGCGCGAAATAGGTCCACGACCCGTCTGATTTCATGATCGGACGGTCCACATCATCACCAAAATCGGTCGATTTGAACAGGGTCTGCTCGCGCGGTTCCCAGTCTTCGGGAAGCTTGCCCTTGGGTGGCTCAAGCTTGCCCTTATAGATCAGGCCTTTGCTGTCCAGATCCTTGATCGCCGCCTCGATCAAACCCGTGCCATAAAGCGATTTTTCACTATAAAACAGGTCCATTTCAACGCCAAGCGAGGCCAGATCAATGCGGATCAGCTCCATCATGGCTTCGGTGCCAAAGCTGCGCACATCGTCCAGCCACACTGCTTCGGGCTGGTCGATATAGGCATCGCCGACCTTGGCCTTTAGCGCCTTGCCTGTGTCGATCAGATAGTCGCCGGGGTATGTGCCGTCGGGAAATGCCACCTCTTGCCCGTGCGCCTCCAAGTAGCGCAAATAGACAGACCGCGCGAGGACATCGACCTGCGCCCCGCCATCGTTGATGTAGTATTCGCGCGTCACGTCCCAGCCAGCAAAATCCAGCAAAGACGCAAGCGCGTCACCAAACACAGCGCCGCGTGTGTGCCCAACATGCAGCGGACCGGTGGGGTTGGCCGAGACAAATTCGACGTTGACCTTTTGCCCCCGCCCCATGTCGGAGCGGCCAAAACCGTCTGACGTCAGTGCCGCCGTGATGATCCCCTGCCAAACGGCAGGCGCAAGACGCAAGTTCAAGAACCCCGGTCCGGCAACCTCGGCCACGTCCACACGCGGATCAGCCGTCAGTTTTTCAGCCAAAGCCTCGGCGATATCGCGTGGCTTCATTGCGGCGGGTTTTGCCAGCACCATCGCCGCATTCGTCGCCATATCGCCATGTGCTGCATCACGGGGCGGTTCAACCGTCACAGCGCCTGTGTTCAGACCGGCAGGCAGGCGCCCTTCAGCCACCAACGCATCAAGACAAGTGATCACAAGCTCACGGATTTCGGCAAAGAGGTTCATAAAGGCGGCTTTCATTGGTTCAAAGGCGGTTTAACATGGCCCCGCGCCGCGTCAACGTATGCAGTGCAACAAGACCGGCGCGGTATTCGGCTACCCAATCAGCTTTTCGTGGGTTTCCAGCGCGAAACGGTCGGTCATTCCCGCGATATAGTCCGCAACGATCCGCGCCAACGCCGTTTCGTCCACCGCATCAGCCACATCTTTGCGCCATTGCTTGGGCAGATGTTCGGGTTGCGACATGAACAGAGGGAACAGATCGTTGACCACCTGCGTGACTTCAACCCGCATTTTCACCACGGAGGGCGCGCGATACATGCGGGTGAACAAGAACTCGCGAATGACCTGCAAATCCTTCCACAGCGCGGGCGAAAACTGCACCATCATCCGGCCTGCGTGGCGAATGTCGGCGGCAGATTGCGGGTTCAGATCGGCCAGATTATGACGGCTGACCGCCATCACGTCCTCGACTAGTATACCGAAAAAGCGGCGCAAGGCCTCGTGACGGCGACGATAGTAATTCAGGCCCGGATATTTAGCGTCCACCTCACGGAAACAATCACCGACGATCGGCAGGTCCAACAGATCATCAGTGCCAAACAATTCAGCGCGCAATCCGTCGTGCAGATCGTGGTTGTTATAGGCAATATCGTCGGACAAGGCCGCGACCTGCGCCTCGCAACTGGCATGGGTGTGCAATTCCAGATCATGGCGCGCGCCGTATTCGGCCAGCGCGTAAGGCACCTGATCGTCCGCTGGACCGTCGCCCGGAACGGGCGCAACAGGACCATTATGTTTGGCTATCCCTTCAAGCGTTTCCCACGTCAGGTTTAGCCCGTCCCATTCGGCGTAGTGACGCTCTAGGTTGGTGACAATCCGAATGGCCTGCGCGTTGTGATCAAAGCCACCGTAAGGCGCCATCAACAGCTGCAACGCATCCTCGCCGGTGTGTCCGAACGGTGTGTGTCCCAGATCATGGGCCAGCGCGACGGCCTCGGTCAGCGCGCCATCCAGACCCAGCACACCGGAAATCGTGCGCGCCACTTGGGCGACTTCGATGGAATGGGTCAGGCGCGTGCGAAAATAGTCACCCTCGTGTTCTACGAACACTTGGGTTTTGTGTTTCAGACGGCGAAACGCGCTCGCGTGGATAATCCGGTCGCGGTCACGCTGAAACGGCGAGCGAAATGCGCTCTCGTCCTCGGGATAAAGCCTGCCCCGCGTCCCGGCGGGATTGCAGGCATAGGGGGCTGTCATTGCCGCTGCCTCTTTGTCATCACTATTGGGCGACCTGCCTTGCCGCCCCTGCCTTTGGCTCCTATATTCGCTTTAACCGCAAACCGATAGGCCCCCTCATGTTCACCATCCCCCCCAAAGTCACGACGCGCGCCTTTGAACGGCTCGCGGAAATCGGCGCAAATGCCCAAGGCAAAGCCCTGCGGATTGCCGTTGAAGGCGGCGGGTGCAGCGGGTTCCAGTATGAAATTGATCTGGATGATCCCAAAGACGACGATCTGGTCCTCGAAGGGTCCGGCGAAAAAGTGGTGGTGGATTCTGTCTCCCTGCCGTTTCTGGCCGACGCCGTGATTGATTTCTCGGAAGAATTGATCGGCGCGCGCTTTATAATCGAAAACCCGAACGCCAGCAGCTCTTGTGGGTGTGGGGTCAGCTTTTCGATGTAGCGCGCCCCTATTGCCAGCCATACGGTTTCCATACGCATTCCATACAGTTTCCGTATACCCAAATCCCCGCCCTATTCCACACGCCGCGCACCTATTGGTCGCGGCGTATTGCGTGCGTCGACGGGTCTACTGTTATCGCCCATTTTTCCCCGTGCGCGAATTATGACTTCAAGGATCTCCGTCGAAAAACTTTGGTGCGAAATAGCCCCTGAGGATGTGCAAATATAAACGAACTATACGGTTTAGTTTAGAAATCTCGTCACTATATCAATCTCATCGGTGGCAAACACGCCACCCCTTACAAAAACCGGAGACTGATATGAACCGTTCACCCATTGCCCTCGCCCTGATCGCATCCCTTGGCCTTGCCACAGTCGCAGGCGCTGCTGACTATAACACATTCGGCTTGCAAAATGCCCAGGATTCATCATCGCGGATCGAAGTCGGCCTTGTGCGCGCCACAACCGATGGAACCATACAAATCTACAGCTACCATACCGGCGAAACCGGTGCCCTTTTGGGTGAAACAGCCGTTCATGCGGGCGCAAACATGGATGTTTCAGTCAATGTCGGCACGCGCCCGCTCACAAATGTCATCGCCGTGTTCTATGATGCAAGCGGCACTGCCGTAGCAGAACAAGTGATTGATTTGGGGCGCTAACCCCCCGCCAAGACATCCTGTCTTACCTCGCAACTGGCCGGCACTTATTGTGCCGGCCTTTTGCATCTTGGGTGCTTGTGCAAAGCCGCGCCGTCAGTCAAAAATGCCCCAACCAAAGGGGCCGCATATGAAAATCGCAACGTTCAATATCAACGGTGTTAAAGCGCGCATTGGCGCGCTGACCGATTGGCTTGAAACCTCGCAACCTGATGTGGCCCTGTTGCAGGAAATCAAGTCCGTCGACGAAGGGTTCCCCCGAGAAGTCTTTGAAGACATGGGATATAATGTTGAAACCCACGGGCAAAAAGGGTTCAACGGCGTGGCGATCCTGTCAAAATTTCCGCTTGAAGATGTAGTGCGTGGCTTGCCCGACGCGCAGGGTGCTGGTCGCGAAGGTGTCGACGACGAAGAAGCCCGCTGGATCGAGGCCACAGTTGTTGGCGAAAAAGCGATCCGCATTTGCGGGCTTTACCTGCCCAACGGCAACCCCGCTCCGGGTCCGAAATACGATTACAAATTGCGCTGGATGGAACGTTTGCACGCCCGCGCAAAGACGCTGTTGGAACGCGAAGAACCTGCGCTCATGGCCGGGGACTACAACATTATTCCCCAAGCGGTGGATGCCAAACGCCCCGATGCATGGCGCGACGACGCCCTGTTTCGCCCCGAGAGCCGCGCCGCGTTTCGCCGGATCGAAAACCTTGGATTTACCGAGGCCTTTCGCGCCCGTGTGCAGGGCGATGGTCATTACAGTTTTTGGGATTATCAAGCGGGCGCATATGATCGCAACGACGGCATACGCATCGACCATTTCCTGCTGACCCCGCAATGCGCCGATCTGCTGAAAGATTGCTGGATCGAAGCTGACGTGCGAGGCCGCGAAAAGCCGTCAGATCATGTACCGGTCTGGATTGATATCGCGGCCTAAGCCGTTACGTCATAACCATAAAGCCAGTCCAGCCGACCTAGAAATGCATTTGGCGCAACCGTCCCCATACCGCGCAAGCCCAAATGGGCCACACGGCGCGACACGCCTGACAGGTGATATTTCGTCGCATTGGCATTCGCGGTTGAAATCGCGCGCTGCACACGCGCACGGCGAAGGGTCTGATAGGTCGCAAGCGCTGTGGCGATATCGTCGGTCCCATCACATGTCCGCGCCAGAACATAGGCATCCTCGAACGCCAGATTGGCCCCCTGTGCCAGAAACGGCAGAGTCGGATGGGCCGCATCACCCAAGATTGCGATGTTACCCTGATGCCAAACCGGCGCGACAGGATGGCGAAACAATCCCCAAAGGCTGACATCCTCAACTTGTTCCAAAATGCCGCGCAAACGTCCCGAAAGCCCGCGATAGGCTTGGCGCAGATTGCCGGCGTCATCCGCGTGGTTCCAGCCTTCGGCGGCCCATTGTTTGCGTTCTTGCACGGCCACGATATTCAGCCGCCCGCCGGGCAAGGGATATGTCACCACATGGCGGCGCGGGGCCATCCAGATACGGGCCACAGGATCGGCGTCGGGCAAATCAACCACCGCGCGCCATGCCACCTGCCCGGTAAAGAACGGATCATCCGCACCGTTCAACCGTGCGCGTATCTGTGATTTCACACCCTCCGCACCGATAATCAAATCGCCATCCGGCAAATCGCCTTCAATGCGCGCGCCGGTGTGAATTTGCACACCCGCCGCAGCACAACCTGCCATCAACAACGAAATCAGCGCGGCGCGGTGGAAAAAGCGGTAAGGCGGACCATCAAGGTGCGACAAGTCAAACCGCGTGACAGGCTGGCCCGATACAGCGTCCATCGGTTCAACCGCCGTTGCGACGATGGACTGCGCGGCCAGTTGGTCATCAAGGCCAAGGGCTGCCAAAACGCGCGCGCCATTGGGCGTGACCTGAATGCCCGCGCCGACCTCGGTAATCTGCGGGGCCTGCTCGAACACCTGCACCTGCGCACCACTGCGCGCAAAGGCCAAGGCCGCCGCAAGACCGCCCAATCCGCCACCCACAACGCAAACGCGGCGGCCCTTGTTAGAGCCGCCGCCTGAATTCTTTGTCAAACTTGTCACTTTTGCCGTCCCGTCTAATCGTCGCGGTGAACCTTTTCGCGACGCTCGTGATGCTCTTGCGCCTCAAGGCTCATCGTCGCGATCGGGCGTGCATCAAGGCGCTTAAGGCTGATCGGCTCGCCAGTGCGTTCGCAATAGCCGTATTCGCCCTCGGCGATTCGACGCAGGGCGGAATCGATCTTGGCGACCAGCTTGCGCTCGCGGTCGCGGGTGCGCAATTCGAGCGCGCGGTCAGTTTCTTCGGACGCGCGGTCGGCAACATCGGGAATGTTGCGGGTCTGATCTTTCATCCCCTGAACCGTGTCACGGCTGTCTTCCATGATGTCGGACTTCCAAGCGAGCAGCTTGCGACGGAAATACTCCGTCTGACGATCGTTCATGAATGGTTCGTCTTCGGCGGGACTATAGTTGTCCGGCAGGAACACTTCGGCTTTCATATCTGCTCCCTTGTTCAGGTCAGGCCCGTCTTGCGTCTTAGAAATTGCCAACAGGTGCCCTCCTTCCGCGATGCTTTACTCTCTTGCCGTCGCCATGTCACCCCCTTTGAGCGCAAAATGATCGCGCTTGAACAGAGGAGGTGGAATGTTATCTTGTCGGGCGATTAACTGACGAAAAGGTCAAGGTTTTATGCGATTCACCGGAACTGACAGCTATGTGGCTACTGACGATTTAACCATCGCGGTGAACGCCGCTGTGACGCTTGAACGCCCCTTGCTGGTCAAAGGCGAGCCGGGAACCGGCAAAACCGAACTTGCGCGTCAGGTCAGTGCCGCATTGGGCCTGCCGATGATCGAATGGCACATCAAATCGACCACCCGCGCGCAACAGGGTTTGTATGAATATGACGCCGTCAGCCGCTTGCGCGACAGCCAGTTGGGCGACGAACGGGTCAACGATGTTGGCAACTACATCAAGCAGGGCAAGCTTTGGCAGGCCTTTGCCGCGACGGGCCGCGTGGTGCTGTTGATTGATGAAATCGACAAGGCCGATATCGAGTTTCCAAATGACCTGTTGCAAGAACTCGACCGAATGGAATTTCACGTCTACGAAACCGGCGAGACCGTGCGTGCGGTGCAGCGCCCGATTGTGATTATCACCTCAAATAATGAAAAAGAACTGCCCGATGCATTTCTGCGCCGCTGTTTCTTTCACTACATCCGCTTTCCCGACATGGACACGATGCGGGCCATCGTTGACGTCCACTATCCCGGCATAAAAGAGGCGCTGCTAACAACCGCGCTGACGCAATTCTACGAGGTTCGCGAACAGACGGGGCTAAAGAAAAAACCGTCCACGTCCGAAGTTCTGGACTGGTTAAAGCTGCTTTTGGCCGAGGATTTGACAGCCGAAGACCTGAAACGCGACGGCGCAAGTGCACTGCCCAAACTGCACGGTGCGCTGCTAAAGAACGAACAGGACGTACATCTGTTCGAGCGGCTGGCGTTTATGGCGCGGGGACAGCGTTAACCACGACACCACATCTTGCGGTTCGCGCTCACTCATCCCCTAATGGCTAGAAAAGACTGAGACTTTCCGGCCACGCTTACTGCCAAACACATGTTGGAGTTGCACTTCTTGCGTGCTTCAAGCGGGTTACCTGCGCCTTATGGCTTTGACCGCGAATAGTCATGGGAATGCCCCATTGTGTCCCTAAGCGGGCCGCAGTCCACAGGCAGATTTGGACTGTGATTTGAGGAGAGCAGGCTTGACCAAGGCAAAAATGCCGGTTGTGAACTGCCCGATGATGGCCGCCGTATTGGCAGGGCCTACTGGGCTGTGGACCGATTTAGCAACCGATTTCCCCCGCGGGTTCGGGCCGTCTCTCTGTTTTTCCCAGGGTGGGTTATGAACCGTATAACACGCAGGTTTATTGGCGTTTCCGTTGCATTGATGACGGGGTGCACGCCTGTGCCACAATCTGAGCCCGCCGCGCGGGCGCTTGGCATGGCCGATACCTTGCCGCCGATGCGCAGCTTCGCGAGTGCCCGCCCGCCGGGTCCAACCAGGGCCAATGCCACGATTGCCCAAGATTTCCTTGATCTGTCATTCCGCATGGAAAGCGGGCGACCGATCGCCGTGATGACGCGCTTTGACGGGCCGATATCGGTCCGAGTGACTGGCGCGGTTCCAAGTAGCCTTGTGCCCGATTTGCGCAGCCTGTTGGGGCGTCTTCGCAGCGAAGCGGGGATCGACATCTTTTTGACCGGCGCGCCTGACGCGTCGATCACCATCGAGGCCGTGCCGCGCGACGAATTGCAACGCGCGGTCCCACGCGCCGCCTGTTTCGTTGTGCCACGCATATCGTCATGGGAAGAATTCAAGGCCGTGCGCCGCACCCCGCAGGTCGATTGGACCACGCTGGAACGTCGTGACCGCGCCGCCGTCTTTGTGCCCGCCGATGTCGCCCCACAAGAAATCCGCGACTGCCTGCACGAAGAAATGGCGCAAGCACTTGGCCCGCTGAACGACCTTTATCGCCTGCCCGATAGCGTCTTTAATGATGACAACATCCATGCTGTGCTGACTGGGTTCGATATGCTGGTCTTGCGCGCCTATTACGCAGACGAATTGCGCAATGGCATGACCCGTGGCGAAGTGGCCGCGCGCCTTCCGGCTATTCTTGCCCGCCTCAACCCGGCAGGGCAAACCGGCCCCGCCGCCCCGCCCAATAACACGACCCGCACTTGGATTGATGCGATGGAAACCGCACTGTCCAGCGGCGCTTCCCCGAATCGACGCCGTCAGGCCGCCCGGGAGGCGATCACCCTCGCCCAAACGTTCCGCTGGGACGGCGCGCGCAATGGATTTGCCCATTATGCCTATGGGCGCTTGCAGGTCGACAACGATCCCGAACTGGCGCTCGCATCTTTCCAGCAGGCGCAAAACGCCTATGGCCGCAGCCCACAAACCCAAATCCATGCCGCACATGTTGCCGTACAAATCGCCGCTTTTGCGCTCGCGGCCGGCGACGCCCAAAGCGTTCTGCAAATCGTCGACGGTGCCATTCCTGTGGCGTCCGCCCATCAGAACGCCGCCCTTCTGGCCACGCTGATGATGTTTCGCGCCGAAGCCCTTGAAATGACGGGCCGGTATAGCGAAGCCGAGGCCGTGCGACTGGACAGTCTTGCATGGGCACGCTACGGATTTGGCTCTGATAGCAACGTCAGGGCACGCCAGCGTGAAATCGCAGGGCTGAACCCCACAAAATAAGGCTGAACCTCATGATCTACCCTCTTGTCGGCATTATCATTGGTGCAGTTTTAGGGGCGCTCATGGCGAAGCGGCGCGGCGGTACACGCGCTGACATGGCACAATGGGGCGCGGCCCTTGCGATGATCTGTGGTGTGATTGGCCTGTTCGTGTTGGTGTTTGTCGAACGCAGCTACCTGTGACGTAATGTTCCTGCCGTTTTTCGAAAATCTGCGAGACAGCGGCGTTCCGGTCTCCTTGCGCGAATATCTTGGCTTTCTCGAAGGGGTGCGCGCGGGCCTTGTGACCTATGACACCGAGGCGTTCTATTACCTTGCCCGCACGATCATGGTCAAAGACGAGCGTAACATCGACAAGTTCGACCGCGCCTTTGCCACCAGTTTCGCAGGGTTAGAAAGCATCAGCGCCGATCAGGTGCTGGACGCCGTGGATCTCCCGCACGACTGGCTCGAAAAGCTGGCTGAAAAGCATCTAAGTGCTGAAGAGAAAGCCGAGATCGCAGCACTTGGCGGCTTTGAAAAGCTGATGGAGACCCTGCGCGAACGCCTGAAAGAACAAAAAGGCCGCCATCAGGGGGGCAGTAAATGGGTCGGCACGGCAGGCACGTCGCCGTTCGGGGCCTATGGCTACAACCCCGAAGGCGTGCGCATGGGCCAAAACGAAAGCCGCCATCAGCGCGCCGTCAAAGTCTGGGACAAGCGCGAATTTCGCAATCTGGATGACACCGTTGAACTGGGCACGCGCAACATCAAAGTGGCGCTGAAACGGTTGCGCAGCTGGGCACGCGACGGTGCCCACGACGAGCTTGATCTGGACGGCACAATCCGCGCCACCGCTGAGCACGGCTATCTTGATGTGCAAACCCGCCCCGAGCGACGCAATGCGGTAAAAGTGTTGTTGTTTTTGGACGTGGGCGGGTCGATGGATCCCCATATCCGCGTGGTCGAAGAATTATTCAGCGCCGCACGGACTGAATTCAAGCACCTTGAATACTTCTATTTTCACAATTGCCTTTATGAGGGGGTCTGGCGCGACAACAGCCGCCGTTGGAGCGCCAAGATTCCCACATCGGAGGTGTTGCGCACCTATGGCTCTGATTATAAATGCATATTTGTGGGTGACGCCAGCATGTCGCCCTACGAGGTCGCCTATCGCGGTGGCGCAAACGAACACTGGAACGACGAGGCGGGACAGGTCTGGCTGGAGCGCGCCCGCGATCAGTGGCCGCAGCATATGTGGATCAACCCCCTGCCCGAACGCCATTGGCCCTATACCCAATCCATCGCCATGATCCGCGATGTTTTCGGTGCCGACCGGATGGTGCCGATGACGTTGGAAGGTATCTCGCGCGGTATGAAGGTGCTGGGACGGTGAAAGTGCTGGCGGCCTGTATTGGCACCGCCCAACCAATAGTCGCGAAATCCGGCATGACGGGGCATTTCAAAGCACTGCAGGCGGGTGGTGTGACGGTCGGGCCCAATGGGCTGGCAGGCGATACGATCGTTGATCGCAAGCACCACGGCGGCCCCCAACAGGCAGTTTACATCTTTAGCGAGGCCGACCGCGTCTGGTAGGCGGATCATCTGGATCGCGCGCTTCCTGCGTCACCTTCGCCGCCCGCATCGGTGATCGCCAAGGCGTCAAGATGTTTCATGCCGCCGCCGGTCCGGGGGCCTATGCGCGGGTGCTGCAGGGCGGCGATATCGCGCCATGGGACACTGTCCATCACGTAAAGTATGATGGGTATCGCATTGGTATCGTTGAAAACTTCACCGCATTACTTGCGGGATATTCCAACCCAAAGTTCCTGCGCCGCGTCCTTGGCGTACCCGCCCATCGCGCCCTTCATGCCCTTGCCACAGATCAGTTGTCTGACCACTCTTGACGCGGCGCGCATTTGCGCCGACCGTCGCCCGCATGACCCTACATTTTGACACCCCCGAATTCGCCGCCCGCCAGTCCAGCGCCACCAAGGCCGTGCAGGACGCGGGGCTTGATGCCTTGCTGATGTTCGCGCCCGAAAGCCATCTTTGGCTGACCGGATACGACACATTCGGCTTTGCTATGTTTCAGGCGATGGTCCTGACGGCGCGCGGCGATATTCACCTGCTGACGCGAATGCCGGACCTGCGCCAAGCACGCTATACATCGACCCTGCCCGATGATCACATCCACATCTGGCCCGAATTCGAAGGCTGCGATCCTGCCCGTGATCTCGCGAAACTACTAACCGATCTGGGGGTGCGCGGCGCAATAGGCTTTGAAAGCCAAACCGCGGGCCTGACGGATTTCAACGGTCAGCTATTGCGCGCTGCGATCCCTGAACTGGTGGATGCAAGCGATCTGATTCGCACCCTTCGCCGATCTAAATCCCCTGCCGAAATTGCGATGCACCGCCGTGCCGCCGCCCTGTCGGATGATGCGCTCGACGCTGCCATTGCGACCACCCACGCTGGCGCATTTGAAGGTGAAATTCTTGCGGCCATGCAGGGTGCAGTTTTTAAGGGCGGGGGCGATTACGCGGGCAACGAATTCATCATCGGATCGGGCGAAGGGGCGCTGCTGTGCCGCTATTATTCCGGTCGCCGCCATCTTGATCCAAACGACCAGCTGACGCTTGAATGGTCCGGCGCTTATGCCCGCTATCACGCTGCGATGATGCGTACGATTATCATCGGCCCACCCAGCGACGCACACAAGCGCATGCACGGCGCCTGTGAAGACGCAATCGTCGCCTGCGAGGCTGCAATCATGCCAGGTGCGCCGATGGGTGATGTCTATACCGCCCATGCAAAAGTATTTGATGCCAACGGGTTAAGCCACGCGCGCCTGCAAGCCTGCGGTTATGGTATGGGCGCGGTTTATAATCCGATATGGGTGGATTTCCCGATGTTTTACGAGGGGAATCCATTGCTGATGCAAGTCGGTCAGGTGTTTTTCCTTCACATGATCCTGATGGATAGTGAAAGCGGCGCTGCCATGACCATTGGCCATTCGGTTTTGGTCACAAACACCGGCTGCGAACGCCTGTCGCGCCACGGCACGGGGCTGCTGCAATGCTAGGACGGCTGCGGTTTCTATGGGCACGTCATCGGCTGGGGCTGATTGCATTTGTGATTGTGCTTGGGGTGCTTGGGTTCTTCGCCTTCCGCACAATCACCAGCACACTTTACTGGATGGACCCAGTTCACCGCGATCAGACGCTTGAGGGGTGGATGACACCGCGTTACGTCGCCATGTCCTATGATATCCCGCCCGAGGTTGTTGGCCCTGCCCTGTTCTTTTTGGCCGATGCCCCGCCGCGCCGGATATCGCTTGAAAGAATCGCGGTGGAAAATGGCGTCTCGCTGACCGATCTTCAGGCCCGGGTCGATACCGCCGCCGCCCTATGGCGAGCCGAGTTGGACGCGCGTCGAAATGACTGAGGCCGTTCTAGCACTGGTCGCGGATTACGGCGTCATCGTCGTGTTTATCGTCACCTTCCTTAGCTGCCTAGCGTTGCCTGTACCGTCGTCATTGCTGATGCTCGCATCGGGTGGATTTGCTGCAACCGGGGATCTGATCCTGAGTGCTGTTGCCAGCGCCGCCTTCATCGGCGCGGTTTTGGGCGACAACAGCGGGTATTGGATCGCGCGCAAGCTGGGCGATCGCGCAGATGGCTGGTTGCACGCAAATCCAAAACGCGCAGCATTGCACGCCAAAAGCGCGGATTTCCTTGAACGTCGCGGTGGCCCTAGCATCTTTTTCTCGTGCTGGCTTGTGGCCCCGCTTGGTCCCTACATGAACTACGTCTGCGGATTGTCGCGCTATTCTTGGTTTCGATTTGCCATTTGGGGCATGGCTGGTGAAATCGTGTGGGTCAGTCTTTATGTCGGGCTGGGCTATGGCTTTGCCGATAATGTTTCTGCCCTCGCCAGCCTATTGGGCAATGTCAGCGGGTTGATCACAGCATTTGTCGCTGTCTTGGCGATCGGCTGGTGGTTGCTGCGCGTGAGCCGGAAATCCGCTGACACTTAGCGCCTTGCCTGTTGCGGGTCGGCGCCCCATATCTAGGTCATGTTGAAATTCACCCCTATCCTTTTAGCTGTTCTTTATGGCCTTGCGATGTATCGCTTTTCCGTCTGGCGCACCGCGCGCGAGCTGGACAGCAAGTCAACTGAACTGGCCGATCCTGCGCTGAAAAAGCTGATGGACCAGATGGCGGCGGCGCTTGGTCTGGCGCGAATCAAGGTGCATATCTACGAGATTGAGCCAGTTAACGGGCTGGCGGCGCCTGACGGGCGCATTTTCATCACGCGGGGATTTTTCAACAAATACCGCGCGGGCGATGTTACAGGCGAGGAAATGGCCAGCGTGATCGCCCACGAATTGGGCCATGTGGCGCTGGGGCACGCGCGCCGCCGAATGATTGATTTTTCCGGTCAAAACGCCATGCGCACTGCACTGATGATGGTGATCGGGCGCTTCGTGCCATTGGTCGGGCCGTTCATCGCCAACGGGCTGATGACTCTGCTTGCCGCGCGCATTTCGCGCAAGGATGAATACGAGGCCGACGCCTATGCCAGCGCCTTGTTGGTTAAATCCGGCATCGGAACGTCGCCGCAGAAGTCATTGTTTCACAAGCTTGAAACCCTGACGGGTGCACGCGGGGCCAAACAGGCGGCGTGGTTGATGAGCCATCCGAAAACCGCCGAACGGATCGCCGCAATCGAGGCAAACGAGGCCAAGTGGGTTAGGCCGTAAGTGCCTTGCCAAAACGCGGCAAGCGCGCTTTTTTCATCAAGGCACGCATGGTCCAGTCAGCGCCCGATAGGCGCCGCGCCTCGGCCAACACAGTGTCAGCAACAGGTGTAACCAGATCAGGGCGATCTTCCAGCAAATCACACAGGAAACCGTCGGGATCACAGCGGGTTAGACCTTCTTCTTCAAGTATATTTCGCGGGAAATCTTTGGCGTTCATAGTCAGAATGCTATCACAAGACCCGTTGATCGCCGCCGCCAAGACATGAATATCCGACCTGTCAGGCAGCCACAAACGTGCCTCTAGCCCCTGATGCTTTGTAACAACTGCGTCTTTGAAGCGACTGGAAATCAACGATATTTCACCGCGCGCAATGGTTTCGCCATTAGGGCCGATCTTGCGCGCAGCACGCGCCCATTCTTCCAAAATGCGGTCCGACCAGCGGGCTTGAAACAGCCCCGTTGCCGCCACGCCCAAGATTACCTCGCGCATGACCGTCGGATAGAGCACGCAAGCGTCGATCATCACCCTCACAGGCGACCCCTCACAATCTGAATGTCAGCGCCTTGAGGTAGCCACTTTCGGCCAGTTGCGGCACCAGCGGATGATCCGGCCCAGCCGAGCCCGTGTGGATGATCTGCCCGCGGCGACCACCACGGCCAATCCCGCGCGCAGATGAATTGCGGAACTTGGTCAGGTCGGCGGCGTGCGAACACGAGCACAGCATCAGATAGCCGCCGTCAGACACCAAGGGCGCCGCCAAACGGGCCACACGTTCATAAGCGCGCAATCCGGCTTCGAGCGAATTTTTCGAGGGCGCAAAGGCAGGCGGGTCACAGATGACAATGTCAAACTGCGCGCCCTCTTCGCCCAACTGGGTCAGCACATCAAAGGCATCGCCTTGGCGCGTTTCAAATTTGTCAGCCACCCCGGATGCGACGGCCCCAGCCTGCGCCAATTCCAACGCAGGCGCGGACCCGTCAACGGCCAGCGCGGACGCAGCACCATTGGCCAAAGCCGCCAGCGAAAAGCCACCCACATGAGAAAACATATCCAGCACCCGCGACCCGCGCGACAAAGACGCCACAAAGGCATGGTTGGGGCGCTGATCAAAGAACAGTCCTGTTTTCTGCCCGCCCATGACGTCGGCCATATAAGTCGCGCCATTCATCGGCACAGGGATCGCCGCAGTCGGGGCACTGCCAAGCAACACTGTTGTTTCCTCGGTCAGCCCTTCAAGGGAGCGCGCGCGGCCGGTGCCGTTCTTGATAATTGTCGTCACACCCGTGACTTTCGCTAAGGCGGCGGCCAGCGGTTCAATCAGCACTTCGGCCCATGCCGCATTGGGCTGCACCACGGCCGTGTCACCAAAGCGGTCAATCACAACGCCGGGCAACCCGTCTGATTCCGCATGAACAAGGCGATAGAACGGCGCGTCATACAGACGTTCGCGATGGGCCAGCGCGCGCGTCAATTTCGCTTCGAACCACGCCTGATCAATCACCGCTTCGGGGTTTTGATCGAGCATGCGAAAGATAATTCGCGATGCGGGATTGACCGCGACAACGCCCATGGGGCGCCGCTCGGCATCTTCCAGCACGGTGACGGTGCCGCCATCCATGCCTTTGGTGCGGCGATCAAGCACGACTTCGTTTGCATAAACCCAAGGAAAGCCATGACGCACAGCGCGTGCGTTGGCTTTGGCAAGGAGGCGGACAGGCGGAAAGGAGGGATGCGTCATGCAGCCCTCCTACCCTGTTCGTTTGATCTATGAAAGAGGGCTTAACTGTTGCCAGCTTCCTCGGGGAACTCCCCCACGGGGCCTGACAACAGATCGGTGAATACCTGCGTCAGATGTGCCGTGATGCGTACCTTCTGACTTTGGCCTATCTGGTCAGCGTGAACCGCAGCGCGGCCACCCAATGCAGCCAGATCGGTGTGCACTTCTTGTGGGCCTTCGATGATCGCACCCGTTTCTGCGTCAAGGATCGTGAAGTCGAATTTAATAGAGTGCGTCCCGCCCACAGAATAACGTGTGCGTTCGGTCAGAGAATGAAACCGACGCAGCGTAACCTCGACGATCACGGCAGTATCGCCAGTCAGATCAGCAGACGCCGCGCGAATCGAAGTTTGGAAGATCGCAGCGATCTGTTCGCGGCGATTGCCAAATGGATCACCCCGCCACACGATGTCGGCGATTGGATAAAAGCTGTTCGCCTCCGAAATGCGCATGTCGGTGGGAACCAAGAAGCGCACGTCCTGCACGGCATAGCTGCGTTGCTCTTGCACGGTCACGCTGGAAAGTTGCGGCGCATCAAGCGGCGCATTCCGCGATACTGTTTCCATATCCGCACATCCTGCAACACCAAGTGCCAGTGCGCCCAAAATCATCAGCTTGAACATTTTTATTTCGTTTCCTTCCGAGCATCGAGCCCTAGTGCGGTTTGCACTCAATAGATTCCTGTTAACCTCGTCTCAGAATCTGGCAAGAATGGGACACAACCGCGACGCTTTCCGGGTTTTGACCGGGCTTTGTTGTGCAGTCCCGGCCCAGCAACAGCTAAAAACGTCCATTGTTAGCGCTAACCTTTCATGCTAGGGGCTTCACAACAAACAAATCCTTCGCGACCACAGAAAGATCACCATGGCCATTCATCCAACTGTCAAAGCTGTCACCGATCGCATCATCGCGCGCAGCGCCGGCCCGCGCGCCACATACCTTAATCGTATGGCGGCAGCCGCTGCCGAGGGGCCACGCCGCTCGCATATGACCTGTGGCAATCAGGCCCACGCCTATGCCGCGATGGGGAAAGACAAAGACACACTGGTGGGTGATAGCGCGCCCAACCTTGGGATCATCACCGCCTATAACGACATGCTGTCCGCCCATCAGCCGTTTGAAAAATACCCCGACATCATTCGCGATGCAGCCCGCGCCGTTGGGGCCACGGCCCAAGTCGCAGGCGGCGTGCCTGCCATGTGTGATGGTGTCACGCAGGGTCAGACCGGCATGGAGCTGTCGCTGTTTTCACGTGACGTGATTGCACTAGCGGCGGCCGTTGGCCTGTCGCACAACGTGTTTGACGCCGCAGCCTACCTTGGGGTCTGCGACAAGATCGTGCCCGGGTTGGTGATTGCTGCAGCGACGTTCGGCTATATCCCGTCGGTGTTCATGCCTGCCGGACCGATGGTCAGCGGCTTGCCCAACGATGAAAAAGCCAAAGTCCGTCAACAATTCGCCACAGGCGAAGTGGGCCGCAAAGACCTGATGAAAGCCGAAATGGCGAGCTACCACGGGCCGGGCACCTGCACATTTTACGGCACTGCCAATTCCAACCAGATGCTAATGGAGTTCATGGGACTGCACCTGCCCGGCGCGTCCTTCGTCAATCCGGGCACCGATATGCGCGAGGCGTTGACCCGCGCCGCCACGGCCCGTGCGCTGGAAATCACCGCATTGGGCGACAATTATACCCCTGTCAGCGAAATCCTCGGCGAAAAAGCATTTGTAAACGGCATCGTCGGGCTGATGGCCACGGGTGGGTCGACCAATCTGGTGCTGCACCTGCCCGCGATGGCCAAAGCGGCTGGCGTGATCCTTGATCTACAAGACTTTGCCGATCTATCGGCGGTGACGCCGCTGATGGCCAAAGTCTATCCAAACGGGTTGGCCGACGTGAACCATTTCCACGCGGCTGGCGGGCTGGGCTATATGATTGGTGAATTGCTAAACGCGGGCCTGCTGCACGATGATGTGCGCACCGTGGCGGGCGACGGGTTGTCGCTTTACACCCAAGAACCTGTGCTGAAAGACGGCAAAGTCAGCTATCGTGCTGGCACAAGCGACACCCTGAACGACAAAATTCTGCGCCCCGTCAGCGATCCATTCCAGCCTCAGGGTGGTCTTGTGCAGCTCTCGGGTAACCTTGGTCGCGGCGTGATCAAAGTCAGTGCCGTTGCACCCGAACGCCATATCGTTGAGGCAAAAGCGCGCATTTTCCACACCCAAGAAGCCGTCAAAGTGGCGTTCAGAGCCGGTGAATTTACCCAAGATACGATCATTGTCGTGCGCTTTCAGGGGCCGAAATCCAACGGAATGCCCGAACTGCATAGCCTCACACCTATGCTGGCGGTGATGCAAGATCGCGGGCTCAAGGTGGCGCTGGTGACTGACGGGCGCATGTCCGGTGCGTCCGGTAAGGTGCCTGCCGCGATCCACGTCTGCCCCGAAGCCGCCGACGGTGGCCCGCTGTCGTTGCTACGTGATGGCGATCTGATCCGCCTTGATGCGACCAAAGGCACGCTCGAAACGCTTGCAGACCTTACTAACCGCACGCCCGCTGCTGCCGACCTGACAGGCAACGGTAACGGTGTGGGCCGCGAATTGTTTGAAATGTTTCGCAAAAACGTTGGCCTCTCGGCCGATGGTGCAGGTTGTGTAATCTAGATTTTTCTTCCAAAATAACTTCCGCCGGAGGCCAAGACCCGCCAAACGCGCAACATCAGGACCAAACCGATGACCCCGCAACACGCTTCTGAACTGACCCTGCAAACCTGCAATCTCGCGCCGGTGATCCCTGTGCTGGTGGTTGATGATGCCGATATCGCCGCTGATCTGGCGCGCGCATTGATCGCAGGCGGATTGCCCGCACTCGAGGTCACACTGCGCACGCCCGCCGCGTTGGACGTGATCCGCGAAATGGCAAAGGTTGCCGGCGGCGTAGTTGGCGCGGGCACATTGCTGACCCCTGCCGACGTCGAAGCAGCCAAGGCCGCAGGCGCCACATTCGGCGTGGCACCCGGTGCCACAGACCGCCTGCTTGATGCCTGCGAAGCGAATGATCTGCCACTTTTGCCCGGTGTAGCCACCGCGACCGAAGCCATGCGCCTGCTCGAGCGCGGTTATACGGTGCAAAAATTCTTTCCCGCCGAAGCAAATGGCGGCGCCCCTGCCCTCAAGGCAATCGGTGCGCCAATCCCGCAGGTAAAATTCTGCCCCACGGGCGGCGTCAACCTAAAGAACGCCAATGCCTACCTGTCGCTGGCCAACACGCTTTGCGTCGGTGGATCATGGGTCGCACCTGCCGATCTGGTCGCCGCGCGCGATTGGGCAGGAATCACCGCGTTGGCCACCGAAGCGGCAGCATTGCCGCGTTAATCGGGCACCCTTGCACGACGCCCGCCGCGACGCTTGGGCTGATCACTGGCCTCAAGCCCCGCTTTCAGGGTTTGCGTCATCGGGTGATCTGCCGGTTCATCCGCATATCGGGCCAATAGTGCGACGATCCCGTCCTTGGGATCGTCGCCGTAGCTTAGCGCCCAATCCAAAAAGATCGAGCGGCACTCGGGCGCAGAAATGCCTTCGATGCGGTATGCCTCGCGGATCAATCCTTTAGCATCCAATGGGTCACGCGCCATCATCATCACCCTTTTGTCCCAACAGCCGCGCGATGATCGTGCCTGCCGTGTAAGCTGCCTCAGCCATCGCTGCGGCCAATGCATCCGTGGTTTCCATATCGGTCTCACGCAAGATAAAACGCACCCCGCCCTCGCCCAGCTCTGCGGGATCAAGCGCGCCACCTGTCAACAGTCGCGCCGCCACCTGCAAGCGCCAGAAAAGCCCGTAAGCCGTTGTCAATGCGGCACCATCCGCGTCGCTTAACCAGCCAGAGACGACACCGGAGCGAATATGCCCGTCAAACGTCGTCGCCGACCCGCCAGCCCGCAGACAAGCGGTCTGTGCGAGCAGTTCAATATCTTGCAAGCGGCCCGCACCGATCTTGGCATCCCACCGCCCTTGGGGTGGTTTGGCTGCGGCAATCCGGTCACGCATTTCGGACACGTCTTGCAGCACATTTTCACCCGATGCCTTATCGGCCAAAACCGCACAGCGGATGTTTTCGATATCCGCGCGCAGACCTTCATCACCCGCGATCCCGCGCGCGCGCGTCAGGGCAAGGTGTTCCCAGGTCCAGGCCTCGGTACGTTGATAAGACTCGAAAGCTGTCAGCGCCGTGGCGACCGGCCCGGCGCGCCCAGACGGGCGCAACCGCATATCGACCTCGTAGAGGCGCCCCTCGGGCATTTGCGCACTTAACGCAGTGACAAGCGCCTGCGTCAGGCGGGCAAAGTATGTCCGCGTCGGCAGCGGTTTAGGGCCATGCGAATCGTCCACCCCCTGCGGGTCGTAAATCACGATCAGATCAAGGTCGGACATCGCATTCAACCGCCCCGCCCCCAGTGACCCCATGGCAAGAACCACCGCGCCGCGCCCCGGCGCTGGCCCATGCTTAAGAGCAAACTGATCCGTCACATGCGGCCACAATACCACCACAACCGCCTGCGCAAGTTGGGCGTATTGTTCCCCCGCCGTCACCCCGTCGATCAAGCCCTGCAAGTGATGCACGCCGACGCGGAAATTCCATTCCTTGTTCCAGCGGCGCGCCATATCAAGGCGGCCTTCATAATCGGCAACACCGTCCAAGGCTTCCATCAGACTCGCCTGAAGGTCATCGCGATCAGGCCAAGGCGCAAAGAAACCGCCGCCAATCACCGCATCGAAAACGCCTGCATTGCGCGACAGGTATTGCGCCAGCGCAGGCGCCGTCGCAGCAATATCAACGATGAGTTTGGTCAGTTGCGGGTTCGACTCGAACAGGGAAAACAACTGCACACCCGCAGGCAGCCCTGCGAGAAAACCGTCAAATTGCAGCAGCGCCTCGTCCGGCTTGGCCGCATCTTGCAGTCGGGATAGGATTTCAGGGCGCAAGCGGTGGAATATCTGCGCCGCGCGATCAGACCGCAGAGCCGGATAGGTCAGCCATCGCGCGGTGATATCCTTGCCGAAATTATCAACCGGCGTGGCCGCAACGGCATCGGGGGCGAAAAAACCTTCGGTCAGGCTGTGCACCTCTTCGAGGCGATCACGCAGATCACGCTCCAGATCCGCGCGCGCCACGCCCATAAAGGCCGCCAGACGGTCAAACCCTTCGCCGCTTGGCGGCAGATCGTGGGTCTGGGCATCGTTGATCATCTGCAAACGATGTTCCACCTCGCGATGGCTGCGGTAGTGAGTCTTGAGGGTCTGAGCCCCGTCATCAGGAACCCAGTTCGCCGCGACCAACGCGTCAAGCCCGTCGCATGTGCCGCGCGCGCGCAACGACGGATCACGCCCGCCTGCAATCAACTGGCGGGTCTGGGTGAAAAATTCGATCTCGCGTATGCCGCCGCGCCCCAGCTTCATGTTGTGACCGGGCAACGACAGCTTGCCGCCCAGCCCTTTGTGATCGCGAATGCGCAGGCGCATGTCATGGGCATCTTGGATCGCAGCGAAATCCAGATGTTTGCGCCACACGAACGGCGTCAGCGTCCTCAAGAACCCCTCGCCCGCTTTGATGTCACCGGCACTGGCGCGTGCCTTGATATAGGCGGCACGTTCCCATGTGCGCCCGACGCTCTCGTAATAGCGTTCGGCGGTTTCCATCGACAGGCACACCGGCGTCACACTGGCATCTGGGCGCAGGCGCAGATCAGTGCGAAAGACGTATCCCCCCGCCCCAAGATCAGACAGGATCGCCGTCATTTTGCGGGTCACACGGATGAACGCAGCGCGGGCATCGTGGTAGTCATCGGGGGAAAAGCGCGTTTCATCAAACAAGCAAATCAAGTCGATATCTGACGAATAATTCAGCTCGTAAGCGCCCTGCTTGCCCATTGAAAGCGCGACCATGCCGCCCGAAGTTTGTGCGTCCGCTTCATCCATCCCCGGTAGTTTGCCGCGGGCAATTTCAGCGGCCACAAGGCGGCGGATGCACGTATCAACTGCGCCATCAGCCAGATCGGTTATGGCTTTGGTGACAGTTTCCAGCGGCCAGACGCCGCCAAGATCAGCCAATGCCACCAGCAGGGCCATGCGGCGTTTTGCGGTGCGTAACCTTTGATTAAGGTCGGCAAGCGGCATCGCGGCGACGTCGGCCAGAATTGCATCGCGGGCAGCTTCGGGGCTGTCGATATTTTCGCACAACCAATCGCCGTCGGTCCGCATCAGGTCTAGCAAATAGGGGCTGCACCCCGCCGCACCAGCGATCAGTTCGTGCAGGCCCGCATCAATATCAGGCAAATGCGCAAGCCCGTCCGCCCCGCGATCAGGATCAAAGGGGCGCGGCGCGCGTGTCATGCGGGATGCAAATGTCATGGGCGCACAATGGATTCGCGCGCGAGGCTGGTCAATCGCACAAACGCTTGGAACGATGGCGCATTACAAGGCGAAGGGCTGCGCCTGACCCGGGGTCGACGTGGCGCCACGCGCAATCACTGAAACTTTCCTGTCTTGCGCACCAATTACCACATCACGATAGGCCGCGATGCGCCCTCGCGTGGGGAAGGTCGGGCGTGGCCCGTGCTTGCAACACATGCCAAGATACGATCTTTCCCTGCCAAATCAGAGTAATGTAACAAACATTCACATTAGCCCTTGAAGGTTTCGCGGGCATACCCCATCTGTTGTAATGTGAAAGGCATTCACATAAACTGAAACACAGCATGGAGCACCCTGATGACCACCTCTTCCACCAACATCGACTATAACGCGCCCTACGCACAAGAAGTGCGCTCGGGTGGATTTTTCGCCCGCACCGAGGCCTGGCTTGATGAGCGTGGCAAAGGTGCATGGATCGCCGCAATGGTCCTGGGCTTTATCGTTTTCTGGCCCGTCGGCCTTGCCCTGCTGGCCTATATGATTTGGAGCAAACGTATGTTTTCTGGCAAATGCGCCTCGCGGCGTCACCGTCACAGCCACCTTCGCAGCACGATGAAATCGTCGGGTAACACCGCTTTTGACGCTTACAAGACCGAAACCCTGCGCCGTCTTGAGGACGAGCAGCAGAACTTCGAAAGCTTCCTTGAGCGTCTGCGCGAAGCCAAGGACAAGTCCGAGTTCGACCAATTTATGGACGACCGTGCCAAGCGCCCGACTGACGATGGCGACGACAAAGAAGAAGCCGCCTAATCCAACCCAATCGTGGCCCCTGCTGATGCGGGGGCCGCATTCCGTTTTGTCAAAAGGAACTACAGAAATGACCGCCGCCATGGCCCAAACTACCGCCCTGCCCGATCCAGACCGCCACCCAGAATTTTATGACAGCGTCAATCGCAAGCGCCTGCTGGCGTGGATTGCGGATGTGACGTTAGTGGTATTTTTGGCGCTGATCGCCACGCCGTTTACGGCCTTCACCGCCATATTCTACTTTCCGGTCCTGATGATCGTGATCGGCTTTTTTTATCGCTGGTCAACACTCGCAGCCGGATCTGCCACCTGGGGCATGCGCCTGATGGCGATCCAACTGCGTGAAAATGACGGCGCGCGCTTGTCAGGCAACACGGCCTTACTGCACACGCTGGGCTATTACATCTCTATGGCGATAGCACCGCTGCAGTTGATTTCAGTTATCCTGATGGTCGTGAACCGGCGCAAACAAGGGCTAAGCGATGCAGTTCTGGGCACCGCCGCGCTGAACCGGATGGCCTAATATCGTCCCAAATAGCAGGGTTGGCGTGGCCGTGATCCGTTGCTAACCTACGCAAGACAAACGCGAACAGGTTAATATGCGCCACACGCTTCCTATTGCGCCGCAGTTTTATGTGACGGCCCCGCAGCCTTGCCCCTACCTTGATGGGCGCATGGAGCGAAAGCTGTTCACCGCCTTGCAAGGTGACAGCACAGAACAGCTCAATGACAGTCTGTCCAAGCAAGGGTTTCGCCGGTCGCAAAACGTGCTTTATCGCCCGTCCTGTGCGGAATGTTCCGCCTGCCTGTCGGCGCGCATTCGTGTGGCAGATTTCGCACCTTCGCGCAGCCAGCGGCGTGTGAGTAAGCGCAATGACCACCTGACACGCCGCGCGATGTCGCCTTGGGCTACAGAGGAACAATTTACGCTGTTTCGCGACTACCTTGATAGCCGCCACGCCACTGGTGGAATGGCCGATATGGACCTGTTCGAATTTGCCGCCATGGTCGAAGAAACACCCGTGCGCACCCGCCTGATCGAATACACCGACCCCGATGCGCACAATGATGTCTATGACGGGCTGGCTGCCGTATGCCTGACCGATATCCTCGAGGATGGCCTTAGCATGGTCTATTCCTTCTTTGCGCCTGAGCGGCAAAAGCACAGTCTTGGCACACATCTGATCCTTGATCACATCGCCATCGCTCGCGAAATGGGCTTGCCCTATGTTTACCTTGGCTATTGGGTGCCCGGCAGCCCCAAGATGGACTACAAATCCAAGTTCAAAGGGCTTGAGATTTACCGTAAAGGTGCGTGGCAGGATATCGGCGATCCACAAAACTATAGCGCGGATACGCATCCGCTGTCAGTCGCACCTATTGCCGAACAGGTTGCGCAGATCAGCCTGCCGGGCAGCCGCAGCGTTTAGCCCCATATTTCCAAGGGTGGCCGGCAAGTCGGATCAGGGCGGGGCAAATTGGAAACGCAAAAGGCGGGCCGTTTCGGACCCGCCTTTTCCATGTGTGATATGACCGCTTAGTTGATCAGGTTTGGCACAATCGTCACCACGCCCGGGAACAGGGTCAGCAAGATCAGCCCACCCACTTGGATCAACACGAACGGCAGCACACCGCGATAGATGTGGCCTGTCGTTACCTCGGGCGGGGCGACCCCGCGCAGGTAGAACAGCGCGAACCCGAACGGCGGCGTCAGGAAGCTGGTTTGCAGGTTGACCGCGATCATGATCGTCACCCATTTCGGGTCCATCGTGCCGCCGTATATCACGGGGCCGACAATCGGGATCACGATGTAGATGATTTCAAGGAAATCAAGCACGAAGCCCAGCACGAACAGCACCAGCATCACGACAAAGAACACTTTCCATTCATTGTCGAAACTGCGCAGGAACTGCTGGATATAGTGTTCGCCACCAAAGGAAATCACCACAAGGTTCAGCATCTGTGAGCCGATCAGGATGGTGAACACCATGCTGGTCACTTTGGCCGTTTCGCGCACCACTGGCGACAAAATCCCACCCGAGAACAACACCCAAAGCGCATAGCCCATCGAGAAGATCGCAAAGAGGAACGCGCCAAATGCCACGAGGAAGGCGATGTAATCCTCGACCGCGACGTTTTCCTGGCCAAGGCGCATGTCAAAGTTCACGCCGACGATCAGCATTAGCATCACGGCAGCCGTGCCCATCAGGATAATCTTGCCCGAACGATCTTGGTCGCGCAGCTTGCGATACGCCGCGAGCATGATTGCCCCACCGGCCCCCAACGCGGCAGCAGGTGTCGGGTTGGTGATCCCGCCAAGGATCGAGCCGAGCACGGCAACGATCAGCACCAGCGGCGGGAAGACCACTCGCAACAATTCATTTGTCGCAAGTCGTTTCACAGCATCCCGCAACCCATAGGCCGCAACTAGCAGCGGAATGACAATCAACACCGTCGTCAAACCGGGCGACGCCAACGGGCCGATAAACAGCGCATCGACAAGCAAGACACCCAGAACCCCGGCCGCGCCAATCAACAACGGACGCGGATCAGCCGTGGGCATGACCCCGCGCGCGGTGGTCAGGACCAGCCCCAGCATAAGTGCGGCGATGGCAAGCCCCGTGCCGATCAACGGTGCATTCGCGACTTTTTCTACGACCAGCGCTTGGCGTTCTTCGTCGGTAAACTGGTGCGCCACTTCGACGCCACCGGCATCATCAATCTCGCTTTGTTGCGTGATCGCGATATCCCAAGCCTCTTGGCCGTGCAGTTCGATCATCGCATCGGCACATTCGTCGCCGACGTTGGTGCGTAGGCTCGCGCTTTGGCCCGCGTCCGAATAGCTATCCACCAGCACCGACTGCGATCCGATCAGGCCGACGTTGCCCAGCAACATCACACCCGCGATCAGACCCACAGGTGCGAGAACAAACCATGTCAGCCCCTCATTGCGGGTAACCACATTGCCACTGGTGCTTTCGGCAAAGACGACGGCAGGTGCCTGAAGTGGATTAAATAGCGCGTAGACAAAGGCATAAGCCGCATAAAGAAAGGCCAGTAAGATACCGGGCAACAACGCCGCCTGAAACAGCGTGCCGACCGACACCACAGCGGGTTCGCCCAGATAGGTCAGCGCATCAGTACACCCCGCGGCAATCGCACGGGATTCTTGTGCGGCCGAATAAATATCCCCGGCCAATGTACCCAGCAAAACGATCACGATCGAAGGCGGAATGATCTGCCCCAAGGTGCCGGACGCCGCGATAACACCTGTCGCCAAAGCTGGCGAATATCCATTGCGCAACATGGTCGGCAAGGACAGCAGGCCCATCGTCACGACAGTCGCACCAACAATACCCGTGGACGCGGCAAGGAAGGCCCCAACAACAACAACCGAAACGGCCAAACCACCGGGAAGCGGGCCGAAAACGCGGCTCATCGTGGTCAGCAGATCGTCGGCAATTTTCGAGCGTTCCAACGTGATGCCCATCATCACGAACATCAGCACAGCCAGCAGCGTTTCAATCGACTGCCCCGCCAGCACCCGTTCGTTCATGCGGTTAACGATAAAGGACACGTTGCGATCAAGCGCCACTTCCCAGCCTTGGGAAAACACAGGTTCGGCAAAGCGCGGCAATTCGGGGAAACGGAACACCGATATGCTGTCGGATTTTATCCCTTCGGCAATAAGTGCTGCATATTCCGCTGTGCTTTTGTCGATCCCTTGGTGGATCAGGTAGCCGCCACTATCCAGTGCCGCCACAATCGCAAAGGAAATAACCGCTGAGCCACCAATGGCAAAGGCCACCGGAAAGCCCGACAGGATCCCTGCAAAAAGACACAAGAACACGATAATCAGGCCAAGTTCGACGCCATCAAGTCCGAAGAGCATAGGGGTTCTGCCTTTGAATTAGTGAATTTCGGCCGCGAGTTCGGCTTGCGCGTCACCCATTACATCTTTGTCGTGGTATTTGCCCACGCTATCGGGCCCTTCTTTCCACTCAAGATACGAGCGAAAGAAGAACGCGACCGCTTGCAACATCACCATAAGGGTGAAGGTCACGAGCAGCACTTTGAACATGAAGTAGGCGTTAAAGCCGTTCGGGCTAAAGCCGATAGTTTCAACGTTCCAGCGCAGCGCGCGGGCCTTGTTCACCAACCGTTCAAGCGAGTCTGACGCCGACGGGTTGGGCACCACAAGGTGACGCCACATAAAGAACCAGCCATACATCCACGTCAGCACCGCAGCGGGTACCATAAAGAACAGGCTGCCGAACATGTCGATGATGCGCTTTTTGCCGTGGCTTACGGCAGAATAGACCAGATCGACGCGCACATGCCCGCCCTGCACAAAGGTGTAAGTGGCACACATGCACACGATCAGCGCGTTATAGAATTTCAGCTCTTCGGCCCACCAGCTCACGTCCTTGGTAAAGACGGCACCAAAGCCAAGACTGATTTCGGCTACGGCAAAGACCCGTTGCATAAAGATGATGACGATTTGTTGCAGCACCATCAGCAGACCGGCCCATGCGAAAAAGCGGCCAACCTTATTGGCGACCCCTTCAAGGACACGCACACAGCCCCACATAAAATGGTTCCTGAGCATGCCGACCCCTGTGACGATCAAGAACAGCACAAAGACCGCAAAGAACAGTTCGACCGAAGCACCGTAGTAGATGAACCGCATCAGCGATTCCTTATCTTCGGTGGTGTTGGCCCATGTGAGCCAGTCCAGCCATGACGCCGGATGGGTGATCACAAAGATAATATTGTAAAAGGCTTCGATCAGATTGCCAAAAAGCCAGCCCAAGGCCCCAAAGGCCTCCAGGGCGGTGATTTTCTGGATCAGCCAAGTGTCATACACCGGCCAGAATCCTGTCAGGACGTCTTGTTCCATCTGCCCATTGCCCCCAAATCTGGAAAGTCACGTTGCGCCACACAGCCCCGATGGCTGCGGTTGCGCGAAACCAGCCCCCGCAACGCGGGAGCTGGAAATCTTAACAAACCAAAAGGTTTAGCCGGCGATACGGCTACGCTGATCGGTAAACGCCTGATCCGACTGACGGATCCAAGCAGAGGACGACGCGACAGATGTCTCAAAGCTTGCACGGATGCGTGCATAAAGCTCGTCATCCATGAACTCGTCCAACGCTTCTTTTGCGCCGACTGCAAAGGCATCCCAAACGTCGTCAGGGAACTGCATAACCTTGGTGCCACCCGAAACGAGGCGGTCCAGAGCCGCGCCGTTGTTGGCGTGCGACTGGGTCAGGCTCCACTGGTGCGTAGCAGCGGCACAGTTCTCGACAATCGCCTGATGCGCAGGCGACAGGCTGTCCCAAACGTCGCGGTTGAAGGCCGAGTTAAGTGCCGAACCCGGCTCGTGCATGCCGCCTGTGTAATAGAATTCACAGACTTCCTGCAGGCCAAGACGTTCATCGGCAAATGGACCGATCCACTCGGCACCGTCAATCGCACCGGACGACAGCGCTTGGTAGATTTCGCCACCAGGCACGTTTTGTACGGATGCACCGGTGAGGCCTAGCGCTTTACCGCCAAGACCCGGCATACGGAACTTCAGACCCTGAAGATCGTCAGCCGAGTTGATTTCCTTGCGGAACCAACCACCTGGCTGGGCACCAGTGTTGCCGCACAAGAACGACTTAAGACCAAAAATCTGGCCCAGTTCGTCGTGCAGATCAGCACCGCCACCATGGTAATACCAAGTCGCAAGTTCCTGAGCAGTCGCGCCAAATGGCACAGCTGTGTAGTAATAGAAGCCAGGATGCTGGCCACCAAAGTAGTAGTCTGCCGAGTGATAGATGTCGGCCTGCCCTGCAGACACGGCGTCAAACACTTCGAAAGCACCTACAAGCGAACCTGCCGGCTTTTTGTCGATAGTCAGCGCACCATCGGTGGCTGTCGTAACGGCTTCGGCAAAGCGGACAGCCGCATCGTCAAACACGGCGAAACCGTCCGGAACGGATGTGACCATGGTCAGTGTGCGGTTGCCTTGAGCATAAGCAGGTGCGGCCAGAGTTGTGGCTGCAGCAGCCGTGCCACCAAGTGCTGATGTTTTAAGAAAAGAACGACGATCCATTTAGGTCCTCCCGAGAGTTCAAAGCGCTGTCCCCCTCCCGGAGACAGAGCGTCCTTAGACACTCGAACCCTAGCGGCACATTTCCATCAATAGAATACCCCTTTTTCCAAATAATCGAAAAATCGTAAGAAAATATTACCAAATTAGGGCATTGGTACCGCTAACGGGGCTGCGACGCCACCTTCAGCGGCAAAATTGCATAAGGATTGGGCTTGTTGGAATGCGACGATTCGGAGGTGACCTCGCGTCACGTGACACCACGCCCCGATTCACCATCCGAAAGAAAGTTGCGAGAAAGCACGCCCAAACGAACTTTTCTCCAAAGTGGCGGTTGACCCCCCTTGCTGCGCATGCATAAAGTCTGCGCACGAACACAAAGGAGCCCGAAGGCATGACCGACGTTCTAGTCGTCCTAAGAGAAAAGCGCATGGGCCGGTAACGGTTTACCCTGATAGGTTCCCATGCGCCCCCGAAACCTCGGGGGCTTTTTTGTGCCAAACGGCCCGATACGAAACGACCAAAGACGTCAAAGTTAGGAACACACGATGACACGTCAAATGACCGGAGCGAAAATGGTAGTCCAAGCCCTGAAGGATCAGGGTGTAGATGTCGTCTTTGGATATCCCGGCGGTGCCGTCCTACCGATCTATGACGAGATCTTTCAGCAAAACGAAATTCGCCACGTGTTGGTGCGCCATGAACAAGGTGCTGTGCATGCCGCCGAAGGCTATGCGCGCTCTACTGGCAAACCTGGTGTTGCGCTGGTGACATCGGGCCCCGGTGCCACAAATGCTGTGACCGGTCTGACCGATGCCTTAATGGATAGCATCCCGATTATCGTGCTGACGGGGCAAGTGCCGACATTCATGATCGGCTCGGATGCATTCCAAGAAGCCGATACTGTCGGTATCACCCGCCCCTGCACCAAACATAACTGGCTGGTGAAAGAGACCGACAAACTGGCCGGTGTCATACATGAGGCGTTTCACGTGGCCATGTCGGGCCGCCCCGGCCCCGTTCTGATCGATATTCCCAAAGACGTGCAGTTCGCTACGGGCGCCTATACGGAAAAGGCCAAACGCAAGAGCCATTACGCCCCGCAGGTCAAAGGCGATATCGACTCGATCACCGAGCTGGCTCGCGCGATGGAAAAAGCCAAGCGGCCTGTGTTCTATACCGGCGGCGGCGTTATCAATTCCGGCACCGCTGCCAGCCAGCTGTTGCGCGAATTGGTCGAGGCCACTGGCTTTCCTATCACATCCACGCTCATGGGCCTTGGTGCCTACCCTGCGTCTGGCGACAAATGGCTGGGCATGCTGGGGATGCACGGGCTTTACGAGGCCAACATGGCGATGCACGATTGTGATCTGATGATCAATATCGGCGCGCGCTTTGACGACCGGATTACAGGGCGCATCGATGCATTCTCCCCAAAATCCATCAAGGCGCATATCGATATCGATGCATCCTCTATTAACAAGGTGATCCGCGTTGATATCCCGATCTTGGGTGACGTGGCGCATGTGCTTGAGGACTTGTTGAAGGTCTGGAAATCGAACGGTCGCAAGACCAACGCCGAGGCTGTTGGTAAATGGTGGGACCAGATCAAGGAATGGCAGGCCGTTGATTGCCTGAAGTACAAACAGACCGGAAAAGTGATCAAGCCACAGCACGCGCTGTCACGGCTTGAGGCGCTGACCAAGGATCACGACCGCTATATCTGCACCGAAGTGGGCCAGCACCAAATGTGGGCGGCGCAGTATCTGAATTTCGAGGACCCTAACCGCTGGATGACATCCGGCGGGCTGGGGACGATGGGCTATGGCCACCCTGCCTCGATTGGTGCGCAAATGGCCCATCCTGACGCGCTGGTGATTAATGTCGCGGGCGAAGCATCATGGTTGATGAACATGCAGGAACTTGGCACGGCCATGCAATACGGCCTGCCCGTCAAACAGTTCATTTTGAACAACGAACGTCTGGGCATGGTGCGCCAGTGGCAGGAATTACTGCACGGCGAGCGGTATTCATCCAGCTGGTCCGAAAGCCTGCCCGATTTTGTGAAACTGGCCGAAGCGTTCGGGGCCAAGGGCATCCAATGCCATGCCCCCGCCGATCTGGACGATGCGATCATGGAAATGCTGAACCACGACGGCCCCGTTGTGTTCGACTGCTTGGTTGAAAAGCACGAAAACTGCTACCCGATGATCCCGTCCGGCAAAGCCCACAACGAAATGCTGATGGGCGATGCAAAAACTGACGGTGTAATTGACGCGAAAGGCTCGGTTCTGGTGTGACGATATCTACGCAGATATCGATTTAGGAATCTGCGCAGATTTTGCCCCAGCCCGCGAACAAAGGAACACAAAATGCCCCCACTCAAAATCAAAAAAGGCGCGACGAGCCATTCCGCCTATAACCTACGCCCCACTTTCTCCGAGGTGATTGAACGTCACACGCTGGCCGTGGTCGTGGAAAACGAACCAGGTGTTCTGGCGCGCGTCATCGGACTGTTCGCGGGGCGTGGCTATAACATCGAAAGCCTGACCGTGGCCGAGATTGACCACGAGGGCCACCGCTCGCGCATTACCATCGTCACCACTGGCACGCCGCAGGTGATCGAACAAATCAAGGCGCAATTGGGCCGGATCGTTTCGGTTTATGAGGTCCATGACCTGACCGTCGAAGGTGCCAGCGTTGAACGTGAGTTGGCGTTGTTCAAGGTCGCGGGCAAAGGCGACAGCCGTGTCGAAGCCCTGCGCTTGGCGGATATCTTCCGTGCCAATGTGGTCGATAGCACCCTAGAGTCGTTTGTGTTTGAAATCACCGGCACGCCGGAAAAGATCGACGCATTCGCAGAATTGATGCGCCCAATCGGTCTTGTGGAAATGGCGCGGACGGGCGTCGCCGCCCTTGGCCGTGGTGTCGCCGAACTGATGTAATGCGATCCCCCGCTACGTTTGCCAGCGGGGGCGCTATTTCGTTTAGCCCTTTTCCATTTAACCGTTGGCTATCGGCATAAGACCCGCATCTGTTGCTGCGGCGGCTTCGGCCGCATCAAGCAAGCCGTCACCATTAACATCCATCACCATGAACATATTCTGGTCAAGGCTGGGATCGACCGTCTGAAGTTCGGGATAGCTATACTTTCCGTCACCATTCACATCGATCGTTGCATCAATGCCTTGGGCAACTGCGGGCACAATGGCCATCAGGCCAAGCGCGAGTGCAGCGACAGGCGTCAAGATTTTGGTCATGCGTGTCATCGTGGGTCTCCTTTTTGAGACATGGTCTGAAGACTGCAGCGTCTTCGTCGCCAAATTTGGCCCCAACACGCATATGATACTATCCGCGGGCGCTTACAACGGCCTTGCGCGCGGCTGCACGCGCATTTTTCCCCGCTGCGGTAACGCCGTTTCACTGCCAATTTGCATCGCCGATCTGCGCCAATCCCGGCCTGAAGTGATGTCGTCCTTGGGAGATTTCACGTCGCGCGCAGACCCAGATTTCCGCGCGCGGCCCTGCTAGGTATGGCTATCGCATCCATCAAGGGATTTCTGCCATGGCTAACACCCCCTCCGATCTGTCCGCCGTCCGCGCCCCGCTTGAAACGGCGCAGGGCCTGCCCAACGCGCATTACGTTGATCCGGCGATGTACGAAGTGGAAAAACATGCGGTGTTGTTTGCCAGCTGGTCGGGATTGGCTGTTGCTGCCGACGTGCCGGAAAACGGCGACGCGGTGCCGATGGAATTTGCAGGTATCCCGCTGTTGCTGTTGCGCGACCGCGAAGGGCAGGTGCGCGTCTTTGAAAACATCTGCCGCCACCGTGGCATGATCTTAGTGAGCGAGCCGAAAAAGATCGAGGGCGCGATCCGCTGCCCCTATCACAGCTGGTGCTATTCTACCGCTGGCAAACTGGTCAGCACGCCACATGTGGGCGGCGCTGGTCATAACACCCACCCCGCAATCGTCAAAGAAGACCTTGGCCTCAACGAGGTGCGCAGCCACATCTGGTTCGGCACGGTTTTTATCAATGTCGGCGGTAAGGCCGATTCGTTCGAGGTGGTCCATGCGGACCTGTTGGAGCGTTGGAAAGAGTTCGACCAACCGATGTATCACGGCGGCCCTGAAAGTGCGTTCGACCTTAAGGTGGAAACCAACTTCAAGCTGGCCGTGGAAAACTATTGCGAAAGCTATCACCTGCCGTGGATTCACCCCGGGTTGAACAGCTATTCGCGGCTTGAGGATCACTATCACATTGAAATGGCGGGCAAGTATTCCGGCCAAGGCACGCTGGTCTACCGCCAGCTTAAGGGCCCCGATGACATGGTGTTCCCCAATTTCCCCGGCCTGTCCGATAAATGGGACACGGGTGCTGAATATATCGCCGTTTATCCCAACGTGTTGCTGGGCGCGCAGCGCGACCACACATTTGTGATCATTCTGGAACCCAATTCCCAGACCAGCACGACCGAGCATGTGCACCTGTTCTACGCCGATCCAAAGATCAGCGAAGATATGCGCGCGCGCAACGCCCACCTATGGAAAGGCGTGTTCGAGGAGGATATTTTCGTGGTCGAGGGCATGCAAAAGGGCCGCGCCGCGCCGTCATTCGACGGTGGCCGGTTCAGCCCAGCCATGGACGGGCCGACGCATTGTTTTCACGACTGGGTTGCAGGCTGCATCGAGACCCACCGCGCCAAGGCACAGGCGGCTGAATGAGCAATCTGGACGACCGTCTGCTGGCAGCCCATGCGCGCGACGACCGGCGCGCGCTTGTGACGCTTTATACCGAGGCAGGCAGCAGCGCCAACACCGTGGACGCCAGCTGCTTCTACCTGACCCACGCCTATATCTTTGCGCTGGAAATGGGGCACGGCGATACCGACGCGCTACATGCCCGGCTGGCGGCGCATGGGCGGGTTTAGGGGGCGTTGCGACTAGCGGGGCGGTTTCCGTCGGTGGCGCCCATTGATCGGCAGCGCTAGATACAGGAAGTCTGCTCAACAACAGTTTTGGTTATTATCGGATTATCGGTAGTGTAGAGCGAGGTTGTTATCGCATGTTTCACTAACGCGCGATCAGATGCGGGAGGGGCAGCAAAATGAACTTGGGGATTTATGCTCTTTTGGGCGTCGTGGTTCTTGGGCTGTTTGTGCCGTTTTTTTTCTTTTTCAAATTTCTCGTATCCTTTTTCAACCTTTTCCTTATCGCTAAGGAAACTGGTCGTGACAGGCTTTGGGAGCACGTTTTGACTGGCGGATTCTCGTCGATGTGGCGGGTCTTGCGCCACAACGGAAACGGGCATGCTACGATAGCCCACTTCAGAAGCCTGGCGCTCTTCTTGGGGTCCATCGCCGTTACAATCGGCGCTGGGTTTCTATTGATTGATCTGAATACAAAGCACTGCGTTCTTCCAATGACTCGAATTTCTTCGGATGGGACCGTGGCAATTATTTGCATTCCCTCAGATTAAGATTTCGTCGGACCTTTCGACTGGCATCCCCACGCCGTTCCTGATTGTCTGATCGCAACATCCAACCGCCGGAGGCCCTCATGACAGCGCGCAAGATCATTATCGACACGGATCCCGGACAGGATGATGCGGTCGCTATCCTTTTGGCACTTGCCTCGCCCGAAGACCTTGATGTGCTGGGCGTGGTCGCTGTGGCAGGCAACGTCCCGCTGTCCCTGACCCAGCGCAATGCGCGGATTGTTTGCGAACTCGCGGGCAAGATCGATGTGCCGGTGTTTGCGGGCTGTGACAAACCGTTGAAACACACGCTGGTCACGGCCGAACATGTGCATGGCAAAACGGGGTTGGACGGGCCGCAGTTGGACGATCCGACGATGCCCCTGCAAGACCAGCACGGCGTAGATTTCATCATCGACACCCTGCGGTCCCAACCCAGTGGCACTGTCACGCTCTGCCCGCTTGGGCCGCTCACCAACATCGCCACGGCGTTCCAGCGCGCGCCCGACATTATCGAACGGGTGCAGGAAATCGTCATCATGGGTGGCGGCTTTTTCGAAGGGGGCAACATCACCCCCGCCGCCGAATTCAACATCTACGTCGATCCCGAAGCGGCTGACATTGTGTTCCGTGCCGGTGCGCCGTTGGTGGTGATGCCGCTGGACGTGACCCATAAGGCGCTGACCACGCCTGCGCATGTGGCCGCTTTTCGTGCGATGGATACGAACGTGGGCCATATGGTTGCTGCATGGACCGACTTTTTCGAGCGCTTCGACAAGGAAAAATACGGCTCCGAAGGCGCGCCGTTGCACGACCCCTGCGTCATTGCCTATCTGATCCGGCCCGACCTGTTCGCGGGTCGCCACATCAACGTGGAAATCGAAACGCAATCAGACCTGACCCGCGGCATGACCGTCGCCGACTGGTGGGGTGTAAGTGGGCGCGCACCCAACGCGCTGTTTATGCGCGACGTCGATGCAGATGCGTTCTTTGGGTTGCTGGCAGAGCGGTTGTCTCGACTGGCGTGAAGCCCGATCAATAAAACCCGACAGCCCGTACCGACAGGTCAGCCTCGTGATCGCGACCAAAGGCGACCACGGCGATACTGCGCACGGATTGCACGTTAAAACTGTCGCGCAAAAGCCGCCCGTAGGGGGCGAATTCAGCGAAGGGAATGCGCACTTCGCGCCAATCGTGCGTAACCGCAAACGACGCCTGATAGAACTGCCACGGCAAAACCGTGCGCGAGGTACGCAGGTGAACGTAATAGGTCTGCGTATTGCCGCGCACATTCAAAATGACGCCTTGGGCATCCGCAGGCAACGGCGCATCCAGCTTTGTGCGCGCCTGAATAAAGCCACCGCGATTGGCCGTGCTGACCTGCCCCGTGAGGCGCATGACTGGCTGACCATCGACCTGTTCAAAGCTGGCCCGCCCTTGCGATACGCCGCCCATCACTTGATCGCTGAAATAGTCCCAGCGGGTTTGATCAGTAAGTGAAAACTGGGTCATGGCGTCCTCGGCAGTGCTGATTGCAGGTGAAGAAACGGCGACAACAAGCGCCAACGCGAGAAATCTCATCAGTTTCATTTGCTGCGCCTCACGCTGCTTTGCGGTTACGACATACGTGTGATCCGTAATGCTTTTTTCAAGCGCAGTGCCAACGCGGCCTTGGGCATGCTTTCCAGACAAGCTTATGCACAGGGGGCGCCTTGGCTGAAACCACGCCCCGTCATGCATCCACGATCAGACGGGCATGCGCACCACAGCAGCCATACTCCCATGACAGGCATTCAGTCGATATAGCTATCGGCCCGCAGCCCTGCCCGTTCTTCATGTATTGGCAGGACGCGGCCATAAAGTTGCATGGTCCGCTCGACGCTGCCAACCATTCCGGGCTCTTCCACATAAGAGAAAATCGCCACATAGCGCGGGCGATCACCCTTGAGGGGTGCGACGCGGTGCAAGGAATAGCGCCCGCAGAACAGTTGCAGATCCCCCGGTTCCAGATGCAACACGTGCACCTTGTCCGATGTTCCGTCCAGCACGCGCGTGACCTCGGCGAAATTCTCGTCCTGCGCGCGGATGCGCGGGGCATATTCAAATGCGCCTCCGTCCTCCGCATTCTGGATCGCCAGCGTCGCGGTGAAATTATTGGTGTCGAAATGCCACGGAAACCCGTCCCCTTCACCGGCCATGTTCACGATAACATCCGCCAGCGGGTCGGCGTAACGGTAGAATTTTTCTTCCTGCAGGCAATCTTGGATAAACCGGTCAAACCCGTCGAAGTCATGCACTGCGCGCAACGGACCATCGGCGGCAAAGTTGTCGGCGGGGATAAACGCGTTGGAGCGCGCAAAGAACTGGCGACGCGGATCGCCTTGCGGCAGGCTTGGGTCGTCTTTGGTGAAATAGGCGTTGGTTTTGCTAAAGGACTTGTGGCCTTTGTCGGCCACGCTGTCGGCTTCACTCGTCAGGGCCGCAACACCGGCGGGTGTGAGAAACCCTTTCAAAACGGCACAGCCATCGCGCGCAATGTCATCGCGCACTTTCGCAAGTACGTGCTTGCGTTCGGTGCCATCTTGATTAATCGGATAGGCCGCAAGGTTGATATAGTCTGCGCCGATATGTTGCATTTTGCTCTCCTCTTTGCGATTCATAGGAAAAGCGCGCACGCCTCGCGTCTTGTTCAACGGCGACACGAAATTGGCGAAAACTGCACGGCTACCCCCATCTGTCCTTTCCGGCCGCGCACCGTTAGGGTCGCGCTGAACTCTCGCAAAAGGCACCCCCATGAGCACCGCAATCCACCTTGCCACGTCCGAAAATCTCGACGTGCTTTTGGCCCTCGTGGAACGGCTGCATGGCGAAATGGACATCGCCAGCGATGACGGCATGCGCCGCGCTGGCATCACGCCGCTCCTTGCAGGCTCGCCGCACGGCGCCGCCTATCTGTTCGGCCCCGCCCGCGCGCCTGTCGGCTATGCAGTGATCACATTCGGCTGGTCGCTCGAATTTGGCGGCATGGAAAGTTTCGTCGATGAAATCTATATCCGCCCCTCGGTGCGTAAACGCGGGATCGGCACCGAAACGCTGATCGCCATCGGCAGGGCATTGCAAGGCGCAGGCGTCGCGGCGATGCACCTCGAAGTCAAACGCGAAGATGCGCCGACCCAGCGACTGTATGAAAAGGCCGGATTTGCGCTGCGCGATCAATATTGCCTGATGACACGACGCTTATAAGGCCTACATGCACATCATGACCCTAAACATCCCCTTCGATAATTCGTACGCCAGACTGCCCGAGCGCTTTTTCGCGCGCCAGAACGCCACGGCTGTGGCTGCACCCACTCTGATCGCGTTCAATCACGCCCTTGCCGCCGATCTGGGCATCGACGCCACCGCCATGTCCAACGCCGAGGCCGCGACGCTGTTTTCTGGCAATGCCCTGCCCGAGGGCGCCGCCCCGCTGGCGCAGGCCTATGCAGGACACCAGTTCGGCGGTTGGAGCCCGCAATTGGGTGACGGGCGCGCACTGCTTTTGGGCGAGGTCGTCACCGCGGACGCCGCCCGCCACGATATCCAGCTTAAGGGATCAGGGCGCACGCCATTTTCGCGCAATGGTGACGGGCGCGCTTGGCTTGGTCCGGTGTTGCGCGAATATCTGATGAGCGAGGCGATGCATGCAATGGGCGTGCCCACCACCCGCGCGCTGGCCGCCGTGCGCACAGGCGAAAACGTGCAGCGTGAAACCGCCCTGCCCGGCGCTGTGCTGACCCGCACCGCGGGCAGTCACATCCGTGTCGGCACTTTCCAGTTCTTTGCCGCACGCGGCGACCGCGACGGGCTACGCACCCTGACCGACTACGCAATCGCGCGCCACTACCCCGATGCGCAAACCCCTGCCGACCTGCTGGACCAAGTGATGCAGCGCCAGGTTGCCCTTGTCGCCAAATGGATGGGCCTCGGGTTTATTCACGGGGTGATGAACACCGATAACGTCTCGGTCGCGGGCGAAACGATTGACTATGGCCCCTGCGCAATAATGGACAGCTATCACCCTGACACGGTCTTTTCAGCGATCGATCAACAAGGGCGCTATGCCTATTCCAACCAGCCAAAACTGGCGCATTGGAACATCGCGCAATTTGCGACCGCACTGGTGCCGCTGATGCCTGACGAGACCGCGGCGATTGATCAGTTCACCGCGATCATCAATCGCTTTCCCGATCTTTATGCAGCGGCCTATCTTGAAACCTTCAGCGCCAAACTCGGCCTCGCCAAGAGTGACCCCGAACTGATCGACGATCTCCTCGTACTCATGGCGCAGGACGGGGCCGATTTCACGAACACCTTTGCCGCGCTTGCCGCTGACACAGCGCGCGATCAATTCAGCGACCGCGCCGCGTTTGATGCGTGGCACGCCCGCTGGCGGGCCCGCGATCCTGACACGGCGCTGATGGAAAAAACCAACCCGCAAATCATCGCGCGCCTGCACCAGATCGAGGCCGTGATCCAAGCTGGCGTAGCAGACAATGACGCGCCGTTCCACGACATGCTCGCCGCTGTGACGCAGCCGTTCTGTGCAAACGCGGCCTATGCGCAGCCACCCAGCACCAGCGAAATGGTCGCGCGTACCTTCTGCGGCACCTAATTTCTTCTGTTCGAAAATCCTCCCGCCGGAGGCGCATCTATCACCGCGCGCACGCGCCTATTGCCCAAGCATCCAAGCCCCATCGGGCCAGAACGCGTGAAAGGCAAAGGCGAACATCACATCATGGGGCAGATCATTGCCTGCTGCGTCACGTACCCGCACAGTGCCCACTTCACGCCCCTCGCCGATTGTTTTCGTATCCAGTGCCGAGGCTTGGCCTGACGCCCAATTGAGCACCACACCCGCTTCGCGCACCTCGCCCGCATCCGCAATCCGCGTTATTGGCCAAGCCCGATCACCCACACGGATCACACGGGCCAGCGCGGGGATGTCATGGGGTGGCAACTCGCCCGCGTAAAGAAACGGGCGGGCTGAACTGTCATAGCGCACATAGGGGTTTTCGCCGTAGGCGCGCCCCAAATCCGGTTCGACCATGACAAGCCCGTCAGGGTTGCGCGCACTAAACTGCGCCCAGCTTTCCATCCAGCTTGGCAAGCTTTGCAGCTGCGTCCCCGTCAAGTCACCGACAATTGCTTCGCCAATGGCCTGCTGCCACCAGCTTTCGGTTTGCCGGTCAAACATCACCATATCAGAATTGCGCAGTTTGCCGGAAACGCCAAATTCCAGCACCCCCGCATCGGTGCGCCGGTCAAAGGTGATACCGGAATTGCACAGCGGGCAGAAGGTAACTGCGACGGGAACATCCCCCACCACATCATTGACGATTTCATGCCAGATCAAATAGCGCACCGGATAGGCGCGCGGCACCTGTCCTTCGATTTCCAGCGTAATGACAGGTTCGCGCTGTTGCAGCCCTGTCTTATCAGCCACGGCGACAAAATCAGGATCTGACAGCGCCGGAATCCCGTCTTTGGGTGGACCACCCGACATGATCTCGGCCCAGTCGGTTATGCTGGTGGTGTTGAAATCTGTATCCGGCCATTCACGCTCCCAAAATTCGGGGCTGGCGCTGGCCCCCCCGGCGATTGCGACGAAGGCGGCGGCAAATATCATGCGCATGGGCTGTCTCCTTTGGGTCAAAAGATGACGCGCGCCGGCAAACAATGCGACCCCCCTGACAACAATGTGAAAGGGGGGTGAGCAGGATTATTGGATGACGCGGACCGCGGCCATCATATCGGGTTCGCCTATTATGGCACCATTGGCACCGCGACCCAGCTTGATCGCGTCCAGCACGTCGAGGCCCGAAACGACTTTGCCGATGATCGTGTAACCACCGTCCAGATGGGCGGCCGGTTCGAACATGATAAAGAACTGGCTGTTGGCAGAATCGGGATCCTGCGAACGGGCCATCCCGACCGAGCCGCGCTCAAACGATAGATCGCCACCTGCCTCAAGTGGCAAGTTGGGCAATTCAGACCCGCCCATACCAGCCTGCCGCATATCCTGGCCCATGCGGCCAAACTGCACATCGCCGGTTTGTGCCATAAAGCCGTCTATCACACGGTGAAACACCACGCCGTCATAAGCGCCAGATGCCGCCAGTTCCATGATCTGCGCGGCATGCGCAGGGGAGGATTCTTCGAACAGGTCGATGACGATTGTGCCGTTGGCCTCGCCTGTCACGTCGATCTCGATCCCCAAGCCGCTGACTTCACCGGCCACAACGACCGGTGCAGTGGCGGTTTTGGTCGCGGTTGCGGGCGTGGCAATCTCGGGTGCGACGTCGCCGACCAGATCACCCTCGCGCCCCCCCATTGAGAGGACAACGAAATAGGCCAAACCCGCAACAATCGCCAAACTGATAGCCAGAAAAGCGCGATTACGCATCGGCGGCAACTTTGACGCTGATCATGCGGTCAGGGCTCGCGGGTGGCTCGCCTTTGGCAAGCGCGTCAACGTGCTTCATGCCCGACGTCACCATGCCATAAACGGTATACTGACCGTTCAGGAAATCGTTGTCCTTGAAGCTGATAAAGAACTGCGAGTTGGCGGAATTGGGGTTGGCCGAGCGCGCAGCACCCAGTGATCCACGCGCATGCGGGATCTTGGAAAACTCGGCAGGCAGATCGGGCAGATCGGACGAGCCTGTGCCCGCACGACCGGGGTTATAGTCTTTTTCCATGTTCGCGTGCTCCACATCGCCCGTCTGGGCCATGAAGCCGTCGATCACGCGGTGAAATGCGACGTTGTCATAGGCACCCGCGCGGGCCAGTTCCTTGATGCGGGCCGTATGCGCAGGCGCGATATCGGGCAGCAATTCGATGGTCACGGTACCACCTGTCAGTTCCATCAGGATCGTATTTTCGGGGTCTTTGATATCGGCCATGGGGCGCTCCTACGCTTATATTTCGCGCGGACACTATGCGCGTGCGGGCCAATTGCCAAGCGGTGCAGTTGACCTAGGCCTGCAAGGGGTTCAATTAGGCGTAAACCCGCAAAAAACCGGAGGCTGACATGGCTTGGAAAACACTCGATGATATGGACCTGAACGGCAAACACGTGCTGGTGCGCGTGGATATCAACGTCCCTGTCGAGGGTGGCCATGTAACGGATACCACGCGGATTGATCGGATCGTGCCCACGGTGGACGATATTCAAGCGGCAGGTGGCAAGGTCATCCTGATGGCGCATTTTGGCCGCCCCAAGGGGAAAGTCGTGCCGGAGATGTCGCTGGAACATATCGCGCAGGCTGTGTCTGACGTGCTGGGTCAGCCTGTCACGTTTGTGGATAGCAATTATGGCGAAGCCGTCGCCGAAATGGACGACGACGAGGTGCTGTTGCTTGAAAACCTGCGCTTTAATCCCGGCGAGGAAAAGAACGATCCTGAATTTGCCGCCCGTCTGGCAACCCTTGGCGATGTTTACTGCAACGATGCGTTTTCTGCCGCCCACCGTGCGCATGCCAGCACCGAGGCGCTGGCGCATTTGTTGCCGTCTTGTGCGGGTCGTTTGATGGCCGAAGAACTGAGCGCGCTGGAAAAGGCGCTGGGAACGCCGCAGCGCCCTGTTGTGGCCGTGGTTGGTGGGGCGAAAGTCAGCACCAAACTGGATTTGCTTGGCAATCTGGTGAGCAAGGTCGATCATTTGGTGATCGGTGGCGGCATGGCAAATACGTTTCTGGCCGCGCAAGGGATCGACGTGGGCAAATCGCTTTGTGAACACGATCTGGCCGATACCGCGCGCGAGATTTTGAAAAAGGCCGAGGCCGCAGGCTGCGAAATTATCTTGCCGCGCGACATTGTCGTGGCGCGTGAGTTCAAGGCCGGTGCCGCGAGCGAGGTTCTGGCCCCGAACGCCTGCCCCGCCGATGCAATGATCCTTGATGCGGGGCCTGAAACGGTCGCCTATATTTCGACCACCTTGGAGAACGCCAAGACACTGGTCTGGAACGGCCCACTGGGCGCGTTTGAAATTGAACCTTTCGATGCGGCCACCAATGCCGCAGCGCGCAAGGCGGCTGAATTATCCAAAGCGGGCAAACTGGTGTCTGTCGCGGGTGGCGGCGACACGGTTGCGGCGCTGAACCAAGCGGGTGCTGCACAAGATTTCACCTATATCTCAACTGCGGGCGGCGCCTTTCTTGAATGGATGGAAGGCAAGACCCTGCCCGGTGTCGCGGCACTGGGGTGATTAGGCGCGGCCCTCCAACCAAGGTTGCGGGGCTGCATGCGCTGACTTAAACCAATGGAAACATAACCCAAGGGGACCGAACCATGCCAAACCAACAGCAAGCCGACAAAATCCGCAGCGGTCAGGGCTTTATCGCCGCGTTGGACCAAAGTGGCGGTTCGACCCCCAAGGCGCTGGGCCTTTATGGCGTGAGCGAAGACCAGTTCAGCAATGACGCGGAAATGTTCGACCTGATCCACGCCATGCGCGCACGGATTGTTGCTGCCCCTGCTTTCACCGGCGAAAAGGTGCTGGGCGCGATCCTGTTCGAGATGACGATGGACCGCGAATTTGGTGGCAAGCCCGCCGCCGCAGCCCTGTGGGAAGATCACGGTGTCGTGCCATTCCTGAAGATCGACAAGGGCTTGGAGGCCGAAGCGGACGGCGTGCAACTGATGAAACCGATGCCGGATCTGGACGATCTGCTGACCCGGGCGCACGGGCTTGGCGTGTTTGGCACCAAGGAACGGTCGGTCATTCAGGCGGCCAATCCAGCGGGTATTGCAGCGATTGTCGCCCAGCAATTCGAGGTCGGCGCGCAGGTCTTGGCACATGACATGGTGCCGATCCTTGAACCCGAAGTGACTATTTCAATTGATGACAAGGCCGACGCCGAAGACCTGTTGCGCGCTGAACTCCTGCATTATCTGGACCACTTGCCAGCAACACAACAAGTCATGCTGAAACTGTCGCTTCCCGAAGCGAACAACCACTACGCAGCACTGGTCGCACATCCCCGTGTGATGAAAGTCGTGGCGCTGTCGGGTGGGTTTAGCCGTGACGCAGCAAATGCGCGACTTGCGCACAACACAGGCGTGATCGCCAGCTTTAGCCGTGCGTTGACCGAAGGCCTTTCAGCCCAGCAAACAGACGATGAGTTTAATGCGATGATCGCCGAGACAATCGACAGCATCTATCGCGCGTCGATTGCCGGGTAAGGGGCGCGCGGCAAGGTCGTGGCCGACATATGACGGCGAAATACACCGGAAAATGTCTTTGCGGCGGCGTTACTTATGTGGCCAAGGGGCGGCCAGTGATCGTTGCCCAGTGTCACTGCGAAGAATGTCGCCGATTAAGTGGAACAGGGCACACGATAGGGGCCATGTTCGGGTCAGGCGCCGTGACCGTTTGCGGGGCACTGCGCGAGTTCAGCTATTCGTCCGGCAAGGATTCGACCGTCACAAAGGCGTTTTGTGCGACCTGCGGTAGCCCCATTTTTGGGAAAAACACCAGCTTGCCAGAACATGTCACTCTGACACTTGGCACCATGGACGATGCAAAGGGGCTGGAGGTCGAAGTGGTTATATTCGGGCGCGACAAACCACATTGGGACCAGCTTGGGGATGATGTTGCTTGTTTCGCGACGCAGCCCGATTGGGCGCCCGAGAGCTAAGCTTTTTCATCGGCTAATTTGGATCACGCCCTCAAGACACAGGTGAAGGGGCGGATTTCTCCGCCCCTTCACCATTCAACTGGGCCATGGCATGCGAGGGACATGCCTCCTGGGAATGCAAGCCAGGGTTTAGTTGAAGTTATAAACGACAGACATACCAAAGGTGTTTTCGGCGTCTTTGAAGCTCTTGTCGGTCAGATCGTTGAACCGCGTTGCGTAGCTTGTGCGCAGCGACAGTGTATCGCTCAGAGCCACGTTCAGCGCCAGATCGTTGGCCAATGTTGTGGCAAATTCCGAATAAATGACGTCCGTGTCGTTGCTGATAAACACTGTATCAGAGATGCTGTAGAACAGGTTGTTGGAAACCGATGCCGCAGCTTGGGACACATCTGCACCACCAACGATTTCGGCAAAGCGGTAGCCTGGGCCAGCCTGAATAGACCACTGGAAAGCAGAGGTATTATACAGACGGTAGCCTGCGCCCACACCAACGAACAGATCCTGCGTGTACTCGTCAGGAGTTGTTGTCAGACGGTCCATCGACAGGTCAGCCTGCCCGTAAAGGAACACACGGGACGACATATCGCGACGGTAGTCGATCCCGGCCAGCAAGGTGTTGTCGGTTGTAACACCGTTTTCTTCGCCAAAGGCATAGGCAAGGTTGGTGTCAAAACCGTTGACGCCGTCGTACCAGCCGTAGCGCATACCAACACCCAGATCGGACGATGTGTCACCGTCGTTGGAAGTTGACATTAAACGCAGGGCGACCGAACCGTAAGAGCCGACTGCGCGGCCTTCGTTGCCAAAGCGGCCGATGTCGCGCTCTGCGTCGTCAGCGATTTGCGCTTCGAGATCGTCGATAGCTGAATCAGCTGCGCCTGCGTTTTCGAATGTTGTGGCTTGGGCGAATGCTGCGGATGCCACGAATGCGCTGATGACAGCGGCGGTGAAAATATTCAGTTTCATAGGGGTCTTCCTTTCCCAAAGAAGGTGTGACCCGCACTCAGTAAGAGAAGCGGGAGCATCTCTGCTGAGGGAGATTTAGGACAACCATTTGTATAAGTTAAATTCAAAATAGTTGGGTTATAAACAAGTATTACTCATCTGAATGACGAGATTCCGCCTGCCCAAGAATTTCGACGCGATTATCCTCACTTAGCCTCTCGAGGGATTTGATCACCGACGCCCCTGCCGCTTCGGCCCCTGCCGCGACCGACAATAATGTCGCGCGTGCGGCCTCGCGGATGTCGGGATCAAGGTCTTCGCGCCACACGGCCCAGACCGGATATGGGAAACGGGGTGCGTCTGGCACCAGAAACATCCGGCCAGCGTCGAGGTGAGTTTTCACATAACGGGCAGGCAGGTAAGCTGCCGCGCGCCGGTTGAGCACATATTCTCCCGCCAAGGCACCCAAAGCAAAGGTGAGGCCAGGGTTCGTTAACAAGGGCAAGGCTTGCGCATGGGCAACGACGAATTCAGGACCCCAGTCAATAAAGACATAATCATCAAAAATCGCGTCCAGATCGGCGTCGGCAAAGGTTGCAACCATCACCAGTTCCTCAGCAAGGATTTGCTCGGCTTCCAGACCGGGCCGCAATTGCGGCATATATAACAGACCCGCCTGCATCACCCCTTCGATCAAAAAGCGCGTCAGACGGTCCGGCATCCCCAATTCGGCGCGCACATTCAAGTCGGGCATCCGGTCCTGCAAGGCATCCACCCAACGAAACCCCAACCGCGGCCACAGTGAATACTGCGCGCCCAATGTCAGGCTGCGGGTATAGCCTTCAGGGATGGCAATCTGCTGGCGGGCTTCCTCCCAGACGCGGATCATCGATAGGGCATACTTTTCAAACTCGCGTCCCGCGCTCGTCAGTTCGGCCCCTGCCCGTGACCGTGTAAACAGCGGCTTGCCGAGCGAGTCTTCAAGCCGCTGAATGCGCAGAGATACCGCCGACTGCGTCACAAACAAGCGATCCGCCGATGCAACGAAAGACCCTGAGGAGGTAACTTCGAGGAAGGTTTTTAAAAGGGTGATATCCATCGTCGGTCCCTGCCCTGTGGCGCACAATCCCACATCATTTGCACAAATATGAACGAGAGGGATTCACAAAGCGAATCAGATATGCGAATTTAACCCCAGTCGCCCGTTAGAGGTGACAGTGAGGCAGAGACATGACCAGACGCACGCGCCCAGCCATGGGTGTTCTTTTAGGGGTCGCAGGCATGATGATGCTGGCCCTGTATTTTACCTTTGCCGCCGTGCAAGGCGATTACGGTGTGTTCAAACGCGCCGAGGTAGACGCCGAAGCACGCGTGCTGCGGGCGGAGTTTGCCCTTCTGCAAGCAGATGTCGCACAGCTGGAAAACCTGACCCGTCGGCTCTCGGACACCTACCTTGATCTTGATCTACTCGATCAACAGGCCCGCGATATGCTGGGCATGATCCGCGCCGACGAGATTGTTATTCGTTAAACGCGGCGTGGAATGTCAATTCGCCCTTGGGCGGATCGGCAAATCCCGCAATCTGGACGAACCGTGGCTGCGTGCCGAGATGGGTCACACCCGCGTCTTGCACAAACCCCAAGCGCCCATAAAACGCCGGATCGCCGGTGAGCGCGACACCCCCGCGCCCGTAAACACCTGCAACCGCGAGCGCGTGATTTACCAACGCCGAGCCAATCCCGCGCCCCTGACGATCAGGGCGCACCGATACCGGACCAAGGCCAAGGCATTTGGCGTCACCAATGCGCGCAGGTGACATGGCGATGTGACCGATGACGGTTTTCCCCTCGACCGCGACCAGCGACAGGACCAGCGCGCCAGCATCACGTAATTTGGCGGGTAATTCGGCTTCGTCCCCATCGGCATAGGCCTTGCCGGCGAATGCAGCAGCGGTAACTTGCGCGATTGCAGCTTCGTCGCCCGCGGATTCTTGTCTGATTTTCCATTTCATTTCAGGACTAAACCACGTGCCATGCACCCAGTGCAACGCGGGTTTTCGCACGGGCATTGACCTATGGTCACATTGCCTCTCGCAAGTTAGACTTGTCTGATGTATGAGATAGTTTAACGCTAAACTATATTTTCGTCGCCGAGAGGGAGGACCCATGGCCGCCACGAAATCCGCAAAGAAACCAAACGTTTCTGCTGAAGAGCTTCTCGGGCATTACCGCGAAATGCTTTTAATCCGTCGATTCGAAGAAAAGGCTGGCCAGTTGTATGGCATGGGCCTGATCGGCGGCTTTTGTCACCTTTATATCGGCCAAGAGGCCGTTGTTGTCGGCCTTGAGGCCGCCGCGGGTGAAGGCGACAAGCGCATCACATCATACCGCGACCACGGCCACATGCTGGCCTGCGGCATGGACCCCAAGGGTGTCATGGCCGAGCTGACGGGCCGCGAAGGTGGCTATTCGAGCGGCAAGGGCGGCTCGATGCACATGTTCTCCAAGGACAAGAATTTCTACGGCGGCAACGGCATCGTCGGCGCGCAAGTGCCGCTGGGGGCTGGTCTGGCATTCGCAGACAAATACCTTGGCAATGATCGCGTGACGTTTGCCTATTACGGTGACGGTGCAGCCAACCAAGGTCAGGTCTACGAGACCTACAACATGGCCGAATTGTGGAAGTTGCCGGTCATTTTCGTTATTGAAAACAACGGATACGCCATGGGTACGTCGGTCAAACGGTCGACCAAATCACCCAGCCTTTGGGAGCGCGGGGCCGCTTACGGTATCCCCGGCGAAGAAGTCGACGGAATGGACGTACTGGCTGTCAAAGCGGCGGGTGAAAAGGCCGTGGCGCACTGTCGCGCTGGCAAAGGCCCCTACATCCTTGAGGTCAAAACCTATCGTTACCGTGGACATTCGATGTCGGACCCTGCGAAATATCGCACCCGTGAAGAAGTTCAGAAAGTGCGCGAAGAACGTGACCCGATCGATCACATCCGCGACATGCTGTTGTCGGGCAAACATGCCACCGAGGAAGATTTGAAAGCGATCGACAAAGAGATCAAGGCGATCGTCAACGAGAGCGCCGAATTCGCCAAGGAAAGCCCTGAGCCGCAGCTCGCAGAGCTTTGGACCGACATTTATGCAGAAGTGGAGGCATAAGACATGGCTACTGAAATTCTCATGCCCGCCCTTTCGCCCACGATGGAAGAAGGCACTCTCGCCAAATGGCTGGTAAAAGAAGGTGATACCGTTTCGAGCGGTGATATCCTTGCCGAGATCGAAACCGATAAGGCCACGATGGAATTCGAAGCTGTCGACGAATATGCAATCTTACTGTGTCTTATACACATCTGACTCTG
>FLOH01000333.1_pt1 | contig 113949 bp, 124 predicted proteins | sample 756751 | NCBI WGS metagenome assembly FLOH01 (sample SAMEA4026879, study PRJEB14308) | marine metagenome | biome: coastal water; material: water | depth 74 m
CCTTCAAAAGCTTCGCCATCAATAGTTCCGATAAAGTCCATCGCTACGCGATCGCCTTCTTTAGAAGCGCGCTTAACTGGCTTAAACTCGATCATTTGTTCTTGCAAGCCGTTTAATGTTTTCTCTTCATCAGCTTTAGTAATGTCAACTGTAACTTGCTCAACTTCTAATTTAGAGTAGTCTGCAATTTTTACTTCTGGAAATACTTCAAATTCAACCGTGTAAGAAAAATTAGTCTTACCTTTTGAGTCAACTTTACTCACAGAAGGACGGGCTGCAGGCGTTACTTTTGCATCAGTCAATGCTTCAACTAAAGTTTCATTAACAATTTCATTAATCGCATCAGACTTAGCATTATCACCAAAACGTTTCTTTACCATTGAGACAGGAACCTTGCCTTTTCTAAAGCCATCAATACTCACTTGAGAGGCCATTGTCTTTACAATTTTGTCAACTTTTTGATTAAAAGTATCGATTGGCACATCTACTGTTAATGATCTTTTTAGACCTTCTAATGTTTCTAGTGAAGTTTTCATGCGTATTAAGTCCGTCTCTTTGTTTATATAAAACGCATAATTATACCTAAATTGCAGACAATAAAAAAGGCAGTAAAAACTGCCTTTTTTATGGGTTTAGAAATCGTCTTTAATTCAAGCCAGCAATGTACTGAGACAATGCTTCAATTTCTATATTATTTAAGTCTTTAGTAAACACAGTCATCATTTTGCGATCATCATTGTCTCTAGCAGGTGATTTTGCATCTGTCTGAGTATTAATAGACACTTGACGGAATGCTTTCAACTGCTTTGCTGTGTAAGCAGCATGCTGAGAAGCGAGCGCTGGAAAGCCAGCCGATGGAATGCCAGCACCTTTAGGGCCATGACATGCCATACAAGCAGCAATACCTCTAGATTTATCACCACCACGGTAGAGTTTTTCACCAAGTGCGATGTTAGCTGCTTTACTAGCAACACCTTGAGCAATCGCTTGCTTAGAGAAGTGTGCGGATAAATCTGCCATATCTTCTGGGGTTAAAACTGCCACAATACCTGCCATTAATCCATCTTGACGCGTATTCGATTTAAAATCTTTAAGCTGTTTAAAAAGGTATTTTTCACCTTGCCCCGCTAGCTTAGGAAAAATTGGCACCATTGAATTACCATTAACGCCATGGCATGCTATGCAGGTTACAGACTTAGTCTTTCCTTTAGCCGCATCACCTGCAGCTAAAGTGTTAGTGGAAATAAAGGCTAAAGCCATCGAAAAGATCAGTGCTAACTTATTCATAAGGTATCTCTTTTTATAAAAAAATAAGCCGATATTATACGTTAATATCGGCTTATTAAATTTACGTAATGCGTCTCAAAGACGCTAAGTAATTTATTGTCCTGCTAGGTAGTCTGCAATCGCCTGCTCTTGACCAGCAGCCATTGGCGCCATTGCATTCATCGTTGGATCTACACGAGTACCAGATTGGAAGGCTTTAAGCTCTTTCACAACATCCAGATCAGGACGTGCTGATTTAGCTAATGATGGGTAGGTTGGAATCGCTGATTTACCACCTGCACCATGACAACCTGAACAACCTAACGCGTCAAATGGATTTGCCTGAACAGAACCCATTGCCAATACAGCCGATGCTACTAATAAAACCTTTCTCATTACTCTCTCCTTGTTTTTTAATAATATAAAATGGTAAGTAGTTCAAATACCACTGATTTCTCATTATACATAATTTCAATAAATGCGCAAACACTACCAACAAGCTAAATTCTTACTTTCTTGCCCCTCTTTAAAAGGGTGTCCTCCTGATGAAGGTTTTGAAGTAATTTTTTCCGGAAGATCTAATTCGGGTAAATCAAGCTCGATCAATACACTCACCTTACAAAATAAATTAGCCAAAGTTTCACGAACACCAGGGCGTACTCAGCATCTTGTATTTTTTGAGCTGGATGAAAATAGACGCTTAGTAGACTTACCTGGATACGGCTATGCCAAAGTACCTGAACATGTCAAAAAACAATGGCATACAGATATGAGCGAATATTTTGACAAGCGTAACTGCCTAAGAGGTGCCGTTTTAGTGATGGACGTTCGTCACCCACTAAAGCCCTTTGATAAAATGATGCTAGATTGGTGTGTGAGTATTAACCTGCCAACACAAATTATTCTGACTAAAGCGGACAAACTTAAAAAGGGTGCGGCAGCAAATACTCGCTTGCAAGTGGAAAAAATTATTAAAGATTATCCTTATGTCGATGTACAACTATTCTCTAGTCTTAAAAAACAAGGCTTAGAAGAGCTTTGGTCTCGTCTTGATACTTTCTTTGGTTATAGTGAATAAATGCATCTAAATGCTGACCTGACTCAAATTGTCGCAACAGACATAATTATTGTTGCCAATAATCGTCAAGTTTTAGCCTTTAAACGCACATTCTCTAAGCGACATCCGCTAACACAACTGCCAAGCATATTATCCTGGCAGCAATACTTAAAACATACTTGGCAGTCGCAGTATCTTAATAGCACTTTGCGTCTCATTGATCCTACTGAGCAACGCTACTTAATAGAGTCTGTACTTCAACAATTCGAGCAAAATAACCACGCTCAACTCACCAACGAAGTCATTAAAAACTACGATTATTGTATTAATCATTTAATACCTCTAGAGACACTCACTCAATCTAAAGTCCAAATTTGCGAAGTCTTTGCTAGTTGGATCAAGCTCTATCAAAAAACCAAGAATGACTTAAACCTAGTAGACGCGAACGATCTACCTGGCCTTATATTACAAATTGAAAACAATCTTCAGGCGCCTTATATTTACGGCTTTAAAACACTGACGCCAATTCAGCAAAAAATATTTGATAAACTTGGTCACCAAGTTATTAGTGCTCAATACACCAATAAAACCGAGCAAAAATGCTTTGAAAACAGCCTTTCTGAAATTCAAGCGGCTGCTATTTGGGCAAAACAGCAACAAGATAAAAATTCTGACTGCTCAATTGCTATTGTTTGCCCACAACTAAGTGAGCTTCAATATCAGCTTAGTTCAATATTTGATCAAACATTTGATGATCTGTTAACCCAAACAGGGCAAAAGTCTTACAACATATCCCTAGGTTTGCCCTTGTCTCGTTACACGCTTGTTCAAGATCTACTCAACCTACTTGAGTTGAATGAGCAAATAAAAACCGACAATATTCAAACTGCTCTTTTTACTCAAGTGGTTACGAGTGTCTATATTCAAGGCTATCATCTTGAGCGAAGTTCACGACATATACTTGTCAACCAAGCCTTGTCTTTATCACTTGAATATTTTCAATTAGAGCAATTGGCAGAAGCACTTACTCAATGCCCAGTATTATCAAAACTAATACAAGCTGCTAAACTAAATAATACAAAAAATCAGCGATTAGATGAGCACTTACTTAACTTTAATACAACACTCTCTAATTGGGGATTTGCAACAGATCGACCCCTTAGTAGTAGTGAATATCAACTATTTAATAAATATTTAACCAGTTCACTTAAGCTTAATCAACTGGCACTTCATCAAAAAAAATGCCTTGTAAAAACAGCACTTTACTTACTTAAAGAGATTAGCAATCAAATTGTTTTCCAGGCACAATCAAGCAAAACTAACGTTCAAATTATTGGCTCTTTAGAGGCTGAAGGCCTCCACTTTGATAAAGCTTGGGTGATGGGCATGACTCACGATTTTTTACCCGCCAAGCTAAATTCGCCAAGGTTTATCGCTACTGATATTGCCATTCATCATCAAATTCCTCATAGTAGCTATGAGTTAATTCAAGCGGATGCACAAAACACATTAAACAACTTATGCTCATTATCAAATCATGTGATTTTCTCCTATGCAAAATCACATCTTGAATTAGAGCAGCTCCCCTCTCCTCTGATTGATTTTAACTCTGACAGTATCGTGCAACCTGATATCAAGCCAACCACTCGCGAAACAGAATTAATTAATGATGCCAGTGTGGGTCGATTTACTCAGAGTGAGGTTAAATCTGGGGTGAGTTTGCTCAAAGATCAAATGGCCTGCGACTTTAAAGGTTTTGCTCATCGACTTAATTTAACACGCTATGACGAGCCACATATCGGCCTAGACAGACGCGAACAGGGCAACGCTATTCATAACGCCTTGCATTATATTTATCAAGAAATAGATTCTAAAGAAGCCCTTTTAAAGTTAGATTCAGCTGAGCTTGAAACACTAATTGATCAAAAAGTTTACGCCGCACTCAAGCGCCACCCTAACTCTGGTTTTAAAGCTATTGAAAAAACTAGGTTAACGCAACTACTGCATAAATTTATCGAAACTGATAAAGCTAGGGGAAATTTTCGCATATTGGCCACCGAGCAAAGTGTTCGCGTTGAAATCTCTGGATTAAGCTTTAATACGCGTCTTGACCGCCTTGATCAAATGGACAATGGAGATCGCATTGTTTTTGACTACAAAACGGGTGATACATCTACTGCTAAATGGTGCTCAGCCGATATTGTCGAGCCACAATTACCTATCTATAGCGTAACCAATAACACCCAAGGTGCTGCTTTTATTGAGCTTAATTCGAGTGCAGTTAGTTTTAAAGGCTTGTCTAAAGATCCTGATTCTCTACCTAAACAATCCTCACGAAAAGGCAGTTGTCAAGAATGGGATGAGCAAATAAAAACTTGGTCAAAAAGACTAGACCAGGCCAGCCAAGATTTTCAATCAGGTCAAGCACAAGTTTTGCCTAACAAAACCGCCTGTGATTATTGTGAGTTCGATCTACTTTGCAGAATTCAAAAATAACTGAATAATTACTTTCTTTTCACTAGCAATTGCTTGTGCAATATTGGTCTTATCGAGTGCGGCGATATCAATTGAGCTAAGTTGTTTTGTTAACTCTTCAATAGCATCTACATTAATCGCTAATAATTGATACACTGTCAACAACTCTACAAACCTATCCTTGCGTCTAAGCGCGTCCGTCTTGGCAAAAAAATCAACAATTGAATCAACTGTTTGACTATCAAAAGATTGAACAAATGAATAAAACTGGGCACTGAGTTTGGCCAGTTGCTCATAGTTTTTTGGGCATTTCAAACGCTTGCACAGCTGATCAATCGACACTATAGGCTCATTCACCAGCCATACGCAAAATTTAAGCGGTGGCTGGTCTGTGTTTAAAGCGTCTAAGAATTCAAAAGTATTGTCATGGTTTTGATGTGCTTGAACAGACAAAGGTGCAAAAACACGCTCATAAGCACCGCATGCTGACAGTACCTTAAAAAAAGCAGAAGGTGTTTTATATGACAAAGACTTTTCTAATTCTTTAAACACACGTTCTGGCGTCAGTGCGTCCACTTCTCCTGAAGCCACCATATCTTTCATCAGTTTATGGGTCGAATGCGCCACTTTAAATCCAAACTTTTTAAAACGTGCAGCAAAGCGTGCAACACGCAAAATACGCACCGGGTCTTCACTAAAAGCTTTGGAGACATGCCTCAATAGGCCGCTATCTAAATCTTGTTGGCCATTAAAAGGATCAAACAATTCCCCATTTTTTTCTGCCATGGCGTTAATGGTTAAATCTCGGCGAGATAAATCTTGCTCCAGTGTCACTTCACGCGAGGTATCAAATTCAAAGCCTTTATAGCCAGTACCGACTTTACGCTCAAGTCTAGCAAGTGCATATTCTTCTTGTGTACCTGGGTGTAAAAAAACAGGGAACTCTTTGCCCACTTGACGATAACCTAGATCCAGCATTTCATCAGGTGAGGCGCCAACTACCACCCAATCTTTCTCGGTATTGTCATCTGCAAGACCCAATAAACGATCACGAACTGCGCCGCCAACTAAATAAACTTTCATACTTATAAAAAGAGTTTTATTAATTCTCATATAATACACGAATGGATTTATCAAAATTAACACCCCAACAGTTTAAAGTTACCCAGCAATGTGGCACTGAGTCACCCTTTACAGGGAAGTTTGTTGATCATCATGAAGATGGCAATTACACCTGCATTTGCTGTGATCAGGTTTTATTCTCATCTGCAACTAAATTTGAATCAGGCACTGGCTGGCCAAGTTTTTACGATATCGCCCAAGCTGAGAGTGTCACTCTCATTAAAGACAGCACACACGGCATGACGCGTGTTGAAGTTAGATGTAGAAACTGCGATGCACATCTAGGTCATGTATTTGAAGACGGCCCTGCACCCACTGGTCAAAGGTATTGTATTAACTCTGCCTCATTAAACTTTCAAGCAAAATAACCATGCATCTACATATCTTAGGTATTGCTGGCACGTTCATGGGCTCACTGGCACTGATTGCCAAACAACTTGGACATCAAGTCAGCGGCCAAGACCAAGGTGTGTACCCACCCATGAGCACCCAGCTTGATCAGCAAAATATTAACTACGCACAAGGCTATGAAATCGCTGATATGCCTGAGGCTGATATCTATATTATTGGAAATGCCTTGTCGCGCGGTAACGCTTGCGTGGAAGAGATTCTTAAAAAACAATATGCTTATGCCTCAGGCGCCCAATGGTTGAGTGAGCATGTTTTACGTGATAAATGGGTATTAGCTATTTCAGGCACTCACGGCAAAACTACCACGGCCAGCATGCTTGCTTGGATACTTGATTATGCTGGATACAATCCAAGTTTTCTAATTGGCGGCGTGGTTGAGGATTTTGGTGTTTCATCAAGACTCACTGACTCAAACTTTTTTGTCATTGAAGCTGATGAGTACGATACTGCTTTTTTTGACAAGCGTTCAAAATTTGTACACTATCATCCAAAAACCTTAGTCATTAACAACCTTGAATTTGATCATGCTGATATCTTTGATTCACTCAAAGATATTCAAAAACAATTTCATCATCTCATTCGTACCGTGCCAAATGATGGATTAATCATCCGTCCAGAAAATAATCAAGCGATTGATGAGGTGCTTGAACAAGGTCTTTGGTCTGCTGAGCAGGCCTTGCCTGCTCCGAAACTCACAACCACCAATCATGGAACAGAATTTAGTGTTGAAGGCAATATGGTTGATTGGCACCTATTAGGTGAGCACAACATGCAAAATGGCTTGAGTGCGATTTATGCGGCTCATCATGTTGGCGTGCCTTTTGATATAGCCTGTGAGGCGCTTAATCAGTTTAAAGGGGTCAAGCGCCGTTTAGAAGTTAAGCACCGAACCCAAGATATTACTCTTTATGATGATTTCGCCCATCACCCTAGTGCCATCCAAACCACACTATCTGGCCTGCGTGATAAAGTTGGAGGCGAAACCATTGTCGCCATTTTAGAGCTTAGATCCAACACCATGAAATCAGGTATTCATCAGCAAAGTCTGGTTGATGCACTAACGCAAGCTGATCAAGTTCTTATTCTTCGACCTTCAAATACTGATTGGGATATTAATGCTTTATTTGACAAGCGTGCATTATTTAATTCGGTTGATGAAATCGTTAACGCATTAAGCCATATTCCAAAAGGCCATTTTGTAGTGATGTCGAATGGTGGTTTTGATGATATTTTTAACAAGCTAATTAAAAACCTATGAAACCTATTGCAATTGCATTAACTGGCGCATCTGGCATGCCCTACGCCATCACTTTGTTAAAAGAGCTAGTCAAAACCCAAGATAAGATCTATGTGATGATTTCACAAGCAGCAAGCATTGTCATCACCATGGAAACTGATCTGAACTTAGGTGCTGACATGCCATCTATTGAAAAAAATCTTAGCCAATATTTAGATGCTAAAGAAGGACAGATTGAAGTATTTTCTAAAAACCAATGGACAGCACCAGTTGCCTCGGGTTCAAATCCACCTCGCGCTATGGTTGTTTGCCCTTGCACCATGAGTACACTGTCTGCAATTGCCAATGGCCATGGAGATAATCTTATGCATCGGGCTGCTGATGTGGTTATCAAGGAACAGAAAAAACTTATTTTAGTTCCTAGGGAAGCCCCTTATTCTGCCATTCATTTAGAGAATATGCTAAAGCTATCGCGATTAGGGGTGGTCATTATGGATGCCAACCCTGCGTTTTACCAAAATCCAACCTCTATCCAAGACCTGGTTGATTTTGTTGTGGCACGAATTTTAGACCACTTAGATGTAGAACACAACTTACTACCACCTTGGCAAGGCTAGAAAACTAGAACGCTTATCCCTAAAAAAGCTAAAAATAAAGCAAAGAATTTTTTGAGTTTTTTACCATCAGTACGATGAGCAACTTTAGCACCCAATGGGGCAAACAACACACTCATCACAACAATACTAATCAATGCTTGAGTATGGATAAACCCCAAACTACTTGTGCTAGACTCAATATTCCAACCAGCGACAACAAAACCTAGCGCACCAGCAATAGCAATCGGTAAGCCGACAGCCGCTGAAGTGGCAATGGCATTTTTGATATTAACATTGTTATAGGTTAAAAATGGCGTGGTCATGGTGCCGCCACCAATTCCCACAATCGCTGAAATCAACCCAATGATGTAGCCTGTTAATCGCCATACCCAATTGTCCAAATGATCAATATGCCGGCTACTACTCAAACTAAAAAATAGTATGGCAGCTACTATCAATTCAAATATAGCAAAGAACAGTCTCATGAAATCAAAACTCATCAACTGAGTCAGCAAAGCGCCACAAAAGGCACCTAACAAAATAGTCGGCGTCAGTTTTTTAAAATAATGCCAATGAATGGCGCCCTGTTGATGATGTGCTCTAACACTTGAAAGTGAGGTAAAGATAATTGCAGCTAACGCCGTACCAACTGCTGTATGCATGAGTATGGCTTGATCAATTTGTCCAGCCAATAAATACAACAACACGGGCACCATAATCAGCCCGCCACCGACACCTAACAGACCAGCAATAAAGCCTGAAAACGCGCCGAGTAATAAGAGTGAAGCTACTTCAGCCAAGTACCTACTGATTCAATTAACAAGCTGTCTTTATCATTAAAGAAATGATCAGCACTAACCTTCATCTGCAAATAGTTTGGGTTGTTTTTTGATGAATGGGCTCGATCTTTCACGCTCTTTAGAACTGATTCAAGATCTTTATCGCCATACAAGTCAAAGACAGGTACGTCAATTTTTTTCAAATAATCAGCAGTTACTGGACCCATACCAATACCCACAAATCGCTTAAATGGATGCTCAAAATTAGCCAAATAATGCGTTGACATCACACTACCCAAACTGTGTGCAACCAAAACATCACTGACTAAACCTTCTTTCTCTAAGTATTCTACAGCCGCTTTAATACGCAAATCTGCATGACCAAGCACCTGTTTATACTCGCCCGAATGCGCATCATTTGCCAAAACTGGCATTTGAATAGACAATGTATTAAATCCTTGAGTGGTTAAAGCGACACGCAATGGCTGAATCACTTGCACCCAATCAGGATGAACACCTAAACCATGAACAACCACAGCGGTTCTTTTGGTGTCAGTTTCACTGGGTGTGTAAATAGCCATAAATTCATGATCACTGGCAGTAAGCCAAACTGAATCACCATCCATTAATCCGTCTTCTACCTGCTCAGCCCAACGGGTTTCTTTGGCATAATCAGGGGTAATTTGAGCATTGGCTGTACCAACCATTAATAATAATACTGCTAGTAATTTCATTATATTTTCCTTATTACAATTAAAATAAAAATATGCCTCTAACTTAGCAAGCAAAGTTAAATTATAGCAAGCTTTTTTTTGCTCAAAAAATTATATACCCGTAATAATCATAAGACAAAAATTTAGGAAATAATGTAAATGGCCAGACTTTAGAAATAATATGGGAAATAACGAATTAATAGATAAAAATAGGGTTTTTTATTGTTTTTTATGACAATAAAGGATAAATAGTCTGTTTTTTAAGATTTTTTCTGGAAAAAAAGCAAAAAAAAGAGCAATATTCGCTAGAGAAGAGTATGAAAAACAACTTTATGTTCGAATATCACTCAAAACTTAGCTACATTGATGAAATTTCCGAGAAAATTAAATACTACAACAAGGATATAAAAAACCAGCTCTAAAGCTGATTTTTTTATAAACTAAGTTTTTTTTAGTTTTGGTTTTTTCTATATTGAAGCAATGGTAATAGTAACTATATCAGTGTAGGTGCCAGCAGCAGTTGGGTCATCAATACTTGTAGGAGTTATATTAAACGAGCATTTACCATTGACTCTGAAATTTAGATCTGAAATGCCTTGATCTTAAAGAACCATAGCATCCTTGCTATTTTTAATCTTAGACTATTAAATAACCGTATTTGAAGCGCTACCTACAGATAACGCCACTAGATAGTTGAACTATCGTTCTTATGTTAATAGAATAACTTTAATTACTTTCATAATCGATAAATCTTATTAATTATGTAATGGGCAATTATTACTTTTACCGCACTTATAAGCCATAAACAGACCTGTAATAAATGCTGTTGTTATAAATATTTGGAAGATTAAATCTACCATACGTACTCCTGCATTAATTTTTATATTTATATTATAACATAGTAATATAGTTTATATTAAATAACCAACTAAAATAGTAGGATAATTGTGGGTATGCCATTATATGACAGACAATAAAAAGCCACCGTTAAGGTGGCTTTTTAAATTCTCCTCAAGAGATTTACAATCTATTTAGGAGAGTTTAGACCTGATTAAACCAGATACAACGCCCATGTCAGCCTTGCCATCTAATTGAGCTTTTAACAATCCCATTAGCTTGCCCATGTCTTGCATAGAAGAAGCCCCAGAATCGACAATAGCTTTGTCGACAGCAGCAGCAACCTCTGCTTCTGAGAGTTGAGCAGGCATATAATTATTAATAATAACCAACTCTGCCTCTTCAACATCAACTAAGTCGGTACGTCCTGCATCTTTAAATTGTGAAATAGAGTCTTTACGCTGTTTAACCATTTTTTGAATAACCGTTAATACCTGCGCATCATCTAGCTCAATGCGCTCATCAACCTCTCTTTGCTTGATAGCGCCTAAAATCATTCGAACTGCTTTAAGGGCAGCCTTGTCTTTTGCCTTCATGGCTAACTTCATATCGTTGGTAACGCGTGTTTTTAATGCTGACATAATTTTGATGATAACTTAATTAAATTTTAAAAAAAATGCCGATACAAAGATCGGCATTTAAGGAAAGTTGGATAACACCGTAAGGCGTCAACCTTCTCTTAGTACATTCTCTTTCTATGAACGCGGTTTTTAGCCATCTCTTTATGAGTACGCTTAACAGCTGCTGCTTTCATACGCTTGTTAACCCAAGTCTGCTTTTCGTAAAATTCTTTCTTACGAACATCGGTAATAACACCGGCTCTGTCGCATGAACGACGAAAACGTCTAAGGGCTATATCAAATGGTTCGTTCTCTCTTAATTTAATTGAAGGCATGTTTTATTTTCCTTATGAATCAGTAGAAGCAGCAGTCTTGCTGTCAAAATCAACCAATTGAACAATCGCCATTGGTGCTTTATCGCCAGTACGGTAACCAGCTTTTAAAATACGGATGTAACCACCAGGGCGCTCTTTGTAGAACGGACCTAGTTGGGTGAATAATTTAGCAACCATTGCATCATCACGTAGCTTTGCAAAAGCATTACGACGATTAGCAACGCTATCTATTCCAGCTTTAGTAATTAATGGCTCAACAACACGACGAAGCTCTTTTGCTTTAGGCAAAGTAGTTCTAATTGTTTCATGGTCAAACAATGAGTTTGCCATGTTTTTAAACATCGCCTTACGGTGAGAAGAGTTACGATTTAGTTGTCTACCTGACTTTCTATGTCTCATGCTATTTCCTTATTCACTCATTAGATCAACTGGTGGCCAGTTAGGAATATCTGTTCCTAAATCTAGACCTTTGTCAGTTAATACTTCTTTAATTTCGTTTAATGATTTACGACCTAAGTTAGGTGTTCTCAATAAATCTTGCTCAGACTTTTGAATTAAATCACCAATGTAGTAGATTTGCTCTGCTTTAAGACAGTTTGCACTACGTACTGTTAATTCTAATTCATCAACTGCTGCTAATAACTGAGGATCGAAATCCCGAGATGTTGGCAATATCTCTTCTTCTTCAACCAATTCTAATTCAACGAATGAAGAAAGTTGATCGCGAAGAATAGAAGCAGCGCGTTTAATTGCCGCTTCAGCATTAACAGAACCATTAGTTTCAATCACCATGTTAAGCTTGTCAAGATTTACAGTTTGCTCAACTCTAGCAGCGTCAACTGTGAAGCTAACACGCTTAATTGGCGAGAAGCTTGCATCTAGCTGGATACCACCGATAGAAGTTGCTTCGCCTGAACGAGAAGCAGCCGTATCATAACCAATACCAGTACCGATCTTAAGGGTCATACGCATATGACCACCTTCGTTAATGGTAGCGATAACAAATTCAGGGTTGTGCGCAGAGATGCCGTTGCCATTAGCTTCGATATCAGCAACTGTAATTTCACAAGGGCCTTTTTTGTCAATAACAACTTCAGCAGTTTCTGCAGTGTTTAAAGCAACAGATACTTCTTTCAGGTTAAGAAGGATATCTAAAACATCCTCTTGAACACCTTCAATCGTAGAAAATTCGTGCATCACACCATCAATAGCAACTTCTGTCACAGCAGAACCTGTCATTGAAGATAATAGTGTTCTTCTAAGGGCATTACCCAAAGTATGGCCAAAACCTTTTTCTAATGGCTCTAAAACAATTTTAAACTCATTAGTAGCAGTCTGTGAAGACTCAATTAATTTTGGTTTTAAAAAATCTTTTGCGTTACCTTGCATAATTAATTCCTTATTTAGAATACAATTCGACAATTAAATGTTCTTGGATGTCTGAAGAAAGATCATCACGTGCAGGAACATTTTTGAATAAGCCTTTTAAGGCTTTAGAGTCAACATCTATCCAATCTGGTTGATCACCTTGCTCTGAAAGCTCTACCGCTAATTGAATGCGACTTTGCTTTTTAGCTTTTTCTCTAATAGAGATTTCATCGTTTGCACTCACTTGGTAAGAAGGGATGTTAACAATAGAACCGTTTACTAGGATTGACTTATGAGATACCAACTGTCTAGATTCTGCACGTGTAGAACCAAAACCCATACGGTATACAACATTATCAAGACGACACTCAAGTAGTGATAATAAGTTTTCACCTGTTGAACCCTTCTTTTGAGAAGCTTTCTGATAATATGAACGGAATTGTTTTTCTAGTATGCCGTAAATACGTCTTACCTTTTGCTTTTCACGAAGCTGCAATCCATATTCAGTACCCTTCTGACGACGTGCATTTGCACCGTGAACGCCAGGTAGTTGAGTAATTTTACATTTAGAATCTAATGATCTAATGCCGCTCTTTAGAAATAAGTCCGTGCCTTCGCGACGTGCTAATTTACAAGTTGGTCCAGTATATCTAGCCATAATTTATCCTTAAACTCTACGTTTCTTAGAAGGACGACAACCGTTATGAGGGATTGGCGTTACATCTGTAATTGATTGAATCTTTAAACCTTTTGCGTTTAAACCACGGATAGCAGAATCTCTACCAGGACCGGGACCTTTAACACGAACTTCTAGGTTTTTCATACCAAAAGCTAGGGCTTTATCACCACAGTTACCGGCAGCAACCTGCGCAGCAAATGGTGTTGATTTTCTAGAACCTCTAAAACCTGAACCGCCTGAAGTTGCCCAACAAACAGCATTACCATGACGGTCAGTAATCATAACGATGGTATTGTTAAAAGTTGCATGAATATGCGCAACACCATCAGTAACTACTTTTTTAGATTTCTTCTTAATTGGAGCCTTAGCCATAATATCTACCTATTATTATTTAATTAACTTACGAGGGCCCTTACGAGTCCTGGCGTTAGTTTTAGTTTTCTGACCACGTAGTGGTAATCCTTTCCTATGGCGAACACCACGGTAACAACCTAGATCTTTTAAGCGTTTAATATCAAGTGAAACCTGACGACGAAGATCGCCTTCAACCTCAAATTTAGCGACTTCAGCACGAATCATTTCAACCTGATCTTCAGGTATCTGTGAAACTTTAGTTGCCGGGTCAATATTAAGGGTTTCACAAATCTTTTTAGATCTTGTTTCACCGATGCCAAAAATTGACTGTAAGCCAATTACAATGTGTTTGTGTGTTGGAATGTTAATTCCCGCTATTCTTGCCATAGTTTCCTTATATCCTTACTTCTTAGTCTTAATTTTGCAAATATTTACGTCTTTCAATGCTTACAAAATTTGAATTTGAAAAACGGGCAATTATACGTTGCGCGTTTGACATTGTCAATTGAAATTAGCCTTGTCTTTGTTTATGACGAGGCTCTTTACAAATCACGCGGACAACGCCGTGACGCTTAATAATTTTACAATTAATACAAATTTTCTTAACTGATGCTCTTACTTTCATGATTGCTACCTTTTGTTAATTTAAGCCAGATTTCTTCATTAATGACTCGTACTGATTAGACATTAAATGAGACTGGGCTTGCGCGATAAAATCCATCACCACAACGACGATGATCAATAAACTGGTGCCGCCAAAGTAAAATGGCACGTTCCAATATAAAATTAAAAATTCTGGCAGTAAACATACTGCGGTAATATAAAGTGCACCTGAGGCAGTTAGTCGAGACATAACTGAATCAATATAATCGGCAGAATGCTTACCTGGACGAATACCTGGGATGAAACCACCAGATTTACGCAGATTATCTGCAGTGTCTTTAGCGTCAAATATTAATGCGGTATAGAAAAATGTAAAAAATGCAATCGCTAAACCATAAAACAAAACATACAAAGGCTGTCCTGGTGAGATGCTTGCTGTAATATCAGCTAACCAACCCATGCCTTCACTTTGTGAAAACCAGCCACCTAAGGTTGCTGGGAACAAAATAATACTTGAGGCAAAGATCGGTGGAATAACACCGGCCATATTAATCTTAAGAGGTAGATATGAACTTTGCCCACCAACCATCTTACGACCTTGTTGACGCTTCGCATAATTAATCGTAATACGTCGCTGCCCTCTTTCCATAAATACAACAAAAGCAGTAACTAACAACGTCATTGCTAGCAAAATAACCACCAATATAACGGTTAACTCACCGGTAGATACTAATGACAAAGTTGAACCAAATGCTGATGGTAAACCAGAAACAATACCAGCAAAAATAATCATTGAGATACCGTTACCGATACCTTTTTCAGTAATCTGCTCACCTACCCACATTAAGAATAAAGTTCCTGTTGTCAGGGTGACAACGGTTACCATGCTAAATGTAAAACCAGTTTGAGTGACTAACGCAACACCGCCTGCACTTTGAGCCTGCAAAGCAATTGAAATACCATACGACTGAAACACTGCTAAAACTACTGTACCCATACGAGTATATTGAGTGATTTTACGTTTGCCTGTTTCGCCTTCTTTCTTAAGCTGCTCTAACTTCGGTATAACTGAAGTCATCAATGTAACAATAATTGAAGCTGAAATATAAGGCATGATGCCTAGCGTAAAGATCGACAAACGCTCTAACGCACCACCTGAAAACATATTAAACATATCCAGGATGGTACCTTGCTGATCTTGCACTAAAGACGCCAATGCAGCGCTAGAAATAAAAGGAATAGTAATATGTGTGCCCAATCTAAAAACGATTAACGCACCCAGTAAAAACAAGATGCGTTTAGATAAGTCTTGAGAAAGGCCTAAAGGTTGTGACATAATTTACTCGTTCACTGAACCTTTAGCAGCTTCAATAGCCGCTTTTGCGCCTTTTGTTGCTTTGATACCAGTCAATGTTACTGCGCGATTAATTTCGCCTGATAACATTACTTTAACTCTTTTAATATTCTTAGTTACTAAGTTGTGTAATTTTAATACATCAACCGTAATATCTGACTCTTCTAACTTGTCGATTTCAGATAAAGTAACTTGTGAAGTAATAATAGAAACTCTTGATGAGAAACCAACCTTAGGAAGACGACGTTGTAAAGGCATCTGACCACCTTCAAAACCTACTTTACTAAAACCACCAGAACGAGACTTTTGACCTTTATGACCACGGCCACAAGTTTTACCCCAGCCACAACCGATTCCACGTCCTACACGTTTTCTATCTTTCTTTTCACCTTCGCTAGGTGCTAATGTATTTAAAAACATTTTCTTAATCCTCTACTCTTAATAAGTAAGCAACCTTATTGATCATGCCTCTAACTTCTGGCGTGTCTTGAAGGGTTACTGTGTGGTTAATTCTTTTTAAGCCTAAGCCAGTTACCGTAGCACGGTGAGATGGCAAACGACCATAAAAACTCTTTAATAATGTTACAGTGACAGTTTTACTGGCCATTACGCTTCTCCATTAATTTGTTCAACAGTTTTACCACGCTTAGCAGCAACCATTGCAGGTGAAGACATTGAAGTTAAACCTTCAACCGTAGCACGAACAACACTAATTGGATTACGAGTACCATTACATTTAGCTAAGATATTATGAACACCAACTGCTTCTAAAACACTACGCATTGGACCACCAGCAATAACACCAGTACCTTCAGATGCAGGCTGCATGTAAACTTTAGCAGCACCAACATGAGAAGTAATTGGGTAATGAAGCGTACCGTTAACTAAAGGAACAGCTTTCATTGCTTTTTTAGCTTTATCCATTGCTTTTTGAATGGCTGCAGGTACTTCACGAGATTTACCCGTTCCGTATCCAACTTTACCCTTACCATCACCAACTACAACTAGTGCTGAGAAACCAAAGATACGTCCGCCTTTAACTACTTTTACAACGCGACGAATATTAACTAATTTTTCAATGAATTCGTTGTCGTCGTTATTATTATTTTTCTTATATTCAGCCATTCTTGTCGCCTTTTAATTTTGTCTTAGTTGGAACCGTTGATTAGAATTCTAATCCGCCGTCTCTTGCTGCATCTGCTAACGCCTTAACACGGCCATGATATTTAAATCCTGAACGATCAAACGCCACTTTAGTTACTTTAGCTTTTTTAGCTGCCTCAGCAATTGCAGTACCAATTTGTGTTGCCGCATCAACATTACCGCCATTTTTTAACTTGGAAGCAAGTGTAGAGGCAGACGCAAGCGTCTTCGTACCACAGCTACTGATGATCTGTGCATATATATGAACAGAAGTTTTGAAAACACATAGACGCGCAGTGCTTCTACTTGCATGCTGAGCTCTAAACTTAGTTGCTCTTCTTAAACGAGCTTGTTTTTTAGAAAGTTTCATTTTGAATACCTTATCAATTATTTCTTTTTAGCTTCTTTACGAACAACATGTTCGTCAGTGTAACGTACGCCTTTACCTTTATATGGCTCAGGTGGACGGAAAGCTCTGATTTCTGCAGCCACTTGGCCTACTTTTTGCTTATCCATACCTTTAACGACAATCTCAGTTTGAGATGGCGTTTCAACAGTAATCCCTTCAGGCAGTGCATAAATAACTGGATGAGAAAAACCGAGCGTTAAATCTAATGATTTACCCATTGCTTTCGCACGGTAACCAACACCAATAAGTGATAGTTTCTTTTCCCAACCAACTGAAACACCTTGAATCAAGTTTGCTGTGTTTGCTCTTGCAGTACCTGCCTGAGCCCATGCTAATTTTTCAGCATTTTTCTCAACTTTTGCAATTGTGAAACTAATCTGGTCATCATTAAATGCAACCACAACAGCTGAGTTAACATCCATTGATAATTGACCTAATTTTCCTTTTGCAGTAACTGTTGAACCAGACATAGATACTTCAATGCCTTTTTCAATTGTAATTACCGCTTTTGCTACTCTAGACATTTGATATCTCCAATATTAGTAAACACTGCACAATAATTCACCACCAACATTTTGGGCGGTTGCAGATTGTCCGGTCATTACACCCTTAGGGGTGGAAACGATAACAATACCTAGGCCATTCATTACACTTGGCATTTCAGTACCAGCAGCATAAACTCTTAAACTAGGCTTAGAGATACGTTGTAACGTATCAATAACTGGCTTAGTTTCAAAATATTTAAGCTTAATAGTTAATGTTTTAGCGGCTTTTTCACCTTCAACAGAAAATGATTCAATATAACCTTCTTGCTGCATTACGCTAGCAATAGCAGATTTTAAATTTGATGCTGGAATATTAACTTCTTTCTTTGCAACCATTTGAGCGTTGCGAATGCGCGTTAACATATCAGCGATAGGATCAGACATACTCATATTATTTCTCCTTACCAGCTTGCTTTAGATAAACCAGGAACTTCACCATTCATAGTGCGTTCTCTAAGCTTAGTTCTTGCCAAACCAAACTTACGGTAAAAACCATGTGGACGACCAGTCAAACCACAACGACTACGTTGACGAGTTGGTGATGCATCACGTGGAAGACCTTGCAACTTAATCGTTGCCTGGAAGCGCTCTTCATCTGAAGAGTGCACACTCTTAATAATTTTCTTTAACTCAAGACGTTTAGATTTAAACTTTTCAGCAATCTTTAAACGTTTGATTTCTCTATTTATCATAGACTTTTTAGCCATTTTCCTTATCCTTTAAATGGGAATTTAAACATTGCTAATAGTTTCTTAGCGTCATCATCAGAAGCAGCAGTTGTCGTGATTGCAATATCCATGCCACGAGCTTGCGTTACTTTTTCAAAATCAATTTCAGCAAAGGTAATTTGTTCCGTGATACCCATATTGTAGTTACCACGTCCATCAAAAGATGTAGGCTTTAAACCACGAAAATCGCGGATACGAGGAATTGCAATACTAACTAAGCGATCAAGAAATTCATACATCTTTTCTTTACGCAAAGTTACTTTACAACCAATTGCATTACCTTCTCTAATCTTAAAACTTGCGACTGATTTGCGCGCATTACACATTAATGCCTTCTGACCTGAGATAAGACCCATTTCTTCTAATGCACTTTGCAAAAATTTCTTATCACCCAGTGCACTTCCAAGACCCATATTAATAGTAATCTTTTCAATTTTTGGCACTGCCATTGGGTTGGTAAGACCTAGCTCTTTTTGTAAAGCAGGCTTAATAACATTTGTATATTCTTCTTGTAATCTAGACACGGTTTATTTCCTTAACTTGCTCAAACGATTGCTTTGCCGTTTGATTTAAAAAATCTTTCCTTTTTGCCATCTTTATCAGTACGTATACCAACTCTGTCAGCTTTATTTGTTTCTGCATTTAAAATAGCTACATTTGAAATAGCTAAAGGCATTTCAGTATCAATAATGCCACCAGTAACACCTGCAGTAGGGTTAGCTTTTACATGCTTCTTGGCAATATTCTTACCTTCAACAATTACTTTATTAGCGATAACTTTAGTAATCGTACCAGTAGAACCTTTATCCTTTCCAGCAATAATGATCACTTCATCTTTTACTTTAATTTTTTGCATTATAGAACCTCTGGAGCTAATGAAACGATCTTCATAAACTTTGCACTACGCAATTCACGAGTCACAGGGCCAAAGATACGCGTGCCAACTGGTTCTAATTTTGTATTTAGAAGAACACAAGCGTTATTATCAAAACGAATACGAGATCCATCTGAACGTCGCACACCTTGCGCAGTTCTAACAACAACCGCATCATATACGTCACCTTTCTTAACTTTACCACGAGGTGAAGCTTCTTTAATACTAACCTTGATGACATCACCAATATTAGCATAACGACGCTTAGAACCGCCTAATACTTTAATACACATAGCTTTAACACCACCACTATTATCGGCGATACTAAGTTTTGTTTGCATTTGAATCATGTCTAAACTCTCTTTAAATTTTGATATTAATCAACTGAAACTGATTTCTCAACCACTTCAAGTAATGCCCAACACTTAGTTTTAGAAAATGGCTTTGATTCCACTACCCTAACTGTGTCTCCCATTGAACATTCATTCTTTTCATCATGAGCGTGAACTTTAGTACTACGCTTGATGTATTTTTTGTAAATCGGGTGTCTAACCTTGCGTTCGATTAGAACAGCAATAGTCTTATCACGACCAGCACTTACAACCGTACCTGTTAGTACGCGCTCTACTTTGTTATCACTCATGTTTGTTTCTCTTTAATAATAGTTTTAACTTGTGCAATAGATCTTTTAGTTTTGCCTAATTTAGTTGCATCATCTAATTGCGAACTACTGTGCTTCATACGCAATTCAAAATGTTCTTTTAAAAGCGTCATTAACGTTTCGTTTAGTGTTGAGATATCTTGATCTCTTAATACTTTAATATCCATTACATTGCCGTCCTTTTAATAACCGTTGTTTTAACTGGTAATTTAGCAGCAGCCAATGCAAATGCTTCTATTGCAACTGTTTCATCAACACCTTGCATTTCAAATAACATTTGACCAGGTTTAATTTGCGCAACCCAATATTCAACACTACCTTTACCTTTACCCATTCTTACTTCTAATGGTTTTTTAGTGATTGGCTTATCTGGGAAAACTCTAATCCAAATTTTACCAGTACGCTTAACATGACGAGTCATTGCACGACGTGCTGCTTCAATTTGTCTAGCAGTCATACGACATCTACCAGTAGCTTGAAGGCCGATTTCACCAAAACTAACCTTATGGCCAGCTGCAAGACCGCGGTTACGGCCTTTCATCATTTTTCTAAATTTTGTACGTTTAGGTTGTAACATTTCTCAGTCCTTATTACTTCTTACCGATTTGATTTGTAGCACCACGACGAGCAACCTCATCTAATGTACCTTTTTTATGGTCAAGAATTTCACCTTTAAAGATCCAAACTTTAATACCGATCACACCATACTGCGTGTTAGCGCCGTATGAAGAGTAATCAACATCCGCTCTGAAAGTGTGCAATGGAACACGACCTTCACGGTACCATTCAGAACGTGCAATTTCAGCACCGTTTAAACGACCACTTACCATTATCTTGATACCTTGTGCACCTAAACGTGTTGCATTTCCTAAAACACGTTTAACAGCACGACGGTACATAACTCGCTTTTCAAGTTGCTGAGCGATATTCTCAGCAACTAGACGAGCGTCAAGCTCTGGTTTTTTAATTTCTTCAATATTAATATGTACAGGGATACCCATCATTTTTGCAACAGTTGCTTTCAACTGCTCAATATCTGCACCCTTCTTACCAATAACAATACCTGGTCGAGCTGTATGAATAGTAACTTTAGCGTTATTAGCTAAACGCTCAATTTGCACACGACTCACAGAAGCTGTACTCAATTTCTCGAATAAGAAATCTCTAACTGCAATATCAGACAATAAGAATTTAGGGTAATCTTGAGAATTGGCATACCATTTTGAATCCCAATCTTTAACGATACCTAATCTAATACCTTTTGGATTTACTTTTTGACCCATAATTAACCTGCGCTTACGCCAACTGTAATGTGGCTTGTTCTTTTTAAAATACGATTCGCTCTACCTTTTGCCCTAGGGCGGATTCTTTTCATTGTTGAACCTTCGTCAATAAAGATGCTGCTCACTTTCAACTCATCAATATCAAGACCATCATTATGCTCAGCATTAGAAATTGCTGAATTTAGCACTTTCTTTACTAATTTAGCCGCTCCCTTATTACTAAACGACAAAATATTCAATGCCTCTTCTACTGGCTTGTTACGGATTTGATCCGCTACCAATCTCACTTTAAAAGATGAGCCTTTTGCGTATTTATGGATTGCTTTAACTTCTTTCATTTCATTCACCTATATTACGAACGGTCGCCAGAGTGACCATTAAAAGTCCTAGTTAGAGAAAATTCACCCAACTTATGACCAATCATTTCTTCTGTAACTGATACAGGAACATGAGCTCTGCCGTTATGAACTGCAATTGTTAAACCAATCATCTCAGGTACGATTACTGAGCGTCGTGACCAAGTTTTAATTGGTTTTCTGTCATTGTTTTCTTGAGCTGTTAATACTTTCTTAATTAAATGCTCGTCTACAAACGGTCCTTTTCTTAATGATCTAGCCATGATTAACCCTTATTCCTGCGACGTACGATAAACTTATCAGTACGTTTATTGCTACGTGTCTTATAACCTTTAGTTGGTGTGCCCCAAGGAGAAACTGGATGACGACCACCACTTGTTTTACCTTCACCACCACCGTGTGGGTGATCAACTGGGTTCATTACTACACCACGAACGGTTGGTCTAACACCTCTCCAGCGAGTTGCACCCGCTTTACCTAATTTTCTTAAACTGTGTTCTTTCTTAGAAACTTCACCAATCGTTGCACGACATTCAGCTAATACTTTTCTAACTTCACCTGAGCGCAATCTTAGTGTTACATAGTTGCCTTCTTTAGCGATTAATTGAGCTGAAGTACCTGCACTACGAGCAATTTGCGCGCCTTTCTTAGGTTGTAATTCAATACAATGAACAACACTACCTAAAGGGATGTTAGCCAAAGACATGACATTACCAGTTTGGATCGCAACAGTAGCACCAGATAAAACTGAATCACCTGTTTTTAAGCCTTTAGGAGCGATAATATAACGACGCTCACCATCTGCATACAAAACTAATGCGATGTTTGCACTGCGATTTGGATCATATTCCAAACGCTCTACACGCGCTGTAATATCATCTTTATTACGTTTAAAGTCAATAATACGGTAACGACGCTTATGGCCACCACCTTTATGACGTGTTGTAATACGGCCAGCGTTATTACGACCACTATTTCTATTTTTGCTTTCAGTTAACGGCGCATAAGGTTCGCCTTTATGTAGATCTTTATCTACAATACTAACTACAAATCTTCTACCAGGTGAGGTAGGTTTTCTTCTAATTACTTCTGCCATAATATTCTCTTAAGATGCACTAACGTCAATCATTTGGCCTTCAGACACTTTTACCATTGCCTTCTTCCAATTGACACGACGACCAATCCTGCCTTTAAATACTTTCTGTTTACCTTTAACAACTGAAGTTGTAACATTTTCAACTGTTACACCGAACAATAATTCGACGGCTGTTTTGATTTCTTTCTTGTTACTATCAACACGAACTTTAAAAGCGTACTGATTGCTAGCTGACAACATTGCTGTCTTTTCAGAAACAAGCGGTGACAATATAGTTTTTAATATTTTTTCTTGATTCATAACATTGCCTCAATTCTTTTCAATGCAGCTTCTGTAACAACAACATTTTGATAACCAATTAAACTAACTGGATCAATACTTTGTGTATCACAAACACCAACATGGTATAAGTTACGCGAAGATAAATATAAATTCTCATCTAGCTCATCTGTCATTAATAATGCATCTTTAATATTTAATGATTTGAGAAGTGCTGTTACATTTTTAGTCTTAGCATCTTTAATATCAAATTCAGAAACAACCTTTAAACGCTCAGTACGGGCTAGTTCAGAAAAAATTACTGACATTGCACCTTTGTACATTTTTTTGTTAACTTTTTGAGCATAACTACGGGGTTGTGCAGCAAATGTAACACCACCTGAACGCCAAATTGGGCCACGTGATGTACCTGCACGAGCACGACCAGTACCTTTTTGGTTCCATGGTTTTTTACCGCCACCGCTTACTGCAGCACGGTTCTTTTGAGCTTTAGAGCCCTGACGACCGCCAGCCATATATGCTGTAGTGATTTGATGAACCAATGACTGGTTGTAATCTCTTGCAAAAATAGTATCATCTACTTCAGCGGTAGTTGACTTGTTTGTGCTTATGTTTAATACTTTTAATTTCATCTTAAAAACCTTACGCCTCTGAAGATTCAACAGCTTCAGAAGCTGCATTATCTTGAATATTTTTAGTAACTACAACGTTAATTTTGTCTTTCTTAGGTGATAACGAAACTTTAACAATGCCGTTAGTTGAGCCAGGTATTGAACCCTTAACTAAGATTACATTCTTATCACTATCGACTTTCACAATTTCTAAACACTCTTGTGTTACTTGCTCAGCACCCATATGGCCAGCCATCTTCTTTCCTTTAAACACACGACCAGGCTCCTGACACTGTCCAGTAGAACCAATCGCTCGGTGAGAGACTGAGTTACCGTGAGTAGCATCTTGCATGGTGAAATTATGGCGCTTTACACCACCTTGAAAACCTTTACCCTTAGATTGGCCTGTTACATCAATATAATGTCCAGTTCCAAAAAAAGAAATATCAAAACTCGTTGCATCTGCAATTTCTTCTGCTTCCGCTCTAAATTCCCATAATCCTAAACCAATATCCTGAGATGCTTTCGCATAATGACCTTTGATTGCAGCAGGTACTCTACGTACTTTAGCTTCGCCTCTCTTGTTCACTTTTGCACCTGTTGTAACTTGAACAGCGCTATAGCCGTCAACTTCAAGTGTTCTTGTTTGAACAACACGATTAGGTTCAATTTTTATAACACTAACCGGCGTGACTGAGCCATCGTCGTTTACTAAGCGTGTCATACCTAATTTTTGTCCTACTAAACCAATTGCCATGATCTTATTCCTAATTTATTTATATCTGTCTAGTTAAGCTTGATTGCTACATCAACACCAGCAGCTAAATCTAACTTCATTAAAGCGTCTACTGTCTTATCTGTTGGGCTAATAACGTCCATTAATCTAATGTAAGTTCTTAACTCATACTGATCTCTCGCTTTTTTGTTAACGTGCGGAGAAGTCAATACAGTAAATCGCTCTTTCTTAGATGGAAGAGGAATCGGTCCTCTTACACTAGCACCAGTGCGCTTAGCAGTCTCTACAATTTCAAGCGCTGATTTGTCGATTAAACGATGATCAAATGCTTTTAATTTAATTCTAATATTTTGGTTGCTCATGTGTTTTGTCCTATCTATTTGTAGTGTCTTTATTTACAAACGAAAAACCAGAGATTATACAATAAATCTTTGGTCTTTACTTAACTAATTAATCCGTAACCTTAGAAACAACACCCGCACCTACAGTACGACCACCTTCTCTAATTGCGAATCTTAAACCATCTTCCATAGCGATCGGTGACAATAGCTCTACAACCATTTTCACGTTATCGCCTGGCATTACCATCTCTACGCCTTCAGGTAATTTACAAGCACCTGTAACGTCAGTTGTTCTGAAGTAGAACTGTGGACGGTAGTTATCAAAGAATGGCGTATGACGGCCACCTTCATCTTTGCTTAAAATATATACTTCAGCTTCAAACTTTGAATGTGGCTTGATAGAACCAGGCTTAGCCAATACTTGACCACGCTCTACTTCTTCACGCTTAGTACCACGTAGTAGCACACCAACGTTATCGCCAGCTTCACCAGAATCTAGTAGCTTGCGGAACATCTCAACACCTGTACAAGTTGTTGTTTGTGTGTCTTTAATACCAACGATTTGTAATTCATCACCAACGTTTACGATACCTGCTTCAATACGACCGGTAACAACAGTACCACGACCAGGGATTGAGAATACATCCTCAATTGGCATAAGGAATGTTTTATCCGTATCACGAACTGGCGTAGGAATGTATGTGTCTAAAGCTTCTGTAAGCTTAAGAATTGAAGGAACACCCATATCAGATGTATCGCCTTCTAATGCTTTAAGAGCAGAGCCAAAGATAACTGGCGTGTCATCACCTGGGAAATCGTATTCAGTCAATAACTCACGGATTTCCATTTCAACTAATTCTACTAATTCTTCGTCATCAACTAAGTCAGCTTTATTCATGTAAACAACGATGTAAGGTACACCAACTTGCTTAGATAAAAGAATGTGCTCACGTGTTTGAGCCATAGGACCGTCATTGGCAGCGATAACAATAATAGCGCCATCCATCTGTGCAGCACCTGTAATCATGTTCTTAACGTAGTCGGCGTGTCCAGGACAGTCAACGTGTGCGTAATGACGAGCTTCAGTTTCGTATTCAACGTGTGCTGTTGAGATAGTAATACCGCGTTCTCTTTCTTCAGGAGCATTGTCGATATCTGCATAATCTTTAAATACACCACCTTGAAGTTCAGCGCACACTTTAGTGATTGCTGCAGTTAATGTAGTCTTGCCGTGGTCAACGTGACCAATTGTGCCCACGTTAACGTGTGGCTTGGTTCTTTCAAATTTTTCTTTTGACATTTTGTATGCTCCTTACTGCTTTTTTATTATTTGTTCAATTTTGCGATTACGTCATCAGCAACGTTCTTCGGTGCTGCCGTATACCTTGAGAATTCCATTGAATAACTAGCACGACCTTGAGTCGCTGAACGAAGGTCATTTGCATAACCAAACATTTCTGCTAATGGAACATCTGCTTTCAATTGTTTACCATTTGGCAGATCTTCCATAGCGCCAACCAAACCACGACGTCTATTAAGGTCACCCATAACATCACCCATGTATTCTTCAGGAGTTATAATTTCTACAGCCATCATTGGCTCAAGTAATTGAGGGTTAGCTAATCTAACACCTTCTGCTAAACATTTGGAAGCTGCAATCTTAAACGCCATCTCATTCGAGTCAACATCATGGTATGAACCATCATAAACAGTCACTTTAATGTCAACTAGAGGGAAACCAGCTAAAACACCGTTTTCCATTTGCTCTTGAACACCTTTGTTAACTGCAGGAATGTATTCCTTAGGAATAACACCACCTTTAATTTCGTCAACAAACTCATAGCCTGCACCAGGTTCTTGAGGCTCAATACGTAAATAAACATGCCCGTATTGTCCACGACCACCAGACTGCTTAGCGAACTTATGTTGATGTTCAACTAAAGTTGTAATTGCTTCACGGTAAGAAACTTGTGGCGCACCAACGTTACATTCAACGTCGAATTCACGCTTCATACGATCAACAAGAATATCTAAGTGAAGCTCACCCATACCAGCAATAATAGTCTGCCCAGATTCTTCATCTGAAGAGACACGGAAAGAAGGATCTTCAGCTGCTAATTTACCTAAAGCAATACCCATTTTTTCTTGGTCAGCTTTAGTTTTAGGCTCAACAGCAAGTGCAATAACCGGCTCAGGGAAGTCCATTCTTTCTAAAACAATTTTCTCATTCATGTCACACAACGTATCACCCGTTGTTACATCTTTAAGTCCAATAGCAGCAGCGATATCGCCGGCACGGACTTCTTTAATTTCATCACGTTCGTTAGAATGCATTTGCACCATACGACCAATACGTTCTTTTTTGCCTTTTGATGAGTTGTATACGAAATCACCAGCTTTAAGAACACCCGAATAAACACGGAAGAAAGTTAGTGTACCTACGAATGGGTCAGTTGCAATTTTAAATGCTAATGCTGCAAACGGTTCGTCATCAGAAGCTGGACGTGCTGCTTTAGTTCCATCTTTATCATCCAAAATACCTTCAATTGGATTCACATCAAGTGGAGATGGCATATACATAATAATTGCATCTAATGCAGCCTGAACACCTTTATTTTTAAAGGCTGAACCACAAAACATTGGAATGATTTGATTAGCAATACATTGAGTACGAATGCCTTCCTTAATCTCGTCAGCAGATAATTCACCTTCTTCTAAGTATTTTTCCATTAACTCTTCAGTGGCTTCAGCTGCTGCTTCCATCATGAATTCACGCTTTTCTTCAGCTAGGTCTTGTAGCTCTGCTGGAATATCTTTAGCTTCGTATGTAGCACCTTGATCTTCTTCATTCCAATAGATGGCTTTCATAGTGATTAAATCTACAACACCTTTAAAGTCTTCTTCAGCACCAATTGCAATTTGCATTGGCACTGGGCTTGCACCTAGGCGATTTTTAATTTGATCACAAACACGCAAGAAATTTGCGCCTGCACGGTCCATTTTATTAACGAAACCAATTCTTGGAACGTTGTATTTATTAGCTTGACGCCAAACTGTTTCTGATTGAGGCTCTACACCACCAACCGCACAGAATAAAGCCAAAGCGCCGTCTAATACTTTAAGTGAACGCTCTACTTCAATGGTGAAGTCAACGTGTCCCGGAGTATCAATAATGTTAATACGGTGCTCTTCAAACTGCTTGTCCATACCTTTCCACATGCAAGTAGTTGCAGCAGAAGTAATGGTAATACCACGTTCTTGCTCTTGCTCCATCCAGTCCATGGTTGCACCGCCGTCATGTACTTCACCAATTTTGTGAGTACGGCCTGTGTACAAAAGTACGCGTTCAGTAGTAGTGGTTTTACCAGCATCAATATGCGCCATAACACCGACATTACGGTAGCGACTAAGTGGGTGATTTCTTGCCATTTTCTTAAATCCTTAAATCTAAATGTTCGATTACCAGCGGAAGTGTGCAAACGCTTTGTTAGCATCAGCCATTCTGTGAGTGTCTTCTTTTTTCTTAAATGCAGTTCCACGGTTTTGAACCGCGTCTAATACTTCGCCTGCTAATCTAAGCTTCATACCTTTCTCACCACGCTTACGTGATGCTTCAATGATCCAACGCATTGCTAAAGCAATTTTACGTTCAGATCTTACTTCGATCGGTACTTGGTAAGTTGAACCACCAACACGGCGAGATTTAATCTCAATCATTGGTCCAATGTTTTCTAGGGCTTGTTTGAATACTTCAATTGGCTCAGCATTACCTTTAGCTTCAATTGTATCTAACGCATCATAAACAATCTTCTCAGCTACTGATTTTTTACCATCTAACATTAAGATGTTTACAAACTTAGCCAATACTAAATCACCAAACTTTGGGTCTGGTAGGATTTCTCTTTTAGGAGCGGATCTTCTTCTCATAGGGTTTCTCTTGTTTTATATATTGTTGTTATTTCTTAGGCTTCTTAGTACCATACTTAGAGCGACCTTGCATTCTGCCATCAACACCAACGGTATCTAACGCTCCACGAATTGTGTGGTAACGAACACCAGGTAGATCTTTAACACGACCACCACGAATAAGAATCACTGAGTGTTCTTGTAAATTGTGACCTTCACCACCAATGTAAGTAGTAACTTCAGCTGAATTAGTAAGCCTTACACGAGCAACTTTACGTAATGCTGAGTTAGGCTTCTTAGGTGTAGTTGTATAAACACGAGTACATACTCCGCGTTTTTGAGGGCAGCTGTCTAATGCTGGCACGCCACTTTTAACAACCTTCTTTTTACGTGGATTACGTACCAATTGATTAACTGTTGACATATCGCTATTTCTCCAAATCTCTTTTAATTTAAGTAACTTACAGCCCCCCGTTGTTTTTTCGGGGGCAATAAAGGGGTGAATTATACTGTGTTAGGGGCGCTTATGTCAACAAGTTTTAGGCCTTTTTCGATAAGCTGTCTAATAAAAAATTACTGGCGCGATTTAGCATTTCAAATACGTCATCAAATCGCCCTTCAATATATGGGTCAGGCACACTTTTTGTTTTATTGTTTGGTATGTTATCTAGCATCAAAGACAGCTTATGTTGAAATTCCTTAGGACAAATATTTTTCATATTGGCCAAATTAGATTCATCCATAGCAAAGACATAATCATAATAATAAAAATCACTCTCATGAACTTGGCGCGCTCGCTGACTAGATAAATCAACCTGATGCTTAGTTGCCGCTATTTGTGATCTTGAATCTGGCTTCTCACCTATATGATAAGCATGCGTCCCTGCTGAATCAATTTCAAATAAATGTTCAAGACCGCGCCTATTTACTTGTAACCTAAAGGTACCTTCAGCAGTTGGGGATCGACAAATGTTGCCCATACATACGAATAAAATTTTAACTTTTTCGTCACTCATTGACTTTCATAATTTATAAAATAAAACATTATATCTATTGTAAAGTTGCTCATGTTTGGCACACCTTTGAAATCTGATAAACATATTGTTATTCAATTTAAGGTATACCTTGAGCAAATCTTTATCTTTTTACCTGATGAGGATCTTGTTAACTTCTTTGTGGCGGTATTGAGTAGGTGCCAACAACATGGGCTATTGGCTCTACTTCGCCATCAGAATACAAAGTAACTTCGCCAACAACTAAAGATCTTCCAACCTTTATCAATGAACACTTACCAATAATGTCTTTGTTTGATAGGGGTTTACGAAGAAAATTAATAGTTAAATTTGTAGTTGCGACAAGTGGTACGAGTCCAATTTCACCAAGAATTGCTATGTATAAGGCAACATCTGCGGTAGCCATCATAACTGGGCCGGAGACTGTACCACCAGGGCGCAATTCATCAATTCCAACTTTATGTCTAACGCTAGCACCCCGATTTCCAACTTTATCAACGGAGCATTTTGTTTGAGGGAATTCTGATTTTAAGAATTCGGTTAGTTCTTCTTTAGAAAGCATAATTTACCTTTTACTTTTTTTGAGTCGCAGACTGCCATCAGCTTATTATATTGAATAATTACAATGCAAAATATACTTATCTAATATGAGTCAATCGGTTAGTTATCTTTAATTTTTTTGTTACTCATCGAGCTTTATAATTGATAAAATTAATAACAATATTTATTATCAAAGTTAATTATGTCTGACACCTTATTAGAAACCGCTAAACGAGTTATTTTGATTGAAGCGCACGCCGTCACTCAGCTAGCCGAACAACTTGATCAGGGTTTTATTGATGCTTGTGGCCTCATTCAAAATTGCACAGGCAAAGTGGTTTTAATTGGTATGGGTAAATCTGGCCATATTGGCAATAAAATTGCTGCAACTTTTGCCTCTACTGGAACACCTGCGTTTGCCGTACATCCTGGTGAAGCCGGACATGGTGATCTTGGCATGATTGAACAAAATGATGTAGTCATCTGTATTTCTTATTCAGGTGAATCTGATGAAATCATGACGCTTGTTCCCGTTATTAAGCGTTTAGGTGTGTCTATTATCAGTATGACTGGCAATCAAAACTCTTCAATTGGGCAAATTAGTGATGTTCATTTAAATGTTAGTGTTGAAAAAGAAGCTTGTCCACATAATTTAGCACCTACTTCTTCAACAACCGTTGCTCTAGCCATGGGCGATGCATTAGCCGTTAGTATTCTCACTAATAAAGGCTTTAGTCCAGATGATTTTGCCAGATCTCATCCATCGGGTGCGCTTGGTAGAAGGTTGCTGACATTTGTTCATAATATTATGAAAACTGGTGACGATATTCCAATGGTTAGTGCAGATACCAAACTACTAGATGCATTACTTGTGATGAGTCAAAAGGCACTAGGTATGGTTCTAATCACAGACAATAATCATTTAGAAGGTATCTTTACAGATGGCGATTTACGTCGTGTATTAGAAACACATTCTGACATTCAGAGTCTGCGTATAAAAGAAGTAATGGTGTCAAATTGTAAAACAATTCTTGCAGACAAGCCTGCTATGGCTGCTGTTCAGATAATGGATGAGTTTAATTTAAATTCTCTACCTGTGGTTGATGAGAACAACCAGGTCTTAGGCGCGATTAATACACACACGCTAATGCAAGCCAAAATCATCTAGCCAAACAGCCTCTCTAAACCCCACCAAAATCCAATGAGTGCAATTAAGACTGAAACAGGTATAACAACCAGCTGTCGATAATTCCGCCCTAAGGCTCGTAAACTTAGTAGCAACATAACCACAACAGTCACAATCATGACTTGTGCCAATTCAACGCCCACATTAAAACCTATGAGCGTTGATAAGAATGATTCAGGTGATAACTCAAATTCTTGAAGCATACTGGCAAAGCCCAGTCCATGAACCAGTCCAAATAAAAAAACAATCACAGTTTTACGTTTAATCGATTGCTTAATTAATAGATTTTCTATTGCCACATAAGCAATAGAAAAGGCAATTAGCGGTTCAACAAGCCTTGCTGATACCTCCAACACTTCTATCATGGCCAGACCAAGTGTTAGCGTATGTGCTAAAGTAAAAGCACTCACTAGTATCAACAATCGACGCCACAATAAAGATGAAAGCGCCATACCAATAATAAATAAAATATGGTCCCACCCCAACGGAACAACATGATCAAAGCCGATTTTAATAAATTGGAAAAAACGCTGTGTATCACTTTGAAACTCTGGATGGTCAATATGAATCACTCCACTAGGATCGCCTCCACGTAGCCATTGCCACTGACTCCAATTGTATTCATTTGCTTGATATATCTGCCAGCGTAAGGCGCTATCTCCATGGATTTTTCCATACTGCCAAGAGAGCGCTTTAGGCCATTCAGTAAGCTTTGCTGTATAAGTAAGCGTGGTTTTTCTAGGTCGCTTTTTATACCCAACAATATCAATATCAACCTGAGTTAAACTCAGTGATTGTTGCTCGCTATTAATCTTTAATTGAAGGCTATTTAAAAACTCAGTTTCAAATTTTTTAAATTTTTGACGTAAATTATTTGGCTCAAGCGCTCGCAATTCATCATAGCGAGCTGAATCTGGAGAGTCTGTGGTATTTTTATATTGCGTACCGATACCTGTCATCGCCGCTTCAAGACTTAAATCAATTCTCACCTCAAGTGTTTTATTTTCAAATATAGAAATTTCTACCAAGGCAGGTTTAACGACGTCCGCCTGTGTAGCTATATTAGTAAATAATAATAGTAATAAAAATAATAATTTCATCAAGCTCTTCTAATAAAAAGAAACCCCGTCTAGCGGGGTTTTTTATAATAATTTAAATCCAGATTTAGATTAACTCTCCAGAGTAATTTTCAATACCAGGATTAGTCTTAACACCTTTAACAGTTGGATGATTTACCTTCTTTAAATCCAATGTGCCTTGTTTGCGTAAGTAGTCTGCAGCAACATCCCACATTAAACGACCATTGCCCACTGAGCCAACTTGCGCCCAACCAGAAACTTTGTACGACTTATTTGGATCAATAGCCGTGCCTGCATCATCTTTCATTTCTGAAATTCGATTACCCAGTCCAGCGGCTGGATCAATGGTGTAATCCATACCACCCATACGAACCATATCACCACCTGATTGTAAGTATGGGTCTTGTACAAATAAGTTTTCAGCAATACCTTCTAGTACATCTTTAAGCTGTGCACCTTTCATTTCAGACACATAAGTTTCACCATAAGTCATTGATGTATTGGTCATTAAATCTTCCATAGTAACATCATGGCCTGCTGGTACAGAAGTACCCCAGCGCACACCTGCCGACATGGCAAAGTCTGCATCGTGCTCTTCACGTAAAGAGTTAACCAATACTTGATCCCAAGTACCCATAAAGTTACCACGACGGTACAAGGTTTGAGTCGTTGAACAAAGTTTCTCAGTTAGGATTTCATCATAAGTTTTGCCCACACGATCTGGATTGTTTGACATAGTTGAGCTTCGAGCTTCAACAACATTTTTATCGTATTTAGTATTACGCATTTTAGTAATGTACGACACCATAGCTGCATCTGGCTTAATGAGGTTTGTCAAAATTGGCAGCATCTTGTAGTTATAGCCAACCATCTTATGATCTTTAATTTCAAGATCCATGACACCGATATACTTACCCGAACAACCTGCATTCGTTACCACTGTAATACCGCCTGCATTTTTAACTTCAATAGGTTTTGGCATGCCATCATGCGTATGACCACCAAAAATAGCATCAATACCAACAATACGTGATGCCATCTTAATATCTACATCCATACCATTATGAGAAACCACGATTACTGCATCTGGCTTTTCATTTTCACGAATATCGGCAACTAATTCACTCATTTCGTCTTCACGAAGACCGAATGACCAATCTGGGAAAAAGTATTTTTGCGGGTTAGCATTAGAAGTTCTTGGGAAGGCTTGACCAATCACTGCAATACGATGACCGCCTACATTTTTAATCACATAAGGCTTGAATGGCATCGCATCATCTTCACTATAAAGTCCGTTACCATCAAATTTCTCAGTCATGGTGGCATATTTGTCACCCATTAAAGCATCTTCAAGAATACGAACATTTTGCCCTAAGAAATCTCCTTTAAAGAAGCCGATATTTTTCAGTGTCTCTTCTTCCTTATAAGTAAACTCCCAATGGCCAACCATCACGTCAACACCTAGCATATTACACGCTTCAACCATATCAGCACCGCGAGTCCAAAGTGATGTACCTGAACCCTGCCAAGTATCTCCACCATCAATAGTTAACGTATTTTGTATGCCGCCTGCGCTATCACGCAAAGACTCTAAAACCGTTTTAATTTGGGCAAAACCACCTGTTTTTCCATATTTATTAGAAAGCTCTTCAAAGTTATTATAAGTAAATGCGTACGCTTCAGGTGATCCTGGTTTAACACCAATTTGCTCAAGAAGTTTATTACCAACAACGTGTGGTAGTTGACCATAGGTAGGTCCAAAGCCGAGGTTTACGTTTGGCTCACGGAAATAATTAGGTAATAAATTACCATGCGTATCAGTGATATGCAAAATTCGAGCATTACCCGTTTTAGCTACTTCATACATATTATCTTGTGAAGAAAGCTTAGTTGGCGCATCATTGCCACACCCACTAATCAAACCTGCTGCTGAACCAGCACCCAAAACTTTAATGAAATCTCTACGTGTTAACGACATACTCCCTCCTAGGAAAACAATAATTTTTAAATTTTAATGACTAAGATTTTATACAATATTCAATCTAAATAAAGTAACAATAGTCTATAAAAATGCTAATCAAGAGCTTAGTATAAAACAAAAAAAAGAATTGAGCTGCTTTTTAAAAAAAATATTGGTATATTTTCGATTCATCTTAGTATAAGTTGCAAAAAATCTTATAATATTGCCATGAAAATTAACCAACTACTCCAAAACATCGCTGCCACTGAATTTGATTTAACCGTGGAAGGCTTATGTCTAAACTCACACAAAATTCAACCTGGGGACGTTTTTATCGCTTTACAAGGTGAAAATAGCCATGGTATAGACTATATCGATCAAGCAATTGAAAGAGGTTGTGTCGCCGTACTGATAGATTCAAAAGAAACGGTTTGTAGTGTTCCTACTATTCGAATAGATAATCTGTCAAAGCACCTACCTAGCCTTGCAAAAACTTTTTACTCAAGCGCTTGTGACGTAGAAATAATCGGTGTAACTGGTACTAATGGCAAAACCTCAGTGGCTCACTTTATCTCGCAAACACTTAATCAATTAGGTGAAAAAAGTGGCTTAATTGGAACACTAGGTATTACTAATAATTCACAAACATCTAAACAAACTACGCCGGATATAATCACGCTATATCGCGCTTTAGATGAATATTATCAAAAAAATATCAAAGTCGTTGCATTAGAGGTTTCGTCACATGCTTTAGCTCAAAATCGCATTGCTGGTCTTAATATTACCCAAGCAGTGTTAACCAACTTCACACAAGATCATCTTGATTATCATTTATCACTCGCGCAATAGTATGCTCCTTACTGCTTTTTTATTATTTGTTCAATTTTGCGATTACGTCATCAGCAACGTTCTTCGGTGCTGCCGTATACCTTGAGAATTCCATTGAATAACTAGCACGACCTTGAGTCGCTGAACGAAGGTCATTTGCATAACCAAACATTTCTGCTAATGGAACATCTGCTTTCAATTGTTTACCATTTGGCAGATCTTCCATAGCGCCAACCAAACCACGACGTCTATTAAGGTCACCCATAACATCACCCATGTATTCTTCAGGAGTTATAATTTCTACAGCCATCATTGGCTCAAGTAATTGAGGGTTAGCTAATCTAACACCTTCTGCTAAACATTTGGAAGCTGCAATCTTAAACGCCATCTCATTCGAGTCAACATCATGGTATGAACCATCATAAACAGTCACTTTAATGTCAACTAGAGGGAAACCAGCTAAAACACCGTTTTCCATTTGCTCTTGAACACCTTTGTTAACTGCAGGAATGTATTCCTTAGGAATAACACCACCTTTAATTTCGTCAACAAACTCATAGCCTGCACCAGGTTCTTGAGGCTCAATACGTAAATAAACATGCCCGTATTGTCCACGACCACCAGACTGCTTAGCGAACTTATGTTGATGTTCAACTAAAGTTGTAATTGCTTCACGGTAAGAAACTTGTGGCGCACCAACGTTACATTCAACGTCGAATTCACGCTTCATACGATCAACAAGAATATCTAAGTGAAGCTCACCCATACCAGCAATAATAGTCTGCCCAGATTCTTCATCTGAAGAGACACGGAAAGAAGGATCTTCAGCTGCTAATTTACCTAAAGCAATACCCATTTTTTCTTGGTCAGCTTTAGTTTTAGGCTCAACAGCAAGTGCAATAACCGGCTCAGGGAAGTCCATTCTTTCTAAAACAATTTTCTCATTCATGTCACACAACGTATCACCCGTTGTTACATCTTTAAGTCCAATAGCAGCAGCGATATCGCCGGCACGGACTTCTTTAATTTCATCACGTTCGTTAGAATGCATTTGCACCATACGACCAATACGTTCTTTTTTGCCTTTTGATGAGTTGTATACGAAATCACCAGCTTTAAGAACACCCGAATAAACACGGAAGAAAGTTAGTGTACCTACGAATGGGTCAGTTGCAATTTTAAATGCTAATGCTGCAAACGGTTCGTCATCAGAAGCTGGACGTGCTGCTTTAGTTCCATCTTTATCATCCAAAATACCTTCAATTGGATTCACATCAAGTGGAGATGGCATATACATAATAATTGCATCTAATGCAGCCTGAACACCTTTATTTTTAAAGGCTGAACCACAAAACATTGGAATGATTTGATTAGCAATACATTGAGTACGAATGCCTTCCTTAATCTCGTCAGCAGATAATTCACCTTCTTCTAAGTATTTTTCCATTAACTCTTCAGTGGCTTCAGCTGCTGCTTCCATCATGAATTCACGCTTTTCTTCAGCTAGGTCTTGTAGCTCTGCTGGAATATCTTTAGCTTCGTATGTAGCACCTTGATCTTCTTCATTCCAATAGATGGCTTTCATAGTGATTAAATCTACAACACCTTTAAAGTCTTCTTCAGCACCAATTGCAATTTGCATTGGCACTGGGCTTGCACCTAGGCGATTTTTAATTTGATCACAAACACGCAAGAAATTTGCGCCTGCACGGTCCATTTTATTAACGAAACCAATTCTTGGAACGTTGTATTTATTAGCTTGACGCCAAACTGTTTCTGATTGAGGCTCTACACCACCAACCGCACAGAATAAAGCCAAAGCGCCGTCTAATACTTTAAGTGAACGCTCTACTTCAATGGTGAAGTCAACGTGTCCCGGAGTATCAATAATGTTAATACGGTGCTCTTCAAACTGCTTGTCCATACCTTTCCACATGCAAGTAGTTGCAGCAGAAGTAATGGTAATACCACGTTCTTGCTCTTGCTCCATCCAGTCCATGGTTGCACCGCCGTCATGTACTTCACCAATTTTGTGAGTACGGCCTGTGTACAAAAGTACGCGTTCAGTAGTAGTGGTTTTACCAGCATCAATATGCGCCATAACACCGACATTACGGTAGCGACTAAGTGGGTGATTTCTTGCCATTTTCTTAAATCCTTAAATCTAAATGTTCGATTACCAGCGGAAGTGTGCAAACGCTTTGTTAGCATCAGCCATTCTGTGAGTGTCTTCTTTTTTCTTAAATGCAGTTCCACGGTTTTGAACCGCGTCTAATACTTCGCCTGCTAATCTAAGCTTCATACCTTTCTCACCACGCTTACGTGATGCTTCAATGATCCAACGCATTGCTAAAGCAATTTTACGTTCAGATCTTACTTCGATCGGTACTTGGTAAGTTGAACCACCAACACGGCGAGATTTAATCTCAATCATTGGTCCAATGTTTTCTAGGGCTTGTTTGAATACTTCAATTGGCTCAGCATTACCTTTAGCTTCAATTGTATCTAACGCATCATAAACAATCTTCTCAGCTACTGATTTTTTACCATCTAACATTAAGATGTTTACAAACTTAGCCAATACTAAATCACCAAACTTTGGGTCTGGTAGGATTTCTCTTTTAGGAGCGGATCTTCTTCTCATAGGGTTTCTCTTGTTTTATATATTGTTGTTATTTCTTAGGCTTCTTAGTACCATACTTAGAGCGACCTTGCATTCTGCCATCAACACCAACGGTATCTAACGCTCCACGAATTGTGTGGTAACGAACACCAGGTAGATCTTTAACACGACCACCACGAATAAGAATCACTGAGTGTTCTTGTAAATTGTGACCTTCACCACCAATGTAAGTAGTAACTTCAGCTGAATTAGTAAGCCTTACACGAGCAACTTTACGTAATGCTGAGTTAGGCTTCTTAGGTGTAGTTGTATAAACACGAGTACATACTCCGCGTTTTTGAGGGCAGCTGTCTAATGCTGGCACGCCACTTTTAACAACCTTCTTTTTACGTGGATTACGTACCAATTGATTAACTGTTGACATATCGCTATTTCTCCAAATCTCTTTTAATTTAAGTAACTTACAGCCCCCCGTTGTTTTTTCGGGGGCAATAAAGGGGTGAATTATACTGTGTTAGGGGCGCTTATGTCAACAAGTTTTAGGCCTTTTTCGATAAGCTGTCTAATAAAAAATTACTGGCGCGATTTAGCATTTCAAATACGTCATCAAATCGCCCTTCAATATATGGGTCAGGCACACTTTTTGTTTTATTGTTTGGTATGTTATCTAGCATCAAAGACAGCTTATGTTGAAATTCCTTAGGACAAATATTTTTCATATTGGCCAAATTAGATTCATCCATAGCAAAGACATAATCATAATAATAAAAATCACTCTCATGAACTTGGCGCGCTCGCTGACTAGATAAATCAACCTGATGCTTAGTTGCCGCTATTTGTGATCTTGAATCTGGCTTCTCACCTATATGATAAGCATGCGTCCCTGCTGAATCAATTTCAAATAAATGTTCAAGACCGCGCCTATTTACTTGTAACCTAAAGGTACCTTCAGCAGTTGGGGATCGACAAATGTTGCCCATACATACGAATAAAATTTTAACTTTTTCGTCACTCATTGACTTTCATAATTTATAAAATAAAACATTATATCTATTGTAAAGTTGCTCATGTTTGGCACACCTTTGAAATCTGATAAACATATTGTTATTCAATTTAAGGTATACCTTGAGCAAATCTTTATCTTTTTACCTGATGAGGATCTTGTTAACTTCTTTGTGGCGGTATTGAGTAGGTGCCAACAACATGGGCTATTGGCTCTACTTCGCCATCAGAATACAAAGTAACTTCGCCAACAACTAAAGATCTTCCAACCTTTATCAATGAACACTTACCAATAATGTCTTTGTTTGATAGGGGTTTACGAAGAAAATTAATAGTTAAATTTGTAGTTGCGACAAGTGGTACGAGTCCAATTTCACCAAGAATTGCTATGTATAAGGCAACATCTGCGGTAGCCATCATAACTGGGCCGGAGACTGTACCACCAGGGCGCAATTCATCAATTCCAACTTTATGTCTAACGCTAGCACCCCGATTTCCAACTTTATCAACGGAGCATTTTGTTTGAGGGAATTCTGATTTTAAGAATTCGGTTAGTTCTTCTTTAGAAAGCATAATTTACCTTTTACTTTTTTTGAGTCGCAGACTGCCATCAGCTTATTATATTGAATAATTACAATGCAAAATATACTTATCTAATATGAGTCAATCGGTTAGTTATCTTTAATTTTTTTGTTACTCATCGAGCTTTATAATTGATAAAATTAATAACAATATTTATTATCAAAGTTAATTATGTCTGACACCTTATTAGAAACCGCTAAACGAGTTATTTTGATTGAAGCGCACGCCGTCACTCAGCTAGCCGAACAACTTGATCAGGGTTTTATTGATGCTTGTGGCCTCATTCAAAATTGCACAGGCAAAGTGGTTTTAATTGGTATGGGTAAATCTGGCCATATTGGCAATAAAATTGCTGCAACTTTTGCCTCTACTGGAACACCTGCGTTTGCCGTACATCCTGGTGAAGCCGGACATGGTGATCTTGGCATGATTGAACAAAATGATGTAGTCATCTGTATTTCTTATTCAGGTGAATCTGATGAAATCATGACGCTTGTTCCCGTTATTAAGCGTTTAGGTGTGTCTATTATCAGTATGACTGGCAATCAAAACTCTTCAATTGGGCAAATTAGTGATGTTCATTTAAATGTTAGTGTTGAAAAAGAAGCTTGTCCACATAATTTAGCACCTACTTCTTCAACAACCGTTGCTCTAGCCATGGGCGATGCATTAGCCGTTAGTATTCTCACTAATAAAGGCTTTAGTCCAGATGATTTTGCCAGATCTCATCCATCGGGTGCGCTTGGTAGAAGGTTGCTGACATTTGTTCATAATATTATGAAAACTGGTGACGATATTCCAATGGTTAGTGCAGATACCAAACTACTAGATGCATTACTTGTGATGAGTCAAAAGGCACTAGGTATGGTTCTAATCACAGACAATAATCATTTAGAAGGTATCTTTACAGATGGCGATTTACGTCGTGTATTAGAAACACATTCTGACATTCAGAGTCTGCGTATAAAAGAAGTAATGGTGTCAAATTGTAAAACAATTCTTGCAGACAAGCCTGCTATGGCTGCTGTTCAGATAATGGATGAGTTTAATTTAAATTCTCTACCTGTGGTTGATGAGAACAACCAGGTCTTAGGCGCGATTAATACACACACGCTAATGCAAGCCAAAATCATCTAGCCAAACAGCCTCTCTAAACCCCACCAAAATCCAATGAGTGCAATTAAGACTGAAACAGGTATAACAACCAGCTGTCGATAATTCCGCCCTAAGGCTCGTAAACTTAGTAGCAACATAACCACAACAGTCACAATCATGACTTGTGCCAATTCAACGCCCACATTAAAACCTATGAGCGTTGATAAGAATGATTCAGGTGATAACTCAAATTCTTGAAGCATACTGGCAAAGCCCAGTCCATGAACCAGTCCAAATAAAAAAACAATCACAGTTTTACGTTTAATCGATTGCTTAATTAATAGATTTTCTATTGCCACATAAGCAATAGAAAAGGCAATTAGCGGTTCAACAAGCCTTGCTGATACCTCCAACACTTCTATCATGGCCAGACCAAGTGTTAGCGTATGTGCTAAAGTAAAAGCACTCACTAGTATCAACAATCGACGCCACAATAAAGATGAAAGCGCCATACCAATAATAAATAAAATATGGTCCCACCCCAACGGAACAACATGATCAAAGCCGATTTTAATAAATTGGAAAAAACGCTGTGTATCACTTTGAAACTCTGGATGGTCAATATGAATCACTCCACTAGGATCGCCTCCACGTAGCCATTGCCACTGACTCCAATTGTATTCATTTGCTTGATATATCTGCCAGCGTAAGGCGCTATCTCCATGGATTTTTCCATACTGCCAAGAGAGCGCTTTAGGCCATTCAGTAAGCTTTGCTGTATAAGTAAGCGTGGTTTTTCTAGGTCGCTTTTTATACCCAACAATATCAATATCAACCTGAGTTAAACTCAGTGATTGTTGCTCGCTATTAATCTTTAATTGAAGGCTATTTAAAAACTCAGTTTCAAATTTTTTAAATTTTTGACGTAAATTATTTGGCTCAAGCGCTCGCAATTCATCATAGCGAGCTGAATCTGGAGAGTCTGTGGTATTTTTATATTGCGTACCGATACCTGTCATCGCCGCTTCAAGACTTAAATCAATTCTCACCTCAAGTGTTTTATTTTCAAATATAGAAATTTCTACCAAGGCAGGTTTAACGACGTCCGCCTGTGTAGCTATATTAGTAAATAATAATAGTAATAAAAATAATAATTTCATCAAGCTCTTCTAATAAAAAGAAACCCCGTCTAGCGGGGTTTTTTATAATAATTTAAATCCAGATTTAGATTAACTCTCCAGAGTAATTTTCAATACCAGGATTAGTCTTAACACCTTTAATAGTTGGATGATTTACTTTCTTTAAATCCAGCGTGCCTTGTTTGCGTAAATAGTCTGCAGCAACATCCCACATTAAGCGACCATTGCCCACTGAGCCAACTTGCGCCCAACCAGAAACTTTGTACGACTTATTTGGATCAATAGCTGTGCCTGCATCATCTTTCATTTCTGAAATTCGATTACCCAGTCCAGCGGCTGGATCGATAGTGTAATCCATACCACCCATACGCACCATGTCACCACCTGATTGTAAGTATGGGTCTTGTACAAATAAGTTTTCAGCAATGCCTTCTAGTACATCTTTAAGCTGTGCACCTTTCATTTCAGACACATAAGTTTCACCATAAGTCATTGATGTATTGGTCATTAAATCTTCCATAGTAACATCATGGCCTGCTGGTACAGAAGTACCCCAGCGCACACCTGCCGACATGGCAAAGTCTGCATCGTGCTCTTCACGTAAAGAGTTAACCAATACTTGATCCCAAGTACCCATAAAGTTACCACGACGGTACAAGGTTTGAGTCGTTGAACAAAGTTTCTCAGTTAGGATTTCATCATAAGTTTTGCCCACACGATCTGGATTGTTTGACATAGTTGAGCTTCGAGCTTCAACAACATTTTTATCGTATTTAGTATTACGCATTTTAGTAATGTACGACACCATAGCTGCATCTGGCTTAATGAGGTTTGTCAAAATTGGCAGCATCTTGTAGTTATAGCCAACCATCTTATGATCTTTAATTTCAAGATCCATGACACCGATATACTTACCCGAACAACCTGCATTCGTTACCACTGTAATACCGCCTGCATTTTTAACTTCAATAGGTTTTGGCATGCCATCATGCGTATGACCACCAAAAATAGCATCAATACCAACAATACGTGATGCCATCTTAATATCTACATCCATACCATTATGAGAAACCACGATTACTGCATCTGGCTTTTCATTTTCACGAATATCGGCAACTAATTCACTCATTTCGTCTTCACGAAGACCGAATGACCAATCTGGGAAAAAGTATTTTTGCGGGTTAGCATTAGAAGTTCTTGGGAAGGCTTGACCAATCACTGCAATACGATGACCGCCTACATTTTTAATCACATAAGGCTTGAATGGCATCGCATCATCTTCACTATAAAGTCCGTTACCATCAAATTTCTCAGTCATGGTGGCATATTTGTCACCCATTAAAGCATCTTCAAGAATACGAACATTTTGCCCTAAGAAATCTCCTTTAAAGAAGCCGATATTTTTCAGTGTCTCTTCTTCCTTATAAGTAAACTCCCAATGGCCAACCATCACGTCAACACCTAGCATATTACACGCTTCAACCATATCAGCACCGCGAGTCCAAAGTGATGTACCTGAACCCTGCCAAGTATCTCCACCATCAATAGTTAACGTATTTTGTATGCCGCCTGCGCTATCACGCAAAGACTCTAAAACCGTTTTAATTTGGGCAAAACCACCTGTTTTTCCATATTTATTAGAAAGCTCTTCAAAGTTATTATAAGTAAATGCGTACGCTTCAGGTGATCCTGGTTTAACACCAATTTGCTCAAGAAGTTTATTACCAACAACGTGTGGTAGTTGACCATAGGTAGGTCCAAAGCCGAGGTTTACGTTTGGCTCACGGAAATAATTAGGTAATAAATTACCATGCGTATCAGTGATATGCAAAATTCGAGCATTACCCGTTTTAGCTACTTCATACATATTATCTTGTGAAGAAAGCTTAGTTGGCGCATCATTGCCACACCCACTAATCAAACCTGCTGCTGAACCAGCACCCAAAACTTTAATGAAATCTCTACGTGTTAACGACATACTCCCTCCTAGGAAAACAATAATTTTTAAATTTTAATGACTAAGATTTTATACAATATTCAATCTAAATAAAGTAACAATAGTCTATAAAAATGCTAATCAAGAGCTTAGTATAAAACAAAAAAAAGAATTGAGCTGCTTTTTAAAAAAAATATTGGTATATTTTCGATTCATCTTAGTATAAGTTGCAAAAAATCTTATAATATTGCCATGAAAATTAACCAACTACTCCAAAACATCGCTGCCACTGAATTTGATTTAACCGTGGAAGGCTTATGTCTAAACTCACACAAAATTCAACCTGGGGACGTTTTTATCGCTTTACAAGGTGAAAATAGCCATGGTATAGACTATATCGATCAAGCAATTGAAAGAGGTTGTGTCGCCGTACTGATAGATTCAAAAGAAACGGTTTGTAGTGTTCCTACTATTCGAATAGATAATCTGTCAAAGCACCTACCTAGCCTTGCAAAAACTTTTTACTCAAGCGCTTGTGACGTAGAAATAATCGGTGTAACTGGTACTAATGGCAAAACCTCAGTGGCTCACTTTATCTCGCAAACACTTAATCAATTAGGTGAAAAAAGTGGCTTAATTGGAACACTAGGTATTACTAATAATTCACAAACATCTAAACAAACTACGCCGGATATAATCACGCTATATCGCGCTTTAGATGAATATTATCAAAAAAATATCAAAGTCGTTGCATTAGAGGTTTCGTCACATGCTTTAGCTCAAAATCGCATTGCTGGTCTTAATATTACCCAAGCAGTGTTAACCAACTTCACACAAGATCATCTTGATTATCATTTATCACTCGCGCAATACAAAACTGAAAAGTTAAAGCTTTTTCAACTCGATACTCTCAACAGTGTGATTCTAAATTCTGACGATCCGAGTTATGTAGAGTTTAGCCACGCCGCTGGCGAAAAACCACAGTTTAATTATTCTCTTAATGATTTTAATGACATTAAAACCACTGAGTATGGCTTCATTGCTCAACTTGATGGCTTTGTATTTGAAGTGCCATTCTTAGGTGAGTTTAACCTGATGAATATTTTGGCCACCTATCAAGCATTAAAAGCACGCAACTTTAGCAGTGCACAAATCATTCCATTATTGGACAAGCTTAGCCCGCCAATGGGCCGCATGCACAAAATTAACAATCACTTCGCTTGGGTAGATTATGCGCATACACCTGATGCCATAGAAAAGGCTATTATCACTTTGCAAACACATTACCCAGAACATAATGTTCGAGTTATATTTGGTTGTGGTGGAGATCGAGATCAAACAAAACGCGCTTTAATGGGTAAGATCGCTTCTAAATTAGCCAGTACGATTATCCTAACGGATGACAACCCACGCTCAGAAGACCCACTTAGTATCATTCATGACATTCTCAATGGTATTGATGATAGCTATGAAGTGGATATTATTCAAGATAGAATATTGGCCATTGAAACTGGCATTACCACACTTAAAGAAAATGAATGCTTGCTCATCGCTGGAAAAGGCCATGAATCTGAACAATATTACCAAGATAAAACCATTGCAATGAATGATATAGACATTGCTAATAATGCTTAAATCATCCACGAAAATACTCGCCGAAGTTCTACAACTTGATCCAAGCAATATTCAAGATATTGCTTTTGAAGATATTTACACCGACACGCGTCAACGCATGGATGGCGGTATTTTTCTTGCACTGATTGGTGAAAATTTTGATGCACATCATTACATAAATAAAGCTGAAGAAATGGGTGCTGTGGCTATTATTGCTAGTCAAAATATAGTCAGTAATTTACCTGTTTTACTGGTTAAAGATACGCAAAAAGCACTCAGTGATATTGCCCAATATCACTTGAAAAACATCCAGCCAAAAATAGTTGGAATTACAGGTAGTAACGGCAAAACCACCACAAAAAATCTGCTTGCCAATATTTTAAATTTATCTGCACCCACACTTAAAACCCAGGGTAATCTAAATAATCATTTAGGCGTACCGATGACACTCTTAAAACTCAAGCCTCATCACCAATACGCCGTGATCGAAATGGGTGCTAATCATATAGGTGAAATTGAACATCTAAGGTGTATTGTCAAGCCTGATGTTGCTGTGATTACCAACACGGGTGACGCCCATATTGGTGAATTTGGCAGTAAGGCTAATTTGATTAAAGCCAAAGGCGAAATTTACTCAAAAAATTCTAAAAATATTGTTAATACACAAACACAATTCAAAGGTGATATTAGCTTTACACCTGCCTCAGTTCAAAATTTGAATAACTCAAAAATAGGTAATGTGTTTGCTAGTGATGTTAAAAAATCTAGATTTACGTTAAACATTCACCAACAACAAATTCAAATTAATTTAAAACTTATTGGCACGCATAATATCGACAATGCACTAGCTGCAAGTGCTTGTGCCTATGCTCTGGGCATTAACCTTAAAACCATTAAATCTGGACTAGAGTCCACCACGCCGGAAAATGGACGTTTAAATATTATTCATACCGACCAATTCACCTTGATTGATGATAGCTATAACGCTAGTCCAAGTTCAATAACAGCTGCATTAGAAACCTTGAAAACATTTTCGGGCGAATTAGTTATTGTTCTGGGTGATATGGCAGAGCTAGGTACGCAGACTATTGCTCTACACCAAAAAATTGGCCTGCAAGCGCAGCAGATTAGCCCAAATTTTTACACATTTGGACCATTAGCCAAGCATTATCAAGCACAGCATTTTGCTAGCCAAACAGCGTTAGCTGAACACATCTTGCAACATCATCAGGGTGCAACTTTACTCATCAAAGGCTCTAGAATAGTACAACTAGACAAACTAGTTAAACTTTTACAAAAATAAACCATTTTTAACTTGACCTTTTGCCAAAACCTAGCGATAATTACCGGCTTGATGGGCCCGTGGCTCAATTGGATAGAGTACTCGGCTACGAACCGAGCGGTTACTGGTTCGACTCCAGTCGGGCCCACCATCAAATTTCCATCGAGATTATTCTGCATAAACAGCTTCTGATAGAATACACCTATGATGACAATCCCAAATATAATCACACTTTCTAGAATTTTCTTAATTCCAGTTTTTGTCGCTCTTTATTATTTCCAACCTGCCTATACACATACACCAATCTTTACTTGGATTAATTTTAGCTTAACAGGCGCCTATGCCTTTATCAGTAGCACTGATTACTTAGATGGCTATCTTGCTAGAAGGCTCAATATGACTTCTCAACTAGGCGCTTTTTTAGATCCCGTTGCCGATAAACTTATTGTATCTGTGGCCCTTGTTATGTTAGTTGATTTCTATCCCTCAAATACGCATTGGTATATTAGCGTGGCAGCGCTGATTATCATCTCTCGTGAAATTTTAGTCTCTGCATTAAGAGAATGGATGGGTACTATTGGGCAAAGATCTAGCGTAAATGTTTCTTCTATTGGTAAAGTCAAAACCTTTGTGCAAATTTTTGCCATTTTGTTCTTACTTTATCAGCAACCATTCTTCGGACTGCCTAGTTTTGAAATTGGTGTAGTACTACTTATGGCTGCGACACTTTTAACTCTTTGGTCTGGATTTATTTATTTAAGAGAAGGAGTTAAGACTTTTGACAATTAAAGTCGAATCTGCCTTGACTATTTTGAAAAAAACACTATAATTCCCCTTTCTATTGCGGGAATAGCTCAGCTGGTAGAGCATCACGTTGCCAACGTGAATGTCGCGAGTTCGAATCTCGTTTCCCGCTCCAGATTCTAAAAAAGACCTGTTTATCAGGTCTTTTTTATATATAGCTCTTTGCACTTATACCTTGGCCGGATAGCAAAGCGGTTATGCAGTGGATTGCAAATCCATCTAGACCAGTTCGACTCTGGTTCCGGCCTCCATATACAAAAAAGCCCGATTATTATCGGGCTTTTTTTATGTGCTCACTAAAATCAATCTAGTAATTCTCACCTAAGAGTTCAAAATATGCTTGAGGGTGTTTGCAAGCTGGGCAAATGCTTGGCGCTTGTTTTGCTTCATGTAAGTATCCACAATTTCGACAACGCCATGTGACTGTGTCATTGCGTTTAAACACCCGACCTTCTTCAATATTTTTAGCCAAAGCCTTATAACGACGATCATGTTGTTTTTCAGCAATGATAATCGACTCAAACGTTTGTGCAATGTCGTCAAATCCCTCCTCTTTAGCCATTTTTGCAAATGCTGGATACATCACTGACCATTCGTACTCTTCGCCTTGTGCAGCGGATAATAGATTATCAAAAGTGGTACCGATAACACCGGCAGAAAATGAAGAGGTAATTTCTAGATCGCCGCCTTCTAAATATTTAAAAAACTGTTCTGCATGTTCTTTTTCTTGATTAGCAGTTTCTAAAAATATTTCAGAAATTTGCATTAACCCTTCTTTCTTTGCTTTGCTGGCAAAAAAAGTATATCGATTGCGCGCTTGCGATTCACCTGAAAAAGCAATGAGTAAATTTTTCTCAGTTTGAGTGCCTTTAATGCTTTGAGTCATGTAATTAATTGTTGATTAAAAATCAGACAAAATTATAACCCCGTACAAGGACTTATATTGAGCTTCATATTTTTTTTATTTACTATCGTACAGTCCACTGTTGCTCTAACAAAATCTCTTGGCCATTTCTTATCAAGGACTGATAAATATCTCCAGGCTTTAATATGCCAACACCTTTTGGTGTGCCTGTCATCACTATATCTCCATCATCTAAACTCATAAAAGTTTGAATTTCTTTTAATATGTTTTCAGGAGAATGGATCATCAGCTCTAGATTTCCCTGCTGAACAATCATGCCATTAATACTCAATGTAAATGACAAAGTTGGATCAATATCTTTTATAGGAATGAACGAACTAAATACTGCCGATCCATCAAAAGACTTGGCACGCTCCCAAGGTAGTGATTTGTCCTTGAGCTGGGATTGAAGCCCTCTTTTAGTTAGATCAAAACCAAAACCGACTGCTGAAAATCGACCATTTTCAAAGACAAATGCCAACTCCCCTTCGTAATGAATAGACTCTTGGTGGTATGAATTAAGCTTATTGCTAATGGCTGAATTGGGCTTAGAAAACACCACCATTTGATCTGGAATTTCATTGTTTAGTTCGCTAATATGCTCATAATAATTTCTACCCACGCAAACAATCTTTGAAGGGGCGATGGTCTTTTTATTAATATATATGGTATTCATAACACCTCTGTTTTTTATCTAAAAAAACAATGAAAAATTTAGAAAATAATGAATATGGCCAATATTCAGCAACATATTTATATATAAAATAGGTTTTTATAGATGTAATCACCTCTTAAAAGCCTTAAAATGTTTTTTTAAGACAAAAATACCCTAATAACAGCTAAAAATCTATCAAAAATTAGCAGTTTTATGCCAATAAAACCTTAAAAATAATCAAACCTAAAGCTGATAATAAAAATTTCGGAAATTTTAAGAATAGCTTACTGCTTCTTACTTTAAAGCCTTTAGGCGTAAGCGAAGTGCGGTAAGTTTGATAAAACCTGCCGCATCTTTCTGATCATACGCACCACCATCATCTTCAAAGGTTGCAATCTTTTCACTAAAGAGTGAATCATCAGACTTGCGTCCAACGACCGCAATACCGCCTTTGTAAAGTTTTAAACGAACTGTACCATTAACGCTTTCTTGGGTTTGATCAATCGCTGCTTGCAGCATTTCACGCTCAGGTGCAAACCAAAAGCCGTTATAAATCATCTCGGCATATCTTGGCATAAGCTCATCCTTAAGGTGTGCTGCTGCACGATCCAATGTAAGGCTTTCCATGGCGCGATGCGCTTTAAGCATGACTGTACCAGCGGGCGTTTCGTAACAGCCGCGTGATTTCATGCCGACAAAACGGTTTTCAACAATATCATCACGGCCAATGCCGTGTGCGCCAGCACGCTCATTCAAAACTTCCATCACGGTCGCTGGACTCATGGCTTGGTTATCAATGGCGACAATATCACCTCGTTTGTAAGTAAGTTCAATATATTCTGCTTTATCTGGTGCATTTTCTGGGGACACTGTCCAACGCCACATGTCTTCTTCTGGCTCAGCCCAAGGGTCTTCTAAGATATCGCCTTCATAAGAGATATGTAGTAGGTTTGCGTCCATTGAATATGGAGACTTTTTGTCTTGCTTTTGATAATCAATTTCAATACCATGACTTTCAGCATAATTCATTAACGATTCACGAGATGATAAATCCCACTCACGCCATGGTGCGATGATTTGAATATCTGCATCTAGTGCATAAGCGTTTAATTCAAAACGGACTTGGTCGTTACCCTTGCCTGTAGCGCCATGTGAAATAGCATCTGCGCCCACTTCTTTGGCAATTTCAACCAAGCGCTTAGAGATTAAAGGACGGGCAATAGAGGTGCCAAGTAAATATTCACCTTCATAAATAGCATTCGCTCTAAACATAGGGAAGACGAAATCACGGGCAAACTCTTCGCGTAAATCTTCAATATAGATTTCTTTAACGCCTGAAGCTTTGGCTTTAGCGCGAGCTGGCTCAACTTCTTCACCCTGCCCAATATCAGCAGTAAAAGTGACCACTTCACATTGGTAAGTGTCTTGCAACCATTTAACAATAATGCTTGTATCTAATCCGCCTGAATAGGCTAGTACTACTTTATCCATTGTTCTTCCTTGCGCCCTCATGAGCTGTATTTTTTTCAAAATTAATTATTTTTACCAGGAGTATTTCATGGTTTTGATTAACCACTTCGACACGCCACTGACCTGTCCACGTGTGCCAAATATTTTTACTTGACCAAACACGCCAACGATCGCCTTTAATATCAAAGCTAATTTCAGCCTTAACTTTACCCTTATAAATCCAGCGATGCCTGATCTTGTCACCAGCCAGATGTCGAATATTGGTAAAGAAATAGATTTTACCTAAAGAATCATCCGCTTCAGTGATTATCTTAGCAGGCTGTCTGTCGACGATAGAGGTGGAAAAAACAGCCTGGGAAATATTTTTATGCGGCCATAAAGCCATCACTGACTGCGCCCAAACTACCAACAATAAAACCATTATTTTTTTTATCATTTCACCCAGTCCACTATATGTAGTTCCATTTCATCTTCGTCAATTTTATCATCTGAAAATGTTCGACCGCGAACTGAAATTCCTGCTAAATGAACCGACTGAGGATCTTTACTAATCAGAGGATGCCAATCAAATAAAGGCTTTCCTTCATGCAATAAACGGTAAGCACAAGTATTTGGCAACCAGTTAAACTTTTCACCCCAATCTGGGTAAATGGTTAAGCAATCAGGTACAAATTTTTGTCGATTATCATAATGCGGGCATTGGCAAGTTTCTTCATCCATGTAATGGCAAACCACATCCGTGAAATAAATATCACCCGAGTCTTCGTCTTCAAGCTTATGCAAACAACAACGCCCACAGCTATCACATAGGGACTCCCACTGTGTGCGACTCATCTCATCCAAACTGTGTGTTTCCCAAAATTTTAATTCCGTATCTGGCATAACTTTATAAAGACCCTCCAACCAGATATGTCAAAATTTTCTTACCCTCGGTATTTCCTTTTCGCGCTGATACGCTAGCCCAATAATAAGCCTTTTGATAATCTGGAGTAACCCCGATACCATTGACATACATCATTGCTAAAGAATTTTGAGAGCGGGTAATGTTTTGATTGGCAGACTGCTGCATGAGTAAAAATGCCCTGCGCTCATCCTTAGCCACCAGCTCACCAATACTATAAAGTATGCTTAAGTTATACTGAGCAATCGGGTTGCCTTGTTGTGCACTAACAACTAATTTCTCCACGTTATTCATAGCATCTACGTTGCTATTTAACGAATCTAAGATCTGTTGTTGATTGGGAATAATGATTGACAAACTCGGGGCTGGCTGAATAGCTAACTCTCTTAATACATTATCAGAAATAACGACAGGAGTAGGTGCTGAGTCTATTTGGACACTCTCAACACTTGGTACTTCGGTTTTTGGCTTTTCTAACACTAAATCATCGCGCTTAGACTGCTCTAAAGTTGCTAAGTATTCTAGCAAAATGGTTGCCGTACTCTCTTGCTGAGCACTAGCCTTAGTTAGCCATTTTTCTGCTTTAATAATTTGATCATTCGCTAAAAACAGTTGACCAAGTTGTAATTGAGCTTTCGCATGTCCTGCTTGAGAAGCTTCTAATAATAATTGTTGTGCCTGGATTTCATCCTTAATAACGCCAGTGCCTGAGATTAAATTCATGGCTAAAGCATATTGCGCATTAACATAACCTTGGTCTGACGCTTGACGATAGTAATAAACCGCTTGCGCATAATGACTACGCTTATGATAAAAATCAGCCAAATGAAATTGTGCTTCAGGGTCATATTGATTGGCAGCTTTCAAATACCAGACTTGGGCTAAGCTGTCATCTTGCTCAGTGCCTACACCTTCTTCATATAATTTAGCCAATGTTAATTGTGCAACCCCATAGCCTAATTGTGCAGCTCTTTCATACCAATAAAAAGCAAGCTCGTTATCAGCTTCAGTGCCTTCGCCACGACGATACATAACGGCTAAATTATATTGCGCATTAACAAAATCTTGTTCGGCGGCTTTCTCGTACCAAATTTGGGCTTTTGTTAAATCTTGGGTAGTACCAATACCATGATAATAGCCATTTGCAATATTAAACTGTGCACTTGCATAACCTTGTTCTGCGACTTGCGTATACCAATAGAACGCAAGTTTTTCATCAGTCTTGATGCCGATGCCATTGTGATAAATATTAGCCAGACTAAATTGCGCCCTAACATCACCACTTTTGGCAAATTTTTCTAGCTTCGTTAATAATAGATTATTTGATAACTGGCTAGATTCATCAAGCACTTTAAACTGCTGAACCACCACCTCATTGCCACTTTCAGGCTCCAAGATTTGCAAGGCCTGAGCAGGTGCATAAAGAAAAATAATAAGGTAGAAAAATTTAATCATTGTTCTATATTTTAGTCAGGTTGCAAAGAGTTGAGAGGCTAATCGCTCTATCCCAATAGCAACGCCTGAACACTTTGGCAAAGGCTTTTCCAAACAGGCTAAAAATTCTAAATCTAGTTCAAAAGAAGGTTTGTTAATCTGTTGACGCTTAGCATTCTCACGTGCAAATACTTGTTGGTACGATTTAGCGCTTTGCAATTCGTCATAACCATTGCCCACCTCAACACCTGATAAATACAACTCGAATCTATGGGCAATCTTGCCATCAACTCTTGCCAACGCAGACTGCTCCGAAGGATAATCATAGATAAAACACACTGGTAAATCTTTTAAACAAGGCTCAACTAGATGAACAAATAACAGCATTTGTAGATCTTCAATCCATTCAAAATCAATATTGAGGTCATGTGTTAAAGCGATACGCTTTAATGATTCAAAATCTGTATTTAATATATCAATTTTTCCAAATTGATTAAACGCTTGAGCATAAGACATTTTAACCACTTCATCATGTATGCCTAAATGGCGAAGTAGGGCTGATATATCACTCATTAATTGGTAAATATCAAAATCAAGGCGGTAATATTCTAATAAAGTGAATTCATTAAAATTGCGCTCGCCTATTTCATTATCTCTAAAAACCTGGCAGATTTGATAAATATCACCACTACCCTGCGAGAGTAGTTTTTTCATTTCTAGCTCTGGAGAGGTGTGCAGATACTTGTGAGTTTTTTGGCCGATTTCTTTATTAGTTACTACAGCAATGCTATCAATATAAACATCAGTTGTTGGTGTGTTTAATAAAGACGGTGTTTGAACTTCAGTCAAGCCCTGGGCATCAAAAAATTCTCGAATTTTTTTAAACAGGGTGGCTTTTTTCTGTAATGCTATCATGTTGCCAGATTGAAAATAAAGAAGTTTAACAATTCAAACTTCACATTTAAATGATTGTTATGAGCGCCCAGCGTATTCATTAGTGCGTGTATCCACTTTTATGACTTCACCAATGCCAATAAACAAAGGCACTTGAACAACCACACCTGTATTCATGGTTGCCGGTTTACCACCGGTTCCAGCAGAGTCACCTTTAAGACCAGGATCCGTATCCACAACTTCCAACATAACATGGATAGGTGGCGTAACTGAAATCGGATTATTATTCCAAAGGACCACAGTACACATGTCTTGCTCGACCAAATATCCTCGTGCATCATCCATAGAGCTATCATCGATAGCATGCTGCTCGAAAGACTCTGTATCCATAAAATTCCAAACACTGCCATCATTATAAAGATACTGCATGTCGAGCTCCATCACGTCAGCACTTTCTAACGATTCACCCGACTTAAACGTTTTAATTAGGCTTTTTCCAGTAATCAAGTCTTTAAATTTAACACGATTAAACGCCTGACCTTTGCCGGGCTTTACAATTTCATTGTTAACAATAGAGCAAGGATTACCATCAAGCATTAATTTCATGCCATTTTTAAACTGACTGGTAGAGTAATTTGCCATTTTTTAACCTAATAAGTGTAAAATTCAAGCATCTTATTTTACGCACTTTTTCATGCACATACACGAATACCAGGCGAAAGGCTTATTTAGACAATTCAACATTCAAACGCCTAAGGCCACTCTGATTACCACAGTTGTCCAAGTGAACAAGGCTTGTACTGAATTAGGCGGTAATATTTGGGTGGCTAAAGCCCAAGTGCACGCAGGTGGTCGCGGCAAAGGTGGTGGTGTTGTTTTATGTCATTCAATCAAAGACGCTGAAGATGCTTGTGAAAAATTACTTGGATCAACCCTGGTGACGCCACAAACAGATGCTAAAGGTTTACCTGTTAACCAAGTACTTATTGAAGGCGGGCAAAATATTGAACGCGAGCTATACCTAGGTCTTTTGATTGATCGACAAACTCAAAAAATTACAGTCCTAGCTTCTACTGAAGGCGGCATGGATATTGAAAAAGTAGCCAGAGAAACACCTGAGAAAATCATCAAGTTTGGGGTTGATCCATTGGGCGCTTTAAACACAAATGATTGTGCTTTAATCGCCTCACAGTTAAACCTTGAAAATACTTTAGCAGATCAATTTGTCATAACCCTAATGGGGCTGTATGAAATTTTTATTACAAAAGATGTTAGCCTTATTGAAATAAATCCATTAATAACGACCTCAGATAATCAGTTGTTAGCACTTGATGGAAAAATTGACTTTGATGATAACGCCCTATATCGACATGAAGATATTGCCGAAATGCGTGACATTTCACAAGAAGACGAAAAAGAGAATGAGGCAAGTAAATATCAGCTTAATTATATTTCACTTAACGGCACAATTGGCTGCATGGTGAATGGTGCAGGGCTGGCAATGGCAACGATGGATCTTATTGAACACCATGGCGGATCGCCTGCTAACTTTCTAGATGTTGGTGGGGGCACGACTGCTGAGAGAGTTGCTAAAGCTTTTGAACTCATTCAAACTGAGGCAAATGTTAAAGGTGTCTTGGTTAATATATTTGGTGGCATTGTACGATGTGATTTAATCGCAGAAGGAATTTTACAAGCGATTGAAAAAGTTGGCCTGAATTTACCAATTGTTGTTCGCTTGGAAGGTACCAACGCTGCGCAAGGTTTAAAACTACTTGATGAATCAACTGCTGATATTCATACTGAAGCAGACCTTACTCAGGCGGCCATTAAAATTGTGTCGTTATCTAGGGGGGTTGCATAATGAGTGTATTAATCAACAAAGATACTCGAGTCATTACTCAAGGGTTTACAGGTAAACAAGGTACCTTTCACTCTAAACAGTCTATCGCTTATGGAACCCAGTTTGTTGGTGGCGTTACGCCTGGAAAAGGCGGGCAAACGCATTTGGATTTACCGGTATTCAACTCTGTTAAAGAGTCAATGGATGCGACCAACGCAACGGCCACCATGATTTATGTGCCACCACGTTTTGCCTATGCTTCTATTATTGAAGCAATTGAAGCGCAAATGCCAGTTATTGCTTGTATTACTGAAGGTATACCCGTTCAAGATATGCTTAAAGTTAAAGCGATTCTAAAAGATTCTAACTCTATTCTTGTAGGCCCAAATTGCCCTGGTTTAATTACGCCTGATGAATGTAAATTAGGCATTATGCCTGGCAACATTCACCAAGCCGGTAGCGTTGGCGTGGTCTCTAGATCTGGCACTTTAACTTATGAAGCGGTTCATCAAACGACCATTGCAGGACTAGGCCAAAGTACTTGTATTGGCATTGGTGGCGATCCAATTCAAGGCATGAACTTCATTGATTGTTTGGCCTTATTCGAAGCAGATGAGCAAACCAAATCGATTATTATGGTGGGTGAAATTGGCGGCTCAGCTGAAGAGGAAGCGGCAGAATTTATCCAATCTCACGTTTCCAAACCTATTGTCTCTTACATTGCTGGCTTAAGCGCACCTAAGGGTAAGCGCATGGGTCATGCTGGTGCGGTCATTAGTGGTGGCACTGGAAAAGCAGAAGATAAGATCAAAGCATTGAAAGCAGTTGGTGTTGCCATAGCGCCTACACCAGCAATGATGGGCTCAACTCTTTTGGAAATATTAAGATAATAAGTATTGAAAAAAGTACAATTATCTACAGATAAAAAAATGAAAAAACCCATTGTAATTTTAGGAATTGGTGAACTTGGTAGTGTTTTTGCACGCGCCTTCTTAAAAAATAATTACCCTGTCTACCCAATTACCAGAAAAACTAATATTAAAAAACTGGCTAGTAGTATTGACCCAGAACTTATTTTGGTCTGTACTGGAGAAGCTGACTTACAAACCGCACTAGCGCAAATTCCAGAATCCTGGAAAGACCGAGTAGCCATGATGCAAAATGAGCTTCTGCCTCGTGACTGGATAGATTATCATTTTGTTTATCCAACCGTTATCTCAGTTTGGTTTGAGAAAAAGAAAGGCATGGATTCTAAAGTTCTAATCTCTTCACCGGTATTTGGAAAAAAAGCTCAAATAATAGTAGATTCATTAATACTGATTGATATTCCTGCTCATGTGCTTGATGATGAAGCGCAGCTAGTATTTGAATTAGTCTTAAAAAATCTATATATTCTGACTACTAACATAGCTGGGATGGCCATTGAGCCAGGGGCCAATGTTGATAGTTTGCGTACTCATCATCTGCAATTAATGCGTGAAGTTTCCAGCGATATTATTAAATTACAAAGCTCACTGACAGGCAAAAATTTTGATCAGGTAGCGCTAGAAAAAAGCATGATAAAAGCCTTTGAAGGTGATCTAGACCACAGCTGCATGGGTAGATCTGCCCCCGCAAGACTCAATAGGACTTTACAGTTAGCCAAAGAGTTTGGCTTAGATTTGCCAGCATTACAACAAATTAAGCATTCATCTTAGCGTAGACTTTGTTAATCTCTTGTTCTAGTGCTAAGAGCGAAAAACCTCGAACTTCTTCAATAAATTTTTGTCCCATAAAAAATACTTGCACCACAGGTAATGAAAATACACCATGCTGAGCGCAAACTTCTTGCAGTTGCTCGCAATCAATGTAAACCATTTCTAAATCTGGAAATTTATGGCAAAATTTTTCATCAATTTGTGGCTTAATAGTTTGGCAAACGCCGCAATGAGCTCCGCCAAAAAGAATTAAAACTGCCTCTTTTTCACGCTTGAGTGTGTCTAGTTGTGCTTGATTTTCTAGCTGATTCATAAACTCTCTGCTAGTTGCTTAAAGAACACATTAAAACTAGGTAAATCTAGTTGCGCTTGTCTTTGTTTTTCACCCCACATTGGTTGCGGGAAATAACTATCAGTTTTAAAACGCGCCATAATATGCCAATGAACGTGTGGCAATAAGTTTCCAAATGATGCGATATTAATCTTATCTGCTTTGAAATATTCCAGCATAGTCTTTTCAGTGATGTCAATAATTCTAAAAATTTCTAACTTTTCATCAAGTGTACATTCGCTAAATTCTTTAATTTCTCTTTGAGTAAATACTTTAACCCAGGGAATTTCACTGGGTTCAATTTCGACTTTAACTAGCTCATTTTTATAAATCATATTATCCACTTGAAAATAAATTATTGTACTTTGTGCAATAGCATCGCATCACCATAGGAGAAAAATCGATATTTTTCATGAATGGCATGTTGGTAAATTTCCATCATTTTTTCACGCCCAATAAAAGCACTAACCAGCATCAACAAAGATGACTTCGGCAAGTGAAAATTGGTAATCATCATATCAACTACTTTAAACTTATAACCTGGATAGATAAAAATATCCGTCTCTTCTTTTGTAGCAACTAACGTACCGCTTTTAGCAGCAGATTCCATAGATCTTACCGCAGTTGTTCCTACGGCGATAATTCGCCCACCATTAGCTTTGGTTTGATTAATTTTATCCACAGTTTTTTGATCAATTTCAAAATACTCACTATGCATCTTATGATCAGTAATGTTGTCGGCCTTAACAGGTTGGAATGTGCCTGCACCGACATGAAGGGTTACGAAAGTATGGTCAATGCCTTTATCTTTTAAGTCTTTTAATAAGGCATCATCAAAATGCAGTCCAGCCGTTGGCGCAGCAACTGCACCATCTTGCTCGGCAAATACAGTCTGGTAACGTTCTAGATCAGTTTTATCATCACTTCTCTCAATATAAGGTGGTAGAGGAATATGACCCACATCATCTAACAAGTCTAGTAGCGAATCTGTTTCAAAATTTACAGTATAAAAACCATGCTCTTTACTAATGATTTGAGCTTTTTCACCATTTTCAAGGGTAATAAAGCTATCAATTTTTGGCGCCCTAGAGGCTTTTATCATCGCCAAAACATGACTTTCATCTAGCAAACGTTCAATCATAATCTCAACTTTTCCACCCGAAGCCTTATAACCAAATAATCTTGCAGGAATAACCCGTGTGTTATTCATAACTAGCAAATCACCTGGTTTTATAAAGTCAGCTATTTGATAAAAATGAGAATCTATAATCGAATCACGGGGCACTAAAAGTCGAGAATCTGTTCTATTTTCTGGCGGATTTTGCGCAATTAATGACTTGGGTAAGTCAAAATCAAATTCACTTAAGAGCATAATTTATTTAGCTTTGATTAACAAGGATTTTTTGTTAAATAGTTCTAATACCTGGTAACTAGCTGTCACAATAGCTCTAGGTGTAATAGTAGCGCCCGTAAATGCTTCAAATACGCCACCATCACGCTTTACTTTCCAATTATCTTGAGTAGGATTTGATAAAGATAATCCAGTAAATTGTTTAATCCAGTCGGACTTTCTTGTTTCAATTTTATCCCCAAGTCCTGGTGTTTCTTTGTGAGCTACTACACGAACACCCAGTAGTGTTTCGTCAACAGAAATTCCCGTTAATAGGCGAATACTGCCATTGTATCCATTTGGATAAGTATGTTCTACCAAGTAAGCAAAAGTTTGTCCATTTCTCTTTGCAGGATAAATTCCAATTGTTTGCTTAATGCCATGTAACGTTAGCACTTGATCGTATTTTTCTTTCAAAATATCATTATCATAATTAGACACCAGTTCAGCTAAGCGCTTGATGAGTAACTGCTCTTCATTATATTGAATCTTTTCCTGAGTGGTATCTTGCGTCCAACTGACGAATAAAATACTAACCATGGTAAAGACCAAAAGCAGCATGCCAGATTTTAAAATTGCCTTAATCATGATCTGCCGAACACTTTAGGTTGAGTGTATTGATCAATCAATGGTACAGTCATATTCATTAATAAGACGGCAAATGCAATGCCGTCTGGATAGCCACCATAGTTTCTAATAACAACAATTAGTACGCCAATCAAAAATCCGTAAATCAATCGTCCTTTAGGCGTAGTACTTGCTGAAATCGGATCGGTTGCAATAAAGAAAGCGCCCAGCATAGTGCCGCCTAGCATCAAATGATTTTGCACTGGAAGATGTGTTTGTGAATCAAAGATTAAAACTAACAAAGCCATCACTACAATACCTGATATAAAAGCCATTGGAATATGCCAGAAGATAACTTTGCGTGCCAATAAATAAATACCGCCCACTAAAAATCCAGCATTAATCCAAGCCTGTGAAATAGAATGCACCTGTATTGATGCTAGATTATTACCCAAAGATAGGCCTATTTTTACCTCATCTAATCTTGTTGCGCCGGATAAACCATCAAAACTCAATGCATTAAAGATGATATTAATAGCCTGACTAAATGCTGAAAAATCAACGGGCCAGGTGGTCATCTGTAAAGGATATGAAATTAGTAAAAAAGCATATCCTAGCATGGCAGGATTAAATGGGTTACTACCTAGACCGCCATATAATTGCTTGCCAAAAATAATAGCAAAAGCAACGCCAACTACAATAATCCACCATGGCGCAATTGATGGAATAGAGATAGCTAATAAAACTGCTGTTAAAACTGCTGACCCATCACTAATCGACTCTAACACTGGACGACCTCGCATTGCCACAAAAGTCGCTTCGATAACTAATGCCGAAACAACACCAAGTAGTATTTGGATAACAATACCCCAACCAAAAAATATATAAGATGCACTTACGCCTAACGCTAGGGCGTAAATGACTTGTCGCATGATTTGATTAGTGTTGAGACCAGTACTATGCATTATCTTCCTTGGTTTTTTTAACGCGAGCCATCGCTTGGGCAATTTTATCTGTTTGTTCTAGACCTTGTTCTTTGTCTTTGGCCATTTTTTCTTTCAGCGCTTGTTTTTTCTCAGCCATCATTTTTGAGCGCTCTTCTTTATTTCGGTCCAATCTATACTCTCTAAACTCAAACCGGTCTCTAGCAATATCGATTCTCTCTTGATCGGCTGTTTGTTTTTTATCCAGCGCTTTAGCAAACGAAAAGTAACTGACTAAATCAATATTGCTAGGGCAAACATAAGAACAACAGGCACACTCAATACAATCCGATAGATGGTAATCTGTGCATTTTTCAATATTTTCACTTTTAGCATGCCAATAAAGTTGCTGAGGCAATAATCCAATCGGGCAAACAGTATTACAAGTATTGCAACGAATACATTCTTTTGCGGGCTGCTTTAATGTTTTATTATTAACAAAGATACAATTAGTAATCTTGCAAATTGGCATTTGGGTTGTTTCAATATCAACCCCCATCATCATGCCACCCATGCGGTAATCATGCGCCTGATTATTGACATCAGTTAAGTTGATTACCTGTTCAAAAGAAGTACCTAATCTAACTTCAACATTAATTGGGGTTAGCGCATCTCCGGTGATGGTCACTATACGAGAGACCAAAGGTCGCTGGTCAATAACTGCATCAAAAATAGCTTTAACACTTGAAACATTTTGACACAAGATGCCTTTATCTGCTGCAAATCCACCCGATGGGATTTCAACATCTAACAACGTCTTAATTAGTAGCTTTTCAGCGCCAGAAGTGTATTTGGTTGGCAGCTGTGTAAGGCTAATTCTATCATTATGATTAAACATTAATAAAGACTGGTAAGCTTCTTGCTTGTCCTTTTCAATGGCTATAATAGCTTGCTGGGCACCGGTAATATGTAATAAAATTTCTACACCACGAATCACTTCTCTAGGATGGTATTGCATTAAAGCATCATCGCACATTACACCCGGCTCGCATTCTGTGCCATTAATAATTAAAGTATGGCAATCAATCGCTTTATTAAGCTTAGCATGCGATGGGAATCCAGCGCCACCTAATCCAACAATACCTGAATGCTGAATATAATCAATTATTGTTTGTCTATCACAATGTAGGAAGTCACTACCGCAGCCTTGGGTTTTAATCCACTCATCCTGACCATCAGATTCAATGCTAATGCAAGTAGATTTCAAGCCTGATTTGTGAGGAATAGCTTGCTTATCAATTGCTGTAACAATACCTGAGATAGAGGCGTGAATAGGAACACAAAACTGATCTTCTGTTTGTGCAATAACTTGTCCTGTCAATACTCTATCACCTACTTTAATACAAGACTTAGCCTCTTCGCCAATTCTTTGCTGAAGAGGGAGTACGACCTTATTAGGCAAAGGTGCCTGAATAATCTTTACCTGATCAACTGGATAAGGATTAGCGATCACAACGCCACCTGGATACGTTTGACTAGACAAAAGCCTCTCCGGGAATTGTTGGTACATAAGTTAATAAAGTTGGATTAATTTCTCTCACATATATACAGTCAACTGGGCAAACTGGAATGCACAAATCACAACCTGTACATTCATCTTCGATCACTGTTGTCATTACTTTTGAAGCACCAACAAATGCATCTACAGGGCAAGCCTGAATACATAAGGTGCAGCCAATACATAACTTTTCATCTACATAGACAACATGTCTAGGTTTGGACTCTCCATGCTCCTCATTCAGCGCTAAAGTTTCTACATTTAGTAATTCAGCTAATGCATCAGCACCCTCTTGCCCGCCGGGTGGGCATTGGTTAATTTGTGCCTCGCCTTTAGCCAAAGCCTCAGCATAAGGGCGGCAGCCTGCAAAGTCACACTGGCCACATTGAGTTTGAGGCAAGATAGCGTCAATTTGATCGACTAAGGGATTTCCTTTAACTTTAAAACGAATGGCAGCATAGCCTAAGATTAACCCTAGAACGAGTGTCAAGCCAGAAAAAATAACAACTGATTCTATCACTAAGCTAATCCAATAAATCCCATAAATGCCATAGACATTAAGCCTGCTGTAATCAATGCAATGGGCGCGCCTTTAAAAGCAGCAGGCACGTCAGCTGTGTCAATACGTTCGCGAATGGCTGAAAACAACACCAAAATAAAAGAAAAACCAATGGCCGCACCAAAACCATAAACGGCTGATGCTAAAAATCCATGGTCTTGGTTCACATTCAAAAGTGCCACACCTAATACTGCACAGTTTGTTGTAATTAATGGCAAAAAAACACCAAGAGATTGATGCAAGACAGGTGATGTTTTATTAACCACTAATTCCGTAAAACCAACGACACCAGCAATGGTAACAATAAAGGCAATAGTTCTTAAATACTCCATATCGAATGGCACCAAAATATAGGTATTAATTAGATAGCTAGAGACGCTGGCCAAAGTTAGAACAAAGGTTGTTGCGAAGCCCATGCCAATAGCTGTTTCAACTTTTTTTGAAACGCCCATGAACGGGCATAATCCTAAGAATTTCACTAAGACGAAATTATTAACCAGGATTGTACTAACTAAAATTAAAACATATTCATTCATATGACTGATTTTAACTCAAAACTACTTTCAATAACCCGAATGAACTGATTAGTAAAAGCATACTGCCTACCCATTTTTTAAAGACCTGATCATTTTCAATAATTTTTTGATGGGCCTTGATGCCAATCACATGTCCAATGGCTGCTATTGGAATCAATGCAAGAGAAAACTCCCAGTCAATAACTACACCTAAACCCATAAAAGTTACCATTTTAATGCTTACCAATATAAACCAAAGCACAAACAATGTATTGCGTAGATATTCTTTAGTAACATGGCGCATATACACCGCTACAATTAATGGTGCGCCAGTTAGTGTAGTGCCCGCTACATAGCCACCAAGGACTAACAATAACTTATCCACCCAAGGCTTATGTGAACTAATTTTTTGATTAAAAATCCAAGTAATTGCGTAAAAAATAGTGATGGCATAAATAAAGACAATCACTATTTTATCAGGCAAGCTAATTAATCCTGCCACACCCACTAAAGTGGGTGGAATAATCCATAATAATGAGTGCTTTAAATAACGCCAATCTACCTTTTTAATAGATTTGAACAAGGTGAGAGAGGAAAAAAATAGAAGATGTATGCCGATAATTGGCAACCAATAAACTGGACTACCGCCAATTAACAGCATGAGTGGTAATCCAAGTGCCGCCCCACCAAAACCTAAACCAGTACGAACAAATCCTGCCCATAGGAAAATTAAACTAACCAATACAAGACTGGTAGTGTCAAAGATCATTAACGGAGTGTATCGGCCAACTTTTCTGCACTTTGCTGGGTAATCTTCAAGTCTTTAGCCTCTACCATGACACGAATGAGAGGCTCAGTGCCTGATGCACGAATTAACACTCTACCTTCGTCACCTAATGATTTCTCAACCTCTAAAATAGTTTTATTTAGCATTTGGTGGCTATCTAAATCAATTGACTTGTTGGTTCTAACATTGATTAATACTTGAGGATATTTAACCATTTCATTTTTTAATTGATTAAGATTAAAATCGCTCTTAGCCAAAACCTCTAATACCTGTATTGCAGATACGATACCATCACCCGATGTAGTTTTATCTAAACAAATCATATGTCCAGAGCCTTCACCACCTAAGACAGAGCCATGCTTTTTCATTTTTTCCATGACATAACGATCGCCCACATCTGCCTCAATAAAATCAATATTAAGATCTCTTAAACCGTGGCGCATTCCTAAATTAGTCATTTTGGTACCGACGACAATATTATTAGTCAGTCTAGTTTGTGCCTGCCAAGCCTTTGCAACAATAAACACCAGCTCATCGCCATCAACCTGTTCGCCTTTATGGTCAACCATCATTAAGCGATCACCATCACCATCAAAAGCGATACCTAAATCAGCATTAGCTTCAAGGACAACTTTCTGTAAATGCCTGGTATCGGTTGCACCACAATCTTTGTTAATATTAAAGCCATCTGGCGTGTTATTAATAACTGTAATGTTTGCGCCTAATTCTGAAAAAACATCTTCAGCAATATGGTAAGTAGCGCCATTAGCGCAATCGATCACGATATTAAGCCCATTCAAGCTAATGCTTCGATCAAACGTTGATTTACAAAATTCAATATAACGGCCTAATGGCTGCTCATGTCTGTACGCTTTTCCGATCTTATCAGAGCTAACACTCTTCATGGGCTCGGCTAATTTTTTCTCAATTTTGATTTGGTCTTCGCTACTTAATTTAAGACCTTTGTCAGAGAAAAACTTAACGCCATTGTCTTGAAAATGATTATGTGAGGCGCTAATAACCACCCCGGCAGTTGCATTATAAGCTTGCGTTAAATAGGCAATAGCAGGAGTAGGCATTGGGCCTAATAAACCCACATCAACACCGGCTGATAAAAATCCAGCTTCTAATGCTGATTCAAATAAATAACCTGACACACGAGTATCTTTACCAATAACCACACTTGATTTACCTTTTTCAGATAAGACTGAACCTACAGCCCAACCAAGTTTTAAAAAGAAATCTGCAGTAATAGGTTCTATACCTACTTCACCTCGAATACCATCTGTTCCAAAATAATTTGCCAATTTACTCTCCATTTACCGCTTGTAATGTCAATAGTGCATCTTTTGTTGCTAAAACATCATGCACGCGCACAATGTCAGCACCATTTTGAACTGCTATTATAGCGCCTGCTACACTACCAATAGCACGACCTTTTACATCTCTGTCATTAAGTATAGCACCAATCATAGATTTTCTAGAGAGTCCTGCTAAAAGTCTACACCCTAGATTTTTAAATTCATCAAATCGACGTAGAATTTCTAAGTTATGCGCCAGTGTTTTACCAAAGCCAAAACCAGGATCTAAAATAATTTTATCTGCTTTAATACCTGCATACTTACAAGCTTCAATCCTTTGATCAAAAAATTGCTTGATATCTTCAATAACATCGCCATAGTTTGGATTCTCTTGCATGGTTCTAGCTAGACCCTGTCTGTGCATAAGACATATGTCAACATTTAAAGAGGCGGCCATCTGTAAAGCACCATCAGCCTGCAAAGCATTGACATCATTGATCAGACTTGCGCCTGCCTCTACCGCTAGTTTCATCACTTGAGGTTTTGAGGTGTCAATTGAAATGGGTGTTTTAGTTTTGGCGGATAGCGCTTTAATGACAGGTATGACGCGCTCGATTTCATCAGCTTCGCTCACTGAGTTTGCCCCGGGGCGCGTTGATTCACCACCAATATCGATAATATCTGCGCCTTGTTCGATCAGATCCAGGGCATTGGAAATTGCATCCTTCAGATCAAGATACTTCCCACCATCAGAAAAAGAATCGGGCGTTACATTAAGTATGCCCATGATTAAAACTTGAGTTTTTTGAATAGCCATAATGACTAAAAACTATGCTTATACGATTTTAAGGTTGCCATCAAGTGGCTTCTCTTCATAATCACTTGTGTCATCTGTCTCAATACCAGAGCCTAATTCAGTCGAAGCGACGTCCGAGTCAACAATGACTGCTGCTTCACGAATTGGCTTACGATCCATAAGATCATCGATTTGATCTCTATCAATGGTTTCAAACTCCATTAATGCCTTAGTCATTTCGATTAAGATGTCTTTGTGTTCTTTTAAAATTTTAGTGGCAACTGCATAATTAGTATCAATAATAGTGCGAATCTCATCATCGATAACTTTAAAAGTATCTTCAGAAATATGCTTATGCTTGGTAACTTGTCTACCTAAAAATACTTCACCATCATCTTCACCATAAGCCATTGGGCCAAGTTTATCTGACATACCCCATTGCTTAACCATCTTATGAGCAATTTCTGTTGCACGCTCAATGTCATTACTGGCACCGGTAGTAACAGAATCTTTTCCATAAATCAATTCTTCAGCAACGCGCCCACCAAACAAAGAGGCAACTTGAGAATTCAGCTTGCGCCTAGAAATACTGTAGCTGTCTTTTTCTGGCAAGAACATGGTCACACCCAAAGCTCTTCCTCTAGGAATGATGCTCACTTTATAGACTGGATCATGCTCTGGCACAATACGTCCAACAATAGCGTGACCAGCTTCATGATAAGCTGTCATTTCTTTCTCAGCTTCATCCATTGCCATAGATTTACGCTCAGCACCCATCATAATCTTATCTTTGGCTCTCTCGAATTCTTGCATTCCAACTAACTCTTTGTCCTTACCTGCGGCAATAAGGGCAGCTTCATTACATAGATTAGCCAAATCTGCACCAGAAAAACCAGGGGTACCCTTGGCAATATTGACAGATTTTACGTTTTTAGCAATTGGAAGTCTGCGCATGTGCACTTTTAAAATTGCATCACGGCCATTAATATCTGGCAAACCTACCATCACTTGACGATCAAAACGTCCAGGTCGTAATAACGCTGGATCCAATACATCAGGACGGTTAGTTGCAGCAATAACAATAATACCTTCTGAGCCTTCAAAGCCATCCATTTCCACCAGCATCTGGTTTAATGTTTGCTCACGTTCATCATGACCACCGCCCATACCAGCGCCACGCTGACGGCCAACTGCATCGATTTCATCGATAAAAATAATACATGGTGCACTTTTTTTAGCTTGCTCGAACATGTCACGTACACGTGACGCGCCAACACCAACAAACATTTCAACAAAGTCAGAACCAGAAATAAAGAAGAATGGTACATCTGCTTCGCCTGCAATAGCTTTAGCTAGAAGGGTTTTACCTGTTCCAGGAGGGCCGATTAGTAAAACACCTTTAGGAATCTTGCCACCAACTTTAGTAAATTTTCCTGGATTAGATAAGAAATCAACCAACTCTGCCACATCCTCTTTAGCCTCATCTACACCAGCCACATCTTTAAATGTGGTGTTAGATTCGTCTTTTGGAATTAAACGTGCTTTAGATTTACCGAAGCTCATTGGGTTTTTGCCGCCCATAGCGCCGCCAGCACCTTTCATGGTATAGAGAATAACGGCGATCAGCAGTAAAATTGGTGCCAAAGAAATAATTAATTGCTTAAAGAATCCGTCTTTTTCAGGTGGCTTGGCCACTACATTAACGCCGTTATCGAGAAGATCACCCATTAGACCTAAATCACCAGGTGAATAAGTAGAAAATTGGTTACCGCCAGCGCCCACTCCAGAAATACTACTTCCAGCAATAGTAACTTCGGAAACATCTCCTTGCTTAACACTTTGAATAAACTGAGAATAAGTGACTTCACTCTTCTGCTCGTTTACTTCAAATTGACTAAAAATCGAAGTAAGAACACTACCTAAAACTAACCACAACAATAAATTTTTAAACATGGCGAATACTAAAATTATTAAAAAAAGACAGTTAAATATACCCTATCGATAATTTAAATATGGGTTGTTGGCGTTTTTTCAAGGTTTTTCAACAAAAAAAACTAAATTCTGTCATAATTATTCATCTATAAAGTCAATCACTTATTTACCATGTCAAAAATCAATTTATCAGTTCTTATTATTACAACTGCCCTATTAAGCTCTTGTGGTTTTCACACCCCGATTAAAAACACACCATTAAATGCATCTATTGTTAGTGAAAAATCTAACGCATTTGCCAGTGAACTGAAAACAAGGTTTAACCAAAGTGCAAATCAAAACCTAACGATCCAGATAGGTCCAGAAGTACAAAAGCAACAAACCTCTTCTTATACATCTGGCAATGTTGTCAATAGCTATACATTGAGTTTAAGTGTTCCTGTTAAAGTTTATAGCGCTAATCAAACACTTCTACTAGCTCAGGATTTAAAAGCCAGCCTACATTTAAGCAAAATTACTTCATCACAAGCAGACAGACTGCAGATTGAAGAGTCTTACACTCAATTACGAAATACACTGATCAAGAAATTAATTAGAAGACTTTCAAAACTCAATGCGAATTAAGCCAGAATCGCTTAATTCCCAACTATCTAACAAGCTTGAATCGCTCTACTTTGTTTTTGGTGCAGAGTTTTTATTAATTGAGCAAAGCCTAGACGCCATCTTATCATCTGCGAAAAAAACCGGCTTTGACGAAAAAGCCAGCTTTGAAATTGATGGTAATTTTGATTGGGGCCTTATCACTGCTGAAATTGCCAATACCTCTTTATTCTCGCCCAAGCGCATTATTGAATGCAAACTCAAAACAGGAAAAATTGGCGTTAAAGGCTCAAAAGCTTTAACTGCATTGGCCAGTAACATTCCGAGCGATATTCTGTTAGTTGTTTCTACTGGAAAACTCGACATGGCACAGCAAAAAAGCAAATGGTTTAAAACCCTTGAGCAATTTGGTGGCGTCGTACAACACTGGGAAGTAACCAGTGATCATTTAGTTGGCTGGATTAGTAACCACATGGCCGGTGTTGGGCTAGAGGCCAATAAGGAAGTAGCTCAAAGTATCGCATTTTGTACTGAAGGCAATTTACTAGCCTCGATGCAGGAAATTCAAAAGCTAAAAATCACTTATCCAGATGGCCAAATAAATACACAAGAGTTTCTGGAACAGGCACAAGAACAATCTCAATACACCATTTACGGGCTCATTGATGCAGCCTTATTTGGTAACGCCATTCAAGTTAATAAAATCTATAGTACGTTGCTTAACAACACAGCTATGCCGATCCAATTAAGCAGCTCACTTTATCGAGAAATGAAATCTATTATTAACATGTCAATTGAGATACACCAAGGTAGTGACATTAACTCTATTTTGCAAACTCACCGTATTTGGAATAAAAGAAAACCTATTATTACCAATATTCTAAAACGCCATCCTTATCAGCGCCTCCAAAAACTATTATTATCACTAGGACGTATTGACCGCTCCATCAAAGGCATGGATAATCTCAATGTAGTGGATGAACTTCACACTCTTTTATTAAATTTAGCTGGGAAAAACCAATGGGCTCAATAGAAAAATTAATTACCACACTAGGTTCAAATGCGCGCATTGCCGCTAAAACCTTGCGCTCAGCGAACACTAAATCAAAAAATAGTGCACTTATCAATATTGCCGAGCAAATTAATCTAAATAGAAAGGATATTCTTAAGGCTAATCAGCTTGATGTAAATGAAGCAAAAAACAATCAACTAGATAATGCCTTGCTTGACAGACTAATACTCGACGATAAACGTATTGACGGCATTATTGAAAGCCTTAACCAGATTGCTGCATTGGCTGATCCAGTTGGAGAGATTACTGATTTAAAATTTCGCCCAAGTGGCATTCAAGTTGGCAAAATGCGAGTGCCTTTAGGTGTAATGGGTATTATTTATGAATCTCGTCCAAACGTTACTATTGATGCAGCTGCTCTTTGTTTAAAATCTGGCAATGCTGTTATTTTACGTGGTGGATCAGAAGCCATTCATTCTAACCTAGCACTTTATCAGTGTATTAAACAAGGTCTAGCTAATGCTAATTTAGATGAGCATTGTGTCCAATTGATTGACACAACTGATCGTGCAGCAGTGAATGCATTAGTTCAAGCATCTGAATATATTGATGCCATCATTCCACGAGGCGGAAAAGGCTTAGTCGAAGCTATTAGCAAAACCGCTACAGTGCCTGTAATCAAACATCTTAATGGCATTTGTCACACCTATATTGATAAAGATGCGGATGCTGATAAAGCCATAAAAATTGCTTTTAACGCCAAAACTCGCCGCTATGGGGTTTGCAACGCCATGGAAACACTGCTAGTTCATGCATCAGCTGCTGGCAAAGTATTGCCAGAACTTATTGCAGAATACGCTCTCAAGGGTGTTGAACTTAGAGGTTGTGAACATACAATGGAATTTTCAAAGCAAATCATTGCAGCAACTGAACAAGATTGGGATACAGAATATTTAGATGCCATTCTTTCTATTCGTATTGTTAATTCCATGTCTGATGCTATTGACCACATCGAGAAGCATGGTTCAGGTCATACGGAATCTATCATTACAGAAAATTACACCTCAGGTCGTCGTTTCATTACCGAGGTTGATTCTGCATCTGTCATGATTAATGCTTCAACAGCTTTTGCTGATGGGTTTGAATATGGTTTTGGTGCTGAAATTGGCATTAGTACTGATAAGTTCCACGTACGTGGTCCAGTTGGCCTTGAGGGCTTAACTTCACAAAAATATATCGTCCTTGGTGACGGTCACATTAGACAATAAACCTAATTTAAAAAAATGAATACAGAAAATACGTTAGCCATTTTTGAGCGTGGCACTGATGAAATATTGCCACTCGATGAACTAAAGAAAAAACTTGCCAAAAACAAGCCTTTGCGTATTAAGGCAGGCTTTGATCCAACAGCGCCAGATCTTCATCTTGGGCATACGGTTCTCATCAATAAACTAAAGCAATTACAAGACCTAGGTCATGAAATATTGTTTTTAATTGGTGACTTCACCGGCATGATTGGAGACCCGACTGGCAAAAGTGCCACGCGTCCGCCACTAACCCAAGAGCAGGTTATTGAAAATTCTCAAACTTATCAAACTCAGGTTTTTAAAATTCTCGACAAGGAAAAAACCACTGTCGTATTTAACTCTGAGTGGATGGACAAAATGAGTTCTGCACAAATGATTCAGCTCGCTTCTCAATATACAGTTGCAAGAATGCTGGAACGTGATGACTTTTCCAAGCGTTACAAATCTGGCAAGAGTATTTCTATCCATGAGTTTCTATACCCTTTAATACAAGGTTATGATTCCGTTGCATTAGAATCAGATATTGAGCTTGGTGGTACAGATCAAAAATTTAATCTCTTGATGGGGCGTGAACTGCAAAAACAAGCTGGCATGGAGCCACAAGTTATTCTTACTATGCCAATTTTAGAAGGGTTAGACGGCGTACAGAAAATGTCAAAATCGCTCGATAATTACATTGGCATCGATGATGCTCCAGATGACATGTTTGGCAAAATTATGTCTATTTCCGATAAGCTTATGTGGCGATACTTAGAGCTACTTAGTTTCGAATCACTTAACACTATTGCTGACTGGAAAATAGAAGTTGAAAATGGAGAAAATCCTAGAAATATTAAGTTCCGACTAGCTGATGAAATTATCACCCGCTTTCACAACGCCGAATCAGCAACTCAAGCGCAGCAAAATTTCATTAATCGATTTGCCAAAAACAAGACTCCTGATGAAATGCCGGAGTTTAGTTTTGATACAGGTATCAAAATCGCTAACCTGCTCAAAGAAGCTGGCCTAGTTAATTCTACCTCGGATGCCTTTAGAATGATCAAAGAAGGGGCGGCTAAAATTGAAGGTGAAAAAATTACTGATAGAAATCTAGAGCCAGAAATAGGCACAGCGACTTACCAAGTCGGCAAACGTAAGTTTGCAAGAGTAACAATAGCATAAAAAACTGTTATAATACTATTTCCAGGGGATGACATGGCTTCGACGAGGAGTTGGATCTCAAGGACGCATGCCGAGGATAAAGATAACTCGTTAAAATATGCTTTAAAAACATAGTTGCAAACGAAAACAACTACGCTCTAGCTGCATAGCTAGCCGCTCCCTTGAGGTTGTCTGTACTTCTTGGGTAGCGGTCGCTCACAGACTCGCTAGGATTATTTGTTCCAAATGATTCGGTTAAAACTTTCGGAAATCGCTTTGCAGATCCCTGATGGTCGGGTGCTGCGCGGCTAACTCAAGTTGACCAAGCTAAGCATGTAGACTCTTTGTTTGAAGGTTTTCGGACGCGGGTTCGATCCCCGCCATCTCCACCAAATCAACGTTCTAATAAATCTAAAAACATCCATATTATGCTTATACATAAGCACAATATGGATTTTTTTAGTCCTAAAAGATTCTAACAGAAACTATAGAATCCACTATTTTTGGTAGTACTATTAGTAGTACTGTACAATACTGTAAAAAAGCGGTACTACTAAAATGGCTAAAATATTAAAACCCTTAACAAATACGCAGGTTAAACAGTCTAAGCCTAAAGAAAAAGTTTATGCACTAGCTGATGGTCAAGGCTTACAACTGAGAGTCAAACCAAATGGCTCTAAACTTTGGATATTTAATTATTACGCCCCGTTTACTAAAAAACGAACAACCATAAGTTTTGGCGTCTATCCAAATATATCCATAGCAGAAGCTAGAAAACAGCGAGAAGAAGCTAGAAGGTTATTAGCCAAAGATATCAATCCAAAAGAAAGACGTGACGAAAAAAAACGTATGGATGATATTATTCATAGTAATACTCTTGAACATATATCCAAAAAATGGTTAGAAGTTAAAAAAAGTACTATATCGCCCAATCATGCAAACGATATTTGGCGTTCATTAGAGCTCCATATCTTCCCAAGCATTGGGAAAGTGCCTATTCATAAAATAACCGCTATAAAAACAATCGAGATAATTGAACCTATTTCAGCTAAAGGCACTTTAGATACCGTTAAACGTTTATGCCAAAGACTAAATGAAATAATGATTTATTCAGTAAATACAGGCCTAATTCAAGCAAACCCATTGTCTGGCATAAGTAAAGCTTTTAAAACGCCAGTTAAGCAACACCTGCCAACACTTAAGCCAGAACAACTGCCTACTTTGATGCAAGCCTTAGCTATTGCTAGTATCAAAATAACCACCAGATGCCTAATAGAGTGGCAATTACACACAATGGTGAGGCCAAGTGAAGCATCTGGGGCGCGGTGGGATGAAATAGATTTTAATAATAAGCTGTGGGACATTCCTGCCGAACGAATGAAGGGTAAGAAAAATCATTCAGTGCCACTAACTAAGCAAAGCTTAATGTTATTAGAATTAATGCAAGCAATAAACTCTAAGAGTGATTATATATTCCCATCAGATAGAAATTCAAAGAAACATACAAACTCACAAACAGCCAATACCGCATTAAAACGAATGGGTTTTAAAAATCAGCTAGTAGCACACGGTTTACGCTCTTTAGCTAGCACTATATTAAACGAAGAAGGTTTCGATGGCGACACGATAGAAGCTGCTCTAGCTCATACGGGTGATAATGAAGTGAGGAATGCTTACAACCGCGCTGATTATATTAAACGTCGTATTCCACTAATGAAGTGGTGGAGCGAGCACATAGACAAAGCAGCTACGGGCAATATGAGCCTTACAGGTAGGAAAGGATTAAGGCTTGTTAATAGTTGATTAAGAATTATAAAACTTAGTTATTTGATCAATTAATTCTTTAGCTTTCTTCGCTGCTTCTTTATTATCAACATTGTCACCTAACTTTAATCGTTTAATAATTTCAGCCTGTTTATCTTGCTGGACTTCACCATAGCTAAGAAAAGTCGTTAACACGCCTTCATGTCCTAAATTTTGACTCCAAGCTTTAAAATCCTCAGGAGATTGACAAAGTCTTTCACCCAGTTTAGCTAGTGTACTTCTAAAACTATGAGGTCGAAAGTAAGTTAAGTCAGCCTTCTCAAAGCTTTCTTTAAATATTCGTCTAATTGGTGAAGCGTTTGACCAATTATCAGTCAACAGTCCCGTAGCTTTAAATTGGCCATCACTTCCAATCGTCATACTTGTTTTTGGGAAAAGAGCATCATCTTCACCAAATAATTCTTCTTCTTTCAAATATTCAACCCAATCAAAGACTATATTACGAATATCATCACCAACAGGAAAGAAATAAGTGGTAAAGGTTTTACTAAACTTAGTTTCAACCTCTCTTGCATCTTGATATACATAGTCTTCATTAAAGTTAATATGTTTAATCTTTAAAGAAGCTATTGCAGCATCTCGCATTCCTGTCAAAAGAGTAAAGGCAATTAACGCACGGTCTCTTTTTTGAATAACACTAAAAGTTGGTAATATATTAATGATATGTTTTATTTGCTCAATAGTTGGTATAGGCCTACTTCTCTTAGTCGTAGCAATACGGGTTTCTTTTTCTGATAAATTAAAATATTCAGTATGGGTATAGTTAATTTTAGATTTATAGCCTGTTTGCAAATAAAGCCACTGAAAAAATATTTTCAAGCATCTCAAAGTAGAATTAATTGTAGATTTACTTAACGGATTTCCTGATAATTTTGCCTTCTGTTTTGCTAAAAAATTCTTAAATCCAACTGCTTGTTCAAAATGAAAAGTCTTGAAACTTTTGAATTTATTGTAATCTTCAAAGCGATATATTGCCATGGTTACGGAGTCAATTGATGCCTCATTTAACCGCTTAGCTTCTTTCAAAAAAAGAAAATATTGACGTTTAATTCTTTCATTCTCTGCATTGTGTTTCATAGTGTTTTCTCTCTCTGTTTTAAGTTACTGTTTACGAGGGGGTTGGAGGGATTGAATAATCGTTTTTGGTCTTGCGGTAATGCCACATCTAATTTATCCATAATCAGCCGTATTTTCCCTAGACTAACAAACTTATTCATCACGCTATGGCACACAGGACACAGGGCAATTAGACATCCCTTATTTTGATTTATCAACTTAAAATCAGCCATATTTTCAGCAGGTATTCTTGGCTTTCTACATTTCATGCAATAAATTTCATGTAATTTGCAGACTCTTTTATTTGCCATCCTCCTTCCTTTAAGAAACTGTTTTAAAACACTGCCTAAGACTAAGGCTGGTTTATTATTATCAATAGTGTCCAAACCTTTTTTAAACCAGCCACGAACTGTATTTTTATGTACAGACAATGAATTAGCTATATCTTCTACCGAGTAATTTCGGTGAATTTTTACACAATTTGGGTTGATTTTCTTACTCAACTTACTACCGCTCTGCTGGCTTCAATTTTTGCTTGTAGCCAATTTTCAATATCTTCTTCAATCCAGCCAATAGCTCGACCTCCTAAAGAAATAGACGATGGAAATTCACCTTGGGATATACGCAAATAAATTGAACTTCTAGAAAGTCCTGTGCGTGAAATAACTGTTGGTAGTCTTAAAATAACAATAGACATGTTCATACCTCATAGTATGTTGTTAAACATGTTCATATTATGAGTGGTAACGATTTATGTCACATTCTTCGCCATATGACAAACATTGTGACAGACGCATCTGCCTGTTTTAATTGAGTTCTGGGAACTCTTCTGATAGAATTTTCTTCAAGATTTCTGCTTCACGATTGTTTGCATTGCAATTATTTACTAACCAATCTTGAAGGTTTCCAGATTTTTGAACTTTTCTTTGGTTGTTTTTCCATGAGGGGTATTCATTAATAACTTTTATTGCAAGGTTCGTTAATTTATCCCAATAATGGTTTTTGACCAACACACTATAATCTTTATTCTTTCCCGCACCCTCAAATTCAGATAACTCTACTTTCACTGAGGATAATTCTTTTTCAACTTTATTTTTGTCACTACGTAGTTCTTTGAAAGAACTGATTGATTTATCTAGCCTCAACTTTAAAGCATCCCTATCAGCTTTAAGTGATTGATACGCCTCAAGGGTAATTGAATCATGTGAATTCCGTTCAATATCATCAAATAGAAATGCTGGCTTTTCATTAGGAAATTCAGCCTCCATCCAACACTTTAAATCACGGCCTAAAACATGACGTCGTTCAGCGGCAACATTATCATTAGAGTCAACTGGATTGCCATCCTCTCTACCATGATCCAATGCATCACTCAAAATCGCATCAGCAATAGCTCTACTTCTAGGCTCAAGGCATGGCACATCATCATGTAACCAAACTCCTCTACCAAAGCCACTTTCTGAAAGCTGAGTAATTCCTGAAAGAATTTCATCAATTTGATCTTTTTCTACACCACACCATAATGCAGCAGCTTCTGGAACAGAATAAACTGCATAATGAGATTTCATTGCAGCACAATTATCGTCTTTCCAATTTTCTTTCACTTTTTACCCTCTAAAAACTTATTGTTAATTATAGACTTTTATTTAACTTACTCTTTAACGCTGTTATCGTTGTATTTTTTGTATTAAATAAGATAATTATTGACAGAAATCAATAAAAAATCTTATTTTGTATGTACACTTTAGAATGTATTAAGCTTACAATTGGTTTCATAGGAAAAATAAATTATGATTACACACAGAAAATTTATAAAAGCCGCTGCCCTCACAGGTCCCTGATTGGTGCTTCTATTCGAACAAATTTTTCTGTTAATATATTAATTTTTAAGTGGTTTGTGGAAAATATCAACATGCTTAAAACACAATGGGACACCTCACCATGAAAAAGGATTTCATTGTTAAGACAGCTAAAAAACTAAGTTTTGTAGTAATTGCAGCTCTGATTATTTATCTAATTCAGTTCTTGACAGAAAAACCTCCTCTTTTCAAAGACATCTCAGGGCCTGAAAAAGTATCCGTCATACAAGATTCTGAACCAACACCGATACAGCAATTTTCAACAAATCTCCCATCTTCTCTTGCAATCCTGTTAACAGATACTAATTCTAACTGGTTGCCCCTAGCTCACGGCCTTAAGGCCATCGGAATTCCTTTTACAATTACAGAATCAACTGAAGAGGCTCTGCAGCATAACGTTGTTCTGGTTTACCCACTTATATCCGGTAAAGTCTTATCTCGTGACGCACTACAATCCCTGAGAACATATGTGCATAAAGGTGGGACGCTCTTGGCTGTTAATGTTCTTGGTGGAGGACTTGGCCCAGTTTTTGGCTTCAAAGAGGTAACGCCATCTTTTACACGGCACTATGTAAATTTTCAGGAAGAAGCTAAAACCATGTTTTCTTTCCATGATTCTCGGGAGGCTTCTTTTCGTCTTGGTCAACCTGAAAAAGGTAACGCTATAGGGTCCTATGGATACAACTCTCTCACATCCCCTCCTTTGGCGAAATTTGAGGATGGGACCGGTGCCATTATTGGTCGTGATTTCGAGCTTGGTCATGCTTATGCTTTTGGCTTTGATATCGGTCAACTTATTCATATCGGATACAGTAATCGTGGTGAATCCATTGCTCGCGATTATGTAAATGCCTACGAACCGACGATTGATATCGTCCTACGCCTGATTCGAGCAATTTACTTGAGAGATGAGCCAGAAGCTGTACTGCTGGGAACAGTCCCCTTTGGCAAAGCCTTGACGGTTCTTGTCACTCATGATATTGATTATAGCCGTTCGGTAAAAAATGCTCTTGATTACGCTAGACTAGAGAATCAATACGGCATTCCGGCAACCTATTTTCTTCAGACAAAATTCGTTAAAGATTATAACGATATCACATTTTTTAATCCTGAGAATATGAAGGATATCAGCTCATTAGTTGACCTTGGAATGGAAGTAGGTGGTCATTCAGTTGCACATTCGCGACAATTTGCACAATTCCCTATGGGCACTGGCCAGGAAACTTATCCCCACTATCAACCTTTTGTAAAAAACCTGGAATCGACCTCGGGTGGAACAATCCTGGGTGAACTTCGTGTGAGTAAATTTCTAATTGAGTGCTGTACAGGAGAAGATCAAGTGGTTTCATTCAGGCCAGGGGTTCTGTCAAATCCTGACACTCTTCCACAAGCCTTGCAAGCTACTGGTTATCGCTTTAGCTCTTCAGTGACTGCCAACAATTCATTAACTCACCTTCCTTTCCAGCTCACTACAGATAGAAGAAGTCGATCTGAAACGCCGATTTTTGAATTTCCTGTCACCATTGAGGATGAAGAGTCACCTCCTATGGATCAGCGACTCGGAGAAGCTTTAACCCTGGCAGAAAAAATTTCTACCTATGGAGGGATGTTTAACATACTGATTCACCCTGATGTACTTGGAGAGAAAATTGAGTTTCTTAAAGGTTTTCTCAATGAGTGGAAGGATCGAGCCTGGTTTGGAAGTATGCAAGAATTTGGAAGCTGGTGGTCTGTTCGCAATAACATCCGCCTTACATCAAATATCAAAGGTCGCCAGGCAAGTCTCACGCTCCGATTTTCAGATTCTATCAATGGTTTGACTTTACAGGCTCCTGCCACTTGGAGAATGGTTTCAGTTGAACCTAATACAATAAAAGCGACACAAACTGATACGATTATTGTGATTGAGTCAGCTCACGAAACCTTGACAATTAACTTTGATCGCAGTGTGTCAAAGAAATCTATCCATTAGAATCTATGGATGATAGCAAGGGAAGTTTCTTTTTTAATATATAAATCACCCTGTTCGCTATAATTAGCCGAATACCCGAGTCCCCATTTTTTTAATGGCCAATACTGCCCATAAACTGCCATAGATTTCACATCAAGTGACAAAACTGAGCCATTTTTAAGAGCTTCAAGCTCTTTTCCTGAAGATAAGGATATAGCAGTATGATGATTATCATAAAAATAATGCGTTGTTATTTTATCATTTGTTGATTGGCCTGCATTTTTTACATTAGTAATGCCATGAGCATAAGAAAATTGAAATTTTTTATAGTAATTAATAAACTCTATAGTGCTTGTATTACTTTGCGCCCCTGGTGTGTATTTATTACTATTTAATGCAAGTGAGACCAAGAGTGAGTTGTCAAAATCGTATAACAATTTACCAAAGATAGTTGTCTTTGGAATAATGACGCCTTTGTCTGCCTTAGTATATGAAATAGTTCCTTGTAACTCTTTAGAGATGGGCGCAATAAAAGAACCTTCAATGCGACTATCATTAAGACCATATCGTGAAATTTTCTCACCTTTTATTCCACCCATGAAATCATCTGAACGCTTCAAAAAAAACTCAACAGAATTACTACTTTGCGAATCATAATTATTTGATAGTGAAGCTTTTTCAGTTTTTAGTATGATAGTTTTTGAGGTGTTTAACTCTTTTGCACATACAAAAAAAGGGAAGGATAGTAAGATAAATAAAAGTTTTTTCATAATTTATACGCTATTGTGGTGGCCCGACAAACTGTAGTTACTTGTTAAAATTGGACACATTTCAAGACACTTTTTCCAATTATTTTGTAGTTACAAAAGTAGATATAACTTTCTACATTTTGCACCACTTCGTAATGATTTGCAAAGCTTTGATGGCTTAATCTCTCAGTCTTGAGGCTTCTAAAGAAGTGCTCCATTACTGCGTTATCCTCAAATATTATATACGGTTAAGCGCTAATTAACATTGCTACGCTCAAGCTTGTTCCATTCGTTCTTACTTCTAAGGAAATAGTACCAACCCTTGAGCCTCCAGTAACCATTAAGTTGGCGGAAGCCAAAGTTCTCAATAATTGCAATTAATACTAGCTTTATGATTGACTTTGAGTCTGCTATTTTATCAGATGTCAACTCCTCCAATATTAATGCGATTATGCTCAGAAAGGTTCCGAACACCATAAAAACTGCTATATACAAAAACAGTGTTACGCTAGGTATTATTTCTAGATAGAATAGTACTGGTAGTAATATATACCCAATCAACTCAGTAATCGGCACTATCAAGTCAATCACCAAAGATATTGGTAGTGCCAAACATCCTATTCGTCCATATTTTGGCCTAAATAGCATGTCCGTATTGTTAAAGAATCCTTCCAAGGCTCCCTGTTGCCACCTAACTCTTTGCTTACTAAGATCGGTAATTTTTTCAGGTACTTGGGTCCAGCATACCGGCTCTGACAGGAACGTGACCTGGTAAGGTCGGTTGTTTTCCATCATATATCGATGCATAGAAAGAATTAAATCATAATCCTCACCAATAGAGTTCTTATTAAAGCCCCCAACCTCAATCACTATATCTCTCCTGAGTATTGCGAAAGCGCCAGAAATGATGGTAAGAAATCCTCCACGGCTAAATGACATTCTTCCCACAATGAATGCTCTCATATATTCAAGCATTTGAAATATTGCAATCAATTTGTCTGGGGTGTTTTCGCTAACAACCTTCCCTTCTTCCACTATGCAGCCATTCAATAATCTTATTGTTCCCCCACTTGCTATAACTTCGTCATTTTCAATGAAGGGCTGTATAGTCTTCATCAGAGCACTCTGCTCCATTACAGAGTCAGCATCCACAGTACAAAATATTGAATACTTCGCAATATTGATAGCGGCATTTAGTGAGTCAGCCTTGCTGTTACCATTTTCTTTATCGATAACTACTAGGTTTTTATATATTCTTGACTTGTATATCTGAATAATTTTTTCACAAGGAACAAGATATTCTGGTTTTGCAAAAACTGGCCTTAGTTCGAATTCTGAAATTAATTTTTCAAGAGAATCATCACTAGAGCCATCATTTATTACTATAAGCTCATACTCTGGATAATCAATAGTCAGTGCCTTTTTAACCGTCTGTATGATGATTAAAGATTCATTGTATGCGGGCATAAATATGGAAACCGGCATTGTAATATCCGAACTCCTTAACCAGTGTGTTTGTGTGAGTTTGTCGGGTATAAACTTTGCCTTCACTTCCATTATTGCTAACGGTATCGCGATCAGGTATATTAAATTCTGAAACATACTTGGAATAATCACTATGTATGAAAAATACATAAACTCTTGTCCATGTTTTCCAATCCATTCAACTATTTCATATAACGATTCATCCATCACTCATAGCCTCAAACTCATTAAGAACTGAAGAGGCTCTTGTTGCTGCGAGTGTGGTTTTTCTTGAGATTACCTCAAGAATCCTTTTGCCTGTCTGGCCGAACGACATGATAGCCCTTGCAGCATGCAAACCTACTAGCCATTTCTCGTCAGCTATAAGCTCATTCAGTTCATCTATCGGGATTTTCTGGCAATGCCTAGCGCAATCTGCAGTGTAAAGTCTCACCTCCCAGAGTGGGTGCATGGAGCCAGTCTTGATAATATCACTGGTTATAATTCGGTTTAAAGTTGATAGTGATCTGTAAGCTTCGATTACCATCTTCTCGTTGGCGTTAGAACACTGAGATAGTATAAGCTCATGATTTTTAATATTAAGACCCCCGTCAGAACCAAGAACTCTAACCGAGGCAATTTTTAAATTGATACTAGAGTCAACAGAGTTTATTATTGTTCGTAGAGAGGGGTAAGCTCTAGTGCCAAATCCTGACAATATATTAGCTAAATATGGGGTAGAACAAAACTCCAGTTTATGGAAATATTTAATTATTACGGGCAGGCTCTCAGCACTGTGTAATTGTGACAAAGATTTTGCCGCTCGATAAACAACAATGGGGTTCTGATTTTTTCTTATAAGTGTGTGGAGTATTTCTAAATGTTTACGCTCAGTTGGCAGATAACCTAGTATTTCAATAGCGCTAAGACTGGTTTTCAGTCTGATTGAGTTGACATTACTTCTGATAATACTTTTTAAGCCTAAAGTGTTAATAAAATCAGAAATACTATTCTTGCTAGTATCCTTTAATAGCCAGAGTATTTTGGGTAAAATTTTAGTCAATACGTCAACATCTGAACTATGCACTATGAAGGTCTGTTTGAGCTCCTTGAGCGAACCAGAGATATGAATGAGCAGAGCCCTCTCTAGCACCTTTGATCTCTGTTCAAATATAGATTTTCTACGGAGACCTAGCTCCTTACGAAAAATAAGTATAGCCAGAACTGTACTCGAGAGTGCTAGAAGAATCCAAATAACATTAATAATTAATCCCTGCACCTCTTGACCAAAAAGTTGATCGATCATCGTTCTTTAGCCAATTCCTGCTGATTGTTAGATTTTCTTCTAGCCCTCAATACGCTTAAAACCCTTGCCTTAAGCTCATCTAGGTGAAATGGTTTTGTTATGTAGTCGCTGGAACCAGAATTAAAAGCGTCAACTATGCTTTGGATTTGTGATTGATATGTCAAGAATATTACTGCGATATCTACACTCACTTCTTGATGGATCTTTTTCATAGCGCTAAGGCCATCCATCTCCGGCATTATTTGATCAAGAATTATCAAATCTGTTTTGTTAACTCTACAAAAATCTAGGGCAAGCTTACCATTACTAACAGAACTAACGCTAAAGCCCATCTTTTGAAAAAACAATGTTAACAGTTCTCGTACAGTTGAATCATCATCAACAAGCAAAATTTTGGTACTGCATTGCTCTAAGAGTTCTCGAATCATACTAGATAAATTTTCAACCTCGAATGGCTTGGTGATATAGTCAATGGCCCCATCATTGATTCCCTCAATAATGCTATTATCATCGCTCCTCTTTGTCAGCATAACGACTGGAATGCTTTTAAATTTTGCCTCTAGCTGTAATTCCTTTAATATTTCAAAGCCGCCCATGCCTGGAAGATTGACATCCAATATCACCAAATCAGGTAAGGTATTTTTTATAACACTGAGCGCCTTTTTGCCTTCATAAACAGAAATACAATTGATTGAATCGTTCTCTAAATTCTTCTTTATCAGGTCACAAACAAGTTCATCGTCATCTGCTATTACAATAGTAAAATTAAAATGTACATCTTCGCCATTTGTTACTTTCTCGACAAGCTCAATTGGAGGTTGATGAATATTTCGCTCTGACACTAGTTTCTTTAAATTCTCTAATAATTCTGAGAATGAGGAGTTAAGCTCATTTTTGGAATTTTTGGATGGCTTTTTATCCACAATTTCATCAAGATACTTCTCTACCAGTGAGGCATTTTCACTAATACCTGGAAAGCCAAAGGTCAGGGCAGTTCCTGCGATTTGATGAATTATGAATCTAACTCCTACGTAATCCTCAGTGCTGGCATTATTAGTCTGTATATTGGAAAGGAAGGCATTGAATAGTCCAAGATTATCTTTTATCTTAATTACAAATTTATGTCTGATAACCTCTAGATAATCATCCGCATCTCTGCTGGATATACTCACTGATCATTCCAAAGGGTAAGCAATGTGGTGCATAATACTTGCGGGTTGAATGGCTTACTGATGACACCAATCGCACCCATATCGGTGTACTTTTTGATAGCTTCTTTGGTATTTTTACCGGTCAAAAAAACAATAGGAAAGCTCGCCATTGAAGCATTTTTCTTTAGTTCATTAAAAGTTTCAACGCCATCCATCTCAGGCATCATGACGTCAAGAAGAATTAGATCAGGCATAAATTCTACCACGCTATCAAGGGCACACCTTCCAGAGTTGCAGTACTTTACCTGAAAACTGCCAATAGACATTAATGTCATAACAGTGAATTCAGACATCAATTCATCATCATCAACAAGCAATATTTTTTCTAGATTCATAATGGTTATTAGTTATAGTTAATTTTTAAAATTTAGTTAGGTAACCAAGGTGTAACTCACATTATATAGCTATATATTGTGCATCTGGAGATAGGCTACGATACGTTTCTTTTCTTTAAATAGAAGCTCAAGTGTCTCAATCATGAGCTCTTTGTTCCCAGCATCCTTAGACAGATGGTCTAGTCTTTGGAAAAAATCAGCTGCACCTATAGCGCCAATTTGTGCAGTGGATGACTTATATTTATGCGCTATTGACTGAACAGAAACAAAGTCATCACCGTCTATAGCTAGTTGTAAATCACTCAAAGATTCATCCAGACTGGAGCTGAAGCTGTTAACAACCTTTTTGGCGCTATCCCCGAGCATTTCAACAAAAGCATTGAATGTAGGAGAATCAATTGCACTAGAGAAATTGAGGGTTTTAGCTGAATTATCTTTGTCACTTTTTTGTGAAGTCCATTTCAAGAGGGTAGTCTCAATTGAAGTAGAGTTTACTGGCTTTATAAGGATATCATCAATTCCAGCAGCCAAATAACTAACCTGCTCTTGCTTCAAAGCGTTGGCAGTGACAGCGCAAATAAAAGTCCTAGTAAGCTCATTGTGAAGCTCATACTCTCTAATTTTCTGGGTAGCATCAACGCCATTCATAACTGGCATTTGAATATCCATTAAGACCGCGTCGAAGGTATTTTCTTTAAATATTTCAACAGCCTTCTCTCCGTTAATGGCGATCTTAACTATGCAACCCAAATTTTCCAACAATGCCAACATAAACTCCAAATTTACCTCGTTATCCTCAACCAGTAAAATCTTCTTATTATGAAGACTGGTGTCCGAAAATGCAGTTGGAACCCATTTTTTAAGGGAATTGAGTAAGTCCTTAGATTCTAGAGGCTTTGTCAAGATATCAGACATACCAGCATCAAAACAACGATCTTGAGACTCCTCTTTTGTTTCTGCAGTGAGTGCAATGATTGGGGCGACCTTAACTATGCCTTCTTCAAATAAGTAATTAATTTTTTCTGAACACTCCAAACCGTCCATAACGGGCATTTGTAAGTCCATATAAATGACCTGAAATTCTTTAGGCCTTTCTTTGAGTATTTCAAGTGCAATGATTCCATTTTCTGCAGTATGGACTTTACAGTTGAGATTCTGCAAGCTAACCTTTGCAAATTCAAGATTGATAGCGTTGTCTTCAACCAACAATACCGAGATCGTTTTTGTTGCGAGAGCATCATCTTTATTATTAAAATTATATTCAATAAATTTTTCCGTTTTTTCTAAAAGCACGCATTGAAGAATTTTTATCAATTCATACATTTTGATTGGAGATAGAACTACAGCGTTGAAGCCATCTTTAATAAATCCATCGGTACTGAAAAATTGTTTTGAAACTCTAATGACCTTTAGGTTTGACGCGTGTTCTCTTATTTTAGCTACATTTAGTCTCATACTTTCTTTAGAAATATAAGACCCCAAACAAGCAACATCATAGTAATGATCGTTTTTTTGAGATTTGAGTTCAAGTATTTTTTCTTTAGCCTCAAAAACACTTGATACTCCATCACATAGACCGCCATGGAATTCGATGTACTGTTTTGCAATTAGCCTATTCGTGGCATACGAATCTATGTACAGCACTCTCGCACCTTTAAGTGTTATTGGGGGTGAAGAATTAGCGTTTGCTAGATCATCGATTTTAAGTGGGAGGAAAAAGCTAAAGGTCGTTCCACTGCCATATTCGCTCACCACCTTCATTTGACCACCCAACACTTCAGTCATCCGCTTACTAATTGATAGGCCAAGTCCAGTGCCGCCAAATTTTCGTGTTGTTGTGGTATCTGCCTGGGTAAATTGATCAAAAACAGTTGTAAGTTTTTCTTTTTCTATTCCTATGCCGCTATCCTTTACAGAGATCGTTATAAGTTGCTCATTGATTTTCTGCTGAGACTCTTTATCTGAATCATTTGGCTCTCCTGTAAAGAGTTCATGGTTTTTAGGTTTTTCGTTTTTTAAATTAAAGTCCTGTTTATTGGTGACTGAAAACTCTATTTCAATCATTCCATTGTGGGTGAATTTTATTGCATTACCCAATAGGTTGGTGATTATTTGATGAATCTTCCCCTGATCTCCCACCACGTATTGATTTATATTCGGGGGAAAAATGAGTGCCATCTCAAGCGTTTTTTCTGTTGTTTTTATACTCAACAACTCAATTATATCTTCAACCATTAATCTTAAATTGAAAGGCTCTTCAAGTATTTTTATCTGTCCTGCCTCTATCTTTGAGAAGTCAAGAATGTCATTAATGATATGTAGTAATTTTTGGCCTGAAGTTAAACTTGTTTGGACATACCTATTTTGTACACTTGTTAATTCAGTATTCATTAACAGCTCGTTCATGCCAAGAATTCCGTTCATTGGTGTACGAATTTCATGACTCATTGTGGCTAAAAAATCTGATTTGACTGTACTGGCTTCATCGGACTTTTTTCTTGCCTGATCAAGTACTGTGTATAGTTTTAACAATTTTTTACGGCCAACCCAAAAAAGCACTAAGAATGCAATACTTATTGGCAAAACAAATGTGAGCAATAATTTCTTAAATATAGCTTCTGCACCTAAGTATAGAACGTTATTATCTATAGTCGCAGCGACAGCAAGGTGGGACTTATCCAAATGCTCGGTAAAAATGGTTGTTTTATCCAATTCATTAGTTGAAACAGATACTGTAGTGTCAAATGCTCCCTCTGCATCATGATCATGATCATGATAAGATATCTCCCATAATCCTGAATATTGAGCTATTTCACTTTGAAACCATGAATCTACGTCTAACTTCTGTACAACAACTACAACTCCCTCTATTAAACTGCCAATGATAATGGGCTGTATCTGATACCAATAGTTATTAATGATGCCTACATGGTTAACCTTTAAACCAGATAACACATCATCCACTTTCTGTTCGAATTGAGATTCTAAGCCGTTACCAAATAGTGGGTCTCCGTCTAGCTCCGACGTCGCAACCACATCCATGGCTATATCAATTATTTGGAATTTTGGTTTATTATTATTATTAATATTATTAATATTATTAATATTATTAATCATGTTATCAAACATGAAACGCCAGGTTTGTTGATTAGTAGTAAGGTCGTTTATTGAAAAGTTCCCAAGAACAGCGCCTTGAACTTTTACGTCATCTGAGATATGAGCAGTAAAGCGTTGTAGAGCATCAAAATGCAAAGATTTTTCAGCTACCCGATGTTCAATTTTCAAGCTGATATTAGCTTTTGAATTTTCAGAAGTGATTTTACGAATCTCTGGAACTATAAAAAGCGTAGTACTGATGAAAACTACCGAAAATACAGTAATACTAAATAAGGTAAAGAGCGTGCCTACCTTACCTGCACCCTCCGAAATAAATAGTTTCTTATTTTGTTTATTCACTTACTAACACTATACTGCTGTTATCGTCGTACCTTGCCATGCATAGGTTGTTTTGATCAAGCGCCTCATGCGCATCAGGATTAGTTTCCGCCCATACTGAGAAAGGATTTTGGTACGTTTTTACTAGACCAGGAATAGGAGAGTTGAGATTCTCAAGGGCATGCCTCAGTTGCCTTCTCTGCTCTGTAATTGCGCTGTCAGGGTTAACTTGGCTTAATGCCTCTATGAGTAATAAACCTATATCATAACTATGAATAAATCCTACAGGCGATACAATATCCTTCGCCTCGCTGTACATAGGCACTACATTAATCGCTTTATCGAGGACATTGTGCTCTGAATTACTTTTATCCATAAATGAAAAACAAGTCTGTATAAATTCTACATCAAGAGATGAAAGTTTGAATTTACCTAATTTTTCTCTCAAATTGCCGCTCGTAATCCCCCAGTGACTAATTATCGGTTTTTGGTAGTTATATTTAACCAGTTCGCCAAATATACTAGCACCCTCATTGGCGTTACCTACAAAAATCATACAATCAGCATCGTTATACATAATACCTTCGACTAAATCATCTAGCTCTTTGCCACCAACACCCCAATCAAAAAAATGTGTCGTGTATTTACTTAGTTGTGATTTTTTAATATTTTTCTGGTTACCTCTGCCCCAGCCAGTATTTTCTAGTACTAAATCTACCGTCTTACACTTTTTATTAAAGGCCTGCTCTGATAAAAATTGACCAGCCTTGCTGTCGTCAACAGACACCCTAAATACCCAGTTAATAATCGATGGGTATCTAGTAATCATACCGGCGGCAGACCAAGGAGCAAGGAGCAAGATTTCATTGGAGTTTATAAACTCACGGTTCTTAATGTAGGGTCCAGAATGAAGACCCCCAAGAATAGCTATAGCCTTATCACTCTTCATGTAGCTTTTCATGGTCCGCTTTGAGCGAATCGGATTTCCCCTATGGTCTGCACCAATAATTTTAATTGCTCTGCCTCCAACTTGATAATTAACATTGGAGAGTGCGGTGATAATACCGGCTTGAATAGCTTGCGCTGAATTACGGTTGTGACTAAAGTCTGCATCTATCCATATCTCCAAGTAGTTCTCATTCCCGGTAGATTTTTTCACGTGTTGAGATAACTCTGCGTCGTTCATTTTTATAGCAAGCACTTCATCATAGCTGTCACTATGATTCGTCGTCGTCAAAGTGCCCGCCTCTGGAGTAATAGGAGCTTGGTTTGGTAAGTCCGTGGCTGCAAAGGTTGAAGGACTAAACATAAGATAAAAGATTAGGCTAAAAGAGGCCAGCCACTGAATCAATGTTTGTGCATTGATACCATGTATTATTGCCATTTTTTACTCCTATTTACATTACATAAATCTAATATATTGGTTATTAAAGACCCGTGATTTATAATAAATTATATTTTATACAGATTGTACTAAATATATTTACACTCAACTAGCATATATACACTCAAAAAAAAAAGGGTTTTTAAAAAACTTTAATAGCAATAGTTATAACATGTAATTCGATTCCGGCCCCGGAGGCGTATAACAATTTAGACTTAGTTCGTAATAGTGGAAAGCTATACAATACTTGGTAATATAGATGACCAGCAAGATATTGATAGAATGGGAAGATTATTACTTAAATATTGTAAGCTAGACACTTTAGTGATGGGCTATACATATTGATGATTACTACTTATAGTAGTACCATAAGTAGTACTGTCGCTATTCAATATAAATAAATTACTTATTTATCAACTAGTTATAACAACAAATCAGTTCCCGCCATCCCACCAAATCAATAAAAAAAGCCGTTTTTTAACGGCTTTTTTTATATTATTTTTTAGACTTAACTTTATTTATCGCCGCGGGTGCTAATGCCAAAAATCTTATAAAGTAGGCAAAAATTAACTAATGCCGTCACTATTAAAACAACACCAACCCAACCCCATACTGGAAGATTGCCTGAAGCAGTTGCAATAACAAGTGCGATTCCGACAATAAGTCTTAAAAATTTATCAGTAGTACCAATATTCTTATTCATAACTACCCTTGTTTTATTTTATTTAGATTCCCAATATACCTAAAATATTTAATAATTGTTATACAATTTATTTATTTTTGTACAACTATTAACACTTATCTAATTATTAAAAATATCTTTTAAAGTATTTTCAATTTTTGGGTATTTAAAAATAAAACCTTGCTCAGAAAGCTTAGTAGGCTTGATCGCTAAACTTTTAGTTAGAACCTGGGATCCCTCACCAAATATAAGCTTTAATTGCCATTCAAAAGTTGTTAGATAAAATGGACGTCTTAATGTTTTAGCAAATGTCTTTCCAAATGTCTTCTGAGTAATTAAATTTGGAGAGGTTAAATTATAAATTCCAGTTAAATCTTTATTAATTCCATAAGAAAATGCACGAACTAAATCCTTAATATAGATCCAAGGAAAGCACTGCTCTCCTGATCCAATAGGGCCTCCAAGTCCAAATTTATACATAGGAAGCATTTCTTTTAATGCGCCTGCTTTCTTACTTAGAACTACGCCAAATCTAAAAATTAACGCATCATTTGAAATTTCTTTAGCAAGCTCTTCCCAGCGAGTAGATAGCAAGGACAAGTAGTCTGAGCCAGGTCCGCTACAACTTTCATCTAGGGCTTCGTCGCAATAAGACTCAGGGTAGTAACCTACTGCAGAAGCAAAAATTAGTTTAGGCTTGTTTTTTAATGTGGAAAATATATCAACCAATTGCTGGTTGGTTTTAATACGACTATTCCAAATTTCTTGTTTGTATTTTGCAGTCCATCTTTTGGCAACAGAAGCACCACTTAATTGAATTAAAATATCTGACCATTCAATGTTTTCAGTTAAGAGTTGTGTTGAAGAATATATATCTCTTCCAAAAGCTTGTACTTGATGATCATCTTGTAAGGTTTCATGAAGTGCCTGACCAACAAGACCAGTGCCTCCTAAAATTAAGATATTCAATACTTTAACCAATCCCGGGTTTTATCTTCAATGATGCCAAATAAGCATTCAATATGATCTTCTCGGCTATTCAATGCAGGAATGTATTGATACTTTTCACCACCAGCCTGCATAAAATATTCCTTATTTTCCTCTTCGATCTCTTCAATAGTTTCAAGACAATCAGCAGAAAACCCTGGACAAATAACCTGAATATTTTTAACACCCTTGCCTGGTAAACCTTTAAGGGTCTCATCGGTATAGTCTTTCATCCACTCTTCTCTACCAAAACGAGATTGATACGTCATTTTGTATGTATCTGGCTCCATCTCTAGCTTTTTGGCTAATAGATAAGTTGTTTGACAACAATGACATGGATAGCTATCTCCATTATTAAAATATCTTCTTGGTATCCCATGATAGGACATTAATAATAAATCGGGCTTTTCGCTTTCCTTTTGAAAGTCTTTTACGCTGTTTGCTAATGCGCTAATGTAGCGCTCATCATTAAAATAATGATTAACAAATCGCATCTCAGGAACCCTTCTCCAAGTTTTTATTTCATCGGCAACTGCATCAAAAGTTGATCCTGTAGTTGCTGACGCATATTGAGGATATAAAGGTAGTACAATAATTTTATCGCATTCTGCTTTTTCTAAAATTCTCAATGCAGATTTGATCGAAGGATTGCCATAACGCATACCTAGTTCTACTTGATACTTGCCTGGATGAATTTTGTCAAATTGTATCTGGAGTGACTCTTCCTGCTGTTTTGAAATATCAAATAATGGCGAACCACTGCCGAAAGCACCCCAAACTGACTGATACGATTTGGCGGATAGTCTAGGTCTAAAATTAAGAATAATGAAATTTAATATCATCTTCCAAATCCATCTAGCTGGAGGTGGCTCAACTACTCTTGTGTCTGACAAGAATTCTTTCAAATAGATTTTAAGCCCGGATTTAGTTGGGGCATCTGGCGTACCTAAGTTAGTAACCAAAACTCCAATTTTGTCCTGTCCAATAGGCTCATAACGTGTCGTACATTTATACATAATTCTCCTAACTAAATGTTGGCTCTAAGCGCCAACTCTTTAGGATAAGGGTTAAGATAATATTGAGTTGATAAATAATTATTTTTATACCTTCTTTGAAATAAGTTTAAAAGTGCCATAGGTGTTGATAGTGGCACTTCATAATTTTTATAGGAATCAAAAACAGATAACAACTCTTGTTTTGAATCAGCATCTAATTCATTTTTAAAGTATCCCATTATATGTTGCATAGTATTAATATGCTTGCTTCTTGAAGCTTGAATCTTCATTATTTGCATAAACTCTTTGAAATATACATCTCGAATTTCTTCTATATTATCATGGCGAGCACTAGCAGCGATTCTTCCTAATATGGAGGGATATTGAGACCCTCTTGCCATAATAGAGTATTTATAAGATGCATGAAAGTCTAGCAAGTCACTAATGGTATTTTCAGTCATGGAAAAACGATAATGTGCGTATACCCGCTCTAAAAAATTCTCTTTAATCTTACTATCATTCAGTCGACCTTCATCTTCGATTGGAATATTTGGATTAACTTGTGTAAAAATTTGAGTGAATGCTCCAATGCCACTGTAATCTGGCATTTTATTGCCATCTTGATAGATCGGCACCCTTTCAATGCCACAGCTAGGTGATTTACTTTTAAAGATAAAGCCATTCAACTGATCGGCTAATAGTAAAGACTCCTGCTGTGCAAATTCATGCATAGGTTCACTATAATCAATAGCATGATCATCCCTATCTACTAAGAGAATTCCTTGATTAGAATTGTACAAATGTATTGGTGGTCTAGGTGTGCCCATTCCGGAACCCACTTCAGGGCAAACAGTAACAGGATTAAAATAATGGTTAGCCACTTCATTAACAAATTTATTGTTTTTATGGCTGCCATCAAAGCGAACTTTATGTCCCATTAAACAGGCGCTAATTCCTATATTTGGCTTAGTTTTATTGTTGTCGAAATTTTCCATAATTTAAATTATATACAACAACCTCGACAAATACTTATACAAAAATAAATTTATTGTATAATTAGTCTTACTATGAAAAATAATCAACTATTCCCAATTAGAGAATTGGGCTCCATTACTGGAGTAAATGCATCGACATTAAGAGCCTGGGAAAGGCGCTATGGCTTATTAAAACCCGCAAGAACACCAAAAGGACATCGGCTATATACCAAAGAAGATGTTGATATTGTGGAGAGAATCAAGCAGCTGATAAATGATGGTCATGGATTTACTAGTATTAAAAAAATCATTCAATCTGCTTCAAATGCTAGTTTATTAGAAGATACAAAGAATATTTGGCAAGCACCAATTCATGATATCAAAACAGCGGTATCTGATTATAGTTACGCGCGTGTTGATTCTGTATTTAATGAGATTAGTTCATTGTATCCAATCGAAATAGTGTCTGAAAAATTTATAAGACCGTTGCTTGAATACTATCGACAAAATGATTTATTAATCGCAGAGTCAGGATTTTTTAATAAATGGCTGCAAGTCCGATTTTCTTCAAGATTTCATCATGATAACTGCCTTTCTCATAATGCTAAAAAAATCATATTCTCTGGCCCTCCAGAGCATGAGACGGAATTAATGTTAGTGAGTAATATGATTATCTCACAGGGTTATCAGGCGATGTTTTTTGGAAGCCTTCTGCCACTAAATAACATCGCCTCAGTAGTAGAAAAGTCTGCCGCAAAGGCTTTATTTATTATGCCAAATCAGCATTTGATTGAGCAATTAGATGATTTTAGTCAATCAATTAAAAGTCTTAATATTCCTGTTTTCTTATTTGGTGAGACTATAGCTACTGTAGGGGCGATTAATGAAGACAGCCAAAAAGCTCATTCTACTTTAGAGAACTTTACTGTTGTTGATCGAATAATCCGATCCACCTTAGAGCCTTTAGGGGTTAAATTTCTAGGCAATAATAGCGCGGTAGCTGTTAATATTTTTCGACAACAAATGCGGCATCAATATCATGAATAATTTAATCTGGTTTAGAAATGATTTGCGCATTCAGAATAATATCACTCTGAAAAAAGCCATTGACTGTTCATCTAATTTAGAAGCTGTTTATATTATTCCAAAAGATACGGATTGGTATATTGGAGAAGCCGCACAATGGTATCTTCATAAGAGTCTCATTTCTTTAGAAAAGGACTTATTAGAAATTGGCATTACTTTAAACTTTTATCGAGAAGATACGGCCGAATTTTTCAAGAAAAAAATAGACCAAGATAAAATTCAACGTATATTTTGCACTGAGTCCAATAACCCTATTCAACTTAAGATTGATCAAGAAGTTAACAAGCGATTACCAAAAAACTGCCAATTAAGTTATATTGGCAGAGATACAATTATAAGCCCAGAACAAATTAAGACCAATGATGGTGGCTACTATAAAGTGTACACCCCCTTCTGGAATAAGTTTGAGCAGTTTGTGGGCCAAGAAATATTAGAAAGTCAACAATGTAATATCCCTTTAAAAAAATACTTTAATTCGGGTGAAAAAAATACTAATGTATTAGATTTAAAATTACTACCTGAAAAGGATTGGTATAAGAAATTTGATAAATACTGGCAACCTGGTGAGCGCAACTCATTAGATAATGTGGATAAATTTATTCAAACTAATCTCTTTAAATATAAAGACCATAGAGATTTTATGTCTGATGATGCAACAGCTAAAATCTCTGCAGCTATTAATTTTGGAGAAATTTCTACAGCTGCCTTGTATCAGAGGCTTACCCAAGAACTTTATAGTGCTCATGAGTCATGTGAATTAAGCATTCATACATTTATTAAACAGATGGCATGGAGGGAGTTTGCAAAATATACTTTATTTCATAATTCTGATACTTACTTTAAATCAGCCTATAGCTATTGTGACAGTGATGTTTTATGGAATGGTGATGATATATTGTTTGAACTCTGGAAGACTTCGAAAACTGGAATTCCAATCATTGATTCAGCAATGCAGCAACTTCGTGAAGAAGGCTGGATGCACAATAGATCAAGAATGATTGTCGCTTCATTTCTAACCAAAAACCTAGGTATACACTGGCTCAAAGGTGCTACATGGTTTTGGGATAGCTTAGTTGATGCTGACCTTGCTCTTAATTCTATGGGGTGGCAATGGGTAGCTGGAACAGCACCCTATTCGGCACAATTTAGCCGTATATTTAACCCGACAATACAAACGCAAAAATATGATAAAAAGGGTGATTATATCAATAAATATTTACCAAAACAAAACATACTAACCACGCCAATTGTTTCGATCTCAGACTCGGCTTATGCGGCTAAACAAAGATATAAGAAGATTATATCAATGAAATGACACAGGAGAATTTACAATGAATGCATTATTATTAGTTGCTCACGGAAGCAGAAAAGAATCTTCAAATACAGAGGTTAAGCAGTTGGCTTTACAAATGCAACGACTCACTGATGGAAAGTTTGATTTAGTTAAACATGGTTTTTTAGAATTAGCAGAGCCATCTATACCTGGTGCAATAGATGATTGCGTGAAATGTGGCGCTACTCATATTACTGTAGTACCTTATTTTCTATCGGCTGGAAGACATGTGACGGAAGATATTCCTGAAGAGATTGCAATCGGTCAAAAGAACAACCCTGATGTTGATATTACAGTTTCGGGTTACCTTGGTGCTCGTAGTGAAATTGCTGAATTATTAATCAAAGCAGCTGTTTATTCTCAAGGAGGGCGCCAATAATGTCTAAGTCTTACAATTTACCAGATACAAAAGGTCACTTTGGTGACTATGGTGGAAATTTTTCAGCAGAAACGTTATTTGAGCCACTGCAGTCTTTAGCGCATAATTATGCTGAAGCACTTAAAGATTCAGAGTTTCAAGCTGAATTTGATGATGATTTAAAGCACTATGTTGGTCGCTCTACACCACTTTATCATGCTAAAAATTTAAGTCAAAAAGTTGGTGGCGCACAGATTTATCTTAAACGTGAAGATTTAAACCATACTGGTGCTCATAAAATAAACAACGCTATTGGCCAAGCATTACTTGCTAAGCGAATGGGTAAAACTCGTATTATTGCTGAAACAGGCGCAGGGCAACATGGAGTCGCAACAGCCACTGTCGCAGCACGCCTAGGTATAGAGTGTGTGGTTTACATGGGTGAAGTTGATATCGCTCGCCAGGCACTAAACGTTTTTCGCATGAAACTCTTGGGTGCAACTGTTATTCCTGTTACATCAGGTTCAAAAACACTTAAAGATGCACTTAATGAGGCGATGCGTGACTGGGTAACCAATGTTGATGACACATTCTATATTATCGGCACTGTTGCTGGTCCTCATCCCTACCCAATGATGGTAAGAGACTTTCAGTCTGTTATTGGAAAAGAGGCTAAAGCGCAGTTTAATGATCAAGTCGGTGGCTTGCCTGATGCCTTAGTGGCTTGCGTAGGTGGAGGGTCAAATGCAATAGGACTTTTTCATGAATTTATCGACGACACTTCGGTTGGTATTTATGGTGTTGAAGCGTCGGGCTTCGGATTGGATACTGATCAACATTCAGCGCCTTTAAATAAGGGAAGACCTGGCGTTCTTCATGGAAATCGTACCTATGTAGTTTGTGATGATAAAGGGCAAATTGGATCCACACATTCAATTTCTGCTGGATTAGACTACCCAGGTGTTGGTCCAGAGCATGCTTATTTAAAAGATTCTGGTAGAGCTACATATGCATCAATTACTGATGATGAGGCGCTAGCTGCATTTCATACTTTAACGAAAGTAGAGGGTATCTTGCCAGCATTAGAATCTTCGCATGCTGTTGCTTATGCAATCAAACTTGCTAAAGAGTTAGGTCAAGATAAAAATATCATTGTAAATCTGTCGGGTAGAGGGGACAAAGATATTGATACCGTCAGATCAATTATGAAAGAGTTGTAACTGATGATTAAAGTATTTTATGATGGCAAATGTAGTATTTGCTCAAAAGAAATTAATCATTACAAAAATATTGCCCCAAAGGATGTTTTTGAATGGGTAGATGTCACTGAATCAGGCCTTGATTTATCTAAAGAAAATTTTTCACTAGCAGAGGCATTAAAAGTATTACATGTTAAAAATTCTAAAAATGAACTATCTTTAGGCTTGGATGCATTCATTTTAATCTGGTCTAAATTACCTAAGTTTAGGATATTGGCGATTATCACCTCTTTGCCAGTAATAAGGCCTATATTGCGATTTTCATATAAAAAATTTGCGAATTGGCGATTTAAACGAATTAAATATTGCAACATGAATTAACAAAATATGAAAAAACAGTTAATAAAAATATTAACAAGTGTTAGTGGTGTTTTGCTAATTATATTTATGTTATCCGGAGTGATTATGAGTGATGTAGAGCAGCCAAAATATGATGTTATTGAGCAAAAATCACCTATCGAAATTAGGCAATATAGTGCATTAATTGTTTCGGAAGTGGTTGTTAAAAATACTAGAAAATTATCTATTAATGAAGGGTTTAAATTAATTGCTGATTATATTTTTGGCAATAACCAGCAACAAACGAAAATTAGCATGACTGCACCAGTCACTCAGCAAAAGTCAGAAAATGGATGGATTGTTCGATTTATAATGCCGGCTGAGCATTCATTAGATACCTTACCAAAACCAGAAAACCCTGCGGTTAAAATTAAAAAAATTGATCAACAGAAATTCGTTGTCATTAAATTTTCGGGCTTATCCTCTGAGGATAACATCCAGCAACATGAATTAAAATTAACGCAATACATATTAGATAACGGGCTACAAACTCAGAATAGCCCTATTTATGCGTTTTACAACCCACCATGGACATTGCCATTTTTACGTCGAAATGAAATACTAATCGAACTGAAATAATTAAACTTTACCTCTAATCAAATAAACAACAATCGCAATTATAAATCCAAGGATAAATAATTCAAACATCAGTTTAATCGTTGATTGAGTAACAAGCCACACCACCCTTTTCTGAGCCTGCTGCAAACATACAGCGAGTATTCGGGTTATCCGCCGGGATCCACTCGTAAACACGAATATTCCAACCAGCAGTTTCGATCAAATACTCAGACGACGGCTTAATAGTTGTAGCGCCCATCGTTGTCATTTTTTCCCAAATTCCTGCTTGAGAAGATACAGAAGCTGAAAATGCAATTAAGAATGTGATTAGTTTAATTTTCATATTTTTTCCATTATTTTTAACTAGATTAGTGCATGCCACGTTGTTTTTTAATAAGCTCATAGGCACTAATAATGCCTTGAGTTTTTTCTTTGGCAATTTTCATCATCTCTTCTGGTAATCCTTTAGCCACTAACTTGTCTGGATGATGTTGTGCTAATAATCGACGGTAAACTCGTTTTAATTCTTTGTCAGTAAGATTCTTATCTGCACCAAGCACTACATAAGCATCATCGACTGTTAGTTGGCTTGTATGACCTTTGGTGGCGTTAAATTGTTGAATTAGATTTTCTAACTCATGCAGGGGGAAATGTAGTTTTTGTGCAATGTATTTAAGTGCGTCATGTTCTTTATCATCGAGTACGCCATCCGCATAAGTGGCCTGGATTTGAATCTCTAAAAACATACGTACCAGATGGGTACGTCTATGGCTTTCGACACGGAACTGTTCAAGCACCTCATCTAGATTAAAGTCTTTATGCTTACCTTGGTTAAACAATTCTTTTGCAACTTTCTGCATATCATCTGCTAATTGCATATGCTGCATTACTTGCTGAGCTAAGAGAATCTCTTCTTTTGATACTTTGCCATCCACTTTGGCAATATAGCCCATCACTGAAAATAAACTGCTGAAAAATGCTGCTTGAACACGCTGCTGATCGCCCAGATGATGATCTTTATCAAATCCACCAAAACTAGACTTCCCTTTAGAGAAATTGCCCGCAAATGCCGCGCCAAGCATCGCACCTAGAGGTCCACCAAGCATAAAGCCAAATGCACCGCCTAAAACTGTTGTCCACCAACTCATCAATACACTCTACTTTGAGACTTTTCTCTTAGGCTTTGAATCCCAAAAGCTTTTCTTCTTATTGTCTTTTTTATCTTTAGAATTACTGTTTTTGCCATATCTTGGCTTGTTTCTAGCGCCATCCTTTTTAGGTTTTTTATTTTTAGGTGCTGGCTGATTTTTGAGTGATTCAGGTAAATTATGATCTGGAACAAAATCATCCACCATAATGCGATCTAATTTCTTTTGTGTAAGGCGCTCAATATCAAATAATTGCTTAACTTCATCAGCACTCACAAGTGATATCGCCTCACCTTTTGAGCCAGCACGTCCTGTTCTACCAATACGATGTACATAGTCTTCAGGCACATGTGGCATGTCAAAATTAACCACATGAGGCAGTTCAACAATATCAATACCGCGTGCAGCAATATCAGTTGCTACTAAGACGTTTACCTTGCCAGCTTTAAAATCTGCCAACGCCCTAGTACGAGCAGCTTGAGACTTGTTGCCATGAATTGCCGCTGCAGTAATACCTTTCTTTCCAAGCTGCGTCGCAATACGATTAGCACCATGCTTAGTTCGACTAAATACTAATACTTGATACCAACCATGGTCTTTAATAAGTTGCGTTAGTAATTCTTGTTTTCTTGATTTATCAACAGGATGAATCCATTGTTTTACAGATTTAACGGCTGAATTACGCGGTGTAACAGAGATTTCAACGGGATTGCTAACTAAAGATTTTGCCAGTTTTCTAATATCATCAGAGAACGTAGCTGAGAACATTAATGTCTGTCTTTTAGGTGGTAGAGTTTTTAAAATTCTCTTAATATCTGGCAAAAATCCCATGTCTAGCATTCTGTCAGCTTCGTCAAATATAATAATTTCAAGCTCATCAAACTTAACTGCATTTTGGGAATGAAGGTCCAATAATCTACCTGGTGTTGCAACCAAAATATCAACACCGCCACGTAGTTTTTGCATTTGTGGATTAATCTTAACACCGCCAAAAACTACCGCTGATTTTAGTGGCAAGTGTTTACCATAGGTTCTAACACTTTCTTGAACTTGGGCTGCAAGTTCACGAGTTGGTGTCAGTATTAGAGCGCGAACCTGATTTGACTTGGTGAGTTCACCTTTTGATAAAATCTGCAAAATTGGTAGCGTAAATCCGGCCGTTTTTCCTGTGCCTGTTTGTGCCGCTGCCATGACATCTTTACCTTCTAAAATCAGAGGAATAGATTTTTCTTGAATGGGGGATGGAGTATCGTAGCCTTGATTTTTAACTGCTTCTAAGATCGAGTCTGATAAGCCTAATTTTGTAAAACCCATAATAATTTCAAATAAGAATAAAGAAGCCTATTTTACATTTACCTTGTAAGAGCAATCTATAATACTTCGTATGAATAATTACCAAGCTATTAAAAGCCCTTGTATTGGAATTTGCAAATACAACAAAGACAGATATTGTGTAGGCTGTAAGCGTCATAGCGACGAAATAACTGGATGGGTTAACTACTCAAGTGACCTTAAAAAAGCCATCACTAAAGATCTAAAAGATCGAACTATTGATGATTGAGCTACAAGATCATTCAATTATGTGCCCTTATTGTGGGGAGTTTATCGATATAGAGGTCGATTGTTCTGAGACTGATCAAAGTTATATTGAGGACTGTTCAGTTTGCTGTCGACCGATTAATATCACAACAACAATTGACTTTGATGAAAATGTTTATATATCAGCGAAACATGAAGACGAATAGCTATTAACTCATTTCTTCAGGTGTTCTTGCTTTAATGGTTAATGCATGTAATTCACCAGAATCAATTTCTGAACGAACGGTTGCCAGCACCATTTTCTGACGAGCTAGCAACGACATACCCTCAAAAACATTTGACACCACAACTGTAGAACAATTACAACCGTCACCTTGCATGGTGACGGTTGAGTCCTGAACGCCTGCTTCTAGTTTTGCTTGAATTTCATCTAATGTCATTTTTTTTAAGCTCCGAAAATGCCCTTAAGCATAAAGAAAAATACGATTGACATCATTGCGCCAGCTGGCAATGTGATCAACCATGAAAGAAAAATTTTGTTTATCATGCGCCTATTCAATGCAGCCAAACCTCTTGCTAGACCAACACCTAAAACTGCGCCCACTAACACTTGGGTGGTTGATACTGGAAGACCAGTACCAGATGCAATTACAACAGTGGCAGCTGCCGCTAAAGTTGCAGCAAAACCTCTTGAAGGGGTTAACTGAGTAATACCTGTCCCCACTGTGGCAATAACCTTATGGCCATAAGTCACTAGACCAAACACGATACCACCACCACCAACTAGCAACACCCAAATAGGTAAGGCACTTTTCGAACCAATTAGTCCGCCACTTTCAATAACACTATAAATCGCTGCTAATGGACCAATAGCATTAGCAACATCATTTGATCCATGAGCAAACGCCATCGCCGCTGCAGTAATAATCATTAGTACACTGAAAATTCTTTCCATAGAGGTAAAGTGAAAGTCATGATTTTCATTAGGATCAATATGAATACGCCTAATAATAAGCGTGCCGACCAACATAACCAACAGTCCAAAACCAAACGCCAACATGTAACTGGTCGATAAGTCATAAGTTAAGCCAACATGCTTCAAGCCTTTAAAAATAGTAACAAGGGAAATAACAAAGCCCACTAAAAACATATAAAACGGCACATATTTTTTAGCATTCTCAAACGGGCGCTTAGTATCGATGATTAAATTTTGCAAACTTCTGAACAGCATAAAGGCAATGGCGCCTGCCAAAATTGGGGATACAATCCAACTCATGGCAATATTACCAACCTTACTCCAAGCAACAGCATCAACACCAACACCAACAGCTCCAAATCCTACAATAGCACCTACAATTGAGTGCGTGGTAGACACTGGCCAACCAAGATTGGAAGCGATCATCAGCCACGTTCCTGCTGCTAGCAATGAAGCGAGCATGCCGTAGACTAAAAGATGAGGACTGTCAGTAAAAATTGAAGCGTCCAAAATTCCTTTACGAATTGTGGCTGTTACTTCGCCACCCGCTAAAATAGCACCAGCAAATTCAAAAATAACCGCAATAACAATAGCCTGTTTAATAGTAATCGCACCCGAACCTACCGAAGTACCCATGGCGTTAGCAACATCGTTTGCACCGACACCCCAAGCCATAAACAAACCAAATACAATAGCTAAAATTAATAAAATATCGCCGTAATTTGCAATAATTTCCATAATATACCTCTATTAATTAGTTATTTAGCGAGAAGCACTTCTAGTCGAGATCCGACTTTTTGTGCAGAATCTGCTAACTCACCTAACCACTCAACAGCGCGATAATAAAATATCACATCAACTGGAGGTAAATCGGCCTCTAACGGAAATAATTTGGTTCGAATAATATGTTGGATTTTGTCAGATTCACTTTCTAATTCATTAATATCACTAATAATTGAACCAACAACTTTACGTTCACGCCTACCAAAGGCTGTCTCTAATAACTCGTCCAATTCATTGACGGCTTTTAAAGCAGTTGCTGAAGTCTTAATACAAACATTAGTTAATTCGATAATGTCTTCAAAGATTTCATTAGGTAAGGTCATTTTTCGATTAATCATTAGGCCAGATACATCTTTGGTTCGGTTGGCAATCGAGTCTTGAATAAGAAGCAAATCAAGCAAGTCTCTACGAGAGAAAGGCATCATAAAAGTAGATGGTAGACTTAAGCGCAGATTTTTCTTCAAAATATCAGCCTCTTCTTCTTTGTCTCCAATTTTTGATTGAATTTTTTCAGCTTTATCCCAATCTTGAGCATGAATGGCAACCATAAATCCTTTTAATTCGGCGATACATAAATGCACGCTAGTCATGTGTTGCTGAAGTGGGCTGATTGGAGATTTTCCAAATAAACCATCAATAATACTTTTAGCCATAATTGCTACCTATTTTTTTATTGTTTGTTAAATGTAAATTTTCTATGAAAATAAATATGTGTCAACCCCTCATTTGGTATTTTTTTTTGACGGTGCTTTCTCTTGATCTTCATCAAACAAAATACGCTGGCCTTCACCTTCAAGATCCTCAAACTGTCCACTTTTAACCCCTATCATTAAAAGGATCACAAGCAAAATTCCGACAAAAATCATACTAGGTATTAACCAATAAATTACATCCATTTATTCCACTCTTTTTTTGTTAAAAATTACATTGATTGTATTTATGTCTGATTTCATAAATGGGTTTTTTAAAGATTTAGCCATCATTTTTCTAAAATACGATAAATTATTGATTATTTTTGTCATCAAAAAATGCACAAATAACAGCACTATTTTTTGACCAACAACTCTATGAAAATTTTATTTCTCATGTTTTGTCGTTAAAAAGTTAAATTTAATATTGTTTAAGATCATTAAAGCAACAATGGTCATCATCGCACCCAAAATAGTTGTCCACTGTAGTGTTTCGCTTAAAAATATCACACTCAAGCCAATAGCAATAAAAGGCACTAAAAAAGTAAACACACTGGTTTGTTTGGAGCCTAATCTCTGAATACCTATAAAATAAACTGTGGTTGCAAAGGTTGTAGAGCCGATAGTCACAATCAAAATACTAACCCAAAACACATAATCCATAGCCAAAATCGATCCATGTGTTGGCTCGAAGAAGAAGGTTAAATCGAGCAATGCAGTCATTAAATAAATGTAGAAGCTTAGCGTAGCAGGTGCAACTGTCTTAGCAAAGGTGGTTACTATTGACATTAATGCCCAGCAAGTTGCAGCAGCTATTAAATACACACTGGATCCAGTCAAAATTTCACTTAATTGAAATTGCCAGATATTCATGGTTACCAAGACCCCTAAAATACCTAGCAATAAAGCCAGCCAATCTTTACCTTGGGTTTTGTTTTGCTTACTAAACATCATCAGTAAATACACCAATACTGGCATAAGGGTTGTTACTACCGCACCCGCTAAACCTGGGGCGCCATGCTTTGTACTTAAAAAATAATACTTAGAATAATATATCAATAGTATCGCTGCTAAACTTGCAACCAAAAAGTGTTTTAGGTTAATCTTAAAACTCAGTTTCATCCACCAAAGCACAGGCACCATAGACAAAGTAGTTATGATGTAGCGATAGCTAATAAACTCATGCACATTGATATAGTCTGACAGCACATTAGCGATTGGCCATGAAGCGCCCCAAAAAAACATAGCTAAAACGATCCATAGAGCTAATTTTCGATCTGTTGTCATGATAACCCCAATAAAACACCGACAGACATCATAATAACGCCACTGATTTTATTAATACGCACATCCATACCTGGCTTGGCAAAAATTTGCTTAATCTTTCCAACGGTAATATTAATCGAGCTAATGCCAACAATAAGTCCCACGCCAACAGTGGCTAAAATTTCTAAAGCATAGAATAAGCTAACCTGAGACAGATCAATAAAGGCCGGCAGAATGGCGATATAAAAAATCATAACTTTAGGATTGGTTAGACTGATTAACAGTCCTGTTAAAAATTCCTTAGCATTCGTCTTGTGTCTAGCTTTTGAACTTAGTTTTACTTTGTGCGCATTCCAAGCACCATAACCCAAATAAACCAGATATAGACCGCCAAAAATCCTGACATAATCCATTAATGGTGTAATAACTTCGGCAAATAAATCCAGTGAAAAAAGTACCACTGAAAGATACATCAAATCACCTAGAACCATTCCTAATGACAAATAAAATGCTGGCATAAACCCTTGAGACATACTCTTTGCAAACACCGCTAATGTGCCGGGCCCTGGCGTTATTACAAACACAAAGGCAATTAAAAATAATGAGGCGAAATCAAGTAAAGTCATGGCTTTTAATATAATGCCACAAAAACACCGACTAACATCATCGTAATACCTGTTATTTTATTAACCTTTTGAACCACGCCAGGATCTTCAATAGATTTTCTCAACTTTAGCCCGAGAATATTTGCCATACTAAGTGCGAGCAAAACCGTTAGCCCAACGATTACTATGACTTGCAACTCCGTGGCAAGTGTAAGATTATTCAGATCAATAAAAATTGGTAAAAAAGACAAATAATAAACAATGGTCTTTGGATTGGTTCCACCTACCAAGAATCCAGAAAAAAGTAAATGAATAACTGACTTTTTAGCGCTATCATCTTTGAAACTAACCCCCATTGATTGGTATTGCTTAAAACCAATATAAAGTAAATATGCTGCGCCAAAAATCTTGACATAAGCCATACTTTGTTCAATCGTTTGAGCCAAGATTGTCAGTGCAAACATAGCGATTGAAACATATAAAATATCGCCAATAACATGGCCTATAGAAAGCCATAATGCTGCAATAGGCCCATAGCGCGTTGATGTTGCCAAGACTGCAAATATGCCTGGCCCTGGGGAGATGGCATAAACAAACGTAGCGACAGTTAAAGATAGTAGTGTTAATAGTTCCATCTGCTATAATTCTTTCATTATTTAAATATTTATTTTAACGCCTTATGAATTTAGATTACCTTGATTTTGAACAGCCAATTGCTGAATTGGAAGACAAAATAGAAGCGCTTTGTAATATTAAAAATAAAGCTGATATTACACAAGAAACTGACGCCTTAAAATCCAAAAGCACCGTACTAACTAAAAAGATATTTTCTTCTTTGTCAGATTGGCAAATTTCTCAACTAGCACGTCACCCTAAACGCCTGTATACGCTTGATTATATTAATACAGTGTTTGAAGAGTTTACTGAGTTACACGGTGATCGCGCTTATGGCGATGATCATGCGATTGTAGGTGGTATTGCAAAATTAGATGGCCAACCTGTGATGTTTATTGGCCAGCAAAAAGGTCGATCAACCCAAGAAAAACTAAAATATAATTTTGGTATGCCTCGCCCTGAAGGCTATCGAAAAGCTCTACGCCTAATGAAAATGGCTGAGAAATTCAACCTACCAGTTATTACATTCATTGACACTCCAGGTGCTTATCCTGGGATTGGCGCCGAAGAGCGTGGACAAAGTGAAGCAATTGCTAGAAACTTGTTCGAGATGTCAACCTTAGCCACTCCTATCATTTCTGTAGTCATTGGTGAAGGTGGTTCTGGTGGTGCGTTAGCTATTGGTGTAGCAGATACAATGATGATGTTTCAATACTCGATCTATTCCGTTATCTCACCAGAAGGTTGTGCGTCTATTTTGTATAAAGACGTTAGTAAAGCTAATATTGCTGCTGAATCTTTAAAGCTTACTTCAACACATCTTAAAAAAGCTGGCTTGATTGATATTATTATTGATGAACCTCTAGGCGGCATTCATCGTGATCCATCTAAAGCTCAATCTTTATTAAAAGCTGCATTAATCAAAGAACTTAACATCATCAAAAAAATCTCAACACAAGATTTATTATCTGCAAGACAAGAAAAACTACTTGGGTTTGGACAATTTAAAGACTAAAGATACTTTTCTCGAGGGCAAAAAAATTGTCCTGGGCCTAAGTGGCGGTATGGACTCGATCGTCTTGCTGCATTATTTACATATTCACTTTCCCAAACATTTAAGAGTTGTTCACTGCAATCACCATCTATCTCAACACTGCGATAATTGGAATACTTTTTGCCAAGAACTGTGCAAAAGCCTAAACATACCTTATAAAAATATTGATTTAAATCTAGAAAAATCGTCTAATATAGAAGAAAATGCACGTAAAAAACGCTATTTATCATTATCTTGTGATTTAAATACAGATGAGGTTTTGTGCACTGCTCACCATCAAAATGATCAGGCTGAAACCTTACTCTTGCAATTATTTCGTGGCTCTGGTGTTGCAGGTTTATCTTCAATGCCACAACAAAAACCATTAGGATCGGGCATCCACTATCGCCCCATGTTGGGGATTGAAAAACAACAGGTTATTGATTATGCCACTGATCACAAACTCAACTGGATTGAAGACGATAGCAACAAAAACATCAATTTTAGGCGCAATTTTCTACGTTTAGAGATTATCCCAAATCTATCAAAAATTTACAAAAATTTAGCAAAAACCTTATCTAGAAGCGCAAAACACCAATCAGAAGCACTAAAGCTAACTCGTGAATTGGCTGTTATTGATCTTGAGCAAAGATGCATCATTAATCAAGAGGGTCGTATTCAAATTGACACACTAACCGGCCTTGAAACTCATCGCATTAAGAATATCTTGCGTTATCATTTGAACGATTTACAGTTTTTAGCACCTAGTGACAAGATTATGAGTCAAATTATCGACCTTCTTAGTGCTAAAACCGATGCAAATCCACTGGTTCAGTGGGAGAGTTTTAAAATCAGGCGCTATCAATCACAATTGTATTTTATAGATGATAATCAGTCTGAAAATTTGGGAAAATGCCCATTTCATGCCGAATTTGAAAATTTGCCAAATTTTTCTATTCGCCATCGATCTGAAGGTCAACGCATTCAATTACCGGGCAAAAAACACTCACAATCACTCAAAAAGCTCTTGCAAGAGGCTGGGATCCCGCCTTGGGAGAGAAATTCACTTAAAATGTATTATATTGACGATGAATTACGCGCCATGGAGCAACTAGGACGCATGCAACACGCTGAATCATAGTCATTCGTGAAATTTGGTAAATTTTTCAACACTCAAATATCAGTAAACTATCTATAAGTCGTATCTGTAGTTTGCTCTATTGCTGGCCTAGCAATGGCTGAGGCGACCTTCTTCAAATCAATACTGCCAATGATATTGTTATTATCACCAACCACATTAACTGCATGATTATGTTTGTCTAGTAAATCAGCTTTTGACATGCCGTCTTTTACATATTCAACCATCTTCTTTGGTCGCTTACCAAATATTTTGTATAGACCCTAGACTGAAGAGCTTTAAGGATCTCCTTCTAAATATAAGGGTTGTTAATATTGAATTTTTCCAAAATTTCTACCTCAAGAGATTCCATTTTCTCGGCCTCAGACCCTTCTATGTGGTCAAACCCTAATAAGTGTAATGTGCCATGAATGGCCATATGAATTAAATGATTATTAAAGGTTTTTTGTTGCATTTTCGCCTCTTTAGCAACTATTTCATTACAAATAACCACGTCACCCAAAATTTCCTCATCAATCTCAATTGGTAGATCACTAGGAAAGGACAAGACGTTAGTGGTTTTGTCTTGATGACGATAAATTTTATTCAATTGTTGAATTTCAGCCGGGTCAACAAAACGAATCAGGAGTTCGCTATCGCCTTTATCCAACTGAATTAGTACGCTTTGTAAAATACGGCAGAACTCTGCCTCGTTACTAAGTTTGGTAGCAATACTATTTTGAATAACAATCATACTGAGAGTTTAATTGATAAAATGATTTATTTTACGTTGATAATTTTTTTAGCCAATGCCAATCGTTGAAGTTGCTATTTCCGTACCGCTACATAAAACCTTTGATTATCAATGTGATCAAGAGGTAGCTGTTGGTGCGCGTGTTAAAGTACCTTTTGGCGCCAAAAAAGTTATTGGCATTGCACTCGCTAATAAAGATAAAAGTAGTTTCAACAAACTAAAATCGGTAGAAATGGTACTAGATGAAACGGCCATTCTGGATAAGCCAATTTTGGATTTTCTATTTTGGGCAGCAAAATATTATCATCACCCAATCGGTGAAGTGCTACTGGCAGCGATGCCTAAAAATCTGCGCATTGGAAAACCGGCCATCATCAAAAAAATGATTGGTCTACCAGTTAAAACTAGCAAGCCTGATTTTGAGATTACACAAGAACAAAGTTTAGCCATTGATACCATTCTTAAAAAGCGCGACACTTATCATGGTTTTTTACTTCATGGGGTAACTGGTAGTGGGAAAACTGAAGTTTACTTGCGCATTACTCAAGAAGTGCTTAATCAAGGTAAGCAGGTATTGGTTTTAGTGCCTGAAATTGGTTTAACACCTCAAATGATCTCTCGCTTTGAGCGGCGCTTAAAAACACGTGTAGTGGCTATTCATTCGCAACTCAATGAAACGCAAAAATTAGATGCCTACCTAATGGCTAAAAACACAGAGGCAGGTGTTGTACTGGGTACACGAAGTGCGATATTTGCACCGATGCCAAATTTAGGCTTAATTATTATCGATGAAGAGCATGATGGATCTTTTAAACAGCAATCAAGCTTTCGTTACTCAGCAAGAGATCTAAGTTTTATACGTGCTAAACAGACGAATATTCCTCTGATATTGGGCACCGCCACACCGGCTTTGGAAACTTTAAAAAATGCCATGGATAATAAGTTAACTCGATTAACTTTGGCCAATCGAGCTGGTGGCGTAATGATGCCTAAAGTCAGTTTGATCGATATGCGCTCCAATTCAGAGAATGGCCATAGTGCACTATCAAAACTATTGATAGAAAAAATGCAACAGCATTTATCCAAAGGTAAGCAAGTTATGCTGTTTATTAATCGACGTGGTTATGCGCCGGTATTTTTCTGTACTGAGTGCGCTTGGAAATCAGAATGTAGTCATTGTAATGCCAGCATGATTTACCACCGACACGTTAATCGACTTAAATGCCATCATTGTGGCGATGAAAAAATGCCAGAACAGTCTTGTCCTGACTGTGGAGAGCAAAGTTTAGAAGTTTACGGTTACGGCACAGAAAGGCTGGAAGAAACTTTGTCCTCATACTTCTCAGAAATGCCAATTATTCGTATCGATCGGGATACTACAAGACGCAAGAAGGCCCTTGCAGAACATTTAGAAAAAATCAATTCCGGTGAGCCTTGTATTATTGTCGGCACACAGATGTTAGCTAAAGGACATGATTTTTCTAATTTAGCGATGGTGGGAATACTAGATGTTGATGGAGGATTTTTATCAACTAATTTTCGCGCAACCGAATACTTGGCTCAACTACTTATTCAGGTTTCAGGCCGAGCAGGCAGAACTGGTAACCAAGGAGAGGTGGTTATTCAAACACGCTATCCTGATCATCCAATGTTTCACTATGTATTGTCAAATCGCTATACACAATTTGCCAGTGGCCTACTCAAACAACGCAAGAGCGCCATGATGCCGCCATTCTCTCATCAAGCATTATTATGTGCAAATGCCAAAAATAAACAGAATGCTGAAGATTTTTTGCGTGAAGTGGCTGGCCTATTAAAAAGCATCAATATGGATGGTGTAGAAATTTGGGGACCAGTTACAAACTCCATTGAAAAAAAGGCTGATTATTATTACTTTAATCTTTACCTTCAATCTAACGACAGAGCAGCACTTCACCGAATGCTGGCCACTTTTAACCAACATGTTGACACTATCAAGCTTAAAAACAAAGTACGCTGGTATTTAGACGTAGATCCGATTGATTAAAGTACTCTTTCTAAATACAAATAAACCGCGTAGGCATTCTTTCGATTGGCCGCTTCAAAAGCTGGCTCACCTTCAAATTCAGACCAGTCAATTGCCTGGTAAGTTTCGTCAAACGGTGCCATATCTTCAACAGCAGCAGTAAGCTTATCCAATAAAAAATTCAAATATCGATAAGTTAGATCCATGGTTTCTTGTGGTTGGTCTGATGCAGTTCCGTGACCAGGTACAAAATATTCCATCTCAATATTTCGAACACGGTCTAGCGTTTTTGACCAAGCAATAATATCAGCATCGCCCACAAAAGGAATTCGCCCTTCAAAGATAATATCGCCGCTATACAATGTTTGATCATTCAAGCTTAATAAAGACATATCGCCTTCTGAATGAACCTTGCCAAAATAACTGATCAAAAACTGATGATCGCCTAGGCTAAATTTCGTATCTTTATCGATAATCCGATCCGGCTTAATTAGGCGCGTTTCATCATTAACCCAAGGATAAAGAGAGGTGCGTCTAGATTCTAATAAGTTAGGAGCTGTCTCAGAATCAAGATAATCCCAAGTACCTTTAGGGGCCCAAATTTCAGCCCCTTGCTCTTTAAAAACCTGAAGACCATAAATATGATCAGCGTGGTAATGACTGACAATTACTATTTTGATGGGTTTGTCGGTAATTTGTCGAATTTTTTCAAGCATTGCTTGCGCCAGTGATGGTGTGCCTAGAGCATCTAGTACAACAACTCCTTCGCTAGTAACAATGAAGCCTGCATTAGAAATAAAGCCCTCATATTCAGTGGCAGATCCAGATAAGCCTGGAATATAGTAAGCATCGCCATTGAGTTTTTCTGCAGTAACTTCAACACTAACTTTTTCGTAGTCATTCGCTTGGGCAAACATAGACAGCATACCTAATAATAAGATAATTTTTTTCATAATGATTCTATAACGACTTTAATCGCTTTAGTGATAAGTAACAGCTCTTGCTTATTGATAATAAATGGTGGCATGGTGTACAGAAGCTTGCCATAAGGTCTAAGCCAAACGCCGTTTTCAATTAATAAATTTTGAACAATTTCCATGTCCATTTCTTCGGTTAATTCTACCACGCCAATAGCGCCTAATATCCGCACATCAGCTACTTTTTCATGCTGTCTCAATGGGGATAATTCACTATGCAGAACTGCCTCGATATCAGCGATATTATCTTGCCAGTTTGAACTTAGTAAGAGCTCGATACTGGCATTAGCAACACTGCAAGCCAAAGGATTGGCCATAAAAGTGGGTCCATGCATTAATGTGCCAACGCCTTGGGAGATTTTATCAGTCGTTAAAGTAGCGGCAAGGCTCATATAGCCACCTGTTAAAGCTTTTCCAAGACATAAGATATCAGGCTCCACCTCAACATATTCCAACGCAAATAGCTCGCCCGTTCTACCAAAACCGGTGGCAATTTCGTCTAGAATAAACAGAACATCGTGCTGTTCACAAAGCGCTTTAGCCTTAGTTAAATACTGAGGGTTATAAAGCCTCATACCCCCTGCACCTTGAACAACAGGCTCTAAAATCATGGCAGCTATCGAGCTGGAATGTTGCTTTAAAGTTGATTCTAAATCTTCTAATGCATCATCCATTGGTTCCATTGAAGGGCTCTTAACAAAATAATGTTTTGGTAAAACGCTGGAGAATAAATGGTGCATACCATTATCAGGATCGCATACACTCATGGCACCAAAGGTGTCGCCATGATAGCCCCCTCGAATAGTGACAAATTTGTGCTTATCTGACTGGCCTTTATTATGCCAATATTGCAATGCCATTTTAAGAGCTGCTTCTACTGCAACTGATCCTGAATCTGTAAAAAAGACTTTGGTTAAATTTTCCGGTGTAATTTCAATTAAGGTTTTAGCAAGTGCAATGGCAGGGTCATGAGTTAGGCCGCCAAACATTACATGTGACATTTTGCCCAACTGAGTTGTAATTGCCTGATTTAGTGTCGGGTGATTGTAGCCATGAATCGCACTCCACCAAGAACTCATGCCGTCAACGACTCGCTTATCATTTTCTAAATTAAGGTAAACGCCCTCAGCTGATTTAACAACATGCGTGCTAACTTCGTTGGGGATTTTGGCATAAGGATGCCAAATGTGTGCTTGATCAAATGTATTCATAACAATACATTTTACTCAATTTTAATTTATGGCTGTATTGTTTACTTTCAGTAAATCTTAATCACTAAAAATATAAATATTTATAAATATTCTTTAAGTTCAGCCATAGAATCGATCACTAAATCTGGATTAGTATCTCGAATATCATTGCCATGATTGTAGCCATATGACATGCAGATAATTTCAAAACCAGCGGCGCGTGACGCTTTAACATCACTTACTGAGTCACCTAGCATTAATGAATGTTGAGGGTCAATGCCAAAAAACTCAGCACTATGCAATAAAGGTAACGGATCAGGCTTTTTCTTGCTCAAAGTATCGCCCGATACCACAATACCAAAATAATCAAAAATACCTAGATCTTTCAAGATTGGCAACGTGAACTGTTCAGCTTTATTGGTTACACATCCTAGCGTGTATCCCTGTGCTTTCATATAGTCCAACCCCTCTTTAACGCCATCATACAAACATGAGCGTACCGAAGTATTGTGAGAATACAACTCTAAAAATATTGGATAAGCTTGGTCGTATTCAACTTGGTCAGGCGTGCCTTCGAGCTCACCCGTTAAAGATCTTTCCACCAATTTTGGTACACCATTGCCAACCCAATGGCGCACTTGAGCTTCACCCCAAGGTTTTTTACCAATAGCTTTCATAGTTTCGTCGACACAATAGGCTAAATCTGGGACACTATCCACCAAGGTGCCATCAACATCAATCATAATTAGTTTTGGACTGAATTTTTTTACACTCACTTTGATACCCCTTTATATTATTTGGTAGAATAGCCCTTAGACTAAATTTAAAAAACATTGTAATGAAAAATTCCACAACAATTGGTTTTATTGGCGCAGGAAATATGGCTTATGCCATTATTTCTGGATTAATCAACAACGATTTTTCTGCTGAAAATATTAAAATCAGCGACACTAATGAGTCATTATTATCCCTAAGAAAGAAAGAATTTAACCTTGAAGTATTTACGGATAATTCAGAGCTTGTTCGTCATTGCGACGTCATAGTGCTGGCAGTTAAGCCTCAAATGCTTTCTAGTGTTTGTCAGTTATTAAAACAAGCGTTAAATTCTAACACACTGATTATTTCAATTGCTGCAGGTGTGCGTGTTCACGACATTGATCGCTGGCTTGGTGGAGATTGTGCAATTGTGCGAACCATGCCTAACACTCCAGCCTTGTTAAATCAAGGCGTTACAGGGATGTTTGCCAATGAGCGTGTGAGTAGCACTCAAAAAGAATTGGCCACCAGTATTCTTAACAGCGTGGGTCAGAGCTTATGGGTAACAGATGAAGTAATGCTAGATGCAGTGACTGCATTATCTGGCAGCGGTCCTGCTTATTTTTTCTTAATGATTGAATCTATGTCAAAAGCTGGCGTTGCATTAGGATTAGACGAAAAAACTGCGCAATTGCTTAGCATTCAAACCGCTTTAGGTGCCAGCATGATGGCTAGTGTTAGCGATGAATCGCCTAGAGATTTACGAGCTAATGTCACTTCTCCAAATGGTACTACCCAGGCTGCTATCGAATCATTTCAGGATCAAGATTTTGATATGATCGTTGCACATGCTATGCGTGCAGCCTTTGATCGGGCAAGTCAACTAGCAGCAGAGCTTAGTGATAGTGATTGAATACGCCACTTTCAAACTACAGGTTTCTAAAATTTACTTAAAAATTTCAATACTTGTTCACCTATTTGCTCTTATTGTGATTTGGCTTTATAGCTTTAATGACTACGTTAGTTTGGCTTTAAGCATTGGCCTCATGGTGCATTTTTATTTCTTAAATTTGAGTATTTTTCTAAAAAAATCTAATGCTATTTTGTCATTTTCCTTAAACGACAAAACACTCACTTTAACTGATAAAATCGGCAATATCCATCAATATCCTTGTGTTTACTGCGTCTATCAATCTCAATTCCTGGTGATAATAAATCTCGGTAAGAATTCATTGATTATCTTTAAAGATTCCCTTGCTTCTAACTCTTTGTCACAACTAAATAGACTGTTAAATGCTTGAGCCTGAAGACACCCTAAAACTTAACGTTTTAATCGCCACCTCAATTGCTATTCGTATTGATACTTACAAATTAGTGG